>Ga0315900_10006112_pt1 | contig 16289 bp, 20 predicted proteins | sample LakEriMetagenome_FD_203521 | JGI IMG/M metagenome (GOLD analysis project Ga0315900, IMG submission 203521) | Freshwater fungal communities from buoy surface, Lake Erie, Ohio, United States - Buoy 12 MA114 | ecosystem: Environmental > Aquatic > Freshwater > Lake > Lake biofilm | place: USA: Lake...
CCGGGCTTCATAGGGAACGCACATGGAAACAAGAGCGAACCATCTCTGGGTCGGTGCGGTCACGCTGGTGCTGCTGGCGGGGCTGGCGGCGTTCATCGTCTGGCTCACGCGGCTGGGGCAGGGCGAGCAGGACGAATACGACATCTTCTACAACCAGTCGGTCTCCGGCCTCGCCAATGGTAGCCAGGTGAGCTTTGCGGGCGTGCCGGTGGGGCAGGTGACCGAGATCGCGCTGGCCAAGGATAACCCCGAATTCGTGCGCGTGCGGATCAAGGTGAAGGACAATGTGCCGATCCTCGTCGGCACCCAGGCGACCATCCAGGCGAGCTTTACCGGGGTCTCCACCATCCTGCTCGACGGCGCGCGCAAGGACAATCCGCCGATCACCTGCAAGACCACCGCCTGCCCCGAAGGCCGCCCGGTGATCCCCCCGGGGCGCGGCGGCTTTGGCGAGCTGGTGGCCAACGCCCCGCTGCTGCTGGAGCGTCTCGCCACCCTGACCGAGCAGTTGAACACCATTCTCGGGCCGGAAAACCAGGCCGAGATTTCGGGCATTCTCAAGAACACCAACCGCCTTTCGGGCGGGCTGGCCGATGCGACCCCGGCGCTGGTCAATAATCTCGAGACTTTCCAGACCACGCTGACCGAATTCAACCAGACGCTGGATGCGGTCGAGAAGCTGGCCGCGAGCACCGACAATCTGGTGACGCAGGACGGCAAGCCGCTCGCCGCCGAACTGCGCAACACGCTGCGTTCGGCCAATGCGGCGGCCGCCTCGCTGGCAGCGACGCTCGAGGACACGCGCCCGGCGGCCAAGCAGCTGCGCGAGAGCACGCTGCCCAATGCCGAGGCGACCTTGCAGGATCTGCGCGCCACCAGCCGCGCGCTGCGGGCGATCACCGAAAAGCTCGAAGCCGAAGGCGCAGGCGCGCTGGTGGGCGGCAAGGGGCTGCCGGATTACAAGCCGTGAAGGATTGGACCATGACCATGAACGCCACTCCGAACCTTGCCTCGCGCGCCCTGCGGCTGGCGGCGCCTGCGCTGCTGGCGCTCGGCCTTGGCGGCTGCATCAGCCTCGGCGGTCCGCCGCCCGAAAGCCTCCTGACCTTGAGCCCCACCTCGCCCGCCCCCGCCGGAACCGGCGCCATGGCCGCGGCAGACCGGCCGGTGATCGCGGTGCTCGCGCTCGATACGCCGGCCAAGCTCGATGTGCTGCGGGTGCCGGTGCAGGTCACCGACACCGAGCTTGCCTATCTCAAGGAAGCCTTCTGGGTGGAAAAGCCCGCGCGCCTGTTCCGCCACCTGCTGGGCGAGACCCTGCGCGCCCGGGGCGGCAACACAGCGCTGGTGCTCGACGGGGACGAGACGGTCGCGCTGGCCACCACCACGGTGCGCGGGACGCTCACAGACATGGGCTATGATGTGCGCAGCGGATCGGCGGTGGTGCGCTTCGATGCGATCCGCATCGATGCCAAGGGCAATGCCACCACCCGCCGCTTCGAAGCACGCGAAAGCGGGGTTCCGGCCGAAGCCCGCGCCGTGGGCGAAGCCCTGAACCGCGCGGCGAACACCGTCGCTGGTGAGGTCGCTGCCTGGGCAGTCGAAGGCTAGGTCTTAAGGTCTGCGCCACCGCAGGTGGCCGCCAATCAAACCCCCGCAAGCCGCGCAAAGGCACAGGCGCGCAGGAAATCGGTCTCGCGGCGGGCGCGGCGTTCTTCGGCTTCCCAGTCGCTGCCCCACAGCTCGGCCTGCCATTCCTCTTCAAGGCACACCGCCTGCCACAGCGCGAGCGGCTCTTCCTCCCCGCGCGCATCGAGCGCGGCGAGCGCGGTGACCAGCGAGGCGGCGAGCTTGGTCATCGCTTCCACCCCGGCGAGCGCGAAGGGATCGAGCCCTGCCAGCCGCTCGTGCAGCACGGCCAGCGCCTGCGGGGGCTGCGGGCGGTGGAGCACGCCGCTGACCCGCACCAGCGCGATGCCGTGGGCGGCCTCGAACTGGCGCAGCAGCGGCTCCCACACTTCCAGCTGGCGCGCATGGAGCGGCGCGTCGGGATCTGCGCGGTAACACAGCGTGTCGGTCTCGGCATAGGCGACAAGGCCGCGCGCCACCCCGGCAGGATCGGCAGCGACGATGTCGATCGCGTAATCGGCCATGTCGCGCAGGGGCAGGCTGGCGGGATCGATTTTCTCGCCCTGATGGCGCCATTCGGCCGCCAGCGCTTCGCCCAGACTTTGCGCGGGCAGGATCTGGGGCGCGCCGCCCACGGTCTTGACCCCGCGCCCGTCGAGCAGCACCTGCCAGCCGCCTGGGTGTTCCCCGAGCGTCACATCCTTGTAGAAACGGCGGATCATGGGTCCTTGCGGCCCCCCGCGTTCCAGCGCCGCGCGATCACGCGGGGCAGGAAGAAGATCTCGAAAAAGCCCAGCACCGCGAGCCCAGCGCCCAGAACATAGGGCAGATCGATCACCCCGCGCACGATGGCAAAGCCCAGCATCACCATCGCCACCCCGCCAAAGCGCAGGGCGGTAATGATGATGAAGCCGGTGCGCGCCCGTGCCTCGGCAGCGTCGCGTTCGGAACGGGTCATGCGAGAGCCTCCTCCATGGCTTGCGACAGGGCAGCGACGCTTTCCGCCACGCTGAGCGCGCCGCTCGCCAGAAGTTCGGAGGGCGCGTGATAGCCCCAGCCGACGCCCAGAGCGCGCACTCCGGCATTGCGCGCCATCAGCATGTCGAAGCTGGTGTCGCCGATCATCACCGCCTGATGCGCGCCCGCGCCGGCCTCGAACAGCGCGGCTTCGAGCATGGCAGGATGCGGCTTGCTCGGGTGGCGGTCGGCAGTCTGGAGCGAGACGAACAGGTCCGCGATCCCGTGGGTCTTCAGGCAGGCGGCGAGCCCGCGATCGGACTTGCCGGTGGCGACCGCGAGGTGCCAGCCGCCCGCGTGGAGCGCGCGCAGCATCTCGGCGATCCCGTCATAGAGCGGCTCGTCGAGCAGGCCTTCCTCGCGCCGCGCGCGGAAGCTGGAGCGGTAGAATTCGGTGACGGCGCGGTTCTCGTCCTCGGAGAGCTCCGGCGCCAGCGCACGCACCGCAACCGGCAGGCTGAGGCCGACGGCGCGGCGCACCGCCGAAACGTCGGGCGCGGCGAGGCCCGCGCGCGAGAACGCCCGTTCCATCGCCCAGCAGACATCGGCCTGCCCGTCGACCAGCGTGCCGTCGCAATCGAACACCGCGAGCTTCATTGGGCAAGTCCCCGCACAAGGTGGGCAAGGGCGGCATGACCTGCCGTTTCGAGACCCTCGGCAATCCGTGCGCGGTCCTCGGGCGGTTTGTTCTGCGAGAGCTTCAAGGTCGGGCGCCAGGCCAGCACCTCCATCTCGAAGCCGACAATGCCGCGGAACAGCCCGGACCAGACCTTCGCAGAGGATTCCTCGGCCCGCCACGGCGCGCCCGCAAGGCGGCCCTCGTGCTTGGCAATCGCGGCGTGAAGGAAGGCTTCGAGCCCCTCGTCCCCCATGCGCCGCACCCGGCCTTCGCATTCGAGCGTGACATAGTCCCAGGTCGGCACCGTATCGCGGTTGGCATACCAGCGGGGGGATACATAGGCGTCGGGGCCATTGACCACGATCAGCGCGGCCTCGCCTTCCAGATGGCGCGCCAGCGCATTGCCGCGCGCCAAGTGGAACTGCACCGCGCCGTCGCCGGTCGAGATCAGCGGCGTATGCGCGACGCGCGGGCCATCGGGCGTGGCGGCGAAGACCATGCCGAAGCCGACCTGGTCGATCAGGCTTTCGTGCAGCGCGCGGTCGTCGGAATGATACAGCGGATTGGGATGCATCAGCGCGACTTGCCCTTGGGCTTGCCCTTCGCCCCCGGCTTGGCGTTCGCCTTCGGCTTCGCCTTGGGTTTGGTCTGGGCCTTGGCGGCGCCGCGCGCACGGCGGGGCGCGCGGGTTTCCTTGCGCGCCTGCTTGAAGTGGCGGCGGGCGGCCTGCTTCTTCTCCTCGGGCGTCTTTTCCGGCGTCTCCTCGCGCAAGGGCGAGGCGTCGGACAGCGCAGGATCGAAGCCCAGCACTTCCATGCTCGCGGCAAAGTGCGGCGGTAGGTCAGCGGTGACATCGAGCTTGCCGCCGGAGCCTTCGCCGGCCTTGGGCTCGGTGATGATCAGGCGGCGAGCGTGGAGGTGCATCTTGCGGCTCACCGCGCCGGTGAGGAAGGCGTCCTGCCCGCCATATTTGCCATCGCCCACGATCGGGTGGCCGATCGCCGCCATGTGGACGCGCAGCTGGTGGGTGCGTCCGGTGAGCGGTTCAAGCTCGACCCACGCCGCGCGCTGTCCGGCGCGGTCGACCACGCGGTAGCGGGTCTTGGCCGCCGCGCCGTTTTCCTCGTCGATATGCATCTTCTCGCCGCCGGTGCCCGGCTGCTTGGCGAGGGGGGCGTCGATCACGCCCTCGGAAAGCTGCGGATTGCCGACCACCAGCGCCCAATAGACCTTGCGCGCCGAGCGGCTGGCGAAACGCTTGGAGAAACTCGCCGCGCTGCCCGGGGTACGGGCGATCAGGAGGACGCCGGAGGTGTCCTTGTCGAGCCGGTGGACGAGGCGCGGGCGCGGGGTGCGCTCGTCCTCGACAAAGGCGTCGAGCAGCCCGTCGACATGCTTGGTGGTCTTGCTGCCGCCCTGCGTGGCGAGGCCCGGCGGCTTGTTCAAGACGATCGCCGTGGGCGTTTCGCGGATCACCATGTCGCGGGCCTCGGCGATCTGTTCGGGGCTGAGCGCGCGGACGCGCGGAGCCGAGGGCTTGCGCACGGCATCCTCGCCGCCCGGCGGCACGCGCAGCACTTGGCCTGCGCTGAGGCGATCCTCGGGCTTCACCCGCTTGCCGTCCACGCGGATCTGTCCGGTGCGCGCCCAGCGCGATACGGTCGCAAAGCCGACCTGCGGGAGATTGCGCTTGAACCAGCGGTCGAGCCGGATGTCGTTGTCATCCTCGCTGACGGTGAACTGGCGCACGTTGTCGGTGGGGGAGGGGGTCTCGGTCATTGGGGTGCGCCCTGTGCGGCGACAAGGCCGATGATGATGGCTGCCATCCCTGCAATCAGCGAGGCGGCGGCGTAGGCTGCGGCGAGCCCTGCCTGCCCGCGGTGGAGCAGGGTGACCATCTCGGCGCTGAAGGCGCTGAAGGTGGTGAAGCCGCCCAGGAGGCCGACCCCGACCAGCAGGCGCAGCGGCTCGGCCGATTGTTCGGGCAGCGTGCCGCGCGCCAGCCAGCCGATGAGCGCTCCCATGGCGAGGCTGCCTGCGACGTTCACCGCCAGCGTACCCCACGGAAAGGCATGGCCCGGCCCGGCAAGGTTCGTCACCAGCCGCCCGATCTGATAGCGCAGCACCGAGCCGACAGCGCCGCCGGCGGCAACGATGGAGCTTGCGACAAGGGGGGAGGGTTCACCGACCATCGCCCGCCCATAGCGAGCGCGGCGCGCTCTGCCTAGCGTGGGGTGTATGGGCGCGCGGATCGCAGGGCTTGCGCAGGTGGGTTGCCTTTGCGGCGCTGTTGGACTATCGGGGCGCCGTAATTAGGGCGGCTCCCCTGTGGGATTCGCCCGTGTTCCAATGGAAATTCACTGCGCATCCCCGCGCCGAATCGCAAGCGGGGCTCTGGGCGTTTGAGAATGAGGTAGTCGTCGTTTATGCAAATCATGGTTCGCGATAACAATGTCGATCAGGCCCTGCGCGCGCTCAAGAAGAAGCTGCAGCGCGAAGGTGTTTATCGCGAGATGAAGCTGCGTCGCCACTACGAAAAGCCCTCCGAGAAGCGCGCCCGCGAAAAGGCTGCCGCCGTGCGCCGCGCCCGCAAGCTCGAGCGCAAGCGGATGGAGCGCGACGGGAGCAAGTAATCCCGTTGCCAAGCGCATTTGCACTCGCAGAAGCGCTTGAAACCCCCTTTGCGATAAGCCATCAGGGCGCGGCTCATCCCCGCGCCCTTTTGTCGTCTATGGCGGCACCAAGGCCGCGCCCAAGCAGGACATTATCATGACCGAGATCACCCGCGTTCCGATCCAGCCCGTCGCCAAGGGCTCGCTGACCAAGCTGTGGCTGGGCGTCGTGCTGGCCATCGCCGTCGGCGCCGGGCTGGCCTGGGCCGCCGTTCCGCGCGGGGTCGATGTCGACACCCTTGCCGCCGGCACCGGCCCGATGCCGCAGACCGGCGACGTGCTGTTCATCAAGTACAAGGGCAAGCTCGCCTCCGATGGCACGGTGTTCGACGAATCGCGCGATATTCCGCTGCCGGTCGAGGGCGTCTTCCCCGAAGGCACGCCCTTCCCGATCGAGGAAGGCGCGACCATCCCGGGCTTCTTCGAGGGCCTCAAGCAGATGCAGAAGGGCGGCAAGTACGTGCTCTTCATCCCCGCCGACAAGGCCTATGGCGCCGAGCCGCCTCAGGGCGCGCCGATCCCGCCCAATGCCGATCTCGAATTCGAGATCGAGGTGATCGACGTGATGAGCCAGAAGACCTTCGAGCGGAACCTGGGCATCCTGCAGCAGGCGATGCAGAGCCAGATGGGCGGCGCTGGCGCTCCGGGTGCAGCCCCGGCTCCGGCTCCGGCGCAGTAAGGGACGGACGGGCAATGTCGGTCGACAAGGCAACCGTTGCAAAGATCGCCAGCCTCGCGCGCATCCGCATGGATGACGCCGAACTCGAACGCATGGTGCCGGAGCTGAACGGCATCCTGCAATGGGTCGAGCAGCTGGCCGAGGTGGACGTGACGGGGATCGAGCCGATAGCGGCGGTGATCCCCAACACCCTGCGGCTGCGCGATGACGTGGTCGATGCCGATCCGCTCACCGGCGGCGGCAGGCAGGCCGATGTCCTCGCCAATGCCCCTGCCGCGGAGCACGGCTTCTTCGGCGTGCCCAAGGTGATCGAGTAGCCTTTTGCCCGTCACCCCCGCGCAGGCGGGGGTCCAGCTGGCCGCTGGTTCGATGGGATACGTTAGCTGGATCCCCGCCGACGCGGGGATGACGGAAGAGATAAAATGACAGACCTGACCTCTCTCGGTGTCAAAGAAATCCGTGACGGCGTGCGTGCCGGCAGCTTTACCGCGCGCGAAGTGGCCGAGGCTTTCAACGCCGCCGTGGCCGATGCTGCGGCGCTCAACGCCTTCATCGTCACCACCCCCGATCACGCGCTCGCCGCCGCCGACAAGGTCGATGCCGCGCGCGCTGCTGGCGAGACGCTGGGCAGCATGGCGGGCGTGCCGATCGGCATGAAGGATCTCTTCGCCACCCACGGCGTGCAGACCACCGCTGCCAGCCACATCCTCGAAGGCTTCGCGCCGCGCTACGAGAGCACCGTCAGCCAGAAGCTGTGGGACGCGGGCGCAGGGATGCTGGGCAAGCTCAATCTCGATCAGTTCGCGATGGGCTCGTCCAACGAGACCTCCTATTTCGGCAATGTCACCTCGCCGTGGAAGAAGGCGGGGAGCAATGCTGCCATGTCGCCCGGCGGCTCTTCGGGCGGCTCGTCCTCGGCGGTGGCTGCGCGCATCGCGCCCGCTGCGACCGGCACCGACACCGGCGGCTCGATCCGCCAGCCTGCGGCCTTCACCGGCATCTGCGGGATCAAGCCGACCTATGGCCGCTGCTCGCGCTGGGGCATTGTCGCCTTTGCATCGAGCCTCGATCAGGCCGGACCGATGGCGCGCTCGGTGGAAGATTGCGCGATTATGCTCGGCGCCATGGCGGGGTTCGATCCCAAGGACGCGACCAGCCTCCAGATGGACGTGCCCGACTGGGAAGCGGCGCTCAACAGCGACCTCAAGGGCAAGAAGGTCGGCATTCCGCGCGAATACCGCATGGAGGGCACCGATCAGGCGATCCTCGACAGCTGGGAGCAGGGCAAGGCGTGGCTGAAGGACGCGGGCGCGGAGATCGTCGAGGTCTCGCTGCCGCACACCAAGTATGCGCTGCCCGCCTATTACATCGTTGCCCCTGCCGAGGCTTCGTCGAACCTCGCACGCTATGACGGGGTGCGTTACGGCCTGCGCGATCTGCCCGATGGCGTGGGCCTGCAGGACATGTACGCAGCGACCCGCGCCGCCGGGTTCGGGGACGAGGTCAAGCGCCGCATCCTGATCGGCACCTATGTCCTCTCGGCGGGCTTCTACGACGCCTATTACACCCAGGCGCAGAAGGTCCGCGCGCTGGTCGCCCGCGATTTCGAACGCGCCTTTGCCGAGTGCGACGTGATCCTCGCGCCGACCACGCCGACGGCCAGCTTCCCGCTCGGTTCGATGACCGACGATCCGCTGACGATGTATCTGAACGACGTCTTCGCGGTGCCCGCCAGCCTCGCCGGTCTGCCCGCGATGAGCGTGCCTGCGACGATCAACGCCGACGGCCTGCCGCTGGGCCTCCAACTGGTCGGACGGCCCTTCGACGAGCAGGGCGTGCTCAACGCAGGCCTCGCGATCCAGCAGCGCGCGAACTTCAGCGCGAAGCCGGAGAAGTGGTGGTGATGGCCGACACACCGCTGTGGCTTGCCGGGATCGGCATCGCCCTCGCGGTGCCGGTGACCTTCATGGTCGCCAATTGGGTCAGGAAAAACGTCGATCACGGCGAAATGCGCTTTGGGCCGGATGGCAAGGTGATCGAGGACGAGGAAGTGAAATGAGCAACTACCGCATTCAGGGCGCAACCGGCGAATGGGAGGTCGTGATCGGCCTTGAAGTCCACGCGCAGGTGACCTCGAACTCCAAGCTGTTCAGCGGCGCGGCGACCGCCTTCGGGGCCGAGCCGAACTCGCAGGTCTCCCTCGTCGATGCCGCGATGCCCGGGATGCTGCCCGTGCCCAACCGCGAGTGCATCCGGCAGGCGGTGCGCACCGGCATGGCGATCGAAGCGCAGATCAACGCGTGGAGCCGGTTTGACCGCAAGAATTACTTCTACGCCGACCTCCCGCAGGGCTACCAGATCAGCCAGCTTTATCATCCGATTGTCGGCGAAGGCTCGCTGCTGATCGAGGCGGACGAGAAGGCTGGTATTCCGGAAGACAAGGTGATCGGGATCGAGCGCATCCACGTCGAGCAGGACGCCGGCAAGCTGATGCACGATCAGCACCCGACCATGTCCTATGTCGATTTGAACCGCTCGGGCGTGGCGCTGATGGAGATCGTCTCCAAGCCCGATATGCGTTCGCCCGCCGAAGCAGGGGCTTACCTGCGCAAGCTGCGGGCGATCCTGCGCTATGTCGGCTCGTGCGATGGGAACATGGAAGAAGGCTCGATGCGCGCCGACGTCAACGTCTCGGTGCGCAAGGCGGGCGAGCCCTTCGGCACGCGGACCGAGACCAAGAACGTGAACTCGGTGCGCTTCGTCATGCAGGCGATCGAGCACGAGGCGATGCGCCAGGTCGATGTGCTGGAAGCGGGCGGCAGCGTGGTGCAGGAAACCCGCCTGTTCGATCCGGGCACCGGCACCACGCGCACCATGCGCAGCAAGGAAGACGCGCACGATTATCGCTACTTCCCCGATCCCGATCTGTTGCCGCTGGTGCTGGAGGAGGACTTCCTCGCCGAATGCCGCGCCAGCTTGCCCGAACTGCCGGATGCCAAGCGCACCCGTTACACCGACGTGCTCGGCCTCACGCCCTATAACGCGCGCGAGCTGACCGCCGAGGTCGAGACCTTCGCGCGGTTCGAAACCCTGCTGGCCGAGACCGCCAGGGTGATCGGCAAGGATGAAGCCGCTGTCGCCACGCAGGTTGCAAACTGGTCGCTCTCGGTCGCGCCGGGGGTGGTGAAGGCGCTGGGCGATGAGGCCGACCTCGCCAATGCCACGGCCGCCGCACAGGCGAGCATCCTCGCGATGGCCGACAAGGGCGAAATTTCGGGCGGTCAGGCCAAGGAGATCTTCGAGATCGTCCTCAAGACCGGCCGCGATCCGTCTGAAATCGCGGAGGCCGAGGGTCTCAAGCAGGTCTCCGACACCGGCGCGATCGAAGCCGCCGTGGACGCGATCATCGCCGCCAATGCCGACAAGGTCGAGCAATATCGCGGCGGCAAGGAAGCGCTGTTCGGCTTCTTCGTCGGCCAGACGATGAAGGCGATGCAGGGCAAGGCCAATCCGGCGGTGGTCAACCAGCTGCTCAAGGACAAGCTGGGGTAGGGCTCGGGAGCCAAGGCCTTGCGGCCCCTCACGCTCTACTTCCACGGCTTGCCGGGATCGGCGGCGGAGCTGGCAAGCTTTGGGCCGGAGATTGCCGCGCAGGCCGGGCATTTCCATGTGATCGCGCGCGGCGATGCGCTCGCAAGTGGGCCGGGCGAGAGCTATTTCGCGCGGCTGGCAGCGCAGATCTCCGCACAGTTTCCCGATGGGGCGCTGCGGCTGGCGGGCTTTTCGGCCGGCGCGGCGGCGGCCTTGCGGGTGGCTCCGCATCTCGCGGCGCGGGTGCAGCAGATCGACCTCATCTCGCCCGCTGCACCGCTCCAGCTCGGTGACTTTCTCGGCGGCATGGCAGGCGAGCCGGTGTTCCGTGCAGCGCTGGCAGGCCGCGTGCCCTTTGCGGCGCTCACCTTTGTGCAGGCGCAGGTCACCCGCCTTGCACCCGAACGCATGGCGGCGGCGCTGATGGCGAAGGCGCGCGGGGCAGACCGGGAACTCGCCGCCGACCGCGACTTTCTCGCGGGGCTTGCGCAGTCGCTGCGCCGCAGTCTGATTGACCAGCGCGCTGCCTATGCCGCCGAAATCCGGGCCTATGTCACCGACTGGTCAGGCGAGCTCGCCACAGTGCAGCAGCCGGTGAGGATCTGGCAGGGCAGCGAGGACGACTGGACCCCGCCCGCCATGGCGCAGGCGCTGGCGGCGCACCTGCCCGCCGAGCCGTCATTGCGGGTTATGCCGGGCCTGTCGCATTTCTCCGCCCTGCGCGCCTATCTCGCAGCGTTGAGCCCCGCATGACCGCCATCATCCTCGTCCAGCCCGAAATCCCCGGCAATACCGGGGCGGTGGGGCGCACCTGTGTGGCGCTCGACATGGAGCTGATCCTAATCCACCCCTTGGGCTTCGAGATTTCGGACAAGCGGGTGAAGCGTTCGGGGCTCGATTACTGGCCGCATGTGCGGCTCACCGAATATGCCAGCTGGGACGCCTTTCTCGAGGCGCGCGCTCCGCGCCACGATCAGCTCTTCCTGTTCGAGGAATTCGGGGCGCGGAGCTTCTATGAACCGGACTATCCCGAGGATGCCTTCCTCGTCTTCGGGCAGGAGACCAAGGGCATCCCCAAGGTGATCATCGAACGCCACGCAGACCGGCTGTTCAAGCTGCCGATGCGATCGGAGGTGATCCGCTCATTGAACCTTGCCAACACCGTCTCGGCGGCGGCCTATCAGGCATTGCGGGGCAAGCTTTAGGCTTGCGGCCCCGCGCGTGCTCTGCCACTCAGCAGGCGGAGAGTCAGGGGAGCCCAAAACTCATGAAATCGTTGAAATGTGTGGCGCTTGCGCTGCTCGTGGCCATGCCGGCTGCGGGTCAGGCACAGGCGATCAAGAGCGAGCCGGAGATGAAGATCTTCACCGCCGCCGAAATCGAGGCGGTCGAGATGCCGAACCTCGCCTACAAGCCCGATCCGCTGATCGCGGCGGACTTCGACAAGTATTTCTACTTCCACCGCGACGGCACCGATTTCAGCCAGGCCTATGCCGACATCACCGAGTGTGATTCGCTCGCCAGCGGGATCAATTTCTACATGGGCGCCAATGACGCGATCATGCAGAACGCGATGATCCAGTATGGCGCGGCGGGCGCGGTTGGCGGGGTGCTCGGCAGCCTGATGGCCGACGCCATTTTCGGCAGCGCGGAGCGTCGCCGAATCAAGCGCGTCAACCTGCGCAACTGCATGTATTTCAAGGGCTATGATCGCTACGGTCTGGAAAAGGACCTGTGGCAGGCGTTCCACTTCGAGGAAGGCCTGAGCCGCGAGAATGCCAAGGATCGCGAGGCCGCGCTGCTCAAGCAGGCGCGGGTGGCCTCCGGGCCCAAGCCGCAAACGGAGGTGCTGGTGCCATGAAGCGTCTGATGACCATGATCGCGGGCGCCCTCGCGCTCGCCGCGAGCCCCGCCGCTGCCGAGAAGATCAAGCCCGATATCGCCGAATACAAGGCGATCGAGCTCAAGAACATCGTCTCGGGCAAGGCCAAGATCGATCCGGCCAAGGCCTATATCTTCATCCGCAGCCCGCAGAACCGTGCGCAGGGGATCTTCATCAAGACCCCGGGGCCGGAGGAAATCGCCAATTACGAAGCCAAGTGGCGCGAGGAATTTGCCGAGGCGAAGGAAGAATATCCCAGGAAGCTCAAGAACTACAACGCCCTCAAGGAAGCCGGCCGCCCGCCCCGGGAAAAGCCGGTCGAGCCGACCGAGGCAAATTTTTCGATCGACCCGATCGACTTCCGCATGATCGTGGCCTTCGGGCCGCAGTTCATCTTCGACAAGACCGAAGGCGCGGAAAAGACCTTCAGCTACCTCGTCGAGGTGGAGCCGGGCGAATACACCTATCTCGGCCCGATCTTCTACCTGCCCGGCTCGCCGGTGATGGGGGTGTGCAACTGCATGGGCTCGGTGAAGTTCGAGGCCAAGGCCGGGCAGATCACCTCGCTGGGCGATTTCCTCAGCCTCGGCTGGGCGGATCGTGCGGCGCTGGAGCAATCGACCTTCGAGCGCGAATTGCTGCCCGATCGTCCCGCCAAGCCGACCGACTGGTCCATTCCGGAATCGCTGGCGCAGTACCCCAACGCCAAGGCCGAGCTGCGCGCGGCGGGCAAGCGCAACAACTTCCTGCGCGCGCTTGTCGGCCGCTTGCCGCCGGTGCCGGGGGTGCTGGCCTATAACCGCGACATTCCGGTCGATCTGGTGGGTCTGGCCGAGGCCAAGGCCAAGGCTGATGCCGAAGCCGCTGCTGCTGCTGCTGCTGCTGCTGCCGAGGCTCAGGCCAAGGCCGAAGCAGAGGCGGCGGCCGCCGCTGCGGCTGCACCTGCTCCGGCGGCTACTCCAGCCCCAGCGCAGTAAGGTTCATCGTCGCCGCGTTGTAGCTCGCTTCGGCCAGACGGCCGGCGAGCTCGGCGCGGATGGCTCTGATCCGGGCGTCGGCGGCGGCTTCCTCGCGCCGGTTGACGAAGAAGAAGTCGCCTGCGCCCAGCTTGAAGCGGGTGCGCTCGGCCTGCACCATCTGGTTCGCCTGCCACACCTCGGCCTGCGCCAGCGAGGCGAGCCGGGTGGCGGCATCGAGATTGGCGAGGATGTTGCCGACATCGGTGGTGATCTGGTCGGCGATGCGGCGCTGGCGCAGCTCGGTCTCGCGCAGCTCCGCCTCGGCCCGTTGCAGGCGCCCGCGCGCCTCGCGCCGTTGCAGCGGCACGGTGAAGGTCAGGCCGACCACGGTGTCGGTGGAATCGAACCCCGGCCCGCCCGCGCCCACCGGGCCGAAATCGCGCGACAGCTCGATCGAGCCGTCAAGCTTGGGCTGCAGGTCGTTGCGGCGCAGCGCAATGCGGTTGGTCGCGCGTTCCAGCGCGAGGCGGAAGGTCTGCAATTCGGGGCGGGACTGGATCACCGTGCTCATCGGCGCGGCGGCCAGCATCTCGGCCGGGACAATCGCGCGCACCTGACCTGCCGCCGGCAATTGCTCGCGGGTCGGCACGATCAGCTTTCCGGCGGAATCGCGCAGGTAGAAGCCCAGGGAATTGGACGCGGTCTGGAAATCGCGCCGCGCCTGTTCGAGCAGGGTGCGCCGCAGCAGCAGGTTCTGCTCGTTCTCGGTCAGCGCAATGGCCGCGCGGCCGCCCTCGTTCACTTCGCGGGTGAGGCCGACCTGCCGCGCTTCGGCGATTTCGAGCAGTTCCTCGAAGACGCGGATTTCCTCGCCCGCCGCGACCCAGCGCCAATAGGCGCGCAGCGCCTCGTGCTGGACGTTCAACTGCACCAGCATCACGTCGAGCTTCGCCTGGCTGGCGGCGAGGCGGGTGTCCTCGATCGCGAAGCGGCGCTGGTCGATCTCGCGGTTGCGCAGCAGCGAGAACAGCGCGCCGACCTTCACCTCGCCGAACTGGCTGGTGTTGAAGACGTTCTCGTAGGTCGGGAAGGTGCCGTCTGAAATCTTGTAGCTGGCGAAGACCTGGCCCCCGAAGGGACGCAGCGGCTGGCTCGCCTCGGCCTTGGCAAAGCCGCCGGAATAGAAGCCGGTGACGCGGTCATAGGCCTCGCCCTTGAGCATCAGGTCGAAGGCGCCGTCAGCGGAGAGCTGGTCGGAGCGCGCGGCGGCCTCGCGCTCGAAGGCTTCGAGGATCGCGGGGAAGGTCAGCGCGGAGGAGCGCAGCACTTGCTCGGGCAGCAGCGGCCCGGTGGTGAGCGCGCGCTCGAGCGGATCGCCCACCGGCGCGATGTCCTGCGCCAGCGCGGGCACGGGCGCGCCAGCCGCCGACGCAAGCGCGAGCAGCGCAATCCCGCACGCCAGCCAGCGCCGACGGGGCAGGGAAAGGCGGCGCGGCATTGTCACTTGGTTTCGGGCGGCATTTCTTCCGGCGGCAGCTTGGCCGGGAAGTTGTTGAGCTGACGCCAGATTTCAAAGCCGACCGGCACGGTTTCGAGCTGCACCCAGGCCTGCGCCTTGGCACCCAGCCGCACGAAGCGTTCGGGCGGCCAGGCGTGGGGATCGCTCTTGTCCTCGGCAATCAGCACGCGGAAGGTCCCGTCAAGCTGGGCCGACTGGTCGACCGCGACCACCGTCCCGCCAAAAGTGCCGACCGCAACCGAGGGCCAGCCGGAGAACTGCACCGCAGGCCAGCCTTCGAACATGATCCGGGTCTTGTCCCCGCGCTGCACCAGCGCGACATCGCGCCCGTCGATGAAGATCTCGACCACCCGCACCCCGGCATCCGGAACGAAGGTCGCGATCACGTCGCCCGCCTTGATGAAGGTGGAGACGTCGCCGGCATTGAGGCTCTGGATGAAGCCGTCCCGCGGGGCGCGCACGATCTGCGAGGACTGGCGCGAGAGGTTCACATCTGCGCGGTTCAAGGCGGCCTGCGCGGAAGCGACCTGCCCCTCGCGCTCGGCGATGCGGATCTGCACCGCTTCATAGTCGCGCCGCGGGGCGAGGCCCGCCTGATAGAGCTCGCGCGTGCGGCGTTCATCGAGGCGGGCGGTGGCGAGCGCGGACTGCGCGGCCTGCAATTGCAGCACGATCTGTTCGCGTTCGGCCGTGAGGCGATCGACCAGCTGGGGATCGATATCGGCGATGCGCACGATCGGATCGCCGGCCTTCACCTTGCTGCCATCGCGCACGTACCATTCCTCGATCCGGCCCGGCACGACGGCGTTGATGTCCTGCTTGCGCTCGCCCGGATCGAGCGTGTTGACTTCGCCGCGCCCGGTCGCCGTCTGCACCCAGGGGGCGTAGATCAGGAACACGAGCGTCGACAGGAAGGCGATCAGCAGCATGAAGAAGATGGCGCGCATCACGCGCGGGATCTTGACCGATTCCAGCGCGGTGAAGCGGTGCGACATGCGACCCAGCGCGGTCATGCCGGCTCTCCCGCATCATCCGGCCGACCGAGCTGGGCGCGCAGCTTGGCCTTGTCACTCGCCGCGCTGCGCCGGCTTCTGCGGGCCTCGGCAAAGGCGGCGTAGTCGGCAAACCAGTGCTGTTCGCGCGCTTCCATGTGGAGGAAGTGCGAGCAGCCGATCGCCGCCTCGCGCGCGGAGAAGTAGACCACCGTGGTGAAGGCCTCCTTGCGCAGCGCGGCGAAGGCGCGGGCGAGATCCTCGGCCTGGATCAGATCGAACAGGCGGGTCAGCACCAGGAAGCGCGGACGGGCGAGGATCGCGCTCGCCAGCTTGAGCTGGAGCAGTTCGATCGTCGAGAGCGGATAGCCGGTCGCCGCGACCATCGTGTCGAGCCCCTTTTCCAGCCCCGCCAACGCATCGGCCAGGCCGACGGCTTCCAGCGCATCGAGCATCCGCCAGCTTTCGCCGGTGGCGCAGGAGAGGCTGAGATATTGCCGGATCGTCATCGGCACGAAGGTCGTCCGGTCGAGCACGTAGATCGTCATGCGCAGGTGATGCGCCTCGATATCCTTGAGATCGGTGCCGCCCAGCGTGACATAGCCCGAGTTGGGCAGCTGGTAGAGCTTGAGCACATTGGTGAACATGCGCTGCAAGCCATGCTGGCTGGTCGAGGCCATCACGATCGCGCCGGTGGGGATGGCGAAATCGAGCTCGGCTTCCTCGAACC
>Ga0315900_10006113_pt1 | contig 16289 bp, 24 predicted proteins | sample LakEriMetagenome_FD_203521 | JGI IMG/M metagenome (GOLD analysis project Ga0315900, IMG submission 203521) | Freshwater fungal communities from buoy surface, Lake Erie, Ohio, United States - Buoy 12 MA114 | ecosystem: Environmental > Aquatic > Freshwater > Lake > Lake biofilm | place: USA: Lake...
AATTTAATTGTTACAAAATTAACAAAAAGTTTGATATCTCACCATTTGTGCTTACATGACCAATGTCTAGCTGTAAGTTTACTAGTGGCAGTACCACACTTATGTCTCGCATTAAACGACTTTCTTCGATTTCTTTCAGCCTCAGATTCACCATCTTTCTTTGGGGATCCTACGACTCCCTGTTGTCCAAATCGGATTACTTTCTCCTTGCCGTTCTCGCACGCCTTAACTACATGACTCTTCGTTGGATGACTAGGTGTCTTCTTCGGAGAGTTACACTTCATTGATTTCTTATCCATTACTTCGGCATAAATGATTCTAAGTCAAAAGACCCGTCTCCAGTTATTGTATCGTTACCTGAGCTTTCAAAGTTCTTTGCTGGTAGCTGCTTCTGTCTTTGCTCAACAAGCTCTGACTGCTGTGTAGCCTGAAGCTCGGTACGTTTGTCCTTCCTGTCTTCCTTCTCTTTCTCGCGCTTCATCAGCCCGTCAGTCTCAATGCCTTTAAGTTCCATGTTGTAGCTGAACTCAATCTGCATCAGCTCTTTCTTCATCTCAACCTCGAACTGCATCTTCTTGATTTCGAGTGCTACCTCGTTCTCTTTAATCTGCATCTTAGCCTGTGCTTCCATCTGTGCTTGCTGCATCTTTGACTCAGCTGCCATCTGCTGTGACTGCGCGTTGATTTCAGCCTGCATCTGCATCTGCTGATCCTCTCTTGCACGCATGTCTTCAAGCTTTCTTCTACGCTTCATCTTCAGCAGCTCGTTCGCTAGCTTGATGTTTCCTACCTTTCTGATATCGATAGCATCCTCAAGTTCTATTTGATCCCTTTGAAGCGATATCTGTATGTTGGCTTCAAGTAGCTGCTTCTCTTCCTCATCAGGAGCAAGATCGATATAAATACCAAAATCATATAAGTACAAGTCCTTAATATCCTCAATAATCGATAAGTTGTACTTACCAATCTGCATAGCAAACTGCTCCTTAAAGTCAGCGTACTCAAGGATGTCTGCCATTCTTAATGAAAGACCTTGTGCAAGTCTGCGCGTCATCATGAGACGACCTTCAAGTATGTGTCGAGTTGCTGTGTTACTGCTTAGTGCTGCTAGCTTCTGTACTCCAACTAAAGCGTCAGGGTGTGGTGTGGATCCGTCTCTTGCTTCATTGATGCCAGTAACATCTCTGAGCATGTTAATCTCAAAGTTATAAGCTGCAATAAGCGACTGAATCTTTCCTCCTCCGTTATTCGAACTAAGCTCTTGGATTGGAATACGTCCGTTATTAAATCCTCCATCCTCTGTGAATGAACGTCCTACAACGGAACCTGTCTGATAGAATAACTTAAGTGCTTCAGACGGGTTATACGCCTGACCTTTTCCTAAGTCGATCTCATTTAATCCATCAACATCAATAAATACACCATCAGGAACCATTCTGTTTAGTACCTGCTGCATCTTCAAGCTAATTAACTGAATCTGATCAGCGTGTGGAATCATTCTCTTAACTAAAGAGTCAATCTTCCCTTTGTACATTCTTGGTGCGAAACCAACGTATGATGGTAGTGCTTTCTGTGTTGCAGACTTAGGACGTACCATGTTCTTCATCATCTCCCACTTAAGTAGGTGATTAGAACCACAGATAAGTACTCCTTCGTACCATACCTCTTTCGGTATCTCTACAACTCTAAACAAGTCATTCTCCTCTGGCTTGAATGAGTCATCCTTTTCTATAAGCTTAAGTCCACCAACCTTGGTCTTCTTTTCCTTATAGACAAATTTCTTCTCGGTCTTGTAGTTAAAGTAAAGTAACGTAACTACCTCTCCGAGGAATGCATCGTCGTAGAATCTTCGCGCACCATCGTAGGTGTTGTACCACGCAGATCCGTACTGCTTAATTTCTTCTAGCTGCTCGTCTGTAATGTCTGGGTTAATCTTACGAAGCTCAGTGTAGTGAACCTGCTTAACTTCCCCAAAGTAAAAACAGTCTGAGAAGTCAGGCTTTTCTGTGTAGCTCCACACCATAGTAGCTGGATCTACGTAGTCAATTCTAACTCCCTCTCCTCTTACAAACTCATGCTTTGCAAATGACACACCTATCTCAAACTGATCCTTGTCAGCCTGAGACTGAATAACCTTGTAGTCATTCATCTCAAGTAGGTTGTCAATCGCTATCTCTTCTGCAATCTCTATCGAAGGCTTATAGTTAAGCTCCATGTAGAGATTCAATTCTTCGTCGTTGTTTGGTAAATCTTTCGGGTCAACGTTAAATGCGTCAACACCAAACTGCTCTTTAGTTGCTAAAAGGAAATCCTTCGCTACCATATCAGCCTCAACCATGTCCTGATACAAGTTCTTCTTCTCTGCAGAAAGTGCGTCCTGAGCCGTAGCCCGAATCTTATACACCCTCTCTGCCATGCCGTTTACTACGACATCCTCGAACTTTGGTATGATAGGTACAATCTGCCAGTTAAGATTTAGGTAAGAAAGGTCTCCATCAATAGCTAACTCGTTCTTGTACTTCTGTATTGGCTGCTGTCCGCGAGCATATAATCTTAGCATGTGGAACTCAGCGTACTGATCGTAGTAACGACAAGTTGCACCACTTCTATTAAACCATTCATTCTCAATAGCTTTTGCTACACTCAGTCCGTAAGCAGTGCTTCTTTTCTGAGCATCTGTAGCCGTCACTGAAGGAAACGGAGAGTTTGAAATGTGTACTTTTATTTCGTCGCTTTTCATTCGATTAATTCACTGTTTGAACCACTCTGATTATATCTCCCAAAGTTAACCATTATTTTTGACTTTTCTTTTTTCACCTTAAACATGTGCCGTCTGACACCCATTATGGCTAGACCTGACGATATCGAGGCATCGTGTTTTGTTCTGTTGTTGATATCAAATCTAGCCCAATCCTCTAACGTCCTGTTAAAATACATCGTACCCATCGCTTCTGGATCTCTGTACGTTCCATCTACATCTAATCCAACGTACTGCTCAATGTATGTCTTTATTCCTCCTGCGTGAGTCTGCTTAACATCTTCAGACGTGTTGGGAATTCCGCCAAGTTCCTTTTCAGACTTTGATAAATCGTTCCATGACTTATCAGGTCTATTCATTGAGTACTTCCTGTAGCCTCTATTCTTAAAGTGATACAGTAATCTCGGTTTGTTGTTCTCCGCAAGTACTGGCATACCGTAAAATACACAAGCCATCAGTACATCCTCATAGAAGTCTTCAGGTGTCTGAGGTCTCGCTATGTACTCTAAGAAAAACATGTTGGATGGTATGTCTGGGTTAAGGCTTGAACCCGTAAGTCCATGCAACGCTCCGTTCGATCCGCCACCGCCTACTACACCTGAGATGTCATAGGAGTCACAGCCAAACGCACCGTCGTCCTCGTTCGCTGGAGACTTGTACCCATCCTTCACAATCATGTTATTCTGAAGATCTGCTGGTGGAATCCACGACACAATAAACCTTCCTCTCGGATCTGGCGACCAAACAACCGTACTGTCAACTACACCATTCTTCCAATGGAATGAACCGCGTGTAAGTACCTTATGTTTCATTAGACCGTCATTGTAGTCGATCTGCTGGTATATCTTCGTTAAGTTGTACAGTGACTGCTTTGATTCATCTCTGAACGCGTGTGACTCAGTTCGTGGGTACTGACGGTAAAATTCATTCAATGCATCAGGGTCGTTCTTTAGTGCTGCAACTTCGTTTTCCCAGTAAGACACAACTCCTGTGCGTATCATTCTGCCATCGATTCCCATCACAGGCGTAGCTGGGTCATCTATTACAGCGAACCCGTACTCGTCAATGAAGCCTTCGAAGTTATAATCCATCGGTATAAAGAGCGCATACAGTCCAGACTTCGTCTGACCGTTGGCGTTCCTCTTGCGTGGATTAGAGTCGTAGTACATGTCCTTAAAGTTCTGACCACCTTTCTGTAGTGCGTTAACAGTAGAACCCATCATGCACTTCCCTACAATACGGCTACCAAGACGTAGACATGTCTTAGTTACACGCCAGTTATTTAGGATGTTATTCGGTGCGAGCCATTTTCCTGATTCGTCATGAACTAGTCTTAGTAGCTTCTGACCATCGTATGAGTTGTCTGCTGTATTTAACCAGTCGATGGTAGTGTCAAGTCCTGTTATTGACTCGTCGTCCTTCTCGGTCATGTTCTTTTTGGTGATCTTCTTGGCAGGCAATCTAAACGAAAGCTCTGTCTTTGGATTATCCATACCGTCCTGTACGGGTTTAAAGAAGAATGGGTAGTTCCTTACAATAGGCACAACCTTATTTGTAAACATCTCCTTAGCATCGGGTCCCGTCTTGGATAGTATGCCAAGTTTTGCATCCTTTGCAAGTGTACCTGTGTTAGATGTCTCAGAAGATGACATGAACGAGAACCCCGAACGTCTATTCTTTAGGTAGCACATGCCGTAACATCTATCATCAGCTACGCACGCCTCCCAAAATATCCAAAATATTCTGTTTGATTCACGGAAGTCTGGTAGACCGACATCAATCTTTGACCACTGAAGGTACATGTAGTGGCTTCCTGTTATATATGTTGGCTTGCCGTTATTTACGAACCAGTGTCCCGACTCTCTGCGTGAGAACTCGTTCTCTATGTAGTCTACCCACTTTACCTTGAATTCTACAGACATCTGATTCCACTCGAAGATAGATTTTATTCGAGCAAGTTCTTTTGGGTACTCTTCTGGCTTCCATTTGTTGTTACCTTTCGGTAAGTTACTCTTTGGTAACTTCGGTAGTCCTATCTTTAGTCCGTTAATCTCGTACACCTCACCCAATGTACCGTCCTTCGATATAATTACAATATCGTACTGGTCGTCGTAGCCGTAGACCCACTTTCGTTTCTCTCTGGCTTGACGAGGTATGTAATCTTCTATGACGGAGTATAGACTCATTTTATTTTGCTCGCGACTCTGCGAATGTTTTAGGTATTGATTCTGCTTTCTTTGCTATAGCTGCCTGATCTTCTGACGGGCTTTCTTGCTCAATCTTTTCAAGCATAGCTAAAGCATCCTCGAACGCTAGTCTCTTAGCTGCAGCAGCTGTCTTCATCTTGTCAGCAGAAAGGTCGCCTTCAAGACCTGTTATAATCGGATCCTTCAGTACTTTAATAAGCTCATCAACTGCTATTCTTCCTGCCTCTAGGATTTGCTCTCTTTTACTAAGCATATCATGTTTGTTTTCATCCTGTATAACTTCTTGCCTTCAATGTTGAACTCATACTCGCTGTCAGGAAGGAATCCCACCAAGTCGCCTGACTTAATGTTTGGCTGGTCTTCGTTCGGGTATACCATTATTCCTACTAGCGGTTCTTCAGATTCAATGCCGTCTGATTTTATAGGCTCAACAAAACAGAATGGTGCAATAGCGCACCACTTGCCGTTATTTCTTCTGTAAGCGAATACTTCACCACTGTCGATTAGGTACTTGTCTCCAAACAAGTGTGACCATGATGACTTCTCTTTACCTCTCATGTCGTTCATTACTCTGAACGTGTTGTGGTGTACGACGATCTCATCACCGTCCTTGATTGGTCCGTTGTACTTAAGCGGAACAGATTCAACTAAAGCTACACGCTGAGTGAACTTGTGGTCTTCCTGCGATGAGGAAACACTCAGCTCTACTCCAGCGACTTCTTTAGTGTTGTCGTACCGCTTACCGTCCTTTGGTGTTACGATAAAGCAGTTTAGTGACCTCATTAGAAATCAAGATTATACTCAACAATAACTGGCATGTGTGGGTTTACAGTCTTCCATTTGAATACCTCATTGGCACCGTTCTTTATCCAAACATCGTATCCTTTTTCTCCAAACTCAATGCATTGAATCATATGGGTCCCGTTCTGAACATTAGAGCCAACTTGATAGTGCATTGCCTTTAGAGGGTCAGTGCCTACTGAAATCTTTCTGATGTACATATCACTTGAATTCGCCTGTTGTCATGTCGATCTTCTTGTCTTCACCGTACTTCTTAGCTAGTGCGTTCTGAAAATCTGCCAGTCTTGACTCTACGTGATCTAGAGCATCAACTGCTCTCTTTTGAAATAGTGCTGCATCAGCTACCCTGCCTCTAATCTGCACGTATGACTGATTTAAACCCTTAAGGTCTTCTAGCTCTTCTTTTGTGATTCCTTTTGGATTCAATTCTTTAACTTTTCCCATTTGATTTGATTTTTATATGCAAATATAAGGAAAAATTAGATAGGTAACGTTACTTCAATAGGTTCGTAAGTGATTTGAGGTAGGTTCTTCACCCACTCGATACTACATTGCTCAACCTCTTCAAGTGATATAATCCAATTACCGTTCTTGTCTTGGATAGGATTGAAGAAATTGTCAGCTACCACCTCAACCCCTTGAAGTGCTTCCGCTTGTTGCTGTGTTAAAAGTGCTACCATTATACGTTTCGAGATAAAGTTGTGTTGAATGCCTGAACTAAAGTATTTAACGCTGTTACATCTGCATCACTAAGACCAAGCCCTATTGAAGCAAAAGCACATTCACGGTTTGAATAACCATCGTCTATTCCGTTAGCCCTAAATAAAGCTATCGATGCATTATTAGTTATAGACATTGATGAAACTGATGTGGCTAACAAAGACCCATTTTTATATAATTTATTTGTATTATTAATAAGAGCTGTTCCTGTTAATGAACCTACAAAAAATCCATCAGTTGAACCAGTTGAACTTGCTAGAACAGAACCTAATCCACTTGTAGGACTATTAGTATTTGATAAACCTGATGATAGCCAAAATCTATTTACAGCACCTGTAACAGTACCTATATCAAAATCATCTCCACCTGAATGAGTGTTTTCTCTTGAATAGAAAGAAAGATGTATGTCAGATAAACCAAAATAATTAGGATAAATATGAGTATCAGCATACCCCGTTGTTCCATTAGGGTCTGCGCCCGTTGCGCTGTGGGTGATACCACCAAAGAAAGTTAAACGATAAGCAGCATCTAAATCTCTTGGGTCTTTAAGATTCCATTTATGAGTTGTTGCCGTACCTCCGACAAACGGATATAACGCCCTCATCTTATTCCAAAGATAGTTAGTCTTTAATCCTACAACCAAGTCGTTTACAGCCGTTGTTATTGTAGCGTCTGTAATTGAAGCAGCTAACAAGAACGCTTCCGCATCTGAGTCTATAGTGCTTCCCCCAGACTGTATTACTAATTTTCCTCCGTATCCGTACATTATCTTCCCTGTCTGTTGTATGACTTCTTGTAATTCTTGCTTGTCTTAAGTTTAGACGTCTTCTTTTTCGAATGAACGTTCGGACGGCTAACCTTTGGCTTCTCTATTCTTACTATCGCGTCTGCTTTCTTTTTTGACATTATGGTCTGAATTTAGCGTTGATATCATTAAGTCTGTTCATCCATCCTTTATACCACTTCTGATTCTTTCCTACAGCAATTGCCTTGTAGAATCTAGCACGTAACTTTATCATCTCATCAAAAAGTGCTTGTGGGTCGTGTGAGTTTCCTGCAGCTATTGTCTTCGGTCCCATATCTCCGTCATCCTTAATCTTGGATCCTAAAACATTACATGCGTCCTGAAGTAATTCAATGCCTACCGACGGACCACTCATCCATGCAGCGTCTGTCATAAGGACAGCTACACCGAAGTTAAAGCTATCACCGCTTACTTTATTCCAAAATCTCTTCTTGAAAATCTTCCACCACATATCCTCTGGCATCGAAAAAAACTCTGCGTCTTTCTTTGTGCCGTATTCAGACACCCAAGTCTTATATGCTACACCGCTTGAAGTGTGCCATCCTGTCTGACCCTTAAATGGTGTTGGGCATGGAAACCTACTTGATGAGTCTTCAACACTTCTTCCGTGAGAACCTTCCCACTTTCTTACAAACTCTATGTACTTCTTTAAATCGCTCATTGTGTTTTAATTAAATAAATTGATACTATAGCCATAAGTGCAATTATGATCCATATAACTGGATTTGACCATCCACCTGATTTTTCATATTTAGCTTGCCTAGCATCGCTTGCTGACTGCTTAGATTTCTGACGCTCTATCTTAATGATTTTACTCAAGCTATCCTCAACGAATGCATGACGGTACTTCGCCATCTTCTCTACGTGCTTCAAGCTGTCTTCAGTCTGTCTGTCTAAACGTCTGATATGCCATCTGTCCTTGTACTCAATCTTTGGTTCTGGACATTTTACTTCAATGTCTCTGTAGATAATAGAGTCTCTTCCGTCCTTACCCTTAATAGTATCCGTGATTCTTATAGTCCTCTCTACAGTGTCTACCTTCCCTCCGTAGTATACGAACTTATCCCAGTGCTTCTTTTGTTTCTTCGGGTTAGGTGTCGCGCATGATGAAAGCACCATCAGCCCTAAAAGAACTAACGCTAGAACGTACAGTAGTATGCCTGTTATTTTTTCTGTCATACAATAAACTGTGTTAACCATTCGACAACCATTCCTTCCACCTCGCTATCTTCCCAAGTATCTGTATAAGGCATATCGACATCTTCAGGACTCATCCCGAATGATGCTGAATCTGTCACTAAAGTAAATCCTACCTTTAGGATTTTGTCAATAGCCCTATCTTGAATCGTGTTAAGGTCTACCGAGATTGTAGGATTTGAAATCTCTACGTTAAATTGTGGGAATTTATAGGTCATGATAATACATTTAAAGTTGAAAGTGAAAAGGTGCGAATAGGCATATAACTTCTTGTTGCGTCTGTTTTAGCGGTTGTCACAGGAGTACCTCCCGTTGATGCTACTCGAAAGGCTGTTGTAGTTGCATTTGGTGCGGTTGTACTTGTCCAATATGCTGTTGATATATGATTAAATGGCGCATATCCCGTTGTTAAACTTAACCCATAATCAACAATGTTAAGCAACTCCATTAGGTTGGGAAGTCTGCACCCAGAATACCCGCCAAATGTACCAAGTGAATTATCTATCGCAGTATTCCAATTAGTTGCACCAACACCTTGAACAACCCTATAATACCCCAACAAAGTTGAGCCGTTCCAAGTCGACCAATCAAGTACCCAGTCATCTGCATAAGTAGAACCACCTAAAGTGTCTGTAAAACGTTCCGTTGTAGTGTTTAAAGTTGCGCTTCCATCGTTGTGTAAAGGTGCAGCGTCAAGCGTCAAAAAGTCGGTTGCTCTACCTGCTTCTAAGTCACCGTCATCGCCCGTTCTATAAGAAGTAGTTTGCCCCGTTTTCATTAGTGTTGCACCAACGGGAGCAGCAGATGCCTGTATTACTAATTTTCCTCCGTATCCGTACATTATCTTCCTAACTTTTTACTCCAAGCGTCCGTTACCTTAATACCCATAGACATAGCCACAAATGTAGCCCACACGTCAAATCGAAGTCCGTTCATAATGAAATCAGCCACTGCAAATACCACGACAAAAAACATGGCAGTAAACATAGTCAGCGATGTACGCGACCATCTTAACACACCGTCCTCATCTCTTTTCATGAGGGTGTCAGCAGCTATCTCATTTAATAGATCAAACATTCTCCTTAACTTTTCCTACTGGATCTGATGGTATAATCGCAAACATAAAGTTCTTCTCTACTTGCTTCTTATGTGATACAGGTGCCGACGTAAATACTCTCTGCTCATAGCAGTCGTACAGTCTCTCCTCTACAACGTTCAGTCTGTTGTTAAACCAAACGATAGCTATAGCCATTCCTGCTGGAATGCCGTACTTATTTATTGCATCTAACGCTGACAGCATCACAAAATAGCTACTACTGACCCTGATGTAAGGTCGATATTAACAAATGGTTTCTGCTTGTCAAATGGTGTAATAAGCACACCTGCCTTCACTGCTGTAGCTGCCGTAGTGATGTAGTCATCCTTATCGTTACCAGCGTCGTCAGTAAGTACGTTAAATACCGTGTCTTCAACAACGTATACAGCGTACACTGGCTTTGCCGTGTATGCATCTGTATCATTAATGATGATAGTACCTGCTGATGCAGTTAAAATCTCGTTCCAAGTTCTTAGACTCATTTCTTGTTCTTTGTAAAGTTAGTATGTGCCGAAACCTTTCTTAAGTTCGACTTGCTGTTTGATCCTCCTTTTGCTAACGGTACCTTGTGGTCTACCGTCTCTCCCTTCTTAGCTCCAACAAGAACTCTCGCCTTCGCTCTCTTTACTCTTTTATCCTTCTCCTCCTCGGTGGCATTCTTCGCTTTCTTGTATGCCCTACCCTTCTCGCTCTCGTTCCATTTCTTAGACGTAGCTTGATGCTTCTTCCTTGCTTCTGGATTTTCTCTATAGTATTTAGCTGTCTTTCCTATCGCTGCCATAAAACATCTTGTTAATAAGCAAGTCAGGATTATTTAATGTATCCTTTCTTGCCCCACACCCACAGTCTTCTGCTCCTACTCCCTTCGCAATTGCATCGGCTACATGGTTCATTCCCGTCAGTTTTGCTAACGATTCCACGGTGTCACCTAAGCCTTTATGCTTTTTTATTAGTCGTATTTGCATTTCTACCACAAAGATAGTAAATTTGTCGTTATGAAGAAACAGATTCACAGACGTAGCTACCAACGCGTAGAACCAAAGTATGACTACATGAAATACTGGCGTACTGTCAGAAAGTACATCATGGTTCGGTACGACCTTAAAGAACCACAGCTTGAGATGTTGATGTTCCTGTATTCAGAGCATCTGTTTACTTACTATAAATTCAAGGAACACGCGAATCTATTTGGACTCGATAGGCACATGTTTAAAGACCTTAAAGAACGTAAGTTTATCCACATGTTCCGAGATAAGGTAGGTAACGAACACAGGTTATACGAAATAACGCTACAAGGGCGTAGAATGATTACCGAGATGTATAAGAAGCTCAACATGGAGGAAGAGATCTCTGAGGTGCCAAAAAACAACCCAGTATTCAATCGATTACAGTACTCCCATAAAGTCCTCGCTTTAGCTATCCGTAAGTTTAACGAAGAGGTTAGAAAGAAGAAAGGATATAAGGTTACGGAGTATTGATTACTTAATCTCTGTAATTGTAAAGTTTAACTGCTCAACCGTTATATTATTAGCCGCACTTGTGTTTCTTGCGTGGATTTCTAAGTAGTCACCTGCTTTCATTGTAAGCACACAAAAGAACGTTACACCCTCTGCACGACCTGAAGCGTTAGCCGTTGACTTTGTTCGTGATGGTGTTCTTACTGCATTGAGTTGAGAATCAAAGAAACCAAACTCACATACATTTGTGTTACCCGATGCAAATGCGAGGTTAGCTTGAATCAAATACTTTCTGCTAATCACAGCATCACAAGTCAATCGGTTATTGCTATGGCTGAACTTACTATTGTCTGTACTTGCCGTTGTAGTTCCTGCAACCTTTACAAATGTCACAGTGTCACCTATTGTTGTAGCTGTTGCATTACCTTGCATATACAACTGACCGTTAACTGCTGAGTTAGTTATGTTCGTGCAGTTTGTAAATAGCGCATCGTTTGAAGTATGAGTTACTCCCGTTAAATAAGTACCGCCACCACCAAAGTTAACCGTGTCTAGGATGTAGCTTTCTGTTGGAATGGTTGCAGATACGTTGACATTTATTCCCGTTTCACCTGATAGCACCACGAATGAAGAGTAGATAATTCTAAAACGTCTTGTAACCGTTAACGTTGCAGGAAGGATGAACACCGTGTTCGTAGCGTTGCAATCAAACAAGCACTGACTTACTCCAATAGTTCCGATAGTACCGTTGAACGTTAGCCCTCCTGAGTTAAGGAAAGCACTATCAGCCATAATGAAGTTAGAGTAGTCCTTAATAGTTCCAACCGTTCCGCAATCCGTAAAGTTCACTCCGAACCAATCGAGTGCTGTAGTAGTTCCATCTCCATCTAAGTTAAGTGCAACATCTGCTTCGATTGTAATGTTTCGCATTGGCAACGAATACACAGATGTAATCAATGCTGTTCCTGTAAGCCCCGTTGATTTGATTCGGCAGTTTTCAGATGAACCGCCTAAAATAGTCGTGTTCTCACCGCATACCAACCTGTCACCTAATAAGTCGACTACCGTAGTGAAGAAGTAAGTAACGTTATCAGCTAAAGTAATAACACCTGCAACTGGATCTGGTAGATCTGCTGGAGACGATACAAATACTATCTCTCCGCCTGATATAGAATCTCCTACTATATCTTGAATAGTGTAGACCTCTTGGAATGCGTTATTCTGAGAGCTTCTATTCTCAGGCGTTGGAACACTTGCTCCGATTCCTATAAATTTTGTTCCTTGTGGTATGTTTGTCATGTCTTTTATTTTAAGCTGTTCGTTTCCACATATAAACTACTATGTACGGCTGAAGGTTGTTATGCGCTCCACCGCCTCCCGTATTCTGATTGACCGCTGTTGTGTCAGATGTCGAGTAACCTGAGTTAGCCCTTGTGTTAGTTGATGTATCGGGAGCGTATCCACTCAATCCACCCGTTGTAGCTGAGTTAACTCCTTGAACGTGTGAGTGAGCATTCTGAACGTGTGTATGTGAAGGCATCTCAGCTTCGGTAAGTGTGTGTGTTTTTGCTCCTCCCGTTTCCTCTACCGTATCAAATTCAGTTTGCCCTGCATCTATACCTACCAACGTGCGCCCCGTTGCAAATGCTGACCAAGTGCCAACTCCTAAAAGAGTCGCAGGATTAGTACTAACTACTGATATGTATATACTGCCAACAGGGTAAACATCACCCATTGTTATTCCTCCAGTTGGTGCTGCCCAAGTGTTATCCCCTCTAAGGAATGTCGTATTGTTTGCCGTACCCGTTGCACTTAGTTCAGTTACGCCAACCGTTGCAGCGTCAATATTCCACACCGTACCGCTTGAAGATACTGTGATATCACCATAGTCACCATCTGCAACGCCTGAGCCTGTAACGGTTAAGTTACCGCTGCCAAGTATTGAAGAACCGTTAATGGTCTTTATGTTCGTCCCACTTACAAGTACTGCCTGATACAATGTATCGAAATATGTCTTAAGGAATGCCTTAACATTTGTCCACGTAATCTTCTTTAGTACTGAAGCATCTGCTGTAGCAACTAAATCAGTATCATTCGGGACTGCTGCTGTTGATCCGTTTATTAGTGAACCAATAGTTGATGTAGTCTCGTTACCACTGTTAGTACCACTAGTGTTGCCAATAACAGTTAGCTGAGCATCTGTAACATACCTTCTATTAAGGCTGTCATTAATATCTGCAGTCGTTGCATCTGCACCTGCTGTTACAAGTCCGTCTGCGTCGTAAGTAATTTTTGTTTTTGTAGCACCAACAATAGGTGTGTTTGGATCAAGCTTTCCATTCCAAGTACCTTTCTCAGTGTCAGTAACAAGTCTGTAAGATGCTGACTGTGTGACCTTGCTTCCGTCTACGTCGTTTATCTTCGCATTAGTTACAGCATTGTTGTCTATCGTCCAAGTAGCACCTGACCCACTTACTGTTATATCTCCCTTATCTCCGTCCGATACGCCTCCACCTGCTGGTGTCTGCCATGAACCGTCTCCCCTTAAATACTTCGTGTTGTCTGGAGTACCGCTACCCAATGACTTAGGATCCAAGTACGCGTTAGAAGGCAGTTCTATTATCTTGCCTAGTATCTTTATAAGTGGACGTATGGATATCATTCCACAAAGATAAAGAAAAAACCCCACTTGCTCAAGGTGGGGTATCGCATCTTAAGGTAACGCGCGTGAGTTAACAAATGTAACCACCAAATCATCTACAATTCTTGCAGTGATGTTACAAATGTAAATACTATTTTACAATATTATACGAAAATGTAAAAAGTATTTTAAAAATTAACATAAGTAACGCGGCTTGCCATACTGTTACAAGCCCACAGAGTCCTACAATAAGGCTCATTGTACGCACAAACTGAGCTAGATGAAAGCCGTCAGTGAGCCATACCAGCTGTCTTGATGACAGCCAAAACCTCTCCTTCGGGTTGTCCATCCACGGATTCTCCCACTTATTTGCCCAGCTGTATGTCGGATTCCAGAACTTACTCATTACAAGCCAGTCTGGTCCCTTTCCTTCTGCCACCCTAAACTGCAGCATCCACTGAAATCCTTCAGCTAGTCCTGCTACTGAAAACCATACTAACGCCCAAACCATCTGTCTATAAGTTTATATTGCCAAATAATATTCGCTCCGATAATTACCCACGGAAATATGTATATTGTCCATTTCATGAATATATAACCGATCACATCTCCTACAAAATACCAAAATTGACCCCAAGTTGGACTATCTGGAAGACTGTCAATACTGTCTACATAGAAGTCTTTCTCTACGTAAGACCATATTATTAACGTCAAGCATATCGCTATCGCGAAATACATACCAAATCTGTTTAGAAATTTTGTTATCATACCACCGCCACTATATGATGTTCACTAATTACTGTGTACCTCTGTCCATCAAATACCGTGTCGTGTGAGTGTACCTTGTCGTAGTACACCTCGTCACCTTCCGATAAGTGGTCATCCACCAAGTTGCCCTTGGCTACAATCTTCGCGCGCTGATACCTCAGCTCGCTCATGTCTGTATCAGTGAGCGACAGTCCTGACTTTAGGACTGCCTGCTCGTTGATCTTGTTTACTAGTAAGTATTTTCCGTTAGCTCGCATCACCTTCTCTCATGTTAGTTACAATAGCCTCACTTGATAGTATCGTCGTTGCAACACTGACTGCATTCTTTAGTGCCGAACGTGTTACAAGTGTCGGGTCAATTACACCCATCTCGATCATGTCTCCGTACTTGTGGTTCTTCAGGTCGTAGCCGTAGCCGTATGGATGCTGTACCATATTACTAGCCACTTCTTTTGACTCAAGTCCTGCGTTTCGCATGATCTGATCAAATGGTGAGTACAGCGCATTTCTTAGTATATCAAGTGCTGCCGTAGCTTCTTCTGTTGAATTATCGTCTCCAATGAACTCTATTGCATCTAGTAATGATATACCTCCTCCAGCTAGAATTCCTTCCTCTAATGCAGCCGAAACAGCTCTAACGGCATCGTCTACACGGTCGTACTTCTCCTTCTGCTCGATAGGTGACTCTGCCCCTACATGGATAATACCTATACCGCCCTCAATGTTAGCCACTCTCTCGTCTCTGTCCTTCTTATCTCTTGGATTGTTTACCTTTCGCGCCTTCAACTCCGCTAATCGCTCCTGAAGTGGTTCCTGTGGTAAGTTCTCGTCTCTGTAGATAATAGTCCTGTCTTTCGAGATAACTACTCTCTTCGCTACACCAAGTCCTGATGGCGTGATGTTATGCATACCGTCTCCTGTCTCTTCACTATAGTAGTTAGCATCCATCACTACAGCTAAGTCTCGCATCATCTCCTTCTGTCTGTACCCAAAGTCAGGAGGTAGCACATGACACCCTTTAATAGTACCCTTCTGAATGTTGTACGCGAACGTAGCCATTGCCTTCGGTGACATACGACCTACGATTAGTAGCGGTCTTCCTTGCTGGATGCATACACGAATTACTTCCTCCAAGGATCCAGTAAGGTCTGTAATCTCCATGTCCGTCAGTAATATATACGGTCTGTCAAGCTCGCACGTCTCTCTGTCGTGGTTGTTTACCATGTGGTACGTCGTGTAGCCTCTGTCGAACTTCATACCATCGATGATCTCCGTGTACGTCTCTTCTGTCTGTGAGTTCTCAATAGATACAACCTTTACTTTCTTGAACATGTCAGCAATCATCTTCCCTAGTTTCGGATCGTTGTTTGCCGAGATGGTAGCAACACTCTGCAGTCTACCCTTGGTTACTTTCTTCGATTTTTTCTTCAAGTACTCGTCAACTTGCTCTGCGTAGTCCTTGATGTGCTTAACAATTGTAGTGACGTTACCCTTCAAGTTGTTCTCTGAAGCATCAAGGATAGCCTCCGTTAGTACAATACTCGTTGTCGTACCGTCGCCTGCCATTAAGGCTGTCTGTGCTGACGCCTCCTTCATGATGCTGACCGCGATGTTTTCCACTGGGTCGTACAGGTTTATAGCCTTAGCTACTGTCACTCCGTCCTTCGTAATGCGCTTACCTCCGACCGAGTGTTCGTCTTCAAGTATCACTGGGCGTCCTGATGGACCTAAAGTCGATTTTACGGCTCCAGCTAACTTTTTGATGCCTGAACGTAACTTTTCGTGACCTTCAGTACCTAAAAATACATGTTTTGGTATCATAATTTGATTTAATTTGAG
>Ga0315900_10006114_pt1 | contig 16289 bp, 9 predicted proteins | sample LakEriMetagenome_FD_203521 | JGI IMG/M metagenome (GOLD analysis project Ga0315900, IMG submission 203521) | Freshwater fungal communities from buoy surface, Lake Erie, Ohio, United States - Buoy 12 MA114 | ecosystem: Environmental > Aquatic > Freshwater > Lake > Lake biofilm | place: USA: Lake...
GTGCCGCCGACGGAGGTATTGATGAGGCCGACGGGCACGCCGACTTCCCGGTGAATCTCGCGACCAAAGAAATACAACGCCGCGGAGAATCCGCCGACGTTTTCCGGCGTGCAGATTTGCCATGCGCTCTTGCCCTCAGCCTGCGGTGTGTCGGAAGGGCCGGAGCTTTCGCGGTAATGGCGGATGAGCGGATACTTCGCGGCGGCTTTTTCGGCATCAAAGTGGTAACAACCCGCCACGGTCATCGCCATGTTCGATTGCCCGGAACCGAGCCAGACCTCGCCCACGAGCACGTCGGAGCATTTGAGGCTTTGGATGCCTGATGCCTGATGGGATGTGATGACGAGATCACGCGGCTCGCTGCTGGCAGCGAGCGCATCGAGCTTCAGGCTCCACTTGCCATCTGGGCCGGTCTTCGAGGTCTTCTTCTGTCCGGCAAACTCCGCCGTGACCTCGACACCCGCATCCGCCCAGCCCCACACAGCGACAGGCTTTTCGCGTTGCAGCACCATGTGATCGGAGAATGCCGTCGCCAATTTCAACTCGGCAGCGTTCAGCACAGCCAGAGGCGCGAGCAGCAGGGCGGCGACAAGTGTGAGGGTGTGTTTCATAGGGTTCATCGTGGATTGAGTGATCGCTTGATAACGCACTTTGGTTTCACTTCTTCGGCGCAGTTGGCAGCGCTTTGATCCATGCGAGGTTGAAAGCGTAGTGGTCCTTGCTGGTGATGAGCTGGATGTTTCCGTCGCGGGTTTGAGTGAGGGCGAGGTAGCCGTTGATGTCGGCGGTGGTTTTGCCTTCGGGGGCGATGAGGCGGCGGTCGGGCCAGGTCTTGCCTTCGTCGTAGCTGACGGCGGCGTAGAGGCCAGTGCCAGTGTAGTCGCCGGCGGTGGATGTGAAGACCAGTCCTTTGCGCTCTTTGAACGGCGTGCGGGCCTCGTCCGTGAAGGAACAGAGCAGGATGGGGCCTTCTTTGAGCCGCAGCATGGCGGGGCGCTGGGTGTTGCTCACGACGGGCAACTCGCCAGCAGCATAGCTCCAGGTCTCACCGAGGTCAGTGGAATAGCTTACGGGCATCTTGAGGTCGAAACGCTTTTGCGCGGGCTCCTCCGCTGAGAGGCGGGCATAAGCCATGAGGCGTCCGTCCGTGAGCTCGACGATGGGTGAATGGATGCCCGCGATGAAGGGACCTTGGCCTCCAGGTCGGATGTCATCCGATGCGCGACGATCCCGTCCGGTTTCGCTCCAGGACTTGCCATTGTCGCGACTGATTGAGAGACCCGAAAAGTCGAACGGGATCGCGATGACGCCTTTCCTAGTGCGGATGGGGTTGCCCGCCGACTCTCCACGGGCCCGCATCACTTCGGCCTTTGACCAGGTCGCGCCATTGTCAGTGGAGTGGCGGATCACGATGTCGCCGTGCTGCCGGCCTTCGACGATATGGTAGATGGTCTTCTCGCCGTCCCACCAGATTTTCGGCGCGTGGTCGTTCACGTCCTGCGCATCCCAGAAGGGCGAGGCGGGTTCCCATTCCTTCGCGCCGAAGCGCAGGCGCGATGCTGCGTTCGCGGTGGTGAGATCGGTCTCGCCGAGGGTGGAGAACCAAACGGCGAGCAAATCGCCATTCGGGCACTCGGTGATGGACGGGCTGTGATTCTGGCTGATGAACACGGGGCCGACCGCACCCTCGGGGATACGCACGAAGGGCTTCGGGCCTTCAAAGAAGGGTGCGTCTGCTGGCTGTGGCAGGATGTTCGGCACGGTTTGGCTCACGTTCTGCGCGTTCAGCGGTGGCGTGGCCACGGGCAGCAGCTTTCCCTTTGGCAACGCACCCTGCACGACGCGGAAGCCGATGCGCTCGCTCGCGGAGTTAGACACCCACGAGCCGCGATTCGCCGAGCGTAGAAAGCGGATCATGGAGGAATGAAATCCACCGCGAAACACGCGGCAGTCGCCATCGGCAAAACCGAGCGGATCGGTCTGTTCGCCGCTTTCATAGGGGCCATACCAATCGCTGCACCACTCGGCCAAGTTGCCATGCATGTCGTGCAGGCCCCAGGCATTCGGCTTCTTCTGCGCCACGCGTAAGGAACCCGTGCCACCTGCCTTGGATTCCTCCACCGGATGAGTGAGGCCGATGATCTGCCCCTGCTTCAAGCTCGCTGCGGGCTTCCCGACATTCCGCCAGTCATACTCACGCGGCATCGGTCCCGACGGGAAATACACACCTCGGAAGTTGTCCTCACCAAACCACTTCTGATGGGCATCTGGCAAAGTGTCGCCCGTGTGGAAAAGCGTCGTCGTGCCCGCGCGGCAGGCATACTCCCACTCCGCCTCGGTCGGCAGGCGATAGGTCTTGCCTTCCTTCTTCGAGAGCCACTCGCAGAACGCCACCGCCTTGTCCCAAGTCACCCCGCTCGCCGCATCATCATCCGCAGGCTTCGACTTCGGATCCTTCTTTTTGAACTCGGGATCGAACTGCCGATACTGCGCCACCGTGACCTCGGTGACGCCGATGTGAAACGGCTGCGTGATCGTGACCTGATGCGCGGGCTTCTCATCGAAGTCGATCCGGTTGATGGCCTTGTGCATCTCGCCAAACCGCTTCTGCCGCAGGTAATCCTCCATCGGCGGCCCGTCCTGGCCCATCGTGAACGTGCCGGGCTCGATGGGCATGAGCTTCATGCCGATGGAGTTGATGATGGGTTCGGCGGGTTGACCCACGGAATGCACCGAAGACAGGGAAAGGATGAGAGGTAGTAGGAAGAGGCGGATGGCTTTCATGATTCAGAGGCGTGCCAATCCAGTGAGAGTTCCGCCGCTGCTGCCGAATGTCTCCGTCTCGATGCCCATGTTTTGCATCATGGTGACGAAGAGATTGCACAGCGGTTTGTTATGCAGGGTATCGAAAGCGAGGTGCTGGCCGTGTTTGAATCCGCCACCGGCGAGGATGACGGGGAGGTTGGTGCAGTTATGGACGTTCGCATCGCCGAGGTTGCTGCCGTAGAGCACCATGGTGTGGTCGAGCAGACGTTTTGAATCGGCCGTGGGCGTGGCGGCGAGCGAGGCGATGAGATCGCGCAGGTGGCGCATTTGCTGGAGATCAACCTTTTCGAGTTCGGCGAGCTTTTCCTTCGACTGGCCGTGGTGGCTGAGATTGTGGTAGCCGTCGCGGGTGCGGTGCTGTGCATCGATCTCGAAGACCGGCGTGGCGAAACCGTCCACCATGAGGGTGATGATGCGCGTGGAGTCGGATTCAAAGGCGAGCCGAGCCATGTCGAGCATGAGTTGAATCTTGGGGAAGAACCTAGCCTTGTCGGCAATGTCCTTGGGCTCGGCGGCCTTGGTTTGCGGCTTGGGTTTCTGCTCCCACTCGCCGGAGATGACAAGTCGCTCTTCGAGTTCCCGAACGGAGGTCAGGTATTGGTCCAGACGCGAGCGATCCGTGGCGCTGAGTCCGCGTTGGAAGCCGCGCATGTCATCCCTCAACACATCGAGCAGGCTGGCGCGCTCTTGCAAGCGTTTGAGTGAGAGCGCAGCCTGTTTGGCATCGCCTTGGATGAACATTCTGCGAAACAAGGCCGCCGGGCTGTCTTCGGCGGGCAACAGCACGCCATCGCGTGTCCAGGAGAGGCTGCGGTTGGCCTTGTCGATGTTCACGCCGAGATTCAGCGTGGGAAATCGAGTCTGCTGACCCAGTGACTCGGCGGCGAATTGGTCGAGTGAAATGCTGTTGCGGAAGCCACTGCCCGTGGGGTCGCGTGCGGCGGTGAGAAAGCAGTTTTCCGTGCTGTGTCCACCCGTCACCGCCGGATGCGAAAGGCCGCTGCAGATGGTGAAGTCGTTTCTGAAAGCAGCGAGTTCCTTCAAGTAAGGCGAGAGCGTGTAGCCGGGGCCTTTGTTCTTCGGAAAGAAGTGCTGCGGCAGCACGCCAAGGTTGTTGGAGATCAAAAGCATGCGCTTGGGTGGCTTCGATTCCGCAGCACGGGAGAAGGCCGGTGTCATGCATTCGAGCATCGGAAGTCCGAGCGTCACGCCGATGCCGCGCAGGAAGCGACGACGCGGCAGAGAAGTGGCGATGTGTGGTGCGTTCATGGGATGCAGGGTGTTCCGAGGAAAATTTGACTCCGCACGAGTTCGTGAATGAGTTCTCGAACCCGATAGCGATTCGCCGCGCAAGCATCGAGCATGGTCTCGACTTCGGCTCGATCTGCGAAACCAACAGGCGTGCCGGTGGCTTGCAGCACGAGGTGTTCGAGGAGGTTTTTGGCGAGCTGGCGCGGGTTGGCGGCGAGCTGGCGTTTGACGTCATGGATGTCGCGAAAGGAATCGCCGCCGGGCAGCTTGCCTGAGGCATCGACGGCGGGGCCGATGAAGTAGGTGAAGGGATGGCCAGCGGGATCGAAACCGGTGACTTTCTCTCCTTTCTCCATGCCACGATAGCGATCCCGCCATGCGCCCATGACATCGAAGTTCTCCAAGGCGAAGCCCACGGGGTCGAACTTGGCATGACAACTGGCACAGCTCTTCGATTCGGTGTGTTTGGCGAGCAGATCGCGGATCGTGGTGGCACCGCGGATGTCAGGCTCCACGGCGGGCACGCTCTTCGGCGGTGGCGGCGGCGGCTGACCCAGCAGCTTTTCCATGACCCAAACGCCGCGCAGCACGGGTGAGGTGGTGGTGCCGTTTGCGGTGTGTTTCATGAGTGCGGCCTGCGTGATGAGACCTCCAAACGGGCTGCCTTTGGGCAATGAAACACGCTGCATGGCGGAGCCGGATACACGAGGCAGATCATAGTGCCGAGCCAGGCGATCATTGACGAAGGTGAAGTCGGCTGTGACGAGCGTGGTGGCGGGTAAGTTCTCGCGCACCATGGACTTCAGGAACGCCTGCGTCTCATGGGCCATCGAATCCACGAGGTAGTCGTCTTTGCGATACTCGGGATACAAACGCTCATCCGGGATATCGCGCCGCAGTTTGCGCAGATCGAGCCATTCATTGGCAAACATGTGCACGAACTGCTCGAAGCGCGAATCGGCGATGAGGCGGTCTGTTTGCGCCGCGAGCGTGGCCGCATCGTGCAAGCGTCCATTTTTGGCGAGTTCGGCGAGTTCGTCATCCGGGCGCGAGTTCCAGAGAAAATGCGAGAGACGGTTGGCGATGGCGAAATGCACGTCCGCGTCCTCTTTTCTCGGTTCCGTGAGGTAAAGGCAGTGCGAGGAGCAAAGCAGCGCCTGATAGCCTGCGAGCATGGCATCGGCAAAAAGGGCTCCAGCGGTCAGTTTGGCCTGGATGAGTTCGAGGAAGGGCTTGTGAGCTTCATCGTTCATCGGGCGGAGAGCAGCGCGAGCGGCGAAGCGGCGGAAAAGACGCCCGGCATCCACCGCCGTGGCTTTGATGGCATTCACGTCATCAAAAAGCACGCGATGGGATGCCGGAGGCCATTGCGCATCGACGAGCGGCCCGGTGACTTCGAGCCATTGGATCGCCACACCGCGATGACCCTCCGGCGGCATCGGTGGATAATCATAAAAGAAACCGCCATCGGTGCGGATGAACGGCACCGGCAGGCCGAGAGGGCTGTATTCAAAGGTCTCGCCCGCCTTGAGATGGATCGTCGTTTCAAACTCGCGTGCCTCCGGCTGTAAGTCCATCCAGCCGCCCGTCTCGCGCACATCACCGGACACATCCGGACCCGATGGCTGCCGCGCACGAAAACTCATCGCCACGGGTTCATGCGCGGGCACGAGGCGGAAGCCCGGAACCTGCCGCACCGCCCGACCTTTGAACCGCACGCGATACGCGCCGCCAGTCTTTGCACGAAATCCCGGAGGATAACCATAGTAAGGCCACGTCGCAGAGCGGAAGAGCGCCATCTCCAGCGAGGGATCATTGCGCTGTTCCGGCGTCATCTTTTTCACCTCCTCGCTGGTGATGGGCACCATGCGATTATGCCGAGCAAAGAACATCGCCTCGCGCTCGCCGAAAGTGTTGAGCCCAGGAAACAGCTGCAAGCCCATGAAGCGCTGCGTGAGCGGTTTCGGCGGCGGGGTGCCACCTGCCATCGCGGTGCGCAAGGCGGTCTCCGTGGCATCGAGATAGGCGTCCAACTGCACGCGTGAAACATCGAGCATCGAAGAAACCTTGGTGAAGCCGTGTGAATCGCGGTCTTCAGGCAACTTGTCGCGAATGTCGAGATGGGGCAGCTTCAACAGCGCACGCAGGTTGTTTTCAAACTCCACACGAGTGAGGCGCCGAACCGGACCGCGACCGTTTTTCGCTGTCTCTGCCTTTGCGGCGGCGAGTAGGCTCGCGCTGAGTTGCGAGACCACGGCTTTGCGTTCCTCGTCGCTGACTTTGGACTTCTCCGGCGGCGGCATGTCGCCTTTCTCGATGAGGTCAAACACTCGCGTCCAGCGGCCTCGTGTCTCGGCCTGACTGAGATCAAAGGCCAGCGCGGTGATGTCGAAGTCGCCCTTGGCGAGGCTGTCGTCATGGCAGTCGATGCAGTGCTGACCAATGAAGCTGTGGAGCGGGTTCGTGGAGGCTGATTTTGGAGCGGGTGATTCAAAGACGTGAACATTCGTGATGTGCAGTTCTTCGAGGCCGCTTTTCTTATCGATGTAGCCGTCGATCTGATCCACCAACTGATCTCGTGTGAGCTTCCATACGGCTTTTCCGGCTGGATCAACCTCTGCCAGCAGATCGCGGCCCTCCTCGGCTTTCTGCATGTGATAATCCCCGCAGGCGATGAGCAGGCTGCCATTGGCAAGGGGTGACATGCCGAGCAGATAGCGGCATTGCAGACCGAGATCTTCGATGGTCCAGCAGCCCAGCTTTTTGCCTTCGCCATCAATGTGTAGCAACTGGCATCCGGTGGACGTGGCGACCCACAGCGACCCATCCTCCGCCTGCAAGGTGGCAAAGGCCTTCTTCACGGTTGGCGAAGGCTTCAGCAGCGGATCGAGTGGAATCGTCTGCAACACCTTGCCGGTCTTGGCTTCCACCTTCAGAACCGTTCTGCGCCCGTATTGCCCGATCCAGAAAGCATTGGCACCCGGCACTTCACGAATCATTCGATAGCGAAAGTGCAACGGGTCATCTTTGAGATCCGGCAGTGGCGTCTCGCTCACGATGGCACCGCTGCGGTCAACGATGCGGATTTGATTCACGCCGCTGTCCATCAATGCGAACTTCTTGCCGCCTTCGAGCACCGCCACGCTATTGGCCTCCGCGCCTTTTGCTCCAGCGACGGCTTTGTGTTCCATGACAAGCTTCTTCCCCGCATCAAACACGGCCAAACCACCCCGGTGCGCATAAGCAATGCCACCGTCCGGCAGTCGAGCTGCATCGTAAATGCCGCCGTGGCCGGGATGCTTCCAAACCGCGAGCACTTTGCCTGCACGATTGATTTCAATGACCTGAGTGTCCGCCGCGAGCAGGTAGTGCTCCTCCGCGTGGGCGAAGGTGGTGAGGAGAAGGAAAAGAAGAAGTCTCATGGTTGGATTCGAAAGGCAGGCAGGCAGGCAGGAGAATGGGGGCCGGAGAATCAGGCTCATTCTTTTGCCCCCATTCTTCTGCCTATTGGCTTGGGTTCATCACGCGAGGATCTCCTTCACGAGTTTGCCATGCACGTCGGTGAGGCGGAAATCACGGCCGGAGTAGCGGTAGGTGAGGCGCTCGTGGTCGATGCCGAGGAGGTGCAGGACGGTGGCGTGGATGTCGTGAATATCGACGGCTCCTTCGACCGGGAAGTAGCCGAAGTCGTCGAGCATGCCGTGGCTGGTGCCGGGACGCAGACCCGCACCGGCCATCCAAATGGTAAAACCCCAGGGATGATGGTCGCGGCCCGGTTTGCTGCCGCCGCCTTCGGTGTTGGGCGTTCGGCCAAACTCGGTGGCGAAGACGACGAGCGTGTCTTCCAGCAGGCCGCGCCCTTTTAAATCCTTCAACAGGCCGGCGATGGGGCGGTCGATAGCGCGGGCGTTTTTGGCGTGCAGGTTCTGGAGATCGCCGTGCTGGTCCCAGCCGTTGCTGACGATCTCGATGAAGCGGACGCCGCGCTCGAGCAATCTCCGGGCGACGAGGCATTGCCGGCCAAACTCATCGGTTTCCTTGTGCTCGGTGCCCACGCCGTAGAGCGCGAGGGTGGCGGCGGTCTCCTTGTTGAGATCGGTGGCCTCGGGCACGGCATCTTGCATGACGTAGGCTTTTTCGTGGTTGGCGATGGCGGCCTCGATGATCTGATTCTGCGCGGAGGATTTCAGAAAGTCACGGTCGAGCTGCCCCACCGCCCGCATCTTGTTTTGCTGGAGCGATTTGATTTTCTCCGCCATCACGAGGTCGGCCAGAGGCCGGGCGGGATCCTGGAAAAAGGGCGATCCTTGATGGACCGGCGGCAGGAATCCATTGGTGCGATACATGCGCTTCCGCGAACCCATGACGACGAAGCCCGGCAGGTTCTGATTCTCCGAACCGAGGCCGTAGTGTGCCCACGAGCCAACGCTGGGAAAGCCCTGCAAAAGCGAGCCTCCGTGCAACATGCCGATGGCGCTCTCGTGATCGGGGGACGGCCCGTGCACGCCATGGAGAAAAGTGAGGTCATCCACGCAGGAGCCGATGTGCGGGAAGAGGTCGCTGACCATTTTTCCGCACTCGCCGTAGCGCTGAAAGGCGAAGGGACTGCCAAGTATGGCGTTGGTGGTGCGTCCGGTGATGTCCTCTTTTTTGCCGGCGATTTGGAGCGGCTTGCCGTGATCCTGGGTGAGGCGCGGTTTGTGATCAAAGCTGTCGAGATGCGAGAGGCCACCGTCCAGGAAGAACCACACGACGCGCTTTGCTTTCGGGGCGAGGTGCGGTGTGGTGAGCTGCACGGGCGAGCCGAAGGAGCGGTCGGCCCAGAGCGATTGCAGGGCGAGCCAGGCAAAGCCCGAGGCGCTGGTTTGCAGAAAGGAGCGGCGGCTGAATGGTGAGAGCTTCATGGCAGATCAGGGGATGTAGAGAAACTCTTTGGCGTTGATGAGGACGTGGCAGAGGTCCGTCCAAAGTCGATGGTCCGAGCCACGCGCGGCGGGTGGCAGCGCGTAGGCCTCGGCCTGGTCGTCAATGAACTCGACGAGCGACTGCACCTCCTGCGCGGAGGGTTGACGGCCGAGCGCCGTGGCAAAGAGATGCTCGATGCGCTGCTCGGTCGAGTATCCCTTGCGGAGCCTCATATCCTTCGCGGCCCAGGCGGTGGCTTGCTCGTGGACCAGAGCGCTGTTCAGCATGAGCAACGACTGCCCGGGCACGCTGCTGGTCTCGCGGTCGCCCTGCGTGCGAGATGGCTCAGGCGCATCGAACATGATCATCATGTGATCGAGCGCCTCGCGTCGGATGTATTGGTAAACACCACGCCTCAGCTTCGGATTGGCCACGGCAGCGCTCTCGCTTTGGTTCGCCGGCCCGGTGTAGCCAAACATCGTTTGATCCAGCGTGCCGGAGACCGCGAGGATGGAATCGCGCACCGCTTCGGCACGCAGTCGCTGCACCGGCATGTGCGAGAGGAGTCGGTTGGCGGGATCCACTTGCTGCGCCTTGGCGGAGGCGATGCTTTGCGCCTGGAATGCGCGGCTCGTAACGAGATGACGGATCAAGGCTTTCACCGACCAATCATGCTCGACGAGATACGAGGCGAGGTAATCGAGCAACTCGGGATGGCTCGGCGCTTCTCCCATCACGCCGAAATTGTCCACGGTGGCCACGAGTCCCTGGCCGAAGATCCAGCGCCACACGCGGTTCGCCATGACGCGGGCGGTGAGCGGATTTTGCGGCGAGGTGAGGTCGTGGGCGAGCTCTAGCCGCGCCTGCGATCCACTGGTGTAACCTTCGGCTCCGTGGATGACTTCGAGGAAACGGCGCGGAGCCTTTTCACCTGGCGAATCCGGCGAGCCTCGGCGATGAACGGGAGAATCAAACCCAGTGCCCTCCGCCACGATGGCAGAGGCACGCTGGAAACGCGGCACTGCGGATTCGTGCGCTCGATACTGCTCCGCGAGCTTTTGCATGTCGCCGGGCAGTTGGGCCAATTGATTGCGCAGAGCGCCGTGTTCCAGCAGCCAATTCAAGAGGTCCACATCGTCGGCGTTCGCCGCATTGCGGCTCCAGCGATCCAGCGCGGCATCACATTCCTTGCGCCAGTGAGCCGCGAGACCTTCCGCGTTCCAATCTGAACTTGCAGGCGCGAGACGCAGCGACAGGTGCAGCTCATTCTCGGGCGCTCCTGGAGTCTGATGCTCCACGATCTGATCCACGCCGAACCATGAGCGCCCAGTCGCGTCCTTCACCACCAACTCGTAAGGTTTGTTGCCCTCATCGGAACGGCGGAAATGGGCCGCATCATCCTTGGTCAGGATTTCCAAATACGAGCGACGTCCCTGCCAGCTAGACTGATGCCCGACCGGCACCGTCACCCAAGTGGGAAAACGTGAATCAAAGTGCCGCACTTTGTTCGCGTGAGCGATGTTCTCCATCTGCTGGAAGTTGTTTTGAATCAGCCGCACATGCGCCGACGAACCACCCGCGACTCGCAGGCTGACAAACTGCGTGCCGAGCGAAAAGTCGGCCGAACGAGCGATGCTGCCATGCTTGCGGGTCAACCGATCCGAGCTGAGGCCCGGAGACACGAAGCGATCGACCAACTCCTTGCCCTCCGGCATCAGCGTGAAATCACTGCCGCCGCTCCAGACCGTGCCCGGCTGCACACCGGAGAGGAACCAACCAGCATCGCTCTGGCGAAAATCCGCCGTGGTCTTGAACTTGTTCCGGTTCCGCTCCTCGCGGGCGGCGGACTCACGCCGCTGCTCGTTGAGCCATGAAGCGGCTGCTTTGTTCGCAGACAATGAGACAAGGGGATGGGGGGATGGGGAGACATGGTCTTCGCCAGCCTTCTCCTTGTCTGATTGTCTGATTGTCTCCTTGTCGGATCGTCCCCCTGACCCCGCTGAAGCAACTGATGAGATGTGCCAGAAAAGATGCCCCGGGTCCGCACGATCCACTTTCTCCCGCAGTAGCACATGGCCCCAAAAGGTCGCCTTGTTTGGTTTGTTGCCTGGTCCGGCTTGCAGCCACTTTTGCATGGCCGCCGCCTCATTTTTCACATCGTCTTTCCACAGCGTGAGCAGACGACTTTTCATCTGCTGCTTGGCGGATTGCATCGCCACCACCCCGTTTTCCTTCACCTCAGGGGCATCGATGATCACCTGGCTCTGCCGCGAGCTGGCGAGCGTCCCAAAGAGCGCATAGTAATCAGCCGTTGAGATCGCATCGAACTTGTGATCGTGACATCGTGCGCAGGAGACGGTAAGACCCTGAAAAGCCTTCGCCAGCGTGTCGATCTGGTTTTCCACGATCTGCGCCTCCTCCAGAGCCACGTCCGAGGCCGTCGAGGAAACCTCCATCAGTCGCATGAAGCCCGTGCCGAGCGGTGACTCATTGATCTTCATCGAAGCATTGATTCGCGGCGGAAGCAGGTCGCCCGCCACATGCTCCTGAACGAAACGGTCATACGGCACATCCGCATTGAAGGCGCGGATCACATAGTCGCGATAACGCCAGGCCTGCGGGATCGGGTAATCGCGCACATAGCCGCCCGTCTCACCAAAGCGCATCAAATCCAGCCAATACGCGGCCCAGTGCTCACCGAACTGCGGGCTCTGGAGAAGCCGGTCGATGAGAGCTTCGGACCTGGATGGGGAGACAATCGGATTGGGAGACGATGAGAGTTTCCCGGCAAAAGACTCCATCTCCTCCTCCGTCGGCGGCAGGCCCACCAGCGCAAATTTCAGCCTGCGTAACAACGCGGCGGGCGCTGCCGGAGCTGCAGGTTCTAAGCCTTTCTCCTGCATCTTCGCCATGAGAAAGCTGTCCACAGGATGCGCCCCCAGCGACGGCACGGTGGGTTTGTGCACCGGCTGCCAGGCCCAGTGAGAACGACGTTTCGTCAATTTGGCCTGCCATTCTTCGGTGGCAGCGGCTTGGGCGCTCGGCGGATTCTCCGACAAACCCGGCATGCCCATGCTCACCCAGCGCGTGAGATCAGCGAGCACAACATCGGGCAGCCTGTCGGCCCCCTTCGGCATTTTCAGGTCCTTTGAATCGTGGCGAATGGCTTGCAGCAGCAGGCTCTTGTCAGGCGCACTCGCATTCACCAGTGCACCACTCTCGCCGCCCTTTTCAAAACCCCCGCGATAATCCAGCCGCAGGCCGCCCTTGGTCTTCTCCGCGCTGTGGCATTCGTAGCAGTGCATCACCAGCACCGGCCGGATGCGTGATTCAAAGAACGCCACGCCATCGGGCTCCGCTGCCCCAGCAAGGAAGGGAAGCGCCAGGAACGACCGAGAAATCGAACGAATCAGTGAATTCATGCTTTTGCGTGAGCAGGGTTGAGTGCGGCCGTGGCCATCGCGCCTGCTTTTTTTACGACCGGAGCAAGTTTCACGAGCCGCTCCTCTGACAGCCGCTGGCTAGGTCCCGAGATCCACAGACTGGCGATGGCGTTGCCTTCCGCGTCGAGAATGGGAGCGCCGAGGCAGTGATGTCCCTCCAAGTGCTCGCCTGCATCCACGGCCCAGCCTTGATGCCTCACTTGGTCGAGGCATTTGAGGAAATCCTTGCGATTCGAGATCGTCCACGGCTGGAAGCGCTCGAACTTCATGCCTGCGATGATTTCATCCCTCTCCACATCCGGCATGAAGGCCAGCATCACCTTCCCCGGACCGCTCGTGTGCAGCGGGAAGCGAGTGCCGCGCTCCACATAAAATTTGATGAGCGCCTTCCCGATCACACGCTCCAGCACAATGCCTTCATGGCCGCTGATGATTCCCAGATGCGCCGCCTCGCCCGTCTGCTCGCTCAGCCAGCGCATCGCAGGCAGGGCGGCCTCCGCCAGCGGCACATCATCCACCACCGGCTGGCACAACGCCAGCATCTGCGCCCCGATGCTGAACCTCTTCTCCGCATCCCTCACCACATACCCATGCGCCACCAGCGACTGCGTGACGCGATAGACAAAGTTCACCGACAGGCTGAGCCGCTCGGCGATCTCGGAGAGTGTGAGCCCGCCAGAGGCGGCCCCAAGGCAGCGCAACACGGCGAGAGCGCGGTCCAAGCTGGGCGTGCTGAAGCCCGAATCGCGGACAGAAGATGCAGTTTTGCGGCGGGAAGGGGGCTTCGAAGACATTTTCTATATTTGCGTTTATTTGCGCATATAGAAACTCACCGAGGCAAGGCTTCCTTTCATCAGCAACTCAAAAGACCGGCAAATGAGCGCCCGAGCGAGCATCACTTCCCTGCCCGCCGATTTACTTCGGGTCCCTGGTTTTGAATCCCGAGCCAAACTGCCGATACTGGGCCACGGTGAACTCGGTGACGCCGATCTTGAACGACTGGGCGATCCTGACCTGATGCGCGGGCTTCTCATCGAAGTCGATCCGGTTGATGGCCTTGTGCATCTCGCCAAACCGCTTCTGCCGCAGGTAATCCTCCATCGGCGGTCCGTCCTGGCCCATCGTGAACGTGCCCGACTCGATGCGCACTAGCTTCATGCCGATAGAGTTCGAGATGGGTTCGACGGTTTGGCCCACGGAATGCACCGAAGACACGGAAAGGATGAGAGAGATGAGGAAGAGGCGGATGGGGTTCATATTCAGTGTATTCAGTGTATTCAGTGTATTCAGTGTGTTCCGTCGGCCGTCACTTCTTCGACACAGGCCAGTCATCTGTGCGGAAGGGCGATGCTGGCAATCCAGCGCCGTTGGCGAGGCTGTAGTCGGGCCAGTCTTTCCAAGCATAGCGAACGGCCACGGGCTGGGCGACCTCGGGGCTGCTGATGACGACGGTCTCGCCGACGATCTTGGCTTCGGCGGGCTTCCACTGCTGATCGGCAGCGGCGATTTGGAAGCCGGTCAGAGAGCCGCCGGTGATGGATTTGAGGCCGCCGTTGGCATGTTTGAAGGAGACGGTGATGGCGTTGCCGCTGATCGTCGAGCCTGCGGGGAGCGGGCCGCTGATGGCGGCAACGTTTTTGCCATACACGGTGCCGAGCGCCCAGAAGGAGAGGCGTTTGCCGACGTCCTGCTTGTTCTTCGGATGGATGTCCTTCGCATCGCCGAGGTCGATGGTGATGGCCATGCCGGTCTTGGGCAGCGCGAGCGTCTTCAGCATGGACTCACGCACGCGCGGCCAGCCTTCGCCGGGCGAGGTGAAGTTCGGCAACTGCACCCACGCGAAGGGCAGTTCATCATTCCAGAGCGTGCGCCAACTGGTGACGAGCTGCGAGAGCTGCTTGTGGTAGAGGCCGGGATGGCCTGCGTTGCTTTCGCCCTGATACCAAAGCATGCCGCGCAGGGTGAAGGGAGCGATGTTGACGATCTTGCCGTTGTAGAGACCGGCGGGCGGCCCCTTGCGCCGGAGGTGAGCGAGGGTCGTCTCGGGTGTCCAGGGTTGATCTTTGGCCCCGGCCTTTCCCTGCTCGACGGCGAGCTTCCAAGCAGCGAGTTTTTTCGGGTAGTCGGCTCTCAACTTCGCCTCGTCAAAGTGCTGCCAGCCGCGCAACTGGATGTTGTATTCGACTTTGGTCTCCGCATCCGCAGACTGAGCCTCCGCCGGGATCCAGGCCTCGATGTGCGTGGCTCCGACCGCCGAACAAATCAGGCCGACGGGCACGCCGACTTCGCGATGAATCTCGCGCCCAAAGAAGTAGAGCGTCGCGGAGAAGCGTCGGACATTGGCCGGAGTGCAGGGCTGCCACAGCCCCTTGCCCTCGGGCTGAGGCGTCTCGGCGGGGGCGGAGGATTCGGCGTAGTAGCGGATCAGCGGAAAGTTGGCCGCAGCCTGTTCCGCGGCGGCGTTGTTCGCAACACCGACCGCCATCTCCATGTTCGACTGCCCCGAGCCGAGCCACACCTCGCCGACGAGCACATCCTTCACCTCGACCTTGCGCCCCTCTTTGCCGGTAACAAGCATCACACGCGGCTCGGCGGAAGCAGTGAGCGCATCCAGCTTGAGCGACCACTTGCCATCCGTGCCTGCCGTGGCGGACTTCGATTGCCCAGCGAAGGAAACGGTCACGGATTCTCCCGCATCCGCCCAACCCCACACGGCGACGGGCTTCTCACGCTGAAGCACCATGTGATCGGAGAACGGCGTCGCTAACTTCAACTCAGCGGATTGCAACGCGGCCAACGGCGCGAGGAGTAACGTGGCGAGAACCGAGCGGAGCAAGACCGCCTGCCAAGCTGAGGACAAAAGAGTGCAGGCAAGGTTGAGGGTGGGTTTCATCATGAATTTTGTCATCGGGCATCCTTGGCGAGTAATGTCTGCAAGGCCTCGGCAAACCGGAGGCCAAGGCCCTGCTGGCCAGCGGTGTCGTAGTGGACCTGGTCTGACGCTTTCGTCAGGCCGTCGGTGCTGATGCAAACGGTGAGCGGGTCTTTTGCGGGAATGGCACGCTGGGCGGCGCGGACCTCATCCACGCAGGGAAAGGGTGAGACGGGGGTGACTTTGGCGGGATTGATCTCCGCAATGACAGCTTTCATTTGCGGCGCATCGAGATCGCGACGGAGCGAGGCGATGAGATTGGTGAGGTGTTGCTGGTAGTCTTTCGCCAGCTCGGGCACACGGGCATCGGACTCGCCCTGCATCCAGAGGAGGGCGGCCGGTTTGATTCCGCCATTTGGAAAAGCCTTCTTCCACGCCGCGATGAGCTGCGCGTAAGCATGGCCGGCGCGTTGGTCGTGATTGAGCTTCAGCCGGGCAATGCGCGCTTCGTCATGCTGAGGCTGCCAGACGAGTTGGGAGGTGCCGCCGTGTGCCGCTTTGAAGAGCACGATCTTGCGGCCAGGCAACCCTCTCGCCAAAGCATGAGCCAGGGTGACCTCCGGGCCAATCTGGCCGTGCGCGAGTGGCTGCTGGCGGCCCCAGTGGATCAAGCTGACGTTCGGCGGTGGCGTGCGCCATTCGTTGGAGAGTTCAGCGGCCTTTCCATAGCCTGCCATGTTCGATTGACCGGACAGGATGATCACGAGGGGTGGCTCGTCGGCATGCAGTGCTGCCAGTGAAGCGAGGAGTAGCGCGGCGAGGAGAGCGATCTTCATGCGAAGTGATCAAGCATGTTCATTTTGGATGAACTTCGCCCGTGCTTTGAAATTGCTGCCAATCGGCCGCGAAGGCCGCGTTGAGGAGCCACGAAGCCGTCGCTTTGTCGGCGGGGAAATCGCTGAAGGGGGCGGTGGGGAGCTTTTGATAGCCGC
>Ga0315900_10006115_pt1 | contig 16286 bp, 15 predicted proteins | sample LakEriMetagenome_FD_203521 | JGI IMG/M metagenome (GOLD analysis project Ga0315900, IMG submission 203521) | Freshwater fungal communities from buoy surface, Lake Erie, Ohio, United States - Buoy 12 MA114 | ecosystem: Environmental > Aquatic > Freshwater > Lake > Lake biofilm | place: USA: Lake...
CTCGGCGTCGGTGACCTCCACGACATCGTCGACCTGGCCGGCCATCACCGCCAGCGCGGCGGGGTCCGGCACCCGGCAGGCCATGCCGTCCGCGAGCTGGGTGGTGACGGGCGACTCGATCGGTTGCCCTTGCGCGAGCGACAGCGCGTATGCGCGGGCGTGTGCGGATACCACGCCCACGAGCCGAATCCTCCGGCCGAGTGCCGCCCGCGCAGCGATGGCGGCGCACAGTCCCGACCCCAGGCCGATGGGCACGAAGACGACGTCGAGCTGCGGCACGGCCTGGAAGAACTCCAGCCACGCGGTGGCTACGCCGCGCACCAGGTCGGGATGGAACGAGGGCACGCGGTGCAGCCCGTCGCGCACGGCCAGCGCGGCGGCGTGCTCGGTGGCGGCCTGGAAGTCCTCGCCGTGTTCCACCAGGGTGGCGCCGAAGGCCCGCATGGCCGCGTTCTTCTCGCGGCTGTTGCCGTGTGGCACCACGATCGTCGCGCCGATACCGTGCCGCTGCGCCGCGAACGCGAGTGACTGGCCGTGGTTGCCGCGCGTGGCCGAGACGATGCCAGCGCAGGCCGGCTCGCGCCGCGCCAACCCGTCCAGGTAAACCAGCCCGCCGCGCACCTTGAAGGCACCGGTGGGGGTATGGTTCTCATGCTTGACCCACACCTCGGTGCCCAGGCGCTGAGCCAGCAGCGGCCAGGCGAACTGTGGGGTGGGCGGCATCACCTGCCGCACCAAAGCAGCGGCGGATTCGATGTCGGCTAACGTGGGCAGCGGCGCGTGTTTCATGGGCTCGAGGCATGCGGCCGCCGGGGTTCGGCAAGCCAGGAATTGATCAGGGGCATTCTGGATCGCTTCTTGCCCAATCGCCCCGTCATCTCGGCCCTTGTGCCTTCACGGTCAGATCCGCGAAGCCGTTGGCCTGCAGAAACGACAGCGCGGTGGGCCGCCAGACCTCCGGGGCCTGGGTGAACAGACCGTGGCCGTCCTTCCCATGGGGCGGAAACTGGACGAACTCGCCCACGCCGCCTTCGGCCTTGAAGGCGGCGAACCACTCGCGCGGGTACCTGGGGCCCATCCACTGGTCGTTCTCGGTATAGATCCACAGCGTGGGAATGCGGGCTTTGCGGCCGTAGTCGGCAAACATGCGCCTGAGCTGGCTTGTGCCACAGGGTTCCTGGGGGCTTGTGACCGGGTTGCCGCCGCCGCCGCCGGCAAAGTTGATGGCGGCCAATACGCCAGGGGGATTCCTGGCTGCCACCGCGATGGCCGTGGCGCCCCCGAAGGACTGACCCAGGATCAGCGTGCGGTTTGGCAGCACATCGGGGCGCTGCCGGATCACGTCCAGCACCTGCAAGGTCTGTGCGGCAGCGGCCTCGTATCCGGGTGGATAGTTCTTTCTCGTGCAGTCACCGGTGTATTCCACATCCTCCCCCCCGGACACGCCGTAGCCTATCCGCGTAGGCACCACCACCAGAAAGCCCATCGCGGCCAACCAGCGCGCATTGGTGATCGACGTGGACCGGCCGAATGCAGCCCGCTCCTCAGCCTTCGCGGCCCTGCCGTGGTTGATCAGGGCCATGGGGTAGGGCGGGGCTGCATCGCTGTCGTGGTAGACGGTCACCACCACGTCCTGCTCGATCACCTTGCCGTAGGCATCGGTCACCTTGACCGGCACCTTGATGATCTGCTCGATCAACCGGGCGTGGGCTGGTGCGCCGGCCAGTGCCAGCAACCATGCGGCCAGAAAGGCCAGAAAGGCCAGGGCACGCCGCGCCGCTGTGAACTCCGGCCTCGGCCTCTTGAGGCCGAGCCTCACCCGGGGGTGATGGGGGTTCCACTTGCTGCCCCATCGGGCGCGAAGGAAGTCGGCCATGGCCATGGTTGCTGCTCCCAGAGTTCTCAGAGGCGGACGCGTGTTCAATGTACTGCCGGCAGTTCGCCGATGTGCAGCAGCCGCTGCAAACGCGCGTAGTCCTGCACCGTGTACCTGTCCTGGAACCACCGCAGGCAGGACCGATGCAGCGGGTCTTGCCCCAGCCCGTTCCAGCGTGAAAACTCAGCACCACTCCCACGCAGGCTCTGGTCCATCGTCTGCGCCGCATCCAGCCAGGATCCCTGCAAGGGCGCCGGGTCGCAGAGGTGAACGACAGTCCCGTCCGGAAACGGGATGACGTACACGATGCGGTTGCGGTCATGTTTCGTTGGTCTACCACCGGCGCAGTGGCTGCAACCGAGTTCGACTGACACCACCGTCGCCCACGGACGTGACACGACCGAAGGCCTCGGCAGGCCCGGCGCACCTTGAGCCTGGGACGCGCGGTCCTGGGTGGAGGAGTTGAAACTCATGGCGCAGTCTGAGCCTGGGTCACCTGGTCTGTCCGGGGTTCATCTTGCAGGGCCTTTGCAGAGTGCGATGCCCGGAGCTCAGGCCCGTCCGAGATTACCGTTCCCTCAGGCCTTCCTTTCCCGCCCTCACGATCGGACTGAGCAGAAACTCGATGACGCGGCGGTGGCCTGTCTTGACTTCCGCGCATGGACAAATGACCGGGTCAGGGCTTGGCTGGTTCACGAAGCGCTTTGATGGCCTTCTCTCCTTCGCGTTTGAAGAAGGCATCCTGGCGCTCTTGGTGTTCTTTGGCGGCTTGTGTGATGCGGTCTTGCCAGCTTCGGGGTAATGTGATGGTGTACGCAATCGCAACTCGCTCTACTTCGCTTAGCGGCAGACTGACCCCCCTATTTGCCAGCACATAGGTGCCATGGCGGGGGCCGCCACTACAACCAATGTCCAATAACGTGAGCAGTGCCATGCCAGGAAACACTTCTTTGTCATATCCCGTGAAGGGTACATATCCACTGAAATGCTGAATCGACAAGCCCTTACCCGTCTGCGGGTCGATGAAGGGGGAGTCATCTGCCGCGAAATGGTCCCCAGGACGGGCGGGCTCATGCAACTTGCGTTTGGCCACGGGGTAATTGGGGTGGTTCAAAGCCTCCCTTCGAGGTGCGTTTGACAAGAATCGAATCGATGAACCAAAGATAAAGGTGTATCGCTCTGGTCGCCTTAAATCCCAAGGCAAAGGATTTCTTTGGTGATCGAAGTACAAATCAATGCTGCACTCCATGACCTGCCTGCAAGCCTTGGGGTCACCGCCCCAGCCGCACTCCTGGTAGCTGGGCATCATCCGCCAGGCCACCGCGTCGGCGCCCTTGAGGTCTTGCACGATCCATTCGCTGGGCATCTCAAAGCGCTTGGCAAACTCTGCCGTGTACGCGTACACGTTGGGGTCCATGTAGATGGGGCCGGACTTGCTGAGCCGCGGGTTTTGACGGTCGGCGTAACTGCTTCTGACCTGGGCATGGACGGCTTGCACCACCACGAGGCCCAGCAGCAGTGCGCCGTACACGAGGAGGTGTGTTGCCCTTCGGCGACTGCGGTGGGTTCGGTTTCGGTTCATGGGGTTTGCTCGTGCTGGGGGTAGGTGGTCAGGATTCTGAAGTGCAGCACTTGAACCTCCTTGCAAGCAAGGCCGCCGTGGGCTGATGCACTTGCGTACGCTTTGTCGACCAGACCCCGCCGCCCTTGGGTGAGGCTGTATTTGGTGATGCGCCAGCCTCGGAGGTCAATCCCCCAAAAGTTCCAGGGACCGCGAAGCCGTGAGGTACGGGTACTTCAAGGTGGCGTGGGCCTGATGTGTGGTGGGCAGACTCGCGGGCCGCGCAGCGCTGTGCCGGGAGGCCTGTGTCGGCCCGTCCCAGCCGGCCTCAACCCGCCTTCGGCAACTCGATCCCCGGAAAGATCTTGATCACGGCGCTGTCGTCCTCGCGCCCGAAGCCGGCAGTCGACGCCTGCATGAACATCTGGTGCGCGGTGGAGGCCAGGGGCAGGGGGAACTTGGTGGCGCGGGCGGTGTCCAGCACCAGGCCCAGGTCCTTGACGAAGATGTCCACGGCCGACAGCGGGGTGTAGTCGGCGGCCAGCACATGGGCCATGCGGTTCTCGAACATCCAGCTGTTGCCGGCGCTGTGGGTGATGACCTCGTACAGCGCCGCGGCGTCCACGCCCTCGCGCAGGCCCAGCGCCATGGCCTCGGCCGCGGCGGCGATGTGCACGCCTGCCAGCAGCTGGTTGATGATCTTGACCTTGCTGCCCGCGCCGGCGCGGTCGCCCAGCTTGTAGACCTTGGCTGCCATGGCGTCCAGGGCAGCGCCGCAGCGTTCGTAGGCCGCGGGGGTGCCGGCGGTCATCATGGTCATCTGGCCCGAGGCCGCCTTGGCCGCGCCGCCGGAGATGGGGGCGTCCAGGTACAGCAGGCCCAGGGCCTGCAGGCGCTGCTCGAAGGCGATGGACACGTTGGGGTCCACGGTGGAGCACATGACGAAGACGCTGCCGGGCTTCATGGCCGAGGCTGCGCCCCCGGCCCCGAACAGCACGTCCTCGGTCTGCTGTGCGTTCACCACCACCGAGACCACCACGTCGCAGGCCTGCGCCAGCTCGGCCACGCTGGCGCAGGCCGTCCCGCCGTCCTGCGCGAAGGCCTGGGCTACGCCGGGGCGGATGTCGAAGACGTGTGGCGCAAAGCCTGCGCGGCGCAGCGAGCCGGCCATGCCGGCGCCCATGGCGCCCAGGCCGATGAGGCCGACGGTGGGAGCAGCGGATTCGTGGGACGGGTTCATGCGGGTGTGACTTTCGTGTGATGGATGGACATAGCGCGGCCGGTCCAGGCCGGGGTCTGGAGGGGCGCAGACAGGTGCACGCGCGCTAGCGCGCCTCTGCCCGGGGTGCAGGCTCGCATCAGGCCGGCGCGGAGCGCAGTCCGTAGACGCCGCCGCCCGCCCACAGGTACTCGGCGCGCAAGACCGCGTCGCCCTTCTCCCCCGTGAAGGTGAAACCCAGCACGGCGAGGGTGTCGTCCGCTTTGACCTCGGCCACTTTCCAGGCGTTCATGCGGGTCAGCGGTGCCAGTTCCACCAGCCAGCGCCTGTCGCGCCGCGTGGGCACGCGCGCGGCGCGCAGCAAGGCCGGCCCGTCGACGCCGGCCGCCTGCGGGGGGACGGTGCGCGTGGCCAGGTCTGCCGGCAGACGCAGGTCGGCCGGCAACTCCAGTTCCAGTTCCGCATGCGGATTGCGCCACGCCACCTTGGCCGCGCGGCCCTCGATGTACAGCGGCCGCTCTTGATCGAAGCTGCTCCAGCCGTGGTGGGCGCGCGCCACCCCTGGGAGCAGCACCCACCCTGCAGCCGGCATGAGGCCCGTGGCCATGAGTTGTCGTCGGTTCATCTGTGGGTTCTCCTGTCGTTCATGCAGACGCAACAAGCTTGCGCATCAGGCCCGTGCATCAGCTCCGTCCATCAGGCATAGGCAATCCAGCGGCCGCAGATCATCGCGCCAATCCAGAGCCCGAGCGACACCAGGGTCTGCACCCGCGCCAGCCCGTCCAACCGCCGCAGGCCGTCACGTGCGTGGAACAGCGCGGCGTTCACCCCCGCCAGCATGACCAGCCCCATCTTCAGCACGAAGGCGCGGTTGGCGAGCATGTCGCCCGGGTGCGCGGCGAACATCACCAGGCCCGACAGGGCGACTAGGCCGAAACCGCACAGCGCCAGTACCAGCGACAGCTGGGCCAGGGCCCGCAGGGGCAACTCTCGCGACCACCCGAGCACGCGCGACTCGAAGGCCACCAGATTGCCTACCAGCAGCGCCACGCCAAGCAGGTGCACCACCTCCAACGCCGGGTACAGCCAGGGGCTGCTGCCGATCCAGGCCAGGCCTTGCAGACCGGTCACGCCGTCACCCCGCTGTCATGCCTGGCGTGCCAGGCCCTCGATGCCCGCGCGTGGCACTGCGGCACCCTTGTGGACGAAGCGGTCCGCAAGGCTTGGCCAGGGCTTGTGGTGTGCGAGGAAGTCACGGGGCGTCAGGGTGGCAGTACGGTAGGGAAGGCGGGCGTGTTGCAGATGAGCGGGTTCCCCGTCCAGCCCTCAAGGCCTGCCGAAGCCGCGGCCGCAACGACCGCCCGCCGAGCCATGCTGCCAGAGATGAGCCGTCCGACACAAGACGGTTGAAAGAAATGGCTGCTGCGGACCTGCGGTTACCCTCGGCGCTCCTGCAGCCCGTGGTCTGGCCAAGTCCCGCTGGCTCGGCCAACCCGCGCTACTCCCCCCATGCCCATCAGCCCCCGCACCACCGGCCTGCTGGCCGCCCTTGTCACCGTGGTGGCCTGGACCTCCTTCATCGTCGGCTCCAAGGCCCTGGCGCTGCGCAGCCTGCAGCCGCTGGACGTGGCCGCGGTGCGCGTGCTGTTCGCCTCGGCGATCCTCCTGCCCTGGGGCTGGCTGCTGTGCCGTCGGCGGGCTGCGGTGGGTGGCGCGGGCCGCGCGGGCACCTGGCTGGGCCTGTCGCCGCTGCCGTTTCGCACCAGCGCCTGGCTGGGTCTGCTGGGTGGGCTGGCGTTTCCGCTGTGCGCGTATCACGCCTTCCTGTTCGCCCCGGCCTCCCACGGCTCGGTGTTGATGCCCGGCTTGTTGCCGCTGTGGACCGCCGTGCTGTCGGTGCTCGTCCTGCGCGAGCGCCTGGGGCTGCAGCGCGCTCTCGGCCTGGGCCTGGTGCTGGCCGGCGCCGTGACGGTGGCCAGTCAGTCGCTGGGGCAGGCGGGTGCGGGCAACCAGGCCTGGAAGGGTGACCTGCTGTTCATGACCGCCTCGTTCAGCTGGGCGGTGTTCACCATCCTGTGTCGGCGCTGGCAGGTGCCGGCCATCGAGGGCAACATCGCACTCATGACCTTCGTCTGCGTGACCCTGCTGCCCGCTTACGCGCTGCTGGTGGCCCTCGGCGCCGTCGATTCCGGTCTGGCCCGGGCCCCCTGGGCCGAGGTGCTGACGCAAGGCGTGCTGCAGGGCTGGCTGTCGGTGGTGGTCTCGGGCATCGGTTTCGTCAAGATGGTGCAAAGCTTTGGCGCCGTGCGCTCCACCATGATCACCGCCCTCGTGCCCGGGCTGTCGGCCGTGTGCGCCATGGCCCTGCTCGGCGAGCCGCTGTCGTGGGGCGTGGTGGCCGGGTTGGTGTGCGTGACCGCCGGGATCTTCGTGGGGGTGCGGGGCGCTGCAGCCCGCTGACCTTTGCGCACGGCAGGTGCGGCACCCCCAGGGCTGCACGTGGCGCAGCGTATGCGCGCCGCGGCGCCGCGTTCAGCCGAAGCGGTTGCGCAGCACGCCGATGCCGTCGATCTCCACCTCCACCTCGGTGCCCGGCTTCATGGGCAGCACGCCCAGCGAGGTGCCGCACAGGATGACGTCGCCGGGCTCCAGGACGAGGTCCTGCGACAGGCGCGACACCAGTTCGGCGGGCTTGAAGATCATGTCGCTCAGCGGGTAGTTCTGGCGCTCACGCCCGCCCACGCGGGTGCGCAGCACGGCCTGCTCCAGGTCGAAATCGGTCTCGATCACCGGGCCGACGGCCCCGAAGCCCTCAAAACCTTTGGCGCGGGTCCACTGGGCGAAGCTCGGGTCGCGGTACAGCAGTTCCATGGCCGTGACGTCGTTGGCGCAGGTGTAGCCGAAGATGTGGGCAGGGGCTTCCTCCACCGTCACGCGGTGGGCGCGTCGGCCGATGACCACGGCCAGCTCACCCTCGTAGGCGATGCGCCCCACCTCGGGCGGCGGGGCCGGGATGGCGGTGTCCGGCCCCGTCCAGCTGCCTGGCGCCTTCAGGAAGACCAGCGGCTCGGCCGGCCGCGCCCAGTTGTTCTTCTCGGCCAGGGCCTGGAAGTTGTTCCACAGGCCCAGCATCGTGCGGGGCTGGCAGGGCATGAGCAGCTGCACGCGCTCCCGCGGCCAGCGCTCGCCCGTGGGCCGCAGGCCCTGGGTCAAGTCGCCTTCGTGCACCAGCACCTCGTCGCCTTCCAAGCGGCCCCAGCTCTCGCGCCCGTCCAGGCGGCCCCGCATCCACTTCATGACGTCACACTCCTCAAGGTTCCTCGGCCGCCCCGGTTCATGTCTCGCGTGCCAGCGGCAAGTTCAACAGCAGGTTCTGCGGCTTCAGGCGCACCACCTGCTCGTCGTTCATCGCCAAGCCCAGGTAGACCGGCTTGCCCGCCACGTCGGCGCGCATTTCCTGCGGGTGGGCGAACTGCAGGCGGAACAGGCTGATGAGCCGCTGCAGGCGCGCGGGCTCCACGTCCACGCCCTGGTACAGGTCGTTGAGCAGTGCGGTGGCGGTGGCGTCCAGGCCCACGTGCCAGCGCCATTGCGCGTCTTCGATGCGGGCCAGGGGCTCGATGTGCACTTCCACCCCCAGCAGGTGCGCCACCCAGCGCTCCAGCACCAGGGCCAGTGCCTGCAGGCCGGAGCGGGCGTTCTGCAGCCTGAAGTGGATGCCGTGGCCCAGGTCCTGGTGGAGTTCGTGGCGCAGGTCCAGCAGGTGCCGGTGGCGCTGGTCGGCGGCCCAGTAGTCGACCTCGTTGTCCGGGCCCAGCACCTCCAGCTTCATGCTGCGCAGCGGGGCCTGGGCCTGGGCCAGCAGGCGTCCCAGGTCGCCAAAGCCGCCGGTCTCGTTGAGCATGTCCAGCACCTCGCGGTCGCCGGCCAGCACCTGGCCGTCCTCGGTGCTGATGCGCTGGGCGCGGAACAGCAGCTCGGCCGCGCGGGCCACCAGGGCCTCGCGGCAGCCGTCCAGCGCGTTGCGCACGATGGCCTGCGCCAGCACGTCGATGAACAGCGGTGGAGTGTCGGTGATGCCCTGGCGGAACAGCGTCAGGTAGCAGGCTTCCAGGGTGCCGGCCTGCAGCACACGGTCGCGAAAGCCGAGGAACAGCCGGTAGTTGGTGCGCACGTCCTCATCGGCCAGCGCCAGCAGCCGGGTTTCGGAGACGGGCAGGCGCGGGGCCTGATGGAGTTCCTGGTGCAGCGCCTGCTCGGCCGCGCAGGACTCGTCCACCAGCGCCAGTTCGGGCCGCGTCAGGAAGCGCGCCAGCCAGGCGTCGGTGGGCACCAGCCAGCCGCGCGCGTTGCGCTGCAACAGGTGGACACCGCTGGAAGGCCAGAAGTCATCGGCGCCGACCGGGCGGATCACCCCTGCGCCTGTGCCTGCCACCGCCATGGATCCGTCCGTCATTCGCACTCAGTCAATCGCGCTCGAAGCGAAACACGGCCACGCTGGCACGCAGGTTCGGCCAGGCACGCACTTCGCTTCCCTGCTGGATGCCGAAGCTGTCGGTCACGGTCAGGCCGGTCTTGCGCGCCAACACCTCGAAATCCGCGAAGGTGCCCACGCGGATGTTCGGGGTGTCGTACCACTCGTAGGGCAGGGCCTTGGTCACGGGCATGCGTCCCGCCATGACGCTCAGGCGGTTGGGCCAGTGGGCAAAGTTGGGGAAGCTGACGATGCCGATGCGGCCCACGCGCGCGGTTTCGCGCAGCATGCGCTCGGTGTTGCGCAGGTGCTGCAGCGTTTCCAGTTGCAGTACGACGTCGAAGCTGCGGTCGTCGAACAGCGCCAGGCCCTCTTCCAGGTTGAGCTGCACCACGTTGACGCCGCGCTGCACGCAGGCGTGGACGTTGGCGTCGTCGATCTCGACGCCGTAGCCCGTGCAGCCGCGCGTGTCGCGCAGGTAAGCCAGCATCTCGCCCGTGCCGCAACCCAGGTCCAGCACGCGCGCGCCCGGGGGCACCAGGCGGGCGATCAGTTCCAGATCGCGCCGGTCAGACATGGCGCGCTCCTGCTGCCTTTTCCTGATGCGCCTCTTGCTCCGCCCCGTTCTTCACTTCCTGCGCCACGCGCTCGAAGTAGGCGCGCACCACCCGGTGGTAGCGGGCATCGTCCAGCAGGAAGGCATCGTGCCCATGCGGCGCGTCGATCTCGGCGTAGCTGACCTCGATGCGGTTGTCCACCAGGGCCTTGACGATCTCGCGCGAGCGCGCGGGAGAGAAGCGCCAGTCGGTGCTGAAGCTCACCAGGAGGAAGTGGCAGTCGCGCGCCGCGGCGAAGGCACGGGCGAGGTCGCCACCGTGCCCGGCCGCCGGGTCGAAGTAGTCCAGCGCGCGGGTGATCAGCAGGTAGGTGTTGGCGTCGAAGTACTCGCTGAATTTGTCGCCCTGGTGCCGCAGGTAGCTCTCGATCTGGAACTCGATGTCCTGCGTGCTGTAGGCCAGCTCGGCGGCGCGCAGCGCGCGGCCGAACTTCTGTTCCATCGCGTCGTCCGACAGGTAGGTGATGTGGCCGATCATGCGCGCCACGCGCAGGCCGCGCTTGGGCACCACGCCATGGGCGTAGAAGTGACCACCGTGGAAGTCGGGGTCGGTGACGATGGCGCGGCGGGCCACCTCGTTGAAGGCGATGTTCTGCGCCGAGAGGTTGGGTGCCGTGGCCACGGCCACGCAGTGGCGCACGCGCTGCGGGTGGCGCAGCGTCCAGCTCAGCGCCTGCATGCCCCCCAAGCTGCCGCCCAGCACGGCGGTCAGTTGCGTGATGCCCAGGCGGTCGAGCAGGCGTGCCTGCGCGTCCACCCAGTCTTCCACCGTCACCACGGGGAAGTCAGCGCCCCAGACCCGGCCCGTGGCGGGATTGACGTGCATGGGCCCGGTGGAGCCGAAGCAGGACCCCAGGTTGTTGACGCCGATGACGAAGAAGCGGTCGGTGTCCAGGGGCTTGCCCGGGCCCACCAGGTTGTCCCACCAGCCCTCGCTGCGCTCTTGGCCCGCATAGGTGCCCGCCACGTGGTGGCTGGCGTTCAGGGCATGGCACACCAGCACCGCGTTGGAGCGCTCGGCGTTGAGCGTGCCGTAGGTTTCGTAGTGCAGCGTGTAGTCGGACAGCACGGCGCCGCTCTTCAGCGGCAAGGGCTCGCTGAAGTGCATCTGCTGCGGCGTGACGTGACCGATGGAACCCATGAAAGACAAGCCAGAAAGAACAGGCACAGCGGCAAGCGAACAGACAGCCGTGACCAACCCCGGAAACGAACCAACCCGGCGCCGCGTTCAGCGGACACCGGGTTGGCGGGTGTCCCTCTTTAGCGGCATTTGTGAAGCGCCCGCAATCCGGAGCAAATCGGCGCTGCGTCGAGTATATCGACCCCTCCGTGGAGCTTGGTCTTTCACAATCTGCGCCTGATCGATGCCTGGAGACCGCATGGCCACCCCCACCGACACCCCCCTTGCAATTCCATCCCGCCCACTGGACGGCGTGCTGGTGGTGGCGCTTGAGCAGGCCGTGGCCGCGCCCTACTGCAGCAGCCGGCTGGCCGACGCCGGCGCACGAGTCATCAAGATCGAGCGTCCGGAAGGCGACTTCGCCCGTGGCTACGACCGGGCCGTGCACGGTGAGGCCTCGTATTGGGTGTGGATCAACCGCGGCAAGGAGTCCATCGCGCTGGACTTGAAGAAGGCCGGGGATCTTGACCTGCTGCAGCGCATGGTCGCCCAGGCCGATGTCTTCATCCAGAACCTGGCGCCCGGGGCGGCGCAGCGCCTGGGCGTGGGTTCGGCCGAACTGCGCGAGCGGCACCCACGCCTCATCACCTGCGACATCAGCGGCTACGGTGAGGACGGTGAGCTTTACAACATGAAGGCCTACGACCTGCTGGTGCAGGCCGAAAGCGGCCTGGTGGCCATCAGCGGTGCGCCGGGCGCGGGCGTGGAGTCGCTGGGGCGCATCGGCGTGTCGCTGTGCGACATCAATGCCGGTTTGAACGCCCTGGTGGGCATCCAACAGGCGCTGCTGCTCCGCGAGCGCACAGGTCAGGGTTCGGCCGTCAAGGTGTCGCTCTTCGGCTCCGCCGCGGAGCTCATGAGCGTGCCTTACCTGCAGACGCGCTACGGCGGCAAGGCGCCTGAGCGTGTGGGCTTGAAGCACCCCAGCATCGCGCCCTATGGCGCCTTCACCTGCGCTGATGGCCGTGACATCGTCATCTCCATCCAGAACGAGCGCGAATGGGGCGACTTCTGCCGCAAGGTGCTGCAGTGCCCGGACCTGCTGGACGACCCGCGCTGTATCGGCAATGCGGCCCGCGTGGCGCACCGCGACTTTGTCGACGGCGCCGTGGCCGAAGCGTTTGCCAGCCTGCCCAGCGCCACGGTGATCGACCGCCTGACGGCCGCACAGACGGCCTTCGGCAGCGTGAACTCGGTGCACGACCTGATCGAACACCCTCAGTTGCGCACGCGACGGATGGTGGTCAACGGCCGCCCGGTGGACGTGCCCACCCTGCCCTGGGGCACCGAGTGGGACGCCGCCACCTTCGACGAGGCGCCGGCCTTGAACGCCCACGGGCGGGCCCTGCGCGAAGAGTTCGGTCCCTGAGACCCCTGTGCAGCGCGCCTGAGGGGCGACACAATGGGGCAATGCGCCATCCTGCCTCCTCCCCAAGCGTCCGCCGCCGCCTGCACCTGCTGGCCCTGATCGCTGCGGCGTGGCTGGCTGCCCCGGCGGGAGCGCAGACTGCGGCCCCGACCCCCTCGACCGACCCCCTGTGGGAAGTGGGGGGCGTGGCCTTCGGCCTGACGCAGCAGGCCTGGCCCGGCGCGTCCGAGGACGTGCGACGTGCCATCGCCCTGCCTTATGTGCTGTACCGCGGGCCTTGGCTGCGCATCGACCGTGGCGCCTTCGGCCTGCGCGCGGTGAAGAAGTCGGACTTCGAGCTCGACATCGGCTTTTCCGGCTCCCTGGGGTCCAGCGCCAAGGACACCCAGGCGCGCCTGGGCATGCCCGAGCTGGGCACCCTGGTGGAGTTCGGCCCGCGCGGGCGCTGGAACCTGGGCAGCGCCCCGGGTGGGGCGCAGTGGCGCCTGGAACTGCCGCTGCGCGGTGTCTTTGATGTGAGTGACCGCTTCGCTTCTCGGGGTCTGGCACTGGAGCCGGAGATCCAGTGGAACCACCCGGGCCTGGCAGGATGGCGTCTGACCGCCAGCGCGGGTGCTTTGCTGGGCGACCGCCAACTGGCGGGTACTTTTTATGACGTGGCGCCGGCCTACGCCACCCCGCTGCGACCCGCCTACGACGCCAAGGCCGGCCTCATTTCCTGGCGCCTGGGGCTGACCGCCTCGCACCGGCTGACGCGCGATTGGCGCGTCTTCGGCTTCGGCCGCCTGGACAGCGTGGCCGGCGCGGCGAATGCCGACAGCCCGCTGGTGTCACGCACCACCGGGTACAGCGCCGGCGTGGGCCTGCAGTGGACCTGGATGCGTTCGGAGCGGCCTGCGGTGGACTGAAGGGAGCGGGCGCAGGGCACGTCCAAGCCCCGCCCGAGGCACAGCACCCAGCCGCCCATTCGCCCATCCGAACCGCCCGCCCGATCCGAATCGCCCGCCTGGATCGCCCCCCGATCCTCCCTCGCCCCTCCTCCCACAGGACCGTCCATGCGCGCTGCCGACCCCGACTGGTTCCAGGGCTTCGAAGAGCAGCGCCTGAGCGTCGGCGCGGTCACCTTACGCGTGCGCACGGGTGGACGGGCCGGGGCACCCCCCGTGCTGCTGCTGCACGGCTTCCCGCAGACCCACGTGATGTGGCACCGCGTCGCCCAACACCTGGCACCCCACTTCCAATTGGTGCTGCCGGACCTGCGCGGTTACGGAGATGCCGACAAGCCCGAGGGCGGGCCCGATCACGCCGCCTACAGCAAGCGCGCCATGGCCGGTGATGTTGCAGCTCTGATGACGCAGCTGGGCCACACGCGCTACGCGGTGTGCGGGCACGACCGCGGCGGCCGCGTCGCCCACCGCCTGGCGCTGGACCATCCGCAGGCGGTCAGCCGCCTGTGCCTGCTGGACATCGCCCCCACGCTGGACATGTATGGCGCCACCGACATGGACTTCGCCCGCGCCTATTACCACTGGTTCCACCTGATCCAGCCCGCGCCCCTGCCTGAGCGGATGATTGGCGGCTGCGCCCGCGAGTACCTGCACGCCAAGCTGGGAGGCTGGGGCAGCGCCGGCTTGTCGCATCTGGAGCCCCAGGCGCTGGCCGACTACGAGCGCTGTTTCTGCACCCCTGAGGCTATCCATGCCGCCTGCGAGGACTACCGTGCCGCCGCGGGCATCGACCTCGCGCACGACCGCGCTTCGCGCGAGGCGGGCCAGCGCATCGCGTGTGACCTGCTGGTGCTGTGGGGCGCCCGCGGCGTGGTGCAGCGCCTGTTCGACCCGCTGGCGCTGTGGCAGGCGCAATGCAGCGGCCAGGTGCAGGGCCAGGCGCTGGACTGCGGGCACTTCATCCCCGAAGAACGCCCGCAGGAGATGGCCGAGGCCTTGCAGCGCTTCCTGGGCTGACCCAGTCGATACGGCCTGGGCCCCCTCAGGGTGAGCCTCGTGCACGCCAAGCCGCGGCGGGGCTACGATGCCTTCGAACTCACGGAAGGCGGCGCATATGGCCACTGGGCTTCTGGGTGTGGGCAGGGCCTTCCCCATGCGAAGGTGGGCCTGGGGGGCCTGCGTGCTGTTGTTGCTGCTGACGCTGGCCGGCGTGGTGCTGGGTCTGCTGCATCCGTTGTGGGCCGTGCCATGGGGCCTGCTGGCCGTGCTGGGCTGGCACGATGTGACGCAGACCCGCCACGCCGTGCTGCGCAATTACCCCGTCATCGGGCACCTGCGCTTCCTGCTGGAGTTCATCCGGCCCGAGATGCGGCAGTACTTCATCGAGAGCGACAACGAGGCCGCGCCGTTCTCGCGCCAGCAGCGCTCGCTGGTCTACCAGCGGGCCAAGGGCCAGGCCGACAAGCGCCCCTTCGGCACGCAGCTGGACGTGCAGGCGGTGGGCTACGAGTGGATCAACCACTCCATGGCGCCGACCGACGTGCCCACGCACGACTTCCGCGTGACCATCGGTGCCGGCGGCACCTCGTGCAGCCAGCCCTACGAGGCCAGCGTGTTCAACATCTCCGGCATGAGCTTCGGCGCGCTGTCGGCGAATGCCATCCTGGCGCTTAATGCGGGCGCCCAGCGCGGCGGCTTTGCGCACGACACGGGCGAAGGCTCCATCAGCGTGCACCATCGTCGAAACGGTGGCGACCTGATCTGGCAGGTGGCCTCCGGCTACTTCGGCTGCCGCGATGAACACGGACGCTTCAGCCCCGAGCGCTTTGCCGAGAACGCGCGCGACCCGCAGGTGAAGATGATCGAGCTCAAGCTCAGCCAGGGCGCCAAGCCCGGGCATGGTGGCGTGCTGCCCGGTCCCAAGGTGACGCCCGAGATCGCGCTGGCACGAGGAGTGCCGCAGGGTGAGGACTGCATCAGCCCGGCGCGCCACAGCGCGTTTTCCACCCCCGTGGAGATGATGCAGTTCATCGAGCAGCTGCGGCAGCTCTCGGGCGGCAAGCCGGTGGGATTCAAGCTGTGCATCGGCCACCCGTGGGAGTGGTTCGCGCTGTGCAAGGCCATGCTGCAGACCGGCCTGCTGCCGGACTTCATTGTGGTGGATGGCGCCGAAGGCGGCACCGGGGCGGCGCCGCTGGAGTTCACCGACCATGTGGGCGCGCCGCTGCAGGAGGGGCTGCTGCTGGTGCACAACACCCTTGTGGGGCTGAACCTGCGCGAGCGCATCCGCATCGGCTGCGCGGGCAAGGTGATCGGCGCATTCGATGTGGCGCGCGCCATGGCGCTGGGCGCGGACTGGTGCAATTCGGCGCGCGGCTTCATGTTCGCGCTGGGGTGCATCCAGGCCCAGACCTGCCACACCGGCCAGTGTCCGACAGGAGTGACCACGCAAGACCCGCAGCGGCAGCAGGCCCTGGTGGTGCCGGACAAGGCTGAACGGGTCTACCGTTTCCACCAGAACACGCTGCACGCGCTGAAGGATCTGGTGCAGGCTGCCGGCCTGCAGCACCCGCGCGACATCGGCCCGGAACACATCGTGCGTCGCACGAGCGAGCATCAGGTGCGCTTGTTGGCCAACGAACTGACGTTCGTGGCGCCTGGCGCGCTGCTGGAAGCGATGGAAGGCCGGGTCGCCTGGCCTGCGCCGGTGTTCAGCCTGTACTGGCCGATGGCGCGGGCTGATTCGTTCGGCGCAGCGGTAGTTTGAGGCCCCCGGGGTCTGCCGCGCCCGCCGCGCCCTCGGCGTCAGCCCGGCAGCGTGTCCGCGAAGGATGGGCGGGCGAACAACTTCTCGGCCAGGCGCGCCAGGTTGTCGTGGCGCCCGCGCCAGTCGATGTGGGCGAAGCGGAAGTCCAGGTAGCCCAGTGCGCAGCCGGTGGCGATGTCGGCCAGGCTGAAGTGGTTGCCCGCGCACCAGGGCTGCTCGCCCAGGCCGCGCGACAGGGCGGCCAGCGCGGCGTCCACGCGGCTCATCTGGCGGTCTA
>Ga0315900_10006116_pt1 | contig 16281 bp, 18 predicted proteins | sample LakEriMetagenome_FD_203521 | JGI IMG/M metagenome (GOLD analysis project Ga0315900, IMG submission 203521) | Freshwater fungal communities from buoy surface, Lake Erie, Ohio, United States - Buoy 12 MA114 | ecosystem: Environmental > Aquatic > Freshwater > Lake > Lake biofilm | place: USA: Lake...
GCGGCGATGAATGGAATGAAGGAATGCTCACAGCCTACGCCCCTCGCGTTCGCGCGCTTTAGTTCGTCTTACCAGAGGTCCGTGCGGTCGCTCTTCTGTGGGGTGCTCTTCCGGTTGAGCGCGTGATCTTCGTGCGCCGCCGCCTCTTTGCGCGCGGCATCAATGGCGGACTGCAGTGCACTCGCGCCGCCAACGAGACCGTGCGGCGCTTCGTGCAGATGGTCAGGGAGGCCGGTCTTTTCATCTTTGGCGCGTGGGCGCGTCTCGCCGAGGAAGGGCATTCCCAGCCGCTCCACCGCGTCGAGTGAGGCGCGCATCACCGCCCCCTTGGCGCTCACCACGCTGCGAATCTCCTGCGCCTCTTCGTCGCTGCTGATCTCGCGGCCGCGCAGCGGCTGCGCAATGCGTCCCACCTCTAGCCAGGCCAAGTGATAGCGATCCATGGAGCCCCACGCCTCGGAGAGGAGTGCGTCGCTCGCGGCGAGCCAGGTGTTCAGCGCGGCGCGCGACGGCGAGCGGTCAATGCGATCGCCCTCTTCAATGAGGCGACGCGTCTGCGAGACAAGATCTTCACGCTTCATTAGATCGGTCGGTCAGCCCGGCAGTTCAGCGATCGCCCGCGACGCGGTCGGTGCGTGCGAACTGATCGAGCTCGGCGCGGCAGGCCTCTTCGGCCTTCTCCACCTGACGCTGCAGCCAGCCGCTCATGCGCGACGAATCCTCAAGGTGCAGCAGCGTGCCGTTCGGCGAGTCGTTCAACGCGAAGCCGGTGGTGGTGCGGAAGTCGGAGAACCAGTTCGACTGCAGCTGCAACAGTTCATCTGCGACCACGCGCGTCTCAAAGAGCCAGTCGGTGTGCGCGGCGTTCAGCGCATCCGCAACGGCCGCCACGCGCTCACCGAAGCCGCGCGGGCGTGCGAGGAGCAGTGACGCAACACGCACTGCGGTGAATGGCGATCGCGCTTCGGCGATGACAGGTGGCTGCGGGAGGTGCGATGCATCACTCATGCGCTGAGTATCCCAGACGCGCGAGGAGTTAGAGCAGCTCCCCGTGTGCGGCGGCGGTTGGTTCGCCCTCTTTAGGGCGCTCCTCGGTGCCGGATGGGAGGTCTTGTGCCGCGGCGCTCGCCTGCAGCACTTTCAGTGGCGCACCTGCGCTCCCTTCAATTGCGCCACCAATGCCGAGCGGCTGCCACTTGGATGGATCCTGAAGTCGATGCGCTTCCGTGTTGCCGCGCGAGTGAATCTCGGCGTGGCCCTTCGGCTCGATCCACATCTGATGGCCGGCGAGGAGTCCGTAGACGCCCTCTTGTCCGGGCTCTGGACGCGCGGCTCGACAGTCAACGCACTTCGCTGCGTCGTGTCGTGTGTAGTGCTCCGGCTCTTCGTACGTGCTGATGTAGCCCTCGTAGTTGCGCAGCACCACCTTGTGGTCGCTGTACGAGATCAAATAGTTCGGCATCACTGGGATCTTGCCGCCGCCGCCTGGTGAGTCGATCACGTATGTTGGCACGGCGTATCCGGACGTGTGTCCGCGCAGACCTTCAATAATCTCCAAGCCCTTCCCTACTGGGGTGCGGAAGTGGCCGGAACCTTCCACCAAGTCGCACTGGTAGATGTAGTACGGGCGGATGCGATTCTCCACAAGCTTGTGCACGAGCTTGCGCATGATGTGCACGCAGTCGTTCACGCCCGCAAGAAGCACGGACTGATTGCCAACCGGAATTCCCGCGCGCGTCAACTTGTCAACGGCGCGTGAAACCTCTGGCGTGATCTCCTGCGCATGATTGAAGTGCAGGTTCATCCAGAGCGGGTGGTACTTGGCGAGCATCTCGCAGAGTTCGTCATCGATGCGCTGGGGCATGAAGACTGGAACGCGCGAACCGATGCGGATGATCTCAATGTGTGGAATGTCGCGCAGGCCGCGCAGGATCTTCTCAAAGAGTTTTGGCGCAAGGGTGAGACCGTCGCCGCCGCTGATCAGTACGTCGCGCACTTGTGGCGTTCGGCGCAGATAGTCGAGCTGCGCTTCGTGGTCCTTGGAGTTGAAGTTCTGTGTTGGATCACCAACGATGCGCGAACGCGTGCAATAACGGCAGTACGAAGCACACTGCGTGGTGACGAGCATCAGCACGCGATCTGGGTAGCGGTGCACAAGTCCCGGCACTGGTGAGTGTCGATCCTCGCCGAGCGAGTCTTCCATCATCGCCGTGAACGCCTGCTGCTCAGAGCCGACCGGGATCACCTGGCGGCGGATCGGATCATTCGGATCCTTTGGATCAATGAGGCTGATGAAGTACGGCGTGATGTCCACGCGGAACTTTCCGTCTGCGGAGAGTCCTTCGCGCTCGTCGTCTGTCAGCTCAAGGATCTCGCCGATCTCTTCAAGGGTGTTGACGCGATTCGAGAGCTGCCAGCGCCAGTCGTCCCACTGCTCGTTCGGCACGTCCGCCCACTTTGGGGCGCGGCGGCTGCGGAGCGGGAGACCGTCAAGGCCGACCGCCTTGGCGGGATCGCGCGGATTCACCCATGCGGCATCAGCGGCTGCGGCTGCAGCGGCGTTGCTCTTCAGGATCTCCGTTGCGTCCATCTCGTCCCCCTCGCGGGTAGCCCAGGACCACGCCTGGTTGGATAGGGAGTATCCATCATGAATCAGGCTTTGGGTAGCCCCACCTCACGCTACGAGTAGAGTCAAGGAGCTGAGACTCCTTCTGAGTCTCCCTAGTAGAACGAGGTGCCCAGTGAACACCACCGAACTCCCAGCCTGGCTGATCGCGCTCCCAATCCTGGCGGCGCTGGCCGTGCTTGCCGCGCCGAGCGTGGAGATCATTGCGCGAAACCTGCGCCGCGTGGGTAGCGCTGGCGTGGTCGGCGGAATCTCTACGGCAGTCATCGCCGTTGCTGCTGCACATCCGGATGGCGCACTCGTTCCTGCCGCAATTGCGGCTGGTGCGGCGAGCACCGCAGCCGCCGGGTACCTCGCACACCCAGAGCGCGCCTGGTTCGGAAAGCGACTCGCATCTGCACGATTCAAGCGAACAGATATCAAGCGCACCAAGACGTCAAAGCGCGCGCACCGCAGTTTGGGGAACGCTCCGGTAAAGCGCACGAACGTTCCGCGCGTTAAGCGCGGATAGCGCTACTTCGCGACCTTCTCCTTCGGGAGCGCAAGGCTCGCCGCAAGACCGAAGAGGACGAAGATCAACGCGACAAGTCCTGCGCCGCGCGCGGCGTCTGCGAATGCCTGCGATAGCGCGTCGGTAATGGTGGCGGCGAGTGCCGGATTCCCCGCGAGCATCGGATCGTTACCAATGAACGGCAGTGCCTGACCAGCAGATGCCTTCATGGCGCTGACGATCCCTTCAATTACTGTAGGTGGTGCCGCCGCAAGTTCAGGGATCGCCTGAAGCGCGCTGCGCGACTGCTCGCCGATCAGCGTGAAGAGCGTGGTGCCGATGATGGCGATGCCGAGTGCAGAACCGATCTGTCGTGTGGTTGAGTTGGTTCCTGATGCAATGCCCGCGCGCGGAATGTCCACCTCTGCGAGCGTCACGTTGGCGAGCTGCGCAGTGGCAAAGCCAACGCCAACACCGTAGACAAGGAACGGCAGCAGGAGCTGGATGCCCGTCGTCTCCGGAGAGATAAGCGCAACGAGCGCAAAGATGCCAACTGCTTCGAGCGCCATGCCGAGCGTTACCACGCGACGCGCGCCGAACTTGCGCGTAAGGCCCGGTGCCATTGGTGCCGCCAAGAATGAACCGAGTGCGAGTGGCACGAAGCAGAGTCCAGTCTCAAATGCGCTGTACTGCTGCACCGCGGCAAGGAAGAGTGGGAGTGCAAAGAGAATGCCGAACTCGCCGAGCGAAACGATTGAGCCAGCAATGTTGCCGTAGCGGAATGTGGGAATGCTGAAGAGCGAGAAGTCGATCAACACGCTCTTCTTTGCGCGAAGTCGCGCACGTTCATAGAGCGCGAACGCCACCAGCGCGAGTGCGCCAAGGGCAATCGCCACTGGAACCACCGAGACGTTTGCGATTGGCCACCACGACCATGCTGCGTCTGAGAGGAATCCCTCTGACGGCCCCCACCATCCGTATGCGTAACCTTCAATGAGCCCGAAGATGATTCCCGAAAGTCCGAGCGTGATCAGCACCACGCCGCCAACGTCAAAGCCCTTCGTCTTGCGCTCGGTGCGCGTCTCAGCAACGGTGAGTAGCGTGCCGATAACTGCGACGACTGCGATTGGAAGGTTGACGCCGAACGCCCAGCGCCACGACGCGTTGGTGGTGAGCCATCCGCCGATCACGGGGCCGAGCGCCGCCATGCCGCCGATGACGGAGCCGTAGATCGCAAAGGCAATCGCGCGGTCCTTGCCGCGGAAGGTGGCGTTGACAATGCTCTGCGTGGACGGAGCCATTGCGGCGCCACCAAGCCCCTGGAGGAGTCGCGCGGCGATCAGTGTTTCGCCGGACGGAGAAATGGCCGCCAGCACCGAAGCGCCAGCGAAGACGGATGTACCAATGAGGTAAAGACGACGTTGGCCGATGATGTCGCCGATGCGGCTGAGCGTGATCAGTGCAGCAGCGAAGACGAGCGCGTAGCTGCTGTTCACCCACTCAGCGGCGGATGGCGTGATGCCGAGATCGGTGATGATGCGCGGGATCGCCACATTCACAATGGAGGTGTCGACGATAATCATCGCCAACCCCAACGCGAGGCAGGCGAGACCGATCCAACGAGTTCGTGCAGATGCCATCGGCGGGAGTCTAGCTCAGGCAGGCCTCTGAGCAAGATCTACGAGGGGCATAGACAGAATCGCCTCCCCCCCCCAGACTGAACCAACTTCACATTTGTGGAATGTCTTGTGGGTGCCGACTCACCTACAGGGGGACTCATGGCACGCACCACCTCGCCGCGGGACTCGCGCGGATCATCACTACTGAGCATCGCTGCTCTCATCATTGCCCTCTCCACTTCCACGTACTATGTGGCCGATAGTGTCACCGGCCGTGACACCAATCTCGCTGAACAACTGCGCGTGCTTGGTTTCTGTCCAAATGCGACAGCGGCCGAGCTTGCGGCGGAACTTGGCGACTGCCCAAAGCTCGTGACGTTTGATGCAATGAACGGTGACCTTATCCCGAGCCTTGACGACACCTTCTCGCTTGGAACTGCCGACTTCCGTTGGCATGATCTACAGCTTGGGCCCGGGACGCTCTTTTTGCAGGACTCCGTTACTGGTGAACAGGTAGCCATCAATGTGATTGATGGCGCTCTGCTTTTGGACGGAGCAGACTCCCTCCGCATCGGCAATATCCGGCTCACCGCTGAAGGCCTCGAGTCGATTGCTTCAGAGGCAGACATCACGATTGGAAACTTTGGCGACAGCGGCTACGCGCTTTTCCCGACAGGTATCAAGTTCTCTGACGGCAGCACCATGACGAGTGCGGCAAGCCTTGGCGTTGCCGGGACTGGTGGCGCACGTGGACCGCGCGGCCTGACTGGCGCACAAGGTGTGCCGGGTCTGACGGGTGCGGCAGGTGCGACTGGTCCCGTTGGCGCAACCGGCGCGACAGGCGCGACTGGTGCAGCAGGTGCAGCAGGCCCGCGCGGCACTACAGGTGCGCCAGGGGCAAGTGGTGCCCCAGGTGCGACCGGTTCGCAAGGTATCGCAGGCCCTGCCGGTTCACCCGGACCGTCAGGTGTGCCAGGCGCGAGTGGTGTTCCAGGTCTACGTGGTGAACAGGGTTTGCGCGGTGAGCAAGGACTACGCGGAGAGGAAGGCATCGCAGGGCCAGCAGGCTCACCCGGACCGTCAGGTGCTCCAGGTGCCAACGGTGAACCTGGTGCAAGTGGTGCGCCCGGTGCCACTGGTGAACCCGGTCCTGAAGGCCCTGCAGGCGGATCAACACTTGAGGTGTGGTCGGCAGACGGCTTTGCTGCAATCGACCTAACGAAACAAGTTGTGGTGTTGAGTGTAGGGAATTGGACACTCGCAGACGGCGTTCAGGGACAAATCATCTATTTCGTCGCATCAACTGGTTCAGACGCAGGAAACATGCACATCCTTGTGAATCACTTGAGGTATCAGAACGGATCAATCACAACTGCAGCGACAGACTATGACTGGCATCCGTTTGCACACACCTCAGGTGGAACGCGCTTTCCGCTGATCACGATCGCAATCTTCTTTGACGGAAGCTGGAACGTTTCAGCGGGAGAGGCCCACTAAGCGAGCATCAGCGCGGCAGGAAGCAGCGAGAAACGCGCCGGCAGCGCGCCAACGATTTCGCCGTCCGCCTCAATCTCAATGGGCTGCGTGACGCCGACGCCCGGTGCGGCAAGGATCTCAGCGCCTTGTGAGTGGCGCACGTGTGGGTGTGTGTAGTGCGTCCCTCTGTAGAGGCGCGGCAGGCTGATCACGAAGTCGCGACGGGCAAGGTCACCAAAACGAACGACCTCAAAGAGTCCGTCGTCAACGCGCGCGCTTGGCGCTACGTGCATGCCACCGCCGAACCAGCCGCCATTCGCAATTGCAACCGCCGCCGTTGGTCCACGCTGCGCCGCCTGGAGATCTACGCGCACCTCGGTCTCTACGGGCGCGTATCCCCACCCCGCGCGCACAGTGGCGAGCCCGAACGCCACCGCACCCGCACGTCGCTTTAGTTGCGGATACTCCTCAAGTGCATGCGCAATCTGTGCGCTGACGCCAAACGAAGCGACATTCAAAAAGAGTCGCGTGCGCCCGTCAGGGAACGTCACCGCGCCAACATCTACTCGACGAGCCGCAGCGCCGCGCGCAAGCGCGCGCGCGGCGGCCACCGGGTCGCGTGCGATCCCCGCCGAACGCGCGTAATCGCGCCCCGTACCAGCTGGCAGTAACCCAAGAGAGACGCGTGCCAACGCATCGGCGCCGCCCGCGGCATAGATACCGTTCAGCGCCTGACTCGAAGATCCATCGCCACCAAGGACCAAGATGCGCGTGGCACCCGCGAGCACCGCATCACGCGCCGCAGACTCCGCGGGACGTTCTAAGCCAGGCTGCGTCACGAACACATCAAATGGGCGAAGCGGCGCGAGCGCTTCAAGGACGCGATCGAGCGCGCGTGCCGCGCGGCCACCACCTGCGGCGGGATTGACGATCAGGAGCGTCCGAGCTGAATCCATGCGTGCACTCTGACGGAGCGCGCGCTTATGTGGCGCTGCTGTTGATCTTTTGGCTGCGGTTGAATAGCGACAAAAGCAAGAGCAGAAGGACCACAGCAAACGCCGGTGCGTTGAGGGCGGCGCCTGGCGGCGTCCCAACGACGGTGACGGGCGCGATCTTTCCTGCGACTTCTCGCATCACAGGATCGGCAAGGAGCGTCAACAAGACGAGCGGTGTGAAGCCGGGATACCGGAAGAAGATCACGAGCAGCAACACGGCGAGAATGAGCTGTATTGCACCCCACTGATGAAAGATGGCAACGATGTTGCTGCCGCCAGCAACGCTGATGTCTATTCCAGCGATGCTCTGCGCCCCGCCATCAGCCGAAAAGAGATGAATGCAGCTCCGCACAACGACCGGTAGCAAGACGAGCAGCGTGAGGGGACGAACAAGTCGGATCCCAACATACGTGTTTGGGTTCTGAGGGAGGAGGCTGCGCAGGTTGAACCTCATACGTTGAAGCGGAACTCCACCACGTCGCCGTCGCGCATGACGTATTCCTTCCCTTCCATCCGCACCTTGCCGGCCGCCTTGGCGGCGTTCATGGAACCGGCGCTGAGCAAGTCGTCGAAGGAGACGATCTCGGCCTTGATGAAGCCGCGCTGGAAGTCGGTGTGGATCACGCCCGCCGCCTGCGGTGCAGTCCAACCCTTATGAATGGTCCAGGCGCGCGCCTCCTTTGGTCCGGCAGTCAGATACGTCTGCAGGCCGAGTGCGCCGAAGCCGATGCGCGCCAGCTGATGAAGTCCCGATTCGTTTTGGCCCATGGAGGCGAGCAGCTCGGCCGCTTCGCTCTCGGACATGTCCACGAGTTCGGATTCGATCTTGGCGTCCAGGAAGACCGCCTCCGCCGGGGCCACGAGTGCGGCGAGTTCGGCGCGCTTTGCGGCGGATGTGAGCACCGCTTCGTCCACGTTGAAGACGTAGATGATCGGCTTCGCGGTCAACAGGCCGAGCTCCTTGATCAGTGAGATGTCCAGGCCAGTGGTGGAGAGCGGCTCACCGCGATTCAGCGCGGCTACAGCGGCGTCAACCACGGTCAACACCTCTGCGTCCAGCTTCTTCCCCTTGACTTCTTTCTCATAACGAGCCCGCGACTTCTCGAGCGTCTCGAGATCCGCAAAGATCAGCTCGGTGTTGATGGTGCCGATGTCGCTCTTCGGCTCAACTTTTCCATCAACGTGGATGATGTCTTCGTCGGCGAAGCCGCGCACCACCTGCGCAATGGCATCCGCTTCGCGAATATGCGAGAGGAACTTGTTGCCGAGCCCTTCGCCCGTAGATGCGCCGCGCACAATGCCCGCGATGTCAACGAACGACACAGGCGCTGGCAGGATCTTCTCCGAACCGAAGATCTTGGCGAGTGCATCCAGGCGCGCGTCCGGCAGGTTCACCACGCCGATGTTCGGCTCGATCGTTGCAAACGGATAGTTCGCCGCGAGCACGTTGTTCTTGGTGAGCGCGTTGAAGAGCGTGCTCTTGCCCACGTTCGGGAGACCAACAATGCCAATCGTGAGAGCCATGCGTACAGCCTAGACGCTACGCGCCGAAGTTGGTGCCCTTCACCAGTGCGCCATCACGGGTGAACGTCTTCCAGATCCCAATCTGACGACCGCGATCAAAGCGTCCAGAGCGCATCAGTGAACCATCGAGACGAAAGAAGCTCCAGGCGCCGTGCATCTCTCCGCTGAGACGGGAACCGCGCGCCTTCACGGTGCCGTCCGCGTACTTGATGACTTCGCGAACTGGCTTCGCCGCCGCCATCGCTACTTCGGCTCAAGAACCAGTGAGACGCTGTTGATGCACCAGCGCTGATCGGTGGGGACATCGTAGCCTTCGCCTTCGAAGACGTGGCCCATGTGCGAGCCGCACTTGGCGCAGCGCACCTCCGTGCGAATCCGCGGCGCAAGCGAGCGATCTTTGATCAGCTCAACCGCATCAGCGGACGTTGGCGCATAGAACGACGGCCAGCCGCAGCCGGAGTGGAACTTGGTTTCGCTGCGGAAGAGTTCGTTGCCGCACGCCTTGCACGAATACACGCCAACGGTCTCCGTGTCCGTGTACTCACCAACGAACGGCTGCTCCGTTGCGGCGCGACGCAGCACCTCAAACGAGAGTTCATCGACACGCGCGCGCAGTTCGGCTTCATCCACCACAACCGGATACTGCCCACTCACCACGATCTCTGGTGCCAGCTCCGATGGGAAGCGCACCCCTGTGTTGGCGTGGCAGTCGTAGCCCTTTGGGTTCTTCTCTAGGTAGCGCTGGTGATACTCTTCGGCCTCCCAGAACTCGTGGCCTTCGGCAGAGGTGATCTGCGTCGTGATCGGGCCATGCCCCTCCGCCGCAATCGCCGCTCCATAGAGTGCCGCGGTGGATTCCGCCGCCTCGCGCTGCGAATCCCCCACGTAATAGATGGCGCTGCGGTACTGCGTCCCCACGTCGTTCCCCTGCCGATTCAGCGTGGTGGGATCGTGCATCTCCCAGAAGAGCTCGAGCAGCTTCCGATACGAAGTAGCAGCCGTATCGAACCGCACGCGCACGATCTCCGCATGCCCAGTGCTCCCCGTGCATACGTCTTCATATGACGGTGATGCCTTGCTCCCGCCCATGTAGCCCACGGCGGTCTCCACCACCCCCGGCGTCTGCCAGAAGCGTCGCTCAGCCCCCCAGAAGCACCCCGTTGCGAAGTAGCCCGTCTCAATCATTGGTGCATCGTGCCATACCTCAGCAGCGTGGCACGGGCGCGGGGTGGGAGTACGATTGATGCGAGTGCGGCGCTGCTGCCGCTACTAGTGGAGGTGTTAGATGGAGTTCGTGCAGTCGGTGAAGCGGAACATGACCACGGGGGCGTACGCGCAGATTTCGGGGCGGGCGAGCCGGTCGGAGTATTGGTGGTTCGTACTCTTCACGGTCATTGCGGGTGCGGCAGCGGGGGTGCTTGATGTGCTCTTCCCTGGCGACCTGCTGCAGTCGCTCTTCGGGATCGCCACGTTCATCCCGGGGATTGCGCTCGGCGTTCGACGCATGCATGACATTGGGAAGAGCGGCTGGTGGCTGCTGATCGGACTGATCCCGATCATTGGATGGATCGTGTTGATCGTCTGGCTCGCCACCAAGAGCGACGCCGGATCGAACCAGTGGGGAGTGACGGAGCGCGCTTAACGAAGGGTGATTGAGCTCTTCGTAACGGAGGGTGAGATCAGGCCGTCGCTGAGGCTTCGAATCCGCACGGTGTACCTACCAGCGGCGAGTCCAGTGAGCGTATGTGACGTTGCGGTTGACGAAAGCTGAACGCGCGTCCAGGCACCGGTACTTAGTTGGTATTCCAGTGCGAAACCGGTGATTGGAACGCTGGATGTCGGCTTGCGCCAGGTAACTCGGATCTCGCCTGCACGTGAGCGAGTGGTGGTGGCGCTGAGGTTCGTCGGCACCTTTGGAAGTGTGTTGATCCATGTTGTGTGCTCGCCGGGGCGAGCGGCGATGAATGACTTCACATCCGTGACGCCATACGATTCAGTCCTGACCAACTTGTAGACGGTGTCGGCGCGACGATCAAGTCGCCAGTTGCGCCACATCCCCGCGATAAGCACGAGCGCGTCCACGTACTGACCGTGGCAGATTGGATCCTGCACGCATCCGTTGAAGATGAAGTGCTCGCCAGAACCGTCATATCGTTCTGACCATTGGAAGGCTTGGTCGGTCCCCCACGGCATCATCGTGAAGCGGCCACTCGCATCGGAGTGCAGGTAGTAGTTATTGGTGATGAACTGCGAGTAACCATCCCAGTGGCCAAGGAACCACTCCGCCGCCCACATCTTCGTCATCTGATCAAGATCGGCGAGCGGATACATGCGCGCATACCAGCCTGGATCAAGGTTGCGCGAGGTGTCTAGAAGCGTCTGCAGATCGGTGCGAACGCCTTCGCTCCCTTCGTCCACTTCGTAGTGTCCCGAGAATGCATCGCCCACGTCGCCCCACCAACCGCCGTACGAGCCTTCGTACAGGTGCTGTGTCGTGGGGTACCAGCGCGGGAGCGCCACGTCATCCATGGTCTCCACGTTGAGGAAGATGCCGCGATAGGTCCCGTTGATGGAGACCTGCGCGTATCCGGCTCGTGGGGAGGCAACGCCGAGCGATCGGAAGGCTTCGTATGCGAGCACTTCGCGCACCATGCTCCCGTCCTGCACCATGTTGTTGAGGGTCAGCTTCTTCAGGCCGTCTGGTCGAGCGCCGGATGGGAACTTCAGCTTCAGCCCCGCCTTCTCACCAGCGGGGAGGCAACGGAACGAACCGTACTGTCCCTTCACTTTCATCGTGATCGCACTCGGTCCGTACGTTTTGGTCGGTTTCCCGCGCTGCGCATAGGTCATGGTGAAGGTGGCGGGAACGTACGGTCGCTCGGCGCCCATGTCGCAGGAGATCTGCTCCATAGAGGAGTCGGGGATCGTCAGGCTCACCTGCACCATCACCGCAGGATCAAACATCCACCTCGCGTCGTCCACCGCGCGCGTCGGCGCAGGTGAGGCAAACGAGATCGCAACAGCGACGAGTGTTGCGAAGAGTGCGCGGGCGCGCACGCGGTAAGCGGACACGCTTTCGCTACTTCTTCTCTTCTTCGCGCGGGCAGGTGCAGCGTTCTGATGTTGGGACATCTTTCAGGGCGTCCTCAATGTGTTCGCCGCAGCCCTCCCAGGTTGGCTTGTGGCAGGTGTCGCAGGTGACCTTCTTGCACATCTGATCGCTCCTTTTTGTGTTGCTCTTCTGCGCGCGCTAGTGCGCGTGCTTCTTGTTGTCCAATGCTACCGCCTCTTCAATGCTCTTGATGGAGCGGAAGCTACCGAAGCCGAACATGAGCAGCGGCACGGTGGTCTGAATCACTGCAGAGACGAGCAGTGCGACGGGGCGCGAGGTGGCTTCCGCAATGACGCCGCCAATGAAGAAGCCGAACGTAGCGCCGAAGCCCCACGTTGCAACGCGATTCACCGCCATCACGCGGCCCAGGAGTCGATCCGGCACCACCTGTTGCCTGAAGGCGGTTGCAGGGACCACATACAGCAGCAACAGGAATCCGCCGATGAAGTAGTTCACGGCGACGATCGGGAAGGCGAACGCACGCGGCGCAATACCGGCGAGCGGCAGGAGGAACTCCACGCACCCAAAGAGCACCGCGTCCCAAAAGAGGAGGCGACCGAAGCCGATGCGCTTCACGGCGCGCGGCGCAAGGATGCTGCCGATGGCGCCGCCAAGGAATCCAATCGATGCAACGGCGCCGATCAGCGCCGGCTCAAAGCCAAGGTCGAGGCGCTGGTAGATGACGGACTGGCCGATCATGATGCTGAACGCCACGTTGCCGTTGATCGCTTCAAGCGTGATGAGGCGCAATGTGGGGCGCTGCCAGACGGCGCGCAGGCCATCGCGCAGCTCTTGCGTGACGGTGAGGCCGGAGTGCTTCGCGCGCGGTGGCTCTGGCGTCTTGATCGCGGCGAGCGAGGCGTAGCTCACTACAAACGTGAACGCGTCTGCAACAAGCGCGAACGGCGCCTTCACAATGCCAATCAACGCACCAGCAATTCCCGGCCCCAAGAATCCTGAGATCTCACCGAGCAGCGCAAGTCGTGCGTTGAGTTTCAGCAAGATGTCGCCCGTAGCGAGTCGCGGCAGGTATGCGGGCCAGGCAAGGTTGAAGAAGATGCTCGCACTGCCAATTCCGATTTGAATGGCGATCAGGAGCGGCAGCGTCAGGAGGTTCAGCGCGTAGAGGAGTGGGATCGCAAGGATCAGCAGCGCGCGCACCACATCCGCGGCGAGTAGGAACTGCCGGCGCGGCAGCCTGTCAATCCAGACGCCCGCCTGCAAGCCAAAGACCAAGTAACCAACGGTGGTGGCGGCGCCAAGGAGCCCCGTGCCGAACGAGTTCGCGCCGAGCAGGTCCACCGCCATGATCGGGATCGCAAGGTCGCTGATCGCGGTCCCCACCATAGAGATCCCCTGCCCAGCCGTGACCAGGCGCAGATCGCGCGGGTCGTTCTTCTTGATGGCGGTGCTGGCTGAAGTCATCGCGTGATTCTAGGCGCTGCACTTGCATCCGTCGCACTCGCTACCATCGTGCCTAATGACTGCTGCACGCCTTGCATTTGCGCTCACGTTGATCGCTGCGGCGTGCACCGCCGCCCCTGCACCCTCCTCCGAGATCGCCTTCTCCTCACGAAGCTGGCCTGAAGCGGAGGCAGCGCCGTGTGTTGTTGGTGATGGTGGCGCGGCGCGCCTTGGGATTGCTCGCATTGAAGCGGTTGACGAGTTGACCGTGCGCTTCACCCTCTGTGCGCCTGATCCCGCCTTTACGCAGAAGCTGGCGGTGACGAACTTTTCCGTGAACGATTCGGGATGGCTCGCTACAGCTATTGAGGACGGCTCACTCGCGTTAACGATGAACGGCACGGGGCCACTGACGCTCGTTGCATGGGAGCAGGGTGTTCAGATCGTCTTGACGCGCAACGAGTCATATTGGGGAGATCGCGCCGCAAGCGAGCGTGTGGTGATCCAGTGGGAGCCAGAGTCCGCAGCGCGGCTGGTGCAGCTGCGCGCAGGTACGGTTGATGCGGCGGACAACGTTGCGCCAACGGATGAAGCGGCGATCGCTGCCGATGCATCACTCACGCTCCTTACGCGCGAAGGGTTCAACACGTTCTATCTGAACTTCAACAACCGCTATGCGCCTGTGAACGACGTGCGGGTCCGCCAGGCGATCGCGCAGGCGCTCGATCGGCAGAGGATCGTTGACCTCTTCTATCCGTCTGGTACAACGCTCGCAACCCACGTGCCGCCGTGCGTCATTGATGGCGCCTGTGTTGGTGATGCCTGGTACGCGCAAGATTTGGTTGCGGCGCGTGCGCTTCTGACGGAGGCTGGCTATCCGAACGGTATTGACCTGACGCTTTCGCTGCGTGAAACGCCGCGCGCCTTCCTCCCAGATCCTGTGGCGGTAGCAACGGATATTCAGGCGCAACTCGCCGCAGTTGGAATTCGCGTCACGTTGGATGTCCAGGAGGCGGGTGGCTACATTGGGAAGCTGCTCTCTGGTGAGCTGCGCGGTGCATCATTCTCCGCAGCACTCCCTGACTATCCGGAGGCATGGAACTCACTCGGCATTGACTTCGGTTCCACCTCTGGTCCTGCGCACGGCGATCAGTACCCGCGCCTCGTTGCACTCTTGGATGAGGCGCAACGTGAATCAGACCCTGCAGCGCGCGAAGCGCTCTTCACGCAGATCAACAACGAGATTCGTACGCAAGTTCCAGTAGTGCCGATTGCGAACGGCGCATCACTGATTGCGATCCGTGCCGCAGTGCGCGGCCTTGTTGCGTCACCGGTTGCGATGGAACGCTTCTCTGCTGTGAGCGTTGAAGGGAGCGACACCTTCACCTGGTTGCAGGGTGGCGAGCCTGCTGGGCTTTACTGCATGGATGAAGAGGATCGTGAAGCGGTGCGCATCTGCGCGCAAGTGATGGAAGGCCTCTACGGATATGCGGTGGGTGGCACTGCCGCGGAGCCGCGCCTTGCCACTGAGTGTGTTGCGTCTGCGGACGGACTCGTGGTGGAGTGCGCACTCCGCCGCGACGTGCGCTTCCACAACGGGGCGCGCCTTGATGCGGGTGATGTCTTGGATAGCTTCGCCGCCGCCTGGGATTGCACGCACCCACTCCACGTGGGGCGCACGGGGAACTTCCGCGGCTGGAGTTGGATTATGGGGACGCTGAACGCCGACGCCTGCGGCGAGTAAACGGTTGCTTCTTGAGTGAGTCGGCTATTCGCCGATGCTTGCCCAGATAAATCCCATCATCACGAAGAAGCCGGAGAAGAGCGCAATTAGGCCAACGGAGCCGTACGGCGAGTGTGCGGTCTTGTCTTCGAAGCTGCCGAGCAGGAGGCCGAAGACAACTGCCCAGCCAACAAAGAGCACACCCCAGAGGACCTTGCTGTTTGGGCCGGTGACGAAGCGCTTCACCCACGAGGTTTCACGCTGCTCCTGGCTCATTGCAGCCTTCTGGAAGATGTAGACGAACCCCCCGCCAATGGCGAGCGAGATGAAGAACTCCATTGGGTTCGTAAACGGAAGCGTGAAGAGTGTCATGCGCGAATCATAGCGAACCGCTCGCTGGGGGGCGATCTCTGGCACGCTAGAGGCATGCTCGCTTGGCTTGATGAGATCCTGATCCCGCTGATCACCTCCCTCTATGAGGCGGTTGGTTATCTCGGCCTTGCCGTGGCGATGGCGGTGGACGCATCGAGCTTCCCCGTTCCTTCAGAGTTCATCCTCCCGTTCGCCGGATTCCTGGTGGCGGACCCAACGGCGATTGAGCCACTCACGGGCGGCCGCTGGGAGCTGATCCCCACAATCCTCTTCGCCACGCTCGGCTCCACAGCTGGCACCTTTGGCGCGTATGCGATCGGCGCGTACGGCGGCCGACGCCTACTCGTCCGCTACGGCCGCTTCGTGCGCATCTCTTCTGATGACCTTGATCGCGCGGATCGCTTCTTCGCCCGCCACGGCGGGAAGGTGGTCTTCTGGAGCCGCTTCGTCCCGCTCCTCCGCACGGCGATCTCCTTCCCCGCCGGGATCGCTCGCATGCCGTTGGTGCCGTTCCTTCTCTACAGCAGCGTTGGCGCACTGATCTGGAACGCGGCGCTCATCTGGGGCGGGGCCGCACTCGGTGCGCGATGGGAAGAGGTACAGACCTACCTTGCGCCGTTCGAGACGATCCTCTTGGCGATTCTCCTTCCAGCGCTCGTTCTCCTCGGCGCATGGCGGCTTGGGCTGCTGAAGCGCATTCGCGAGCGCTGGTAATCAGATGAGCGTCGTCATTCTTTCAGATGTGCACGCCAACATCCAAGCGCTGCGCGCCGTGTTAGACGATGTTGCGAAGGTCGCGCCGAGTGCGCCGATCTGGCACTGCGGGGACGTGGTTGGCTACGGTGCTTCACCGAACGAAGTGATTGAAGAGTTGCAACGCGCGGGTGCGACCGGCGTGATGGGGAATCACGACCTTGCCGCACTCGGCGATGACATTGTG
>Ga0315900_10006117_pt1 | contig 16281 bp, 19 predicted proteins | sample LakEriMetagenome_FD_203521 | JGI IMG/M metagenome (GOLD analysis project Ga0315900, IMG submission 203521) | Freshwater fungal communities from buoy surface, Lake Erie, Ohio, United States - Buoy 12 MA114 | ecosystem: Environmental > Aquatic > Freshwater > Lake > Lake biofilm | place: USA: Lake...
CGCGGGGGCCGCGGCCGGCGGTGCGGCCGGGGCGGCGGGCGTCGGGGCCGGCGCGACGACGGCGGTCGGCTCGGCGGCGGGGGCGGCGAGGGCGCCGCCGGAGGCGCGGGCGGCGAGGAACGCCTCGACGTCCTTCTTGGTGACGCGGCCGCCGCGGCCGGAGCCGGTGATCTGGGCGATGTCGAGGCCGTGCTCGGCGAGCATCCGGGCCACGACCGGGGAGACGAACGCGCGGCCCTCGCCGTCGCCCGCTGCGACGGGCGCGGCCGGGGCGGCCGGCTCGACGGGGGCGGCCGGGGCGGGCGCCTCGACGGGCGGGGCGGGCGCGGCGGCCACGGGCTCCGGCGCCGGCGGCGCCGGCGCGGCGGGCGCGGCCGGGGCGGCCGGGGTCGCGTTCGGATCGGTCGACAGCACGGCGATGCGCGTGCCGACGTCGACGGTCACGCCCTCGGCGACGAGGATCTCGATGATCACGCCGCCGGCGGGCGACGGCACCTCCGTGTCGACCTTGTCGGTCGAGATCTCGACGATCGTCTCGTCGGCCGCGACGGTGTCGCCGACCTGCTTCAGCCAGCGGCTGATCGTGCCCTCCGTCACGCTGGACCCCATCTGGGGCATCACCACATCGACATTGCTCGCGACCGCCATCGCGTGACCTCCTGGGGGTCCAGCGGCTTGCCCGGGTACCGTAGCGCTCCTTCGCCCGGGCCGGGGCTTGCGGCCGATCGCCCCGCCCGCCGCGAAGAGGGGGTTCGTGGCCCCCGCCGCCCACCTGCGCGGGGTGTCGAAGCGCTTCGGCTCCTTCGTCGCCCTGGACTCGATCGACCTCGCCGTGTCGGCGGGCGAGATCCGCGGCTTCCTCGGCCCCAACGGCGCCGGCAAGACGACCGCGATGCGGATCCTGATCGGGCTGCTGCGCGCCGACGGCGGGGAGGTCTCGCTGCTCGGCGGCGACCCCTGGAGCGAGCCCGGGGTGCGCTCCGAGCTCGGCTTCCTGCCGTCCGACCCGGGCCTCTACGGCCGCATGCGCGGGCGCGACCTGCTCGACCACTTCGCGGCCCTGTCGGGGCGGCCGCCCGTCCTGCGCGAGGCCGCCTGCGCGCTCCTGCGCTTCACCGACGACGACCTGGCGCGCCCCGTGCGCACGTACTCGAAGGGCATGCGCCAGAAGCTGGGCGTGCTCCAGGCCGTGCAGCACGACCCGGCGCTCCTGATCCTCGACGAGCCCGGCGAGGGCCTCGACCCGCTCGTCATGAGCGGGCTCGTCGCGCTCCTGCGCGACCGCCGCGACGCGGGCCGCGCGATCCTCTTCTCGAGCCACGTGCTGGCCGAGGTCGAGGCGCTCTGCGACACGGTGACGATGATCCGCGGCGGCGCGATCGTCGGCGAGGGCACGATCGGCGAGCTCACCGCCAACCGCGCGCGGGCCGTCATCCTCCGACTCGCCGATCCGGGCGCGGCGGTCGACCTGCCCGACTGCGAGCTCGTCGACCGCAACGGCGCGCGCGTCGTGCTCCACCATCACGGCGCCATCACGCCCCTGCTCGCCGCGCTCGCGACGCTCGAGGTCGAGGACGTCCGCATCGAGGAGGCCTCGCTCGACCAGGTGTTCATGGAGTACTACGGCGCGGAGGCGGCATCGTGAGCGGCCCGCTGCTCCGACGGCTCGTGCGCGAGCAGCAGGTCCGCATGCCGCTCGAGATCCTCCTGATCGCGGCGTGGGGGTTCCTCCTCGTCGCCGTCTTCGCCACGAGCGAGGTCTTCACCGCCCAGCTCGAGCAGCAGGCGAACCAGTTCGGCGGCCTGCTCGACCTCGTCGGCCTCGACCCGCTCGCGCAGTGGACGTCGATCGGGTTCCAGCACCCGATCTTCCTGCTCGGCGGCGGCCTGTTCGCGGTCGGGCTCGGCGTGCGGGCCATCGCCGGCGAGCTCGAGGCGGGATCGCTGGCCCTCGCCCTGACGCGGCCGCTGGCGCGGCGGACCTGGTTCGCGACGCACATCGCGGTCCTCGTCGTCGGCTGCCTCCTGCTCGGACTCGCCTACGCGGTCGGCTGCCTGCTCGCGATCGCCTTCACCGACCCGATGGGCAACGTCGAGGCGTGGACGATGCTCGTCGCCGGCGCCCAGGGCGGCCTGCTCCTGCTCGCCCTCGGCGGGCTCGGCTTCCTCTTCTCGGCGTTCTCGTCGGAGCGCGGGCGCGCGCTCGCGTGGGTCGTCGGCGTCGTCGTCGTGATGTACGCCGCGAGCTTCCTGCTGCCGCTGTGGGAGCCCGTGAAGGACGTCGCGAAGGTCACGCCGTTCGCCTGGTTCCAGCCCGCCCCGCTGCTCCAGCGCGGCGAGATCGCGTGGGGCGACATCATCGTGCTCGCCGTCTACGCCGTCGTGCCGCTGGCCGTCGCGGCCTGGCGGTTCCAGCGGCGCGACCTCGCGGGCGGCTAGCGCTTCGCGACGGGGCGCGCGGGGCGCGGCCCGATCACCTGCGGCGCGCGCTCCGGGCCGCGGCGCATGCGCGGGCGCCCGGGTCCGGGACGCCACGGCCGGGGCCGCAGGCCGCCGCCCCCGCCGCCGTCATCCGTGCCCTCGGCCTCGTCGCCCTTCTCGCCGAGCATCAGCCACGCGACGAACCCGAACACGCTCAGGCCGAGCACCGTGTGGGCCGCGCCGAAGAGGATCATCAGGGTCGAGTTCATGGCTGCGCAGGGTCACTCTAGTGGCCCCTGCGACAACCGTCACCCGCGGCGCGGGATGTCAGCCTTCGCGGGGGCTGGTCGAGACGGTGATGCGCACGGAGCTCGCCGCGGTCGCGGGAGCCGCGATCGACCACGGCGATGGGCGAACCGGATTCACCGGCGCCGAGCGGTGTGGCGCCCCACGATTGGCGGGATGCCCCCGGGCCACGCCCTTCCATCCGCGCCTTCCGCCCCGTTCGCGTACCCTGCGCCCGTGAGCGATAAGGACGACAAGCGCAGGGTCCTCGGCGACGCGATCATCCTCTGCGGCCGCTGCGGCTTCGCGAAGCGCTACATGGAGCTCGAAGGGCCGCCCGACCTCGACACCTGCCCGGACTGCGGCAGCGCGATGATCCGCGACTGCCCCGCCTGCCACGCGCCGATGCGGTCGATCATGCAGGTCGACTGCCGCGTCTGCGGCGAGCCGCTGCGCGACGGCGAGGCGTTCGGGGTGCCGATCCGCCGCAAGGCCGAGCCGCCCGACCGCGGGCCCGTGCAGCTGCCCGAGTAGGTCAGGCGGGCGGCTCGACGTCGCCGGTGCCGATCCGGCCGAGCGCGGAGGAATCCTCCTCGCCGTAGCCGGCGGCGATCAGCGCGTCCTGCCAGGCGGCGATCAGCCGCGTCAGGCGCAGGTCGAGCCCGAGCTCCTCGCCCTCGCTGATCGCGATGCCGAGGTCCTTGCGGTGCAGCACCGTCCGGAAGCCCGGGTCGTAGGTGCCGCTGATGTACTTGGGGGAGCGGTTGCGCAGGATCCACGAGTCGGCGGCGCCGCCCGCGAGCGCCTCCACGAGCGCCTCGAGGGGCAGGCCCGCACGCGCGGCGTAGGCGAGGCCCTCGCCGACGGAGGCGAAGGTGCCGCTGATGATGATCTGGTTGACGGCCTTGGCGGCCTGGCCGGCGCCGGTCGGCCCGAGGTGCGTGATCGTCTTGCAGAACGCCTCGAGCACGGGCCGCGCCGTCGCGAACGCCGCGTCGGAGCCGCCGACGAAGGCGGTGCAGGTGCCGTTGCGGGCCCCCTCGGCGCCGCCCGAGAGCGGCGCATCGACGACCGCGCAGCCGCGCGCGGCGAGCGCCTCGGCGATGCGGGTCTCGGTGCTCGGGGCCACGGTCGAGCAGTCGAGCAGGATCGCGCCCTCGCCCATCCCGGCGGCGGCGCCGTCCTGGCCGAGCACGACGGCCTCGAGGTCGGGCGAGTCGGAGACGCAGGTGACGACGACGTCGGCGCCCGCGGCGCAGTCGGCCGGGGTGGCGGCGCGGCGCGCCCCGCGGGCGACGAGGTCGTCGGCCTTGCCCGGGGTGCGGTTCCAGACGGCGACCTCGTGGCCCGCGTCGAGGATGTGGCCCGCCATCGGGCCGCCCATCGTGCCGAGGCCGATGCAGGCGACGCGGCTCATCCGCGGATCTCCGAGAAGTGGATCACGGTGACGAGGTCGTCCTCGCGCACCTCGCGGTTGTAGAGCCGGCGCAGGAACTCCGCGAACTCGTCGAGGGTCCTCAGCTGCGGGTTCTCGTGCTGGATCTCGCGCGGCGACACGTCGCCGAGCGGCTTCACCTCGACCTTGTCGATGACGGCGTCGAAGACGCGCTCGCGCGGCCCGAAGCGCTGCCCGACGAGGACGGCGACGATCATGCCCTTCTCGTACTTGCGGCTCTTGTCGCCGAGCCGGATCGTGACCGTCTTGCGACGACCCTTGATCTGGTCGGTGACGAGCGGGCTGTAGAACTGGAGCGCGTGCACGGGGGCATCCTAGCCGGGGCGGCGCGGCGCAGCGCGTGCGCGCGCGGTGCGGATCGACGCCGGTCGGCTCCCCGCCGTGCCGATCCCGCGACGATCCGCGCGCAGATCGGGAACCGCCGTCGGGACCGGTGCCGGGACGATGCCGCCGATGACGCTGGCGTCGATCACCGCCGAGCGATTGGCCGAATGGACGGAGACGCTGCACGCGTTCTGCTGGGACCCGGACCTCCGGTTCGCCGACCAGGACGGCGGGCAGATCCGGATCCGGGCGCTGCGCCCCGGGCGGGAGGATTCCGCCGTGACGCTCGACGTCCGGGAGCACTGGGCGGCCGGGCCCGACCCGGATGGCCTCGGCCTCGAGGCCCACGGCTGCCACCTGCGCGCAGCCGCATGGCACGCGCAGCTCGAGGGGGCTCCACCCGCCGTCCATGCCCACCGCCTCGACGTCGCCCGCGGCAAGGCCCACGCGCTGATCATCCACCTCCACCCGCACGGATCGCCCAACGACGTCCGCGTCGCCCGTGCGCGGCTGGGATCCCCCGGGCAGTGGGTCGTCGAGCTCGAGGGGCTGCTCCACGACCTCCGCGGTTATTGGACGTAATGGACATGGACGCCGCCGGGGATTACGATGGGCACATGGACGCGGATCCGGAGACCATGACCGTTCCGGAGGTCGCCGCGTTCCTCGGGATCAGCGTGAGCGGTGCGCACAAGGCCATCGAGCGGGGGCGCCTGAAGGCGTTCCGCCGATCGCCCCGGCAGACCCTCGTGACGCGCCGCGCCGCGGAGGCCTACCGGGACCGCGGCCTCCCGCGGCCCACCGCGCCCGTCCTGTCGCTCGCCGAGCTGCGCCGGCGCTTCGAGGCCGACACGGGCATGACCGCCCGGGAGTGGCAGGACCGCTGGAAGCGAGGCGAGATCGAGGAGGCCCCCGAATCGTTCGGCTTGGGGATGACGAGCCTGACGATCCTCGCGGCGGAGGCGTCCGAGGGGGCGACCACCGCGGTCTCGACCGCCTGACCGGCCGCCCGCGGCCCGGGTCTAGACTCCCGCCGATGCGCCGGGTCTTCCTCGCCGTCGCGGCCACCATGTTCGTGGACGCGCTGCTCTACCTGGCGATCGTCCCGCTCCTGCCCTGGTACGCCGAGCGCTTCGACCTCTCGAAGGTCGAGGCCGCGCTGCTCCTGGCCGGCTACCCGCTCGCCTTCCTGATCACGGTCACGCCCGCCGGCTGGCTCGCCGGGCGGTTCGGCCCGCGCCGCGTGGTGATGATCGGCACCACCACGTTCCTGCTCTCGTCGCTCCTGTTCGCCTGGGCCCCGAGCGGCGAGGTGCTGATCCTCGCGCGCCTGCTGCAGGGCATCGGCGGGGGCATCGGCTGGGCCGCCGCGATGGCCTGGCTGACGGGCAACACCCCGCCGGAGGGCCGCTCGCGGGCCGTGGGCACGATCTCCGGCGTCCTCTCCGCGGGCGCCGTGGCCGGCCCGGCGCTGGGCGCGCTCGCCGATGCGACCTCGTTCCTCCTCGCCTTCTCGATCGCGGGCGCGCTCGGCGTGGTCGCGCTCGTGCTCACGATCGCCGCGCCGGCCGGCGCCGACCTGCCGCGCGACCCGCCGCTCCACAGCACCGTGCGGCGGCTGGTCGGGCACCCGCTCGTGCTGTGCTCGCTCTGCTTCGCCCTCGCGGACGCCGCCGGCGTCGCCGCCGTCGACCTGCTCGCCCCGCTGGCGCTCGGCGAGCGCGGCGTCAGCTCGGCGGCGATCGGGATCGCGATCGGCGCCGGGGCCGTGCTCGGCATCATCTGCGGCTGGCTGGCCGGCCGGGTCGGGGAGCGCGTCGGCTCGTTCCGGGTCGCGCTGGTCGGCGGCGTCGGGCTCGGCCTGATGCCGCTGATCCTGATCTTCCCGCTGCCGAGCTGGGCGATCCTCGGGGTGCTGGTCGCGATCGGACCGTTCTTCCCGATCCTGATGACCGGCATGTTCCCGCTGATCACCCTCGCCGCCGACGACCTCGGCCTCTCGCACGGCACGGGCAGCGCGCTCGCCAACATGGTCTGGTCGGGCGGCTTCGCGATCACCCCGCTGGCGATCGCGCCGGTCGCCCAGGCGCTCGGGGACCCGGTCGCGTACGCGCTCGCGGGGGGCGCCGTGGTGCTGCTGCTCGGGGCCGCCGTGCTGTTCCGGCAGCAGGCCAAGGCGCGCGGCCTCGCGCACTAGGCACGAGGCGCGGAAACCGCCATTTCGTGCGGCCTCACGGGGATAATCTGGCACTCATGGACTGAGATTGCCAGTTCCGATTTGCGCGCCGCGGGAACCTGTGGCAGTCTGCGGTCTGGCACTCCTGCGAAGAGAGTGCCAACGCTTTCCACCCGTCCAACCCCCTGACTTGGAGGTATCCATGAACCTCAAGCCTCTTGGCGACCGCATCGTCGCCGAAGTGCTCGAGGAGGAGCAGACGACTGCCAGCGGCATCGTGCTCCCCGACACCGCGCAGGAGAAGCCCCAGCGCGCGAAGGTCCTGGCCGTCGGCTCGGGCCACTACGAGTTCGGCCATCACGTCCCCCTCGAGGTCGCGGTCGGCGACGAGATCCTGTTCTCCAAGTACGGCGGCACCGAGGTCAAGGACGGCGGCCGGGACTACCTGATCCTGCGCGAGTCCGACATCCTCGCCGTCATCGGCAAGCCCGCCAAGGGCAAGAAGTAGCCCCCTCCCCTTCCCTTCCACCGAGGTAACACCCACATGGCTCACAAGGAACTCCGCTTCAACGAGGACGCGCGGCGCTCGCTCCAGCGCGGCGTCGACATCCTCGCCGACGCCGTCAAGGTGACGCTCGGCCCCAAGGGCCGCTACGTCGTCCTCGACAAGAAGTTCGGCGCCCCCACGATCACCAACGACGGCGTCTCCATCGCCCGCGAGATCGAGCTCGAGGATCCGTTCGAGAACCAGGGCGCCCAGCTCGTGCGCGAGGTCGCCACGGCGACCAACGACGTCGCGGGCGACGGCACCACCACCGCCACCGTGCTCGCCCAGGCCATCGTCCGCGAGGGCCTGCGCAACGTCACGGCCGGCGCCAACCCGATGGGCCTCAAGCGCGGCATCGAGAACGCCGTCGAGCAGGCCGTCGCGAACATCAAGGCGCAGGCGAAGGAGGTCTCCGGCAAGGAGGACATCGCCCGCGTCGCGACGATCTCCGCCCGCGACCGCGAGATCGGCGACGTGATCGCCGACGCGATCGAGAAGGTCGGCAAGGACGGCGTCGTCAACGTCGAGGACGGCCAGACGTTCGGCCTGGACCTCGAGTTCACGGAGGGCATGCAGTTCGAGAAGGGCTACATCTCCCCGTACATGATCACGGACTCCGATCGCATGGAGGCCGTCCTCGAGGAGCCGTACATCCTGATCGCCAACCAGAAGATCGGCGCGGTCAAGGACGTCCTGCCGATCCTCGAGCAGGTCATCCAGAGCGGCAAGCCGCTGCTGATCATCGCCGAGGACCTCGAGGGCGAGGCCCTGGCGACGATCGTCGTCAACAAGCTCCGCGGCACCTTCACGGTCGTCGCGGTCAAGGCCCCCGGCTTCGGCGACCGCCGCAAGCGCATGCTCGAGGACATCGCGATCCTCACGGGCGGCGAGGTGATCACCGAGGAGATGGGCCTCAAGCTCGAGAACACGGCCGTGGCCCAGCTGGGCCGCGCGCGCCGCGTCGTCGTCGACAAGGACCACACGACCATCATCGACGGCGCCGGCAAGGGCGACGACATCAAGGCCCGGATCAAGCAGATCAAGCAGGAGATCGAGAACACCGACTCCGACTTCGATCGCGAGAAGCTCCAGGAGCGCCTCGCGAAGCTGTCCGGCGGCGTCGCCGTGGTCAAGGTCGGCGCGGCCACCGAGACCGAGATGAAGGAGAAGAAGCACCGCGTCGAGGACGCGCTGCAGGCCACCCGCGCGGCCCTCGAGGAGGGCATCGTGCCGGGCGGCGGCGTCGCGCTCCTGACGGCGGCGACGAAGCTCAAGATCGACGAGTCGCACCACGACGAGGCGACCGGCCAGAAGATCATCAAGCGGGCGCTCGAGGAGCCGATCCGCCAGCTCGCGGTCAACGCGGGCCTGGAGGGCTCCGTCGTCGTCTCCGACATCCGCGCGGCGAAGGCCGGCTTCGGCCTCAACGTCGACTCGGGCGAGATGGTCGACCTGGTCAAGGCGGGCATCATCGACCCCGCCATGGTCACCCGCTCGGCGCTGCAGAACGCCGCGTCGATCGCGAAGAACATCCTCACGACCGAGTGCATCGTCGTCGAGGCGCCCGAGAAGCCCGTCGCCGGTGGCGGCGGCATGCCCGACATGGGCGGCATGGGCGGCATGATGTAGGAATCCGGGTCGGGCCACGGGCCCGGACCGATCGCACGACCCTGAAGGGCCCCGGCTCCGGCCGGGGCCCTTCGCGCTTCCCGGGGGCGCCCGTCCCGCCGCGTGGCACACTTGCGCCCACACGCACGAACGGGAGGACGGCCATGGCCGACTGCACCATCCGCATCAAGAAGAACGGCTCCGCCTGGGTGTCGGGCTCGTTCGTCATCGAGGACGTCGACGGCAACGCGTACCCGCTCGAGGGCGACGCGTTCCTGTGCCGCTGCGGCGCCTCCCAGACGAAGCCGTTCTGCGACGGCTCGCACAAGGCGGCCGGCTTCGAGTCGGCGCCGACCGTCGGCGACTAGCGCCGACCCGTCCAGACGACGAACGGCAGGCGCTCGTCGAGCAGGCCGGCGAGCGCCCAGTCCTCCTCCGTGCGGCCCTCCGCGGGCCCGACACGGAAGCCGTGCCCGGCCAGCCAGTCGGGCTGCGGCCGGGTGGCCTCCGTCGCGACGCCCGCCGCCTCGGCGGCCCGCGCCAGCTGCCCGAAGTCGACGTCGGCGGTGATGTCCTGGGCGCCCGGCGCCTGCAGGGGGTCGCCGCCCGGCTGGCCGCCGACGTAGGTGCGCACGGGCGGCCGGCGGCCGTCGTGGACCTCGGCGCCCGTGCCGCCGTAGTCGACGAGGAGCAGCCGCCCCTCCGCGACGCTGCCCGCGAGCGCCTGCACGAGCGGGTCGAGGGCGGGCCGCACCGCATAGCGGGCGCCCGCGCGGGGCTCGGGGAGCGAGTCGAGGAGCAGCCGCTGGACCGCCGGATCGGCGGGGGCGCGGGCCTCGACGAGGCGGCCGTCGGGGTCCGCATCGACGAGGACCTCGTCGGGCCACGCGAGCACGCGCACGGGCAGCGCGTCGAGCACCTCGTTGGCGTAGAGGAAGCCCGGCACGGGCGCGAGCTCGCCCGGATGCCGCACCCAGCGCGCCGCGACGCCATCGAGCGCCGCGCGCTGGCGGGCGGCCAGCCCCTCGCTGCGCTCGACCAGCACGAGCTCGTGCGGGACGCCGCGCTCGGCGAGGCCGTCCGTGACGCGGCGGGCGAGGCCGCCCGTGCCGGGCCCGGCCTCCGTGACCCGGAAGCCCGCCGGGCGGCCCAGCGCCTCCCAGGTCGCGGCCGCCTCGGCCACCATCGCCGCCGCGAAGGCCGGGTGCGCCATCGCCGCCGTCGCGAAGTGCCCGCCCTGGCCGATGCCGGGGCCGCGGGCGTAGAACCCCGCCGCCTCGTCGAAGAGCGCCGCCTCCATGTACTGCGCGAAGGTGATCGGGCCATCCGCGCGGATGCGCTCGACGAGGCGCTCGCGCAGCGAGCTCACGCGCGGCGCAGGAGCTCGCGGGTCAGGCAGGTGGGCCCGCCGTCGCCCTTCAGCGAGACGTCGGCGCCCGCGTAGGCGTGCACCTCGACGCCCTCGGCCTCCATGGCCCGGCGGATCCTCGGGTTGCCGTCCAGCACGACGACGACGCCGGGGCGCACCGCGAGGATGTTGCAGCCCATCGACAGGTACTCCTCCTCGTCGAGCGGGAGGATGCGGATGCCGCGCTCCTGCAGCTCCTGGATCAGGGTGACGGGCGCGAGCGGCTCGAACACCACCGCGAGGTCGCGGGCGACCGGCGAGATGAAGCTCATCAGGTGCAGGACGTGCGCGGGGCCCTGGTCGTGCGGCAGGTCGAAGCGCAGGGTGCGGGCGCCCTCGGCGGCGAGGATCTCGTCGAGCTGGCGGTGCGCCTCGGCGTTCGTGCGGTAGCCGCGCGCCACGGCGAGGGTCTGCTCGTCGAGCCAGACCATGTCGCCGCCGTCGGCCGTGGCGGACCCGGTCAGGCGACCCGCGATCGGCACGCCGGCCGCCTCGAGGTCGGGCACCATCGCCTCGCCCTCGCCCACGCGGGCCGGCTTGGCGGCCTGCAGCACGATCGCGCCCCGGGCCGACACCCAGACGGGGTCACAGACGTAGACGGCGTCCACGAGCCCCGCGGCGGGCTCCGCCACGACGACCTCGCAGCCGAGATCCCCGAGCAGGGCACCGAAGGCCTCGTGCTCGGCGAGCAGGTTGGCGGGGTCGGGGGTGCGCCAGCCCGCGCCGGCGAAGTCGCCGGTCGTGACGGGGCGGCGGATCAGCACCCGGCGCAGCGGGTCCACCATCGAGCTGACGCCGTACGCGGGAGCCTCGGTCATGCGCGGCAGGGTACCCGCTCAGGGGGTGTAGACGCCGACCCCGAGCACGAGCACGGCGGCGAGCACGAGGGACGCCGGCAGGGCCACGCGCAGGAGGCGCCCGAGGCGCGGGCGGCTCGCGACGTGCATGGCGACCAGCCACATCACCACGAAGACCCCCATCCCGTAGCGGGGCAGGGCGAGGTAGGTGCCCGCGAAGACCGGCAGGGCGATCGCGAGCGAGCCGTAGAGGAGGTACTCGGGCGGCAGGCGGCGGCGCACCCAGCCCTCGATCAGGACGAGCGCCCACAGCATCGCGCAGGCCGTGTCGAAGACGTAGCCGAGCCGCTCGGGGTCGTGGGCGGCCACGTAGAGCCCGTTGAGGACGGCGATCGGCATCGCCAGGACCAGGAGCAGGTTGGCGCCGCGGCCCCAGCCCGCGGACTGCGCGGACTGCGTCGCGAACGGATCGCCCGTGCGGTAGTAGAGGTAGACGCCGAACGCCGCGTAGGCGATCGGCAGCAGGGTGAGCGGGAGGAGGCGCAGCGCGAAGCGGCGGCTGAGGCGCCGGCCCTCGTCGCGCCAGAGCCGCACCACGAGCGCGGGCACGAGCATGATCCCCGTCGGCCGGGTCAGGACGGCGAGCACGCCGACGAGGCACGACCCGGCGAAGCGGCGCGCCTCGAGCAGGACGAACGGCAGCACGGTCAGGAGCAGGTACAGGCTCTCCGTGTAGGCCGCCGAGAAGACGAAGGCGACCGGGAAGAACGCGGTCAGCCAGACCGTGGTGCGGGCGATGCGCTCGCCGGAGCGCCGCTCGACCAGGCGGTGCAGGAGGACCAGGGCGGCGAGGAAGCAGGCCGTCGAGATGACCACGCCGGCCGCGAGGTAGGAGACGTCGAGGGCGCGCGCGACGGCCCGCATCATCAGGGGGTAGAGCGGCGAGAAGGCGACGCCGTTGCCGTGCGCCACCGTGGGGTCGTAGCCGTAGTCGGCGATGCGCTGGTACCAGATCCCGTCCCAGCGGCCGAAGGGGGCGATCAGGGCGGACCCGAGCGACTGGCCGGGGTCGCGCTCCGCGATGCCGATCGCGCCGACCACCGCGAAGGTCAGAAGGCGGGACAGGAGGCCGACGGCGAGCGGGTAGCGCCACCCCGCGAGGGCGCCGCGGGCCGGCGCGGCGAGGGCCCCGGCGACGGCCATCGCCGGCTAGGCGTCCTCGGGCTTCTTCGCGATGACCGTGAAGATGTCGCCCAGGGAGACGCCGACGGTGCGCTCGGCGAGGCCCGCGCGCTCGAGCGCGCGGCCGACGAGCCGCCCCGCCGTCGGCGAGTAGGCGTCGAGCCGCGAGGCGAGGTAGGTGAGGCGCACGCGGCGCACGTGCGTCGCCACCTCGCAGATCTGGAAGCCCTCGCGGCGCAGCATCTCGGGGAGCGTCTGGCGCGAGAAGTAGACGAGATGCATCTGCATGTACCAGGGCCAGCGGCGCCCGGCCGCCTTCGCGAACAGCGAGTCGACGTCCATCGTGGAGACGGCGAAGATGCCGCCCGGGCGGAGCGCCGCGTGGATCGCGCGGATGTCGAGGGCGGGGTCGGGCAGGTGCTCGATCACGTCCCAGAGGGTGATCACGTCGTAGCCGCCCTCGGGCAGGGGCGCGTCCTCGACCGCCCCGCAGTGGACGTTGCCGCCGATCCGGCCGCGCGCGATCTCCGACCCCCAGCGCGAGGGCTCGACGCCGGCGACCTCGTAGCCCGCCGCCTCGGCGAGGGTGAGGAAGGTGCCGACGTGGCAGCCGACGTCGAGCAGGCGGCCCGACGGGCGGTAGCGGCGGACGAGCTCGAGGCTCTCCGCGAACGTCTCGAGGCGGCCCTGCTCCTCCTCGATGTACTCCTGGTCCTCGACCTCGCCGTAGTTCTCGACGACGGCCTCGTGGTGGGGCCGCGGGTTCATGTAGACGAGGTGGCAGGAGCGGCACTCGACGATCCGGCCGTGCTCGCCGAAGGCGCTCGACGTGCACGTGTAGTGCACGCGCGGGTCGGCGACGCGGGTGCCCATCGTGTCCTCGACCTTGACGCGGTAGTCGTCGGCGCCGCAGAGCGGGCAGCGCACGGGCACCTGCGTCGGGTGGCGCAGGTCGCCGCTGGAGGCCTGGGTGTCGGTCTGCTCGCTGCTCATGGGTTCGGTGTCGGGGCTAGCGCCCGAAGCGGGCCTCGGAGATCGGGGGGACGAAGGGACCGGCCAGGCGGTTGAGCCGGCCGGGGCGGGCGATCAGGCGCCCCGCGAGCCACCAGGCGAGCAGGGCGACCGCGATGCCGACGAGGATATCGGAAACGTAGTGGTCGCCGAAGTAGACGATCGTGAACCACATCGCCACGGGGTAGATGCACATCACGTAGCCGAAGCGCCGCCGCCAGGCGAGCGCGAAGATCGCGACCAGGGTCGAGTAGGCCGTGTGCAGGGACGGGACGGCCGCGTACGGGTTGGGCAGGACGAGGCTCTCGATGAACGACTTGCCGGCCTGCACGGGCGCGGCGTCGGCCTGCACGTAGCCGATCTTGACCAGCTCGGGCAGGAGGCCGATCTGCGAGGCGGCCCACGGCGGCGCGGCCGGGTAGACGAGGAAGATCACGGCGCCCATGAACGAGCAGCCGACGATCGTCAGCAGCGCGCGGTAGTAGAGCGCCCGGTTCTCGAGCCAGATCAGGAACATCAGGGTCGGCGGCACGATGAAGTGCGCGCGGTTGAGCAGGCCGAGCACGTGGTCGTACCACTGCACCGTGCCGCTCCACAGCCACTGCTGCACGACGACGGGCGGGATGTTGCCGAAGAAGACGATGCGGTCGAAGTCGAGGTGCGGCATGTAGTACGGCTCGGGCCGCAGGAGGTGCGCGACGCCGCGCATGTGCTCGTACAGGTAGATCCCGACGATCAGGGGCAGGAAGTCCCGGATGTAGCCCTTCCAGATGCCGAGCGCGATCGCGGGGACGAGCAGGATCACGAAGTAGCGGTCCGGCGACAGGAAGACGCCCCGCAGCAGGATCATCCCGCCGAGGCCGACCACGTAGGCGGCCACGAGCACGATCACGCGCTCGCGGGTCCAGAGCGGGGCGGTGGGCAGACGGGCGGCGTCGCCGGCGCGGGTCGGGGAATCAGTCGACGCCATCGGTTCGTTCCCCCACAGGGTACGTCCTCCACGGGGCGACCTGCGAAGCACCCGACGACATGCCCGCCGCCACCGACCTCACCCCCGCCGAGCAGCTCGCCGCGCTGCGCACGGGCTGCGGGGTCGCCGCGCCCCCCGTGGGCGCCGTCGAGGTCACGGGCCCGGACGCCGAGTCGCTGCTCCAGAACGTCCTCTCCCAGGACCTGGCCGGGATGGCGGAGGGCGAGGCGCGCCGCGCGCTGCTCCTGACGCCGAAGGCGCGGATCGTGGCCGACCTGCGGGTCCTGGCCCGCGGCGACGGCCGCCTCCTGCTCCTGACGGAGCCGGCGGCCGCGGCGCCCCTCGCCGCGCAGCTCGTGCGCTTCCGACTCGCCGCCAAGGCCGAGATCGCGGAGACGGCGCACTGGTCGCTCGTCCGCCTCGTCGGCCCCGGCGCCGCGGCCATCGAGCTGCCGGGACCGCGCATCGCCGGCACCCTCGGCGAGCTCCCGGCGGTCGACGTGGTCGTGCCCACGATCGGGCTGATGGGGTCGCTCGATGCCGCGATACGGGCCGGGGCCGCACCCGTGGCCGAGGAGGCGCTCGAGGCGCTGCGGGTCGAGGCGGGCGAGGTCCGGCTCGGCCACGACGTCGACGAGCGCTGGATGCCGGCCGAGGTCGGCCTCGTGGACGCGGCGGTCTCGTTCGACAAGGGCTGCTTCATCGGGCAGGAGCCCGTCACGCGCCTCCACCGGCGCGGCCACGCCAACCGCGCCCCGCTGCGGCTCGCCCTGGCGGGGCCGGTCGCGCCGGGCGCCGCGCTCGAGCAGGACGGGCGCGAGGTGGGCGTCGTCACGTCGGTGGCCGGACCCCCGTGGCTCGACGCGGTGCGGGCGATCGCGATCGCCCGCGTCGACCTCGACCCCGCGGGCCCGCTGACGGCCGCCGGCGTCGCCGCCCGCCCCGCGTAGCGGCCCGCGCGCAGCTGATCGGCGGTCGGGCCGCAGCCCCGGGCCCCCGCGGGCTGCCAGCGTGGGTGTGTGATCCGACGAGGAGCGTAGGCCCATGAGCGACACCCCTTCCATCGCGGACCGCATGCGGGAGCTCATCGAGCATGAGCCGCCCGGTGACGGCCGCGTCCGCAACCACCTCTCCGTGACCGGCTCGCCGGCCGCGATGCGCGGGTTCATCGAGGACTGCCGCACGAACGGCGGCGCCCGCATCCTCACAATCGGCGAGCAGGCGATGCCGATCCGCTGGGAGCGCCACGCCGCGCGCTCGACCAGCGGCACGTGGGTGCGGATCGACCCGGGCCGCGAGCCCCTCGAGGGCTCCGAGCACGAGGAGGGCGCCCGCGCCGAGTTCGCGTTCGGCTCGGACGACCCCCTCGACGAGGCGCTCGACGAGACAAGCCGGCGCCACCCCGACCTCGAGTTCCGCTACGCGGGGCTGCGCCACCACCGCCTGCGCTACGACGTCGCCCGGGGCGGCCTCTGGAAGGGTGGCGAGCGCGTCGCCGAGGCCGAGGAGCCCGCCACGACGCACCACGAGGAGGGCGAGCAGATGGCGACGCTGATCCGGGACGTCGAGGCGCTCGAGGTCCCGCACGCGGCGTAGGACGCGCAAGGGGCCCCGGTGCGAGCACCGGGGCCCCTCGTCGCATGCGCCCGGGACGACTCGAACGTCCGACCTCTGCCTCCGCAGGGCAGCGCTCTATCCGCTGAGCTACGGGCGCGCGGAAGCCGCAGGATAGCCCAGACGCGGGCCCGGGCGCGCGGTCAGTACGGGCGGACCGCGCCCTGGTAGTCGCTGCGGTCCGACATCGACGAGATCTTGACGACGTCGCCGGTCTGCGGGGCGTGGATGTACTGGCCGCCGCCGATGTACATGCCCATGTGGCCGAGGTCCGGCCGGTAGAACACGAGGTCGCCCGGCAGGAGCTGGTCCGCGGGGACGCGGACGCCCTCGTTCCACTGGGCGCCGGTGAAGTGCGAGAGGCCGACGCCGACCGCGGCGTAGGCGTACTTGGTCAGGCCCGAGCAGTCGAAGCCGCTCGGCGACTCGCCGCCCCAGACGTACGGCGTGCCGAGGTACTGCATCGCCACCGACACGGCCTG
>Ga0315900_10006119_pt1 | contig 16277 bp, 31 predicted proteins | sample LakEriMetagenome_FD_203521 | JGI IMG/M metagenome (GOLD analysis project Ga0315900, IMG submission 203521) | Freshwater fungal communities from buoy surface, Lake Erie, Ohio, United States - Buoy 12 MA114 | ecosystem: Environmental > Aquatic > Freshwater > Lake > Lake biofilm | place: USA: Lake...
AAGCCTCGCGTGGGCAACCTGGGCAGGGCAAACCTAGCCTAGGACAGGTTATCGGACAGGCTGGCCCAGTAGGATTACAGGCTTACCAGCAGACGTTCGACAAGACCCTAGCGGATGCGCTGAGGGGATTGCAGATAAAACAGGCAATTTCACAAGCTGACCAACCAAAATACATGACACTTAAAACGCCTGGTGGCGGCGAGCAGTTAATTCAAGTTCCTAGGGTTGGTACACCAACCCCAGTTCAAATTCCTGGATTAAACGTAAGTGCCCCAATAGATTTTGACGCGCCAACCAAGGCGTTTATTGACCTAAAGTTTGGAAAACCATACGAGCAATTAACTCAAGACCAAAAATCAGAGGTACTTAAATTTAACAATGCGCCAAACGATGAAAAAATAACTTCATTAAAAGTTGAGGCAGGAAAGTTCAAATTTGAGTCTGGTAAAGAAGTGCCAGTCCCCCGTGGCCGTAGCGAGTTTTTAGTTTCACCACCACAAGTTGAGCCACAAGTTTCCCAACCGGCCGCCGCACCAACAACGGTAACACCAATTCCGGCAGAAGCAAGACCAACAAGCGCAGAGGTTTCAGATGCCTCAAAAGTGCGCGTTCCAATGACGCTTGTATCTCGCACGATGACGGATAAGGATGTCCCGCTTATTTCTGACCCAAGGATTCCTCCAAAGCAACAGGCCGTTCTTATAGAGGCAAGACCGCAAACACAGTCATCAGTTGAATATGTGGTTAATACCAACCGCGCTATGCAAAACCTTATCTCAGAAATCCTTGCAAGCCCGGGGTTAAAAGATGCGTTTGGGTTTGGCGGCGAAACTCTATCAAAAATTCCTGGCTCTCCTGCCGCAGATGCGCGGGCAAAGTTAGAAAGACTAGGCGGCAATTTGTTTATCGAGGCTATTACCGCGTTGCGTAATGCTTCTAAAACTGGCGCGGGTGTCGGTAACGCTACCGAAAAAGAGGGCGACAAGTTAGAGCGTTCTCGCGCAAACTTACAACAGTTCCAAAGCGCGGATGCGGCACGAACAGAGTTGGAGAGGTTGTTGAAATCTCTTAAAGAAACAGAGACCAACGTCCTAAACGCTTACGAAAGAACTTACGGCAAGGGTTCGTTTAGTTTCTCGCCATTAGAGACCCCAGCAGCCAATAGACCACCACTAGGTAATATCTTTGGAGCGCCACAAAAATGACACCAGAGTTTAGAGACCAAGTAAACACGGCTCGTCGCGCTGGGTATTCTGATACAGACATTGTCCAATTCTTAGGTCAACAAGACCCGCGATTTGGGCAAGCCATAGAGTCTGGTTACAAGCCATCAGAGATACTAAACTTTGTTGCGCCGCCACCAACGACTGGCGAAGTAACTAGTCGAATGGCTGGTGTTGTTGGACGCGGTGCTGCCCCTATGGCACTAGGAACAACGGCTGGCGCAACCATAGGCGCATTTGGCGGCCCAGTTGGTGCTGGTCTTGGTGCGGTTGTCGGAGGGTTGTCTGTTCCGGCGGCGGACGCACTTGTGACGGCCTACAACCAATTGTTTCCAGATAGCAAAGTAACGATGCCGTCAGAGGCACTTAGAACCGTTCTCACAAGGTTTGGTGCTGGCGGCGTAGAGCCAGAGACACGCGGTGAACGCATGGCCGCTGGTGCGGCAGAAGCATTGACTGGTGCTGCCGGTGGTGTAGCTGGTGGGCTAGTTGCAAGACAAGCCGCCGCGCCATCTGTCGCCGCAATTGGAACAGAGGTGTCTCGCGCACCGCTAACACAGCTTATCACTTCAGCACCTATTGCCGCAGGAACGCAGTTTGTCGGAGAGGCAACAGGCAACCCATTGCTTGCGCTTGCGGCTGGTACGGGTGCTGGTGCGGCATCAGGGGTTCGTCCGCGTATTCGTGGGGAAGGCCCGAGCCGCGCAGATATTCAGACTCAAATTGCAGAAAAGTATAATGTTCTAAATGCTTCTGGAATAAAAATTGACGACACAGGGTTTAGGGAAACAGTTAAAACTGACCTTCTAAAAGATTTACGCAAAGAAGGTTATTCGCCAACAAATCCAAAGTTGCAGGGCATTACAAGTCTTATTGGGGATTTGACAAGCAATACACAGCCAAAAGACATTGTTGAGTTACAAGCAATTCGCAAACAAATTACAGCGTCTGCAAGCCCAAATGAACCAGAAGCCTACCGAATGATGAAGATTGTTCGAGACAGGTTTGACCAATATGTAGAAAATGTACCGAACTCTCAGATAATTGCCGGTACGGTCACAATGGATAAAAAAGCATTAAATGCTTGGAGTCAGGCTAGAGAGTTATTTCAAAAAGACCGCAAGTCAGAGATATTTCAAGACATACTAGACAAAGCACCCGTGTCTAAAGGTGCGTTTTCTCAGTCTGGAATGGAAAACTATCTATACAACGAACTTAAGAAAATTTCCCGCAATGACAACATTATGCGGACTTTTACAAAAGACGAACAGACAGCGATTAAAGAGGCTGCCAAAGGTTCTGGATTACAACGTGCGCTTAAGTTTATTGGTCGGTTTGCGCCAACAGGCGTGATACCAGGACTTGGTACTGCTGGCGTTCTTGCAGTTGACCCAGCAATTGGTGGTGCTTTAGGAGCAGCTACATTAGCCTCAAGAATGGGCGCAGAACAAATGAGGATTGGTTCAATACAACGAGTTATTGACCAAATTTTAAGCGGCCAACAACAACCGTCTCCAGCGGTAAATGTCCCAGCAACCACTATGCGTGGTTTATTATCTACACAAATGGAGTAAGAAATGCCCAAGACCAAGATAAGTGAATATTCAACAACCAACTCCGATAACACGGACATTGAAAATATCAACATTGCGGAGGGCTGTGCGCCTTCCGGTATTAACAACGCCATTCGTGAGCTTATGGTTCACCTAAAGGAGTTCCAGACAGGGGCCTCTGGTGACGCGTTTACCTTTGCCGGTGGTACGCTGATGAGTGGTACGAACACCATCTCTGGTGCGGCTATCATCTCTGGGAACATAAACTCTAGCGGGACTAATACGTTCTCTGGTAGCAACGTCATGTCCTTCTCTGGTGGTAGTTCTGCCAGCCCGTCTATCTACTTTGCTAGTGACACAAACACAGGAATCTTCTCCCCTGCCGCAGATACCATTGCCTTTGCCGAGGGTGGTGCGGAGAGTATGCGGATTGATTCATCGGGGAATGTTGGGATTGGTGTGACTCCGAGTGCTTGGGGCACTGCAAGTGGACAAAAAGCATTTCAAATTGGGACTGGCGGTTTTGCTTTATCTTCTAATGGCTCTGGTGCTGGTGACGGCTCACTAACTTGGAACGGTTATTACAACGGCACAAACTGGATTTACAGTTACACAGGCGGTGCAGCTAGTCGTTTTCGCTTAAATGAATCAGGTGCAGCTTGGTTCACAGCAGCCTCCGGCACAGCAGGGAACACAATCAGCTTCACCCAAGCAATGACGCTAGATGCGAGTGGACGGTTGATTCTCGGAGATACAACGGCAGACGGTCGATTAAAAGTTGTCGAAACTGCCGCTGGTGCTGGTGTTACTTTTTATAACAGTGCAAATAATTCTGCTGGGCAGATTGGTACTACTAACGAATCAGGAACAGTTAACGGCCTTGAAATCAATGCCTATCGGGGTGATGGCAAGATTGTTTTTAAGACAGCAGCAATCGAACGCGCCCGTATCACCAGCGGTGGTGATTTGCTGGTGGGGAAGACAGCAGACGTATTAGGAAATGCGGGTTCTTTCTTTGACTACCGTGGCAGTTTTACATTTACACGCGACAACTCAACAGTTGGATACATAAATAGACTTACATCAGACGGAACCCTGCTGTCTTTTCTTCAAGCTACAACTGAAGAAGGAACCATCTCTGTATCAGGAACAACTGTTTCCTACAATGGTGGTCACTTATCTCGCTGGGCGCAGATGCCCGAAATCAAAGACGATACCTTAGTCAAGGGTACGGTCATGTCTAACCTTGATGAGATGAATGTCTATATTGCACCAACAACCTACTGGACAGAAGAAGATGAACTTCCAGAGGGCGTAAATGTTGGTGATATAAAAGTTGAGACCCATACAGTAGACAACGAGCAGTTAAACAAGGTCAAGGTCTCCGATGTCGAGGGCGATGTCAATGTGGCTGGCGTGTTTGTTAACTGGACGCATGACGATGCCCACCAAGTAGACGAAATCAATATGGCGATGACGGGTGACATGATTATCCGTATCGCTCAAGGAGTGGTTGTCCAGAAGGGTGACTTACTAATGTCTGCTGGTGACGGTACTGCCAAGCCACAGGGTGACGATATTGTGCGCTCTAAGACTGTTGCCAAGGTCACATCCAATCATGTTACTTGCACCTACGCAGACGGGTCTTATTGCGTACCTTGCGTCTTAATGGCTTGCTAATCATGGAAATCAAACTCTCACTCACAGTAGAAGAAGTAAACGGCATCCTTGCTACTCTGGGACAGTTGCCGACATCTAGCGGTGCTTGGCCTTTAGTAGTAAAGATAAAGGAGCAGGCAGAGTCTCAGGTTCCGAAAGAAAAGGACGAATAATGGCAAGCATCGGAGATGTCAAGGGTCAACTAGACACCCACGAAGCTGTATGTGCTGAACGCTACCTTGGGATAAACGCACGACTCAAGCGGCTAGAACAAATCCTAATCGGCTCTGCTGGCTTCATAATTGCCCTGCTGATAAGCCTAGTGGTGAAATGACCACCATCGCTGCCAAAGCGTCTACGGGAGAGATTGCCGCAGATTCAATGGTTAGCGGTGATGACTCCTTTTACCTCGTAGAGAAGCTCCGTAGGGGCGAGAATAATATCTACGGGGGTTGCGGGGATTGGGATAAACTATTAAAGTTCTACAATTCGTTGGAGTCTGGGGCTGACCTAGACTCGGATACGGATGTGACCGTTCTCGAACTCAGAAGTGATGGCATTTGGATTTACGAGAGTACCATCATTCCTGCGAAGATAAAGAACCCATTTTGGGCCATTGGGACTGGCGCGGGCTATGCCATCGCCGGGATGCACTTAGGATTATCTCCGGCAGAAGCAGTAAAGCTGGCGTGTCTGTACGATACATCCTCCCATGAGCCAATTGACGTAATGACTCTCAGCGGGAGGAAGCGTGGTAGCACTAAAAAGAGTGCCGGACGAGGAACTAATAGCGGCGTTTAAGACCTACGGCAGTCCACAGAAGGTAGCGCAGGTTCTAGGCATAGATGTTGGTACGGTTTACCGAAGGCGGGCGGCACTAAAGGACGTATCCCTACCATCCTTTGCCGCAAGACAGCACAGCATCGCCAACACATACATCCCAGATAATCGCAGAGTCATATCGCACACCGTTGAGAACGGCAACGTCTTTATAGCCTCCGACTGCCACTACTGGCCTGGCGAGGAAACCGTAGCGCACAAGGCTTTCGTTACTCTGCTGACTGAATTTAAGCCCAAGACCATCATTCTAAACGGGGATGTGTTTGACGGGGCTAGAATCAGCCGCCACGCCGCCCTGATGGGAACTAACCCCCCTACCCCTAAGCAAGAGATAGAAGCCTGCCAAGACCGTCTACACGAGATTGCAAACGCTTCTAAGAACGCTACTAAGCTGTGGAACTACGGTAATCATGACGTGAGGCTCTTTAATTTTTGTGCTGTCCATGCACCAGAGTTATCTGAGTTCACCGACTTGTTTGCGTACTTCCCAGGTTGGCACACGGGGTGGAGAATAGACATAAATAACTCCGTGGTTGTAAAGCATAGGTGGCATGGCGGGATTCACGCGAATTATATGAACACCCTGAAATCAGGCAGAAGCATCGTTACCGGCCATCTCCATCAGCTCAAGGTGACCCCTTGGACGGACTACAACGGGCGCAGATACGGTGTAGATACAGGAACGCTTGCGGAGCCTGGTGGCGACCAATTTGCGTACTGTGAAGAAAATCCTGTGAACTGGTGTTCGGGGTTCTGCGTTCTGACATTTAAGAATGGTATGTTATTACCTCCAGAGCTTTGCGAGGTGATAAACGGCGTGGCTTACTTTCGAGGAGAGAAAGTGGGATAAATGAGTGATTTAGTAGCCTCGGCAAAGAGTGCCGCGCAAGGAATAAAGAGCGCAATTGCCGCAGGGAAAGAGATTGAATCAGTAGTCAACGATATTCAAAAACTTGGGGTCGCAGAACTCCAAGCCAAGCAACAGTTCCAAAAAAAACAACGGGTAGTCAAAGGTGATACCACCATCCTCACAGCCTTCGCGGAGTGGAGGAGACTCAAGGAAGTGAAAGAAGCCGAGGACGACTTGTACCAGCAGCTCGTAGAACGCTACGGCAAGGAAAAGGCTGACTACGAGTGGAAGGACATCCAAGCCATAAAAGAACGGCAAATGAAGGAGGTCAAGGAGGGTCGCGACGAACTAGGGCGTGACCTAAAGAAACTCCGTGAACTCAAGGTTATGTGCTTCGTAGCCTCGCTAATTATCGTCACAACGTACTACATCTTCAAAGGACACCTGTAATGCTATCCCTTATTTCTACCCTCGGCGGTCTACTTATCTCTGGACTACCCCGCGTATTAGATTTTTTCCAAGATAAATCTGACAAAAAGCAAGAACTAGAACTAGCCCGTGTCCAGACTGAGCGTGAACTAGCATTGGCAGAACGTGGGTTTATTGCACAGCAAAAAGTTGAGGAAATCCGCACCGACCAGATTGCCATGCAGTCTGAGGCTCAGATGCAAAACGCAGCCCTCGACCACGATAAAAAAGTCATGGAAAAGGCAAGCACTTGGGTCGTCAATTATGTTGGAACTGTGCGACCAACCGTGACCTACATTTTAATTTTAGAGTTAGTGGCTATTAACTTTTGGATTATGTGGCACATCTTTTCGCTTCCAAACGTGATAAATAACATTGACGATGTTATTAAATTTTCTGATGTTGTATTTACTTCTGATGAGATGGCAATGGTCGGCGGTGTGCTAGGATTTTGGTTTGGGGCACGAAGCTGGAGTAAAAAATGACAATTGGTGTTTATGCAGTAATTAACAAACACAACAGAAAAGCCTATGTTGGTAGTTCTTCAAATGTTGAGATTCGTTTAATAAACCACAAATGCTACATAAATAAAAGTTTATTTTTGCATTATCAGGGTTACGCCGAAGATGCAAAAAAGTATGGGGTTGGCGGGTTTGAGTTCAAATTGCTCAAACAAACAAACACCATTGAAGAAGCCAAGGAGTTAGAAACAGCATTTCTTGAGTGTTTTATTGATGACCTTTACAACAAAGCACCTCACTCTGATGGTTCTACTGGCATAAAGCGTAACCGTGATTTATATGTTAAGGGAGCTGCCAAACGGCTGCAAAACCCAAACTACACCAAGAAACTTAGCGAAGCCTGCAAAGGAAAACGCGCACTTGTAACCTGCCCAAACTGCGGGTTAGTTGGTGGTGGTGGCAATATGCGTCGATACCATTTTGACAAGTGCAAGGGTAAGAAGTGAAAGTAAGCAAGGAAGCGATTGAGGGCATCAAGAAAGACGAAGGGGTAAGGACAAAACCTTACCGTTGCCCAGCCTTGCTTTGGACTGTCGGTGTAGGGCACGTCATAGACCCAAACCACATAAGGGTGAAGTTTGATGAACGCAAAAATATACCCCTTCCCCCAGAGTGGGACAGAGTTCTTAGCATGGCAGAAGTCGATGCTATCTTGGCTGCAGACTTGGCTACATTCGAGCGAGGTGTTCTGCGCCTCTGTCCAGGTGGACTTACTCAAGGCCGCTTTGACGCTCTGGTTTCCTTCTCCTTCAACGTCGGGCTTGGCAACCTCCAAAGGTCAACCATCCGCATGAAGCACAACCGTGGCGACTTTGAGGGTGCTGCGGAAGGGTTTATGGCGTGGACTAAAGCCGGTGGTAAGGAACTGCCTGGTCTAGTTAAACGGAGGAAGCACGAACGCGCTCTCTATGAATCTGAGTAATCCTCTCCCGTAACTCATCTGCTACGGTCAAATTGTGCTTGGCCTCAAACTGGTCTAGCCACTTCCTCCTAGCTTCCTTTGTCGGAAGCGTCAAAACGTATCTCGCCAGCCCCTCAATTTTTGCCTCATGCTCCGACATCACAATTTGATAGAACTCCTCTTTGGTGGCGGTAAAAGCTCCTTTGTTAACCAGCCCTAGCAAATGTTTTATGCAACGCTTTTCTTGCGGTGGTGATGGCTCTGGCTGCGTCAGATTTTCGAATAAATCTCCCAAAATAGTACCTCTTTCCGTTCGCCATTATGTGCGCCTCGTAAAGCCTTGTTCCCCGCTTGTAGACACCCTTCACGTTTGACTTGGTTTTTGCCCTGCGCTTGGAGTTCCACCTGTTCTCCATCTGCGTGGCAACCCTGAGATTGCTTAACCTATTGTCGGCAAACTTGCAGTTTATGTGGTCAACCTGCTCCGGCCAGTAGCCGTAGTGGTACGCCCATACAATCCTGTGGGCAAAGTAAGGCTTCTTAAATATAGCAATTTTGCGATAACCGCGAGGTGTTATGTGACCGGCAACCCTATTCGCGTACCGTCGGTTCCACATGACGTAAGCAGAGTATTTGGCGAAAGCCTCAATGGGCCGAGGCTTCCACACAAGTCGTCCGCGCCTGTAATCAAACAGGGCTTTCAGTTGTTGCTGTGTCAGAATGGGATGTCTTCCTCAAGCGATTCCTGACGCTTAGGCTCTGCCTTTGGTTTCGGCAGTTCCACCTTGAGGCTCATAAACTTCTGCCCAGACTTGCCTGTCTTAATCCACGCGGCTAGTTGGTACTCCGTCCCGTCCACGTTTAACTTGCCTTTGTACGCTGGCGCACGTTCATTGTCCGACTCGTTCTTAAACAACACCCCTGTATTTTCGTTTGAATATTCCATTAAGCCCTCGCTGCTAAATATAAACCTACGTTAGAAAATGAGTATCCTAAAAACGCGATACCCAACCCCATCTTTCCGGCAATCATCAAGTCAATTCCGACCGCCAGATACACCACCGCTATTGCGGCAATCAGCCACGCCGCCACTCTGTCCACCCCGCGAAGATAATAACGCCAAGCATAAATAGTAAGAACCATGCCGCGTCCTGCGCGTAGAAGTGTGCAGCTATAAGTCCGTCTCTCATTCTTCATCCTCCGTATTATTCAAAAGCTGAAACTTGATTACCTCTAAGACACCTACCACAGAGGCTAGAGGAAGTGCCTCGTCAAACTTGCCCAGAACCCCAATAATCTCCTGATACAGGGCTTCTATCATCACCTGCTGGCTCAACCCCTCATCTCCTGAGCCAAGCTCTTAAATCCCCATTCTTCGGCCATTCTCGCGCACCGCAACATCTCCTCCTCGCGGACGATTTGTGCGAACCTATGAAGCTGTGTTCTAGAGTCTTCGTGGAAGTTGAACAATATCTCCCCCTCCTTCAAGAACAATCCAGCTTCTACCGCCAGGTCGTCAATCGTCACACTCAGCCTCCACTTCCTTTAGAAATAACTGCACCTTTTCCAACATCTCGTCCATGTCCTTTTGTTCCGGCTCGAACCGCACGATAAAGAGCATCTTGCTCACGGGCAGTCGGGAGTCGAAACTTACAAAGTCGCACCACTTCCTGCCCGTACAGGCAAGTTGGAGCATCATCTGGTTCTTATACTTTGCCGGAACCTTTCCAGCCTTCCTGTATTGCAGGTGCGTAGCCGTGTTCGGGTTCTTAATCTCTACTAGACCATCATCCCCCACATAACCGTCAGGAGAGGCTCCTAGCCATTGTATAGTCGCGTGTGGGACAAAGCCTGTCTGGTCTACGAAAACGCCCGTGTGAGCCTCGTATGCGGCTCTGGCGATGGGTTCCTGTTCGGTTCCGCGAATCATAGCCGCGTTAGGCGCAAAACCCGCCTGTGGGGTCTTGGTAAGTCTTTCGGCTACAAGCTGCCAGAGGTAGTTTTTGCGGGTCTCTGTGTCCTTACCCGCTAAAGCGTCGCTAACCCTGCTGGCTGTTACAAACCCCAGCCTCGCCTGTAACCACTCCTCCGAACCTTGGACTATTTCTTTGTAATCGGTCATTGAGCCTCCTCTTGGCTATCATCAATTCTGCCTCTAACCTATCCGTACTCATCCGTAATCTCTGGGCTACATTGTGGCTCAGGTTGTACGGGTACTGGATATATCTTGCCTTCAAAACCCTGCGGCTTATATCAGGTAATTCCCTTACCGCGTCCTCTACCATCTGCCCGTCCAGCATATCGGGTTCTATTCTCGGTTCTTCGCCCTCAAAGACATCCTCGGACTCGTAGTTCCCCTCTGCGCTCGCGCATTGGCTACGAACTTCTGGGCCAAGAGGCCCGAACGCACACCACCAACCCCAGTTTTTAAGGCGGTCTTCGCTAATCATATTGTGCATCCAGCGTGGTATTGCCTTTTTGCAACTAGATACGCTTGATGAGCTTCCTCTGGGTTTGTAAACCTTCCTATCTCAACTTGCTTGTCATTTATTCTTATATGCGCTCGCCACTTTTTTTCGTTTTTGCTTTTTGAAACCCCTAAAAATCCGCTTTTGTTCTTTTTGCCAGGAACCCGAGAGTTTTGACGGTTTATTTTTACGGAAACGTCTCGTAAGTTACATATCCTGTTGTCGAGTTTGTCGCCATTTATATGGTCAATAACCTGTTTGGGCCACTCACCATAATGCAATAACCAAGCGACTCTGTGATATTTATATTGCTTTCCATAAATACACAGAATCTTGTAACCATCGTATTTGTGAATCCCGCCGGCTTCTTGCCTAGCATTTTTCCCGTTGCCGGAAGAAAGCCATGTAAGAATCCCTGTGCATTCGTTATAACTTAATAAGGTTTTTACAATTTCTGCGGTGAGTTCTTGAACCATATTTTAGCCAACTCCGGTCTGTTTTTTTCTATCCAAGGTCTAGAGTCATTTATACAACGAAAAGCGTCTCGTCCGCAAGTCTGAGAACCAACGTGGTGGACATAAGCCCTGCTAATGGCGTGCTGAAAGCCCTTCTTCTGGATGTCTAAGCATTGCACGTCGTCCGAGTACCAGTTGATAGGCGGGAAGTCCACCCACGCGTCCTTGTGAATGTAACTACAAATCGGGGCTATAACATCGGTGATGTTAATAAGGTTCTCGGTCTCGTACCTAAACCACTCCATTTTTCCCTGCCCTAGCCTAATGTTCTGCAATCCTCGGGCATAATCAGACCTAGCGGCTACCCAGCCGAGGGGGATGCTTTTGTCTCGCAGAAACGCAACGTCCTCGCCAAGCAGCTTCCAGGTGGTAGGGTTGAATACAATATCGTCGTTACAAACAACAACCTCGTCCACCTCCTCAAATGCTCGCCTGATTACGGCGTTATAAGCATCGCCAAAGTTAGTAGCGTCGTTGGGCATATTCACAGTCCTGTGGCGCGGGAAGATAATGTCGCTACCGGCTAGGAATACCGTCACATCCTGCGGGACGTAGAAGGTCACGGAGGCGGCTAAGACAGGAAGGCACTTACCTTGGGTTGTGGCTATCGCAATTGCTTTCATTTAGTTCCTACTGGTAAAGGTTTGCCCAAAAGACGGTATACATCCTCTAATAACTCTTGCTCTGTAAATCCGTAGTGTTTCGGGAAGCCCTTGGTTCCAAGTCCGTGGATTCCTTCATCTCCACGATGATGGCGAGCGCACGCGGGGATGACGAAATAATTACTCGGTCTACCCCACCCTTGTCCACTCCGAATATGGTGCAACTCAGCAGGCGTGCCCTCATAGCCCAATCGGCGACAGATAGAGCATCCCAATTCTGCAACCGCAGACATATGGTTTTTTTCATCTTTTGTCACCAAGGCCCCTTGTGTTGTCGCTAAATTTTACGTCGTTTTGTAAGGCCCACATCACAACCTTTTCCACATACTCGGAGAAAGATGATTGGTTCAACTCACTTGTGCTTGGTTCTAGCATCTTGAGTGACCCGTCGGGCAACTCCACCATCCGTTCAGGCAGGAAAAGAGTTCTAAAGTATTCGTGATAGACGCTAGGCTCATAAGACCTACCTGGAACCACCTGCTCGGATATATCACCCAAGACCGCCCAGTAGTACCTGTTGCTATCCAAGCTGCGTTTAGGTGGCCGGACTTCTAGGATATGCCCGTTAGGTGCGTTATCCAGAATCTCACGGGCTAGGTTCCTGTTGTGCGTGGAGAGAATCATCTCATCGCCTCCACCATCTTGCGAATATCGGCAAGGGTCTTTTTAACCAGTTCGTTATCCTTCGCAAGCGGCTTATCCATCCCAATATGGAAATTTGGTTTATCAGGGATACGAGGCCCATCGTTCAAAAGTTTGGCAAACGCTAAAGCTGATGGCGGTCTATCAGGACTCATGTGCTTTAAGGCGTAGTCAATCTTTGGCCTGTACGTCAGACGGCTACCACACTCCTCTTTCCAGACCTGTCTAACAAGCGATGGGTCTACACCCTCCCAATGCCGTGTAAACACAGATCCGTAAATAGCACTCATCTTGCCGAACACATAATCTAAGCCGTCATCAGGCTTACAGAAATCACTTTCCGAGTAAGGCAACATTATTTCCTCCTCCTACAATTCCTCGAGTTAGCCCTGTAAGAACATCCCTATTCCTATCCCCAACATTCTTATACTCTTTTTCGCGCACCCATTCTGCCTTAAATCCTCGCCAACCTCTAGCCGTAATTTCAGTTAAAGCCTGTTCTAGAGACCAACCGGCTTTGGCAGCCTCGTTCTTGATGGCAACAATAACCGTCTCGGTTACTACTGCTCGCGCCTTTTGCCTTTGGGCTAAGAAAGAATCCCAAACCTCAGATGACACGCCTTCAGGCGCTTGTATTTTCTTTATTGGTTTATGGTTATTGGTTATTGGTTCTTGGTTAGGGTTACGACTGGGTTGCGACTGGGAACCGACTGGGTTTTTATCCTTGGGTGGTCGCCCTCCAGCCGCGCCGTTAAGCCGATTCTTTTCACATTGGGCATGGTATTTTTCAATCTCCAAGTCCACTCTAGCCTGATGCCAGCCGTCATCTTTCAAGACAAAAAAGTCTTTTAAGACATTTTTTAATGCGCCCGCTTCTTCCTCGGATACCAGTCGTAACCGTCTGGAAACCGACTGGGTTTCGACTGGGATAGGCTTCTCGTCTAGGTAGTACCAGTCAATTAGGTCGCGGTAAATGGAATGTTCTAGGCGAGTAAGGTGTACCGTATCTTTGCGGTAGTCGCCTATGTTAAATGTGTAGTAATGCACAGCCAATCTCCTTCGGTGCTGCCCCCTATCCGGTGAGAATTCCGGCTGGACAGTACCCTGACGGGTTATTGAATCGGTCAGATAAGGAACAGCCCGAAAAGGACTGGCTATCTGTCCACGCATTGCGCTTCTCACAGCGCAGTAACTACGATACCACAGATTCAGTTAAGTTCAACAAGTTTTAGCGTCCAACCCGCTTTTAGCTTCCCCCACCCGTGGACATGGACTTTCCACCCTGACCGCACCAACTCTGGGTAATACTCGTTTTCCTCGATTTTCTTGACCCTAGAGGACACGTTCCCACGGGAGGTGGTTTGAATCCCAATTGTTTCCCCATTTCCCACCGCCAAGATGTCAAGACATCCAAAGAGGTCTTGCCGCCTGTGGGTAAAAGCGTTCCAATGCTCCACCACCCAGCACTTGTAGCCTTGGTCGCGGAGGTATTTAAGGCTTCTTTGGGTCGGGGACATTCTTACATTCTACTGTATAACCATACATTAGGGTTAGTCCTAGGTATATTTCTTACACAACCCCGAAAAGTCGTGTAAGATTCTGTTCATGGCATCCCGCCATGTAGCCGAGGAGGGCAAAATGAAATACGACGAAGATTGGTACTACACACCACCAGAACCCGAGTCCGAGGAGGACGAGGACGACGATTCCTACTTTCAAGAACGCGCATGGGAGGCAGCTCAATATGACTGATTGCCAAGCCCACGCACAGCAACAAGAGCAAGAGCAACAAGAGACCGAATCCCTTTGGGAACGCCAACGCCTGATGTCCCAAAACCACGGCAAGATGATTGGTTGCGCTCAGGCGATACGGGACGCTAACCTCGACGACGACTATGTAAGAATTGCTATAAAATATCTGTTAGAGGCTTTGAAGGAGCATGACGACATTGTGAGGAGGTTCAAATGAACGCAGTAGATTTACTTAAGATTAACGTCAACGACCACACGGAGAAGAAGGGAAACCTTACATACCTGTCGTGGGCATGGGCTTGGCAGGAGGCAATCAAGGCAGACCCACAAGCAGAGTGGACGGTCAAGATGTTCGGTCAATCGTACGACCAACCGTACGTTTCAATCGGCGATACCAAAATGGTATTCGTAGACGTTACGATGTTCGGCAAGACGCTTACCTGCCAGCTTCCCGTCCTTGACCACAAGAACAAGGCTATCCCCAACCCAGACGCTTTTCAGGTCAACACGGCCATTATGCGCTGTCTGGCTAAAGGGATTGCATTACACGGTCTAGGCTTATACATCTACGCAGGAGAAGATTTACCCGAGGATGGCTCAAAACCTGAGCCAGAGGCTTATGTAAAACTAATCGAGGAGAGCAAAAATGTCACAGATTTACAATCAAATTGGAAAGCAGCGTACACAGCGTCTCAATCAGATGCGGGGTTTATCGCCGCTATCACGGTGGCCAAGGACAAACGAAAAGCAGAACTTTCCGCTGCTTGACGCGCTAGCCTTTGTAGCGTGTTGCGTTACAGGCTACGCCGTACTGGTGATGCTATGACACTAGAACAAATTGACAGCCTGTCTCACAAACGCCGTGTCGCCAACCTGACCCCTGCAAGACCGTGGGTAGAGATAGACATCCTAGAACTCAAGGCGATTGCAGAGTCTTGTAATCTCTGGGGTTCGGATGTTTACAGCGACGTAGAGGAACTAGCGGCTGAGATTAACAAAAGACTGAAAAGGAAGAATCATGTATGAATCGGAACACGCTTCAAGGCTTATTCGCCTTGCTAATCGTCTCCAGCATGAGATGGCTAACACGTTTAATCCCGACAGAAACGCCATCGCGTCGCTATGTCAGGAAATTGAGAACTCGGCACACGAAATCTACAAGTGGGTAAACGGGATAGAGGGTAAAAGTGAGTAGGTTCACTTACATTCCAGCCGACAGAACCGACCTGAGAGAGTCCATGAAAAGATATAGAAAGATGGTAGAAGATGAAAATCGAAGATTACATTCTGGCAAGCAAGAAGCCAGTTCACCCAACCCACCTGGCAGAGAGGTTTTCTGTCAGCAAGAGCAAGGCGTACAACACCTGCGTCTCGTTGCTACTGGAGGGCAAAGTTGAAGAAGTCAGAGTCGGTGCGCGAACCTTTTATAGGGTTCGTCGAGATGAACCTAAAGATGGACGGGGTCTTGAAGACTAAATTTTGTTTCTCCTGCCAGCGGGAAAGGAACAAGGAAAACGGAAGTTATATAATCAGGAAGGGGAACAAGCAATGGAAGTGCATGGACTGTCAACAGAAGCGTTGGTTCTCTACGCAGCCTTCGCCCTCGGAATCGTAGGCTATGTCACAAGCAAGAAAGATGGTCGTAACCGTGTTGGATACGATTGTAATAAAAGGAAAGAAGATGAAAAACACAACTAGAATCCTAGAAGCCATCAGCGCGGCCACGGAACCCGTAACCCTGAACACCCTGAAAAACGACTTGGGGATGTCGCCAGGAATAATCTCTGGTTCCCTCGCAAGCCTGATGAAGTCGGGTAGGCTAGATAGGCAACAACTAACCGCAGAATTTGGGAGAAAAAATATCTGGGGATATGTTGCAAAAACTCAACAAAAAGGAGTAGAATCATCGGTGGAGTAGTGCGCCTCCTCCTCAGCATTGCTCCTTCAAGCCCTCAAACCCCCTCGGCCAAAAGTCGGGGGGGTTTTCTTTTACGGAGAAATACCATGTACGGCAAAAAACCAATGAAGCCCATGAAGAAGCCAATGAAGCCCGCCAAGCCGGGTAAGTACGCCCCCAAGAAATGAAAGGGCCAACCATAATGATTGGGCTACTTGGGAAACCAAGGGAGTCCAAGGAGATGGAAGGCGGCCTCCTCGACGAGGAAGGCTCCTGTCCGCTTGCCACCCAAGACGAGATAGTCAACCGTGGCAACAAGCAAAAAG
>Ga0315900_10006122_pt1 | contig 16269 bp, 14 predicted proteins | sample LakEriMetagenome_FD_203521 | JGI IMG/M metagenome (GOLD analysis project Ga0315900, IMG submission 203521) | Freshwater fungal communities from buoy surface, Lake Erie, Ohio, United States - Buoy 12 MA114 | ecosystem: Environmental > Aquatic > Freshwater > Lake > Lake biofilm | place: USA: Lake...
GACCAGCTCGATCGGCAGGTTCACGCGCGGCCAGATGGCGTCCATGGCATTGCGCTGGGCGGTGCCGAAGGTGTCGTTGGCGTGCAGGAACACCGCCTTCTCCAGCTTCACGTTCTTGGCGTCCATGACGTCCTTGATCAGACGCAGTCCGTTGGTGACCAGCTGGCCGCCGGTCTGGAAGTTGCGGACGAGGAACTTGTAGCCCTGCTCGGTGATCTGCGGCGCGGCGGCGATGTTGACCACGAAGGGCACCTGCCGCTGCTCGGCCACCTGGGCGATGGCGAGCGTGTGGCCGGAATCGAAGGCGCCAGTCAGCACGTGGCAGCCGTCGTTGATGGCGCGCTCGGCCTGGGTGCGGGCGACGTCGGCGTTCGACTCGGTGTCGATGTGGACGATCTCGACCCTGTAGCCGAGCTGGGCGAGCAATTCGGGGGCTGCGAGCACGCCGCGGTGCATGGACTGGCCGGCCTGGGCGAAGAAGCCGGACCGCGGCAGCAGCGACCCGATCTTCAGCGTCTGCGCCTGCGCCCTGACGATGGACGGGGCGGCGAGGGTCGCGGCGGCGCCGGCGACGACGGTGCGGCGGGTGAAGGTGGTCGTCCTGGTCATCAATTCCTCCATGAACCCGGCATTGCGCGCGCCGGCTCTCTCGATCTGGCGCGATCTTACGCAAACCCGCGCGGAGCGAAAGCCGGGCGCGACGCATGGCCACTCCCCCTTTCGGAGCGCGGAGTCCTTCATCGACGGGATCAGGCGAAGGTTTTCTGCTCGAAGCGGCAAATGTCGGCGATGATGCACTTGCCGCACAGCGGCCTCGCCGCCTTGCAGACGTAGCGGCCGTGCAGGATCAGCCAGTGATGTGCGTGCAGGCGATAGGCGTCCGGCACGACCTTCTCGAGCCCGAGCTCCACCGCCAGCGGCGTCTTGCCGGGGGCAAGGCCGGTCCGGTTGGCGACCCGGAAAAGGTGGGTGTCGACGGCAATCGTCGAGATACCGAAGGCCATGTTCAGGACCACATTGGCCGTCTTGCGGCCGACGCCCGGCAGCTTCTCCAGAGCCTCGCGATCAGCGGGAACCTGACCGCCATGGTCGGCGATGAGCCTTTCCGACAGGGCGATGACGTTCTTTGCCTTGTTGCGGAAGAGCCCGATCGTCTTGATGTAGCCGGTCAGCTTCTCCTCGCCGAGGGCCACCATCTTCTGTGGCGTGTCGGCGACCTGGAACAGCGGGCGCGTCGCCTTGTTCACGCCGACGTCGGTTGCCTGTGCCGACAGCACCACGGCGACCAGGAGCGTGAATACGTTGACGCTCTCCAGCTCGCCTTTCGGTTCAGGCTCGACCTCATGGAAGCGGAAGAAGATTGCCTCGATCTCCTGGGCTGTCAGCCCGTCGCGCTTGCGCCGCTTCGCCGCGGCTTTCGCGGCGGCCGCATTGGCGAGGGCCTTGCCCGGGCGCCTTCGCGGCGAGGCTGCCTTGCGGCTTGAGGTTCGGGGAGTGGTCGGAGCGCGCATCACCGTCGTATAGTCGCAGGTCATGAACCCCGGCAACATGAACGCAACGATGACGGCGGACGGCGTGGAGGAGCCTCAGGACTCCCCCCTGTTCGCTGCCATCCTGACGCCCCACCGCTCGATGGGTTGGCCCGGCTTCATCGCCATCATGGCGGCGGTGGGGGCGGTCAACCTCGTCGGCGCAGTGGTCTTCGCCGCGGTCGGCGCCTGGCCCGTCCTGCCCTTTCTCGGCCTGGACGTTCTGATCATCTTCCTCGCCTTCCGCGCCAACTACCGGCATGCGCGCGCCTTCGAGGAGGTGATTGTCACGCCGAACGAGATCCGCATACGCAAGGTGAGCTGGCATGGGCAGATCCGCCAGTGGCGCTTCAATCCCGCCTGGACACGCCTGTCGCAGACCCGCGACGAGGAGGACGGACAGGTGCTGGCGCTGACCCTCGACGAAGGCCGGCGCCGCCTCGACATCGCGACCTTTCTTCCACCCGTCGAACGCGAGGGCTTCGGCCAGGCACTGCGGCTTGCCCTCGACGAGGCGCGCCGCGGACCGACACGGACGCGGTTTGACTGACGTTCCCCAACAGCAACAGGCAGCAAGGCATGGCTGGATCGGTCGATCGCGTCAGGGAGGCGCTGAGGTCAAAGGGTCACCACGACGCGATCGTCACCTTTCCTGACAGCACCCGGACCGCGGCCGAAGCCGCCACGGCGGTCGGCTGCGAGGTGGCGCAGATCGCCAAGTCGATCCTGTTCCGCGCCGGCGACACGCCTGTCCTGGTGGTCGCATCGGGCGCCAACCGGATCGACGCCGCCAAGGTCGAGGCGGAAGTCTCCTCGCCCGTGCAGCGCCCCGACGCGGCGTGGGTGCGCCAGGTGACAGGCTTTGCGATCGGGGGGGTCTCGCCCGTGGGGCACCTGACAGTACCGACGGTGCTGATCGACGCGGACCTCGCCGCGCTCGATCCGATCTGGGCCGCAGCGGGCGCGCCCAATGCCGTCTTCCGCACAGGCTTTGCCGAACTCGTGCGGATCAGCGGCGGGCGGGTTGCGGACATCAGGGAATAGGCCGACTCCCCGCAGGAATCGGGTGGCTGGGAGCCCGGTGACGCGTCACATTGCGTCCATGTCATCGACCGGGAGCCTCCCCATGCTGAACGTCGTCCAGTTGGAAAAGCACGGCACACCCATCCGTCTCGCGGAGGCTGCCGACGACTACGAGATCGTCCGCCGCACCCTCGCCTTCATTACCGACCACTGGCGCCGCCAGCCGACGGTGGAGGAGATGGCCGGGCATGTCGGCCTGTCGCCGGGGCACCTGCACCACCTGTTCCGCCGCTGGGCGGGTCTGACGCCGAAGGACTTCCTGCAGGCGATCACGCTGGATGCCGCCCGCGCCCTGCTGCGCGACGAGGCGACCGTGCTCGATACCGCCTACGAGGTCGGCTACTCCGGTCCCGGCCGCCTGCACGACCTCTTCGTCACGCACGAGGCCATGTCGCCGGGCGAGTTCAAGTCGGGCGGCGAGGGGCTGACCATGCGCTACGGCTTCCACCCGTCCCCTTTCGGACAGGCGATCGTGGTGGCGACCGACCGGGGCCTCGCCGGCCTCGGCTTCTGCGATGGCGGCGGCGAGCCCTCGGCGCTGGCCGACATGAAGGGGCGCTGGCCAAAGGCGGCCTTCGTCGAGGATGCGGCCGCGACCGCCCCCCTCGCCGAGCGCGTCTTCGATCCCGGAGCCTGGGCCGGGGACCGGCCGCTGCGGGTCTGCCTCATCGGCACGGACTTCGAGGTGAGGGTGTGGGAGACGCTGCTCCGCATCCCCATGGGCAAGGCGACGACCTACTCGACCATCGCCAGCCATATCGGCAAGCCGACGGCCGCCCGCGCGGTGGGTGCCGCCGTGGGCAAGAACCCGATCTCCTTCGTCGTGCCTTGCCACCGGGTTCTGGGCCGTTCGGGGGCGCTGACGGGCTATCACTGGGGACTCACCCGCAAGCAGGCCATGCTCGGGTGGGAGGCCGGCCACGCCGGATGACGCGCGCCGCTCGCGCAATGGCTCCCCTGCCCTGCCCGCGGATGGATTTCCGTCCGCGGCCGGCTAGAAGGACAGGGTGACAAGCGCCCTTCCCGCCGCATCCCCCGTCGTCAACCACCGGCGCGTCCTCGCCATCGCCGTGCCGATGATCTTCGCGCATGTGACGACGCCGCTGCTCGGCATCGTCAGCGCCACCGCGATCGGCCGGCTGGGCGATGCGACGGCACTCGCCGCGGTGGCGCTCGGCGCCGTGATCATCGACGTGATCTTCTGGGCCTTCGCCTTCCTGCGGATGGGCACCATCGGCCTGACGGCGCAGGCGCTTGGCCGCGCCGACGATACCGAGAGACGCGCGGTGATTGCCCGCGCACTGCTGCTGGGAGTCCTCTGCGGCGTCGCTCTCATTGTCCTGCAGAGGCCGCTTCTGTGGCTATTCTTCAAGGCCATGGGCGCCTCGGAGGCCGTGACTGCGGCTGCGGACACCTATGTGTCGATCCGGCTGCTCTCGGCCCCTGCCGTCTTCATCAACTTCGCCATTCTCGGCTGGCTCCTCGGACAAGCCCGGACCATGACGGGCCTCGTCCTGCAGGTCGTCATCAACGTCGCCAACATGGCGCTGACCGTGCTCTTCGTCTCCGTCCTCGGCCTCGGCATCACGGGGGCGGCGACCGCAAACGCATTGGCGGAATACGGCGGCGCCGTGATCGGACTGGTCCTCGTGATGGCGTCTCTCGGTGGCCGGTTCGGCGTTCCGCGCAGCGTCATCCTGGACCGCGCGCGCATCCTCCGCACCATCGCCATCAACCGCGACATCATGATCCGCACGGCGGCACTGGTCGGCTCCTTCGCCTTCTTCACCCGGCAGGGCGCGGTCGGCGGGGACACGGTGCTGGCGGCCAACGCCATCCTGATGAACTTCGTCGGGATCGTCGCCTTCTTCCTCGACGGCTTCGCCACCTCGGCCGAACAGCTTTGCGGCCAGGCGGTCGGCGCGCGGGACGAGCGCGCCTTCCGGCGGGCTGTGCTGCTGTCGACATTCTGGGCGGTTGTCTTCGGAACGCTTGCCTCGGGCCTCTTCCTGGCGTGGGGAGGCCCGGCCATCGACTTCGTCTCGACCTCGGAGGCCGTGCGTGCCGAGGCGCGACGCTACCTGCCCTACATGGCGCTGACACCCTTCACCGGCGTCATGGCCTTCCTGTTCGACGGGGTGTTCATCGGCGCCACATGGACGGTCGCCATGCGCAACTGCATGGTCGCGGCCATGGCGACCTTCATCGCGGCGTGGTGGCTGCTCCAGGGCTACGGCAATGACGGGCTTTGGATCGCCTTCCTGATCCTGCAGGCCGTACGCGGTCTCTACCAGGGTCTGATGCTGCCCGGCCTGATGCGATCGACCTTCAGGTGAGGCGCCAGTCGGCATTCGACCTGCCGACGAGGTCCGACACCGCCGTCAGCCGGTCACGAGCGAGGCGCGCGATGATCCCCTCCTTGATCTCGCCGACGAGGCCGAAACCCTTGAACACCATCGCGGAGTAGATCTGCACCAGCGTCGCACCGGCGGCGATCTTGGCATAGGCGTCCTCCGCGGACGCAATGCCGCCGACACCGACCAGCGGGAACTGCCCCTCGACGCGCCGGAAGGTCTCAGCCAGCATCTTCGTCGCCTTGTCGAACAGCGGCCGGCCCGACAGGCCGCCCGCCTCCTTCGCGGTCGTCTGGTCCTTCAGGCTGGCCGGACGGTCGATGGTGGTGTTCGAGACGATCATGCCGTCGATGCCCCGCTGGCGGCTGACCCGGACCATGTCGTCGAGGCCATCGAGTGACAGGTCGGGCGCGATCTTCACGAGAATCGGCCTGCCCGGCGCCGCCTGGTCCCGCGCCTCGATGCAGCGGGCGAGGACCTCGTCGAGAAAGCTCGCCTGCTGCAGGTCGCGCAGGCCCGGCGTGTTGGGCGAGGAGACGTTGACCGAGAGATAGGACACATGCGGAGCGAGGCGCTCGACCAGCAGGCCGTAGTCGGCGACACGGTCGGTGGAATCCTTGTTCGGCCCGATGTTGACGCCGACAATGCCACCGCGGCGGCCCCGTGCGGCGAGACGGCGGGCCACGGCCTCGACGCCGTCGGAGTTGAGCCCGTAGCGGTTGATCACGGCCTCGTCCGGCACGAGGCGGAAGACGCGCGGCTTCGGATTGCCCGGCTGCGGCTTCGGCGTCACGCCGCCGACCTCGACGAAGCCGAAGCCGAGCCGGAGCGCCGCATCCGGCACCTCGGCGTTCTTGTCGAAGCCGGCGGCAAGGCCCACGGGATTGGGAAAGCTGAGCCCAAAGGCCGAGACGGCGAGGAGCCTGTCGTCGGCTCCGCAGGACGGCAACGGCAGCGCCTTAAGCGCGGCGATGGCGAGGTTGTGGCCCGTTTCCGGATCGGTGGAGAGGAGGACCGGGCGGGCGAGGCGCGAGGCGATGGCGAGGAGCGACATGCCCCGTGTTTGGCACCGGATGGCGGAGCCGGCAAGGGCGCCGAGGCGCCTTCCGGCGCCTCGTGCGTCAATGGGCCTGCGCCGCCGCCCTCAAAGCCTGACGATCTTCGCGTCGACCGGCCACTCGAGGGTCTTCAGCGCCTGGGCGAGGTCGTCGATCAGGTCGTCGGCATCCTCCAGGCCCACCGACAGGCGCAGCAGGCCGTCGGTGATGCCCATCTCGAGCTTTTCGGCCGGCGTGAAGCGGTCGTGCGTGGTCGTCGGCGGATGGGTGATGAGGCTCTTCGCATCGCCGAGATTGTTGGAGATCTTGATGATGTTCAGCGCGTTGGCGACGCGGAAGGCGCCGGCCTTGCCACCCTCGACCTCGAAGGCGATGAGTGTCGAGCCGCCGCGCATCTGGCGCTGGGCGAGCTCGTACTGCGGATGGTCCTTCCGGCCGGGATAGATGACCTTCATGATGCCCGGCATCGTCGCAAGCGCATCGGCCACCTTGGCCGCGCTCTGCGCCTGGCGCTCGACGCGCAGCGGCAGGGTCTCCAGGCTCTTCAGCACGACCCAGGCATTGAACGGGCTCATCGCCGGGCCGGTCTGGCGGAGGTACTGGTAGACATTGTCCTGGATGAACTGCTTCGAGCCGAGGATGACGCCGCCGAGGCAGCGGCCCTGGCCGTCGATGTGCTTGGTGGTGGAATAGACCACGCAGTCGGCGCCGAGCTGGAGCGGGCTCTGCATCATCGGCGTGGCGAAGACGTTGTCCACGGTGACCTTGATACCGGTCTTCCTGGCGATCCGGCAGATCGCGGCGATGTCATAGACCTCGAGGGTCGGGTTGGTCGGGCTCTCGAGGAAGAAGACCTTGGTGTTCGGGCGAACCGCCGCCTCCCACTGGGCAAGGTCTGCGCCGTCGACCAGCGTCGATTGCACGCCAAAGCGCGGCAACAGCGTCTCGATGATGTAGCGGCAGGACCCGAACAGCGCCTTGCAGGCGACGACATGGTCACCGGCCGAGAGCTGGCCGAACATCGCGGCATTGACCGCGGCCATGCCGGTGGCGGTCGCCTTGGCCGCCTCGGCGCCCTCGAGGAGGGCGATGCGGTCCTCGAACATCTGCACGGTCGGGTTCGAAAATCGGGCGTAGATGAAGCCGGGATCGGTGTTCTTGAACCGCGCCTCCGCCTGCTCGGCGCTGTCGTAGACGTGGCCCTGGGTGAGGAACAGCGCCTCGGAGGTCTCGCCGAACTCCGAGCGGATGGTGCCGCCGTGGACGAGACGCGTCGCCGGCCGGACGCGGGAGGGATCGAAGGGCTTCTTCATGGCTCGTCCTCGAGGCACGTGCGGGGCACTTGTCCCCCGAAAAAACAAAACCCGGCCTGGCAAAAGCCGAGGCCGGGTTGATCCCGCGCGCCCGGCCTTTTAGCGAGTTGTTTAGCGTGGTTCGCAAGCCGGCCGGCCAAATCTCCACGTCGTGGAAGCTTGGTAGGCGGGCCTCGGGAACGCGTCAAGTGTTTTGTTCGTTTTGACGAACGCTGCGTTCGTCGGGGTTGGTTGCATGATGGACGATACGGTTCAGGGCATCCTGCCGTCGCAGGCGATCGATGAACTGGTGGCGCGCGGCGCCATCCGCATCGCCCGCGCGCTGGACGCCGACCAGGTGCAGCCGGCGTCCCTCGATCTCCGTCTCGGGACGCGCGCCTACCGCATCCGCGCGAGCTTCCTGCCGGGCCCCAACACCACGGTCGCCGACCGCCTGCAGTCGCTCGCCCTGCACGAGTTCGACCTGACGCGCGGTGCCGTGCTGGAGACGGGCTGCGTCTATCTCGTCGAGCTGCTGGAGGGGCTGGCGTTGCGCGACGGCATCTCGGCCACCGCCAACCCGAAAAGCTCCACAGGCCGCCTCGACGTCTTCACCCGAGTCATCCTCGACCGCGCCCAGGCCTTCGACACGATCCCCGCCGACTATGAGGGGCCGCTGTACCTGGAGATCTCGCCGCAGACCTTCCCGATCCTCGTGCGCACGGGCTCGCGCCTGTCGCAGATCCGCTTCCGGCGCGGCAAGGCGGAGCTCGGGCTCGACGAGCTCAATGCCCTGCAGGAGACGGAGCGCCTGGTGGATACCGGCGCGCCGGTGGTGGGACCGGTCGGCATCGCCGTGTCCATCGACCTTCGGGGCGAGGCCTGGGGAGGCCTCCTGGGCTACCGCGCCAAGCGCCATTCCAGCGTCATCGATGTCGACAGGAAGGCGGCGCATGACGTGCTCGACTTCTGGGAACCGATCCAGGAGCGCGGCAAGGGCGAGATGATCCTCGACCCCGACGAGTTCTACATCCTCGCCTCCAAGGAGGCGGTCGTGGTGCCGCCCGACTATGCTGCGGAGATGCTGCCCTTCGACCCGCTGGTCGGCGAGTTCCGGGCCCACTATGCCGGCTTCTTCGACCCCGGCTTCGGCCATGCGGCCGCGGGGGGCAAAGGAGCCCGCGCGGTCCTGGAGGTGCGCTCGCGCGAGGTGCCCTTCATCCTCGAACACGGCCAGATCGTCGCGCGTCTCGTCTACGAGCGGATGACAGAGCGGCCGAAGAGTCTCTACGGACAGGTCGGCTCCAACTACCAGGCCCAGGGCCTGAAGCTGTCGAAGCACTTCCGCTAGCGCCGGGGCCTCACACCCCGGACAGCTGCTGCTCGACCAGCCGCGCAAAGCAGCTGGCCCCGATCGGGAGGAGCTCGTCGTTGAAGTCGTAGTGGCCGTTGTGGACGGGCACGGCCTTGTGGGTCTCCGTCACCTGCCCGAGCAGCATGAAGGCGCCGGGGGCCTTCTCCAAGTAATAGGCGAAGTCCTCGCCCGCTGTGAGCGAGGGCAGATCCGTCTTGATGAGGTCGTCGCCGACCACGTCGCGCGCCGCCGCCTCGAAGGCGGAGGCCTCCTCCACGGTGTTGATCGTCGGCGGATAGGAGCGCTTGTAGTCGAGGATGAGTTCCACGCCGTGGGCGGCGCAGAGGCCGTTGACCGTCTGGTGGAACAACTCGTCCATGGCCTTGCGGGTGGCGGGCTTCAGGGTGCGGATGGTGCCGGACATGGTCACCGTCTCGGGGATGACGATCTGCGAGGTTCCCGCGTGGAACATGCCGATGGAGAGCACCACGGTGTCGTGCGGGTCCATGCGGCGGCTGACGAGGTTCTGCAGCGCGCCGTAGATCTGGACCGCGCAGGGCAGCGGGTCGAGACCGCGATGCGGCTGGGCGGCGTGGCTGGAGCGCCCCTTCACGGTGATGGTGAAGTAGTCGACCGCCGCGAGCACCGTGCCCGGGCGGATGGCGGCGGTGCCGAGCGGCAGGTCCCAGGCATTGTGGATGCCGTAGACCTGGTCGCAGGGGAATTTCTCGAACAGCCCGTCGCGCAGCATCTCAGCGGCGCCGGTCAGGCCCTCCTCCGCCGGCTGGAAGATCAGGTGGACGGTGCCGGAGAAGTTGCGCGTCTCCGCGAGGTAGCGCGCGGCCCCGAGCAGCATGGTGGTGTGGCCGTCATGACCGCAGGCATGCATGCGATTCTCGTAGGTGCTCCTGTAGGGCAGGTGATCGTTCAGCTCCGGCATGGGCAGGGCGTCCATGTCGGCGCGCAGGCCGATCTTGCGGTTGCCGGGCCGGCCGTGGATGACGCCCATGATGCCGGTCTTGCCGAAGCCGCGGTGCACCTCGATGCCCCAGGATTCCAGCTTCTCGGCGACGATACCGGAGGTGCGGACCTCCTCGAAGCCGATCTCGGGATGGGCATGGAAGTCGCGGCGCCATTCCGTCATCTCGGGATGGAACTGGGCGATGCGGTCGATGACGGCCATGGCATTCCTCGCGGCGCGCGGCTGGAGATCACCGGAAGGCTATCGATCCACCATCGCCACGCCAATGGGTGCCCCGCAGCGCAGCCCTGCGCCCGTCAGGACCGGCGGAAGGTGAGGTAGCAGGGCGTGCGGCCCTCGCGCAGGGCCTTGGCCTCGTAGCGTGTCGACTGCCAGTTCGGCCAGGGCGTTGTCCAGTCGGCGGCGGACCGCGCCGCGAAGGTGAAGTCCGGTGCGCGCAGGAGATGTTCCAGCGTCCACGCGGCATAGTGGTCGATGTCGGTGGCGAAGCGGAATTCGCCGCCCGGTCTGAGCATGCGGGCGAACTCGGCCACCGTGCGGTCGGAGACGAAGCGCCGCTTGTGGTGCCGCGTCTTCGGCCAGGGATCGGGATAGAGCAGATAGACGATGTCGAGCGAAGCGTCCGGAAACCAGGGCAGCAGCAGGCCGGCGTCCTCCGTGTGCAGGCGGACGTTTTCGATGGTGCCGCGCTCGATCTCGGCAAGCATCTTGGCCATGCCGTTGATGAAGGGCTCGACGCCGACGAAGCCGAGCCGGGGATGGGCGGTCGCCTCGCGCACGAGATGCTCACCGCCGCCGAAGCCGATCTCCAGCACATAGCCGTCGAGCGGACGGGGAAAGAGGCTGGCCAGATCGCAGGGCCGGGTGGGATCGACGCGCAGGCGCGGCAACAGGGTCTCGAACAGATCGGCCTGGTGCGGGCGAAGAGCCTTGCCCTTGCGCCGCCCGAAGAAGGTGCCCTGCCCCGCGAGGCGCTTGTCGTCGGTCATGGTGGAGTCAAAGTTCGCCTGGCATCCGGAGCGCTGCCATGCATCAGCACAGCGAGCCTCGAAGGACGCACTTCATCAACGCGCGCCTCAGGCTTGGCAAGTCCCTGAAACGAGAAAAGGGGGCCGAGGCCCCCTTCCCTTTCAATCCGGTCGGAGTCGCCTCACGAGGCGACCGCTTCCTTGAGCTTGGCGGCGAGGTCAGTCTTCTCCCAGGAGAAGCTGCCGTCGCGGCCGGCCTTCCGGCCGAAATGGCCGTAGGCGGAGGTGCGGGCATAGATGGCCTTGTTGAGGCCGAGGTGCTCGCGGATGCCGCGCGGCGACAGGTCCATGACCGCGGCCAGCGCCTTCTCCACCTTGGCCTCGTCGACGCCGGCCTTCGCCGTGCCGTGCAGGTCGACGTAGATCGACAGCGGCTTGGCGACGCCGATGGCGTAGGAGAGCTGGATGGTGCAGCGGTCGGCGAGCTTGGCCGCGACCACGTTCTTGGCGAGGTAGCGCGCGGCATAGGCGGCCGAGCGATCGACCTTGGTCGGGTCCTTGCCGGAGAAGGCGCCGCCGCCGTGCGGGGCCGCTCCGCCGTAGGTGTCGACGATGATCTTGCGGCCCGTCAGGCCTGCGTCGCCGTCCGGGCCGCCGATGACGAACTTGCCGGTGGGGTTGATCCACCACTTGCAGTCCTTGGCGATCTCCAGGCCGTTCAGGGTCTCACGGATCACCGGCTCGACGATCTTCTGCACATCCTTCGAGGTCAGCTTCTCGTCGAGATGCTGGGTCGACAGCACGATCTGCGTCACAGCCGCAGGCTTGCCGTTCTCGTAGCGGATGGTGACCTGGCTCTTGGCGTCGGGGCCGAGCTTGCCGCAGCCCTTCTCGCCGGCCTTGCGATAGCGGGTCAGGTTCTCGAGGATCTTGTGGGCGTAATAGATCGGCGCCGGCATCAGCTCCGGCGTCTCGCGGCAGGCGTAACCGAACATGATGCCCTGGTCGCCCGCGCCAACGTCCTTGTTGCCGGCCTCGTCGACGCCCTGGGCAATATCCGCCGACTGGGAGTGCAGGAGAACGTCGATCTTGGCCTTCTTCCAGTGGAAGCCTTCCTGCTCGTAACCGATCGCCTTGATCGCCTTGCGGGCCACCGACTTGAACTTGGACGGATTCACCAGCGGATTGCCGTGGGCGTCCTTCACGACCTTGCCGTCCTTGCCCTTCTTCAGCAGCGAATCCGGCACGCGGACCTCGCCGGCGATGACGACGCGGTTGGTGGTGGCGAGCGTCTCGGCGGCGATGCGGACATTCGACGCATCGAGGCCGGCCTTGGCCGCCTCCTTGAAGACCAGATCGACGATCTCGTCGGAGATGCGGTCGCAGACCTTGTCCGGATGGCCTTCGGACACGGATTCCGACGTGAAGAGGTAGGAACTGCGGGACACGAAACGTCCTCCAGAAGCAAAAGCCCACGGGGATCGCGGGACGAGGCGCCGTCGATATCGGTGGCACCATGAACCGGATTTGAACATCCGCACGCCAGGGAGCGGCGCGGCTGCGGGCGACGCGCAAGCGGCGCGACACCCAAACCGGCGAGGGTTCTGGCAACAGGTTGTTCGGCGGTCAAGCCCGAATATGGCAAAAAGGCCGTTTCGTTCGCGAAAAAGAACGGGAAGCGCCAGTTTGTCGCCGGAGGACCAAGGTCCTCAGGTCAGGCCGGCTCGTCCTCGTCACCCGCGATGGCGCTGACGAGATCGACGATCTTGCGGCGCACCTTGGGGTTCTTGATCCGGATGAAGGCCCGGTTGAGCGAGAGGCCCTCGCTGGTCGACAGGAAGTCGGCGACATAGGAGGCGGCGCCGACGTCGGAGAAACCGCCTTCAGGGGCCGGCTCACCGGAGGGAGCGCCCTCAAAGAAGAACGAGACTGGGACCGAGAGGATGGCGGCGATCTGCTGCAGCCGGCTGGCGCCGATGCGGTTGGTGCCCTTCTCGTACTTCTGCACCTGCTGGAACGTCAGGGCGAGGCGCTCGCCCAGCTTCTCCTGACTCATTCCCAGCATCATCCGGCGCATTCGGACGCGGCTGCCAACATGCTTGTCGATCGGGTTCGGGGTCTTCTTTACAACCATCAATGACTCTCCGTGCCTCCGCACGCTTGCACCAGACCCATGGATGCCCCTCCCGACAGTGGCAGTTCCCGCTTCCCTGCGCGAGCCTCAATATTGCACCATGAGAATCGCACCATAGCCCATCGGGGGCGGCGGGAAACAGTGCCGAGCCAGCTTATGGCTAATTGTCCAGATCGTTACAAGTGAATTGAAATTGCGCCCGCCTTGTCACATCGGATGTCTGCGCGGGCGCCGCCCGGAGCGGAGAAGCAGCAGCAGCATGCCGGCACAGGCGACGCCGAGCGGAAGGTGGCCGGCGCGGGCGAAGACGGTTCGCGGCAGGGCTTTCGGCAGGTCGGCGTCGAGCACATCGCGCGCGCCGAGGGGGAGCGACCGGAGGACCTGGCCGGTTGGGGCGACGACTGCAGAAATGCCGTTGTTGGCGGCCCGGACGACGGGGAGCCCCTCCTCGACCGCCCGGACGGCGGTCTGGTGCATGTGCTGGTAGGGACCCGGGGTGACGCCGAACCAGGCGTCGTTGGTGACATTCAGGAGCCATTGCGGGCGCTGGTCCGGCGCGGTCACCGCGCCGGGAAAGATCACCTCGTAGCAGATCAGGATACCAACGGGCGGCGCGCCCGGTACCCGCAGGGTCCGCCGCCTGTCGCCGGCCGAGAAGGGTGATGGCTTCAAGGCCCAGTGCCTCCAGGCGCTCGTGAAACGGCAGATACTCGCCGAAGGGGACGAGGTGAACCTTGTCGTAGGTCTCGCCGATCACGCCCTCATGGTCGATGACATAGGCCGAGTTGAAGACGCGGGGATCACGCCGGCCGGGAAGGGGTTCGTCGGGCCGCGCCGCCCCGGTGATCAGCGTCACGCCCGGCGGGATCAGGTCGGCAATCTTGGACAACGCCTCCCGGTCCCAGATCAGGAAGAAGGGAAAGGCCGATTCGGGCCAGATCACATGGGTGACGTCGCGGATGCCCGATCGCTCGGGCGATGTCGGCTTGTCGGAAAGTTCGGCATAGCGCGCGAGGATGGCGTCGCGGGCCTCGGGCCGGAAGCGCTGGTCCTGCGGAATGTCGGGCTGGACGATTCGCAGCTTCACGCCCGGCACGAAGGCGACCTCCGTGGTCGAGACCCGCCACCCGCCGAACAGGGCGAGGCACATCAGCGAGAGGACAGCACCCGTCGGCACCGCCCAACGGGCTGTCGGGGCCGCATCCTCGTCGCCGAGGACCGTGGGGCTGGCGAAGACGAGAACGGCAACGAGCGTCAGGCCATAGACGCCGACAACGGCCGCTCCCTGAGCGAGCCAGAGATATTGCGTCAGCGCGTATCCGTAGAGGTTCCAGGGGAAGCCGGTGAGCAGGGTCCCGCGCAGGAATTCGGCCACCGTCAGCCCCAGCGCCAGCGCCAGGATGCGGCGGGCGCCGGGCCGCCACAGAAGGCGCGCCAGCATCGCCCCGAGGGCCGTGAACAGGGCAAGTCCCGCGGGCAACAGGGTCACGGCGGCCGGGAGCAGCCAGGCGAACCTGTCGGCTTCCACCAGGAAGGCCGAGCCGATCCACCACAGGCCGGCGAGGTGATAGCCGAAGCCGAACCACCAGCCGGTGCGACCGGCAGCGAGGACGGTGCGCCAGCCGCCACCGGCGGCCGCGGCGCCGTCGAGCAGCCAGACGAGAAGCGGGAAGCTGATCGCCAGAACCGGAAAGGCCCCGAATGGCGGCATGGCGAGGGCGCCGAGCGCGCCAGCACCGAAGGCGATGCCCGTCCGCTTCCACCCCCAGGCGAGAATGACGGCGCGCGCGACGTCCCCGATCCTCACGGCACCGTGCCCTTCTGCATGCCTGGCGAATCGTCGGGGAACCGGCTCATGGATTGCGTGTCGGTCAGCCGGCCTTCCGGGTCAAGCGGAGGGCCGTTCAGCCGCCCTTGTCCGCCTGACCGGGGGGGACCGTGGTCCCGGCCTGCACCGCGGGCGCCGGCAGGGCCTGCGTCGGCGAGGCAGCCTCGGGCCCGGGAGCCGGCGCCCCCGGCGGCGTGGAGGCGACGGCGGCTGCGGCCGACTGCTCTTCCTCGTCCTTGCGACGGCCCCGCGCTGCGGGCCGGCTGATGAGGCCACGGCCGCGGGTGATCTTGACCCGCTTCACCCGCCGCGGATCGGCGTCGATGATCTCGAACTCGAGCTCGCCCGGACCGGCGACCAGTTCGCCGCGCACGGGCACATGGCCGGCGAGGACGGTCAGGTAGCCGCCGAGCGTGTCGACCTCCTCGCTGATCTCCTCGCCAGGCTCGAAGTCGGGACCGAGTGATTCGCGGACCTCGTCCAGCGTGGCGCGCGCGTCGGCGATATAGGCGCCATCGGCCATCTGCGAGATGGTGCGCGTTGTGTCGACGTCGTGTTCGTCCTCGATGTCGCCGACGATGCTCTCGACAATATCCTCCATCGCAATGAGCCCGTCGGTGCCGCCATACTCGTCCACCACCAGTGCCAGCTGGATGCGGGTTGCCTGCATACGGGCCAGAAGATCGATCGCCGGCATGGACGGCGGGACGAACAGGATGGGCCGGATCAGGCGCGTCGCCGAGAGGGCGACGTTGAGATCGACTGCGCCGAGATCGAGCCCGTTTGCGACCTTCGGCGGCTCGACCACCGCCGACTCCGCGGCCGCCTCGACGGGCTTGCCGCGGGCGCGGCGCTTGCGGGTCGCCTTCTTCGCCTCGGCGAACAGGTGCTTCACCAGATCCTTGATGTGAACCATGCCGACGGGGTCGTCGAGGGTGTCGTCATAGACGACCAGCCGTGTGTGGCCGGCATCCTCGAATGCCTGCATCAGGATGGCGAGGGAGGTATCCTTCTGCACCGCCATGATGTCGGCGCGTGGCTGGGCGAGGTCGTTCACCCGGCTCTCGCGCAGGTCGAGGATGTTGCGCAGCATCGATCGCTCTTCCGGCGTGAAGCCGGCGGCGGCGGGCGCATTCTCCTCAAGCACGTCCTCAAGGTTCTGCCGTGCGGATGTGCTTGACCTCAGACGCAGGCGGGAGAGCAGCCGGTCAACCCAGCGGTCATGCCTGTCGGCAGTGCGCTCGGGTTCGGGCTTGCCTGGTTCCGGAGCCTGTCCGCCCTGGGGGTTCGGCGTGGTGGCGGCCTCGGCCGCGGTGCTTCGGTATCGACTGTCGCTAGGGTCGGGCATGGGTTCCATCGGGCGTCTCTCGCCCGGCCGCGTGGGGATCGCGAATTCCGAGGCCCGCAAGGATCGAGGTTTCAAGGGCCTCCATCCTCAGGGCTTCCGCCTCGGTCTCGTGATCATAGCCTAAAAGATGCAGCAGCCCATGGATCGTCAAGTGGGCAAGGTGATCGGCCGGGGCCATGTTCTCTTCCGCCGCCTCGCGCAGAAGGGTCTCCCAGGCGATGATGACGTCGCCGAGCAAGGGTCCACGTGGGGCCGGAAAGGACAGCACGTTGGTCGGTTTGTCCTTCGCCCGGTAGTCCCGGTTGAGGGTCTGCACCGTGGCATCGTCGGCGAGCGCCA
>Ga0315900_10006123_pt1 | contig 16269 bp, 8 predicted proteins | sample LakEriMetagenome_FD_203521 | JGI IMG/M metagenome (GOLD analysis project Ga0315900, IMG submission 203521) | Freshwater fungal communities from buoy surface, Lake Erie, Ohio, United States - Buoy 12 MA114 | ecosystem: Environmental > Aquatic > Freshwater > Lake > Lake biofilm | place: USA: Lake...
TCACTAGATCTACTAGGTAACTTTACAAAAGGAACCATTGTTTGTTTTCCGTCAATTAAAAATTGTTGGTATCTGTTATAAAACTCCATAACTATTATATAATTTGTTTATTTAATAAGTAAATTTGTTTTTCAAATTAAAATTATTGTTGGGTACGTTTTGAGGAGGAGCCAAAAGTTTATAATTGCCACTGTCAGTTTGATTTGTTGGGTTTTGTCTACTAAAATTTAAAGTTCTTTTTATATTAAAATCAAAAGGTTTAAATGTTGTCTCATCTTTGAAAAACTTGTACTCTTCTGTTTTTTCTAAATCTTCAATATTAGTATTAATTTGTTTTTTTGATTTTTCATAGGTAGTTTTAAGAAAATCAACGTTGTTTTGTAAAAATGTCTTCCATTTACCAATATCTTCTTCTTTAATTCTATCTAGTGTACCGGCATTTTTTCTTGCGTTTTCAATAAAATCATCAACAAAACTAGGTATATTTAAAATTTCATTATAAAATAACATGAAGAATCTATTTTCAGGACCCTTATCTATTTGTGGACTTGTGTTATCAAAAATAAAAGTATCAAAATTAAAAGTATTTTCAAATTTACTATTTCCTGCCGGTATAAAATTATAAGCGATTAACTTATTATAATAAGTGTTTCCTGATGTAGCAACATTATTTACGTCTGATTGTAATTCTTGATAAGCTGAAGTATATGAAACGCTTGATGGTGTTCCTCCCGAAATATCAAATATAAATATTTCTCCATTATCTCTTTTATAACCATCTTTACCACTGTATATAAAATTTGTTTGGTCAATTAATTTAACTAACTCCAATTCTTTTTTAGTGATTTTAATATTAGCCTCTTCTAATTTTTCTTTTAATATTTCTGAATGTGTTTTGATTAACTTTTTAATATAATTTTTAACACTAAACTTGTTTAAGTTTTTAAAGTCTTCCAATAACATTCCCGCAAACATAGGACAAAGATCATTTGCAACATCATCAATAGCCCCCGTTTCTAATAATTTTAAATTTTGTGAAATTTTAGTAGACACACCAAATAAAAAACTATTATTAATTCCCCCTATATTTCCTGTTGAATATTTTCTTGAATCAGTAAATAAAGACGTTACTCCGATACCGTATTTTTTAGTTATATCTTTTAATTCACTTTCCACTAACGAAGCATATTCTCTATATTTTTTTGCAAAGTTATTAATGTTTTCTTTGTATTCTATTGTTCCTTTTATTGAATTATTTGGTATATCTAAAACCCTTTCAACTATAGTTCCAAATGGAACTCCATTATCATTTTCGTTTTGTCTATCTTTTCTATCATTTATTCCAACATCATTTAATATTCTATCAATATCCTCTTTACTATAATTACCTTTTACTATTTCTGTTTGGGTTGCTCTTTCATCATACATTTCAGTATTCGCATAGAAATTAAATGAAAGTGCGTTTTGTAATTGTTGTACTGGTTCGGCTAATCCATGACCACCAATAAAGTTAAAGTTTATTGATACTTCAGCAATCATAGGTTGTAATCCAATACCTTCAGGATTAATGTCCCACTGACCGTCTTTAGGGTAAGTTAAACTAAGTGAATCAATAACAACTTTTGTATGCCAAAAATCACCAACTCTTAACACACATATTGGTGGGGCACCAAAGGCACTATTAAACGCATCTTTGTAGAGTAAAGTTGTTGTATCAGCTCCTGTTTCAACTACCGTTGGTATGGTGTCTCCCGGTCTCATACATTGTTGTAAAAACACCAACCTTTTATTTAATCCTTCTGGCGTAATTGCATGAAATGCGGGATGAAAATATTTTAATTTTTCTTTTAACCCATTATATATCATGGGTGATTCATTATTTAACATTTCAAAATAATCACATTCACAAATTAGTTTTCTTACTAACTTACCTGTCAACTCTTTTTTTATTGTTCCATTGTATGAAGGTTCAGGATAAATTATTTCTTCAACGTATTTTGGTTCTGGTTTTGCGTCTCCCCCTTTTTGGTTATTATCTTTAGGTTCGGGTACAATAACTTCTTCTTTAGGTGGTGTTGGTATTGGATCTGTTTTTTTGGGTATTGGTACAATTTCGTCAATTGTAATTTTCCTACAAGCGGATCCGTTTATTGAATATCTGTTTTCAATGTAATCACTTCCATTATCACCTAATTCTGTTCTAGCAAAAGGTCTACTACAATCAACTCCTGCAAATTTATCCTGTTGAGTAATTTCATCAAATCCAGCAAAAGTTAGTTTAAATGTTAATGGTTTTGTTGTGTCACAAGTCCCTTTTGTGTGGTCATAAGAAAAGAAGTCTTTTAATTTTTTACCACTAGCAGATGTTACGTCGTATTTTTCCATATATTGAACAAAAGAACTAACCCTTCTATATGATAAATTAACATTATAATCTACTTTATGAAAGGCGGCCGAACATGTTGCCTTAAAATTCCAACTAAGTGTGTTTCCTCCGTCTAACCAATCTAAAGTTTTTTGAAGAAACTCCCCAACTTTTGAATAAGACTCTCTACCATAACTAAAAAATTGTCTTATTGAGTTTTCACTTATATCAATATAATTTTTATAAAAGTCTGCACTTTGTCTTAAACTATCATCAGTATTAATAAATTTTCTTAAAAGTAGGTTATTTTTTGGTGGGTAAACACCTAATTTATTTGAAGTATCTCCATTTAAATTTTTTGCCTGCCTAACATAATACTCTTCAACATTAGTTTTTGGGTTGTTATTCCAAGGTTTACCTCCTCCGTCTTTAGGTGCCGGTATTTGCGGCGTACTAGCTAAAGACACATTAAAGTCTGTTTCTAAATATTGAGCATAATAAACATCGTATGACGTAAAAGCACTTTTTACAGTTCTATCAGTGTTTTTTCCATCGTCATTAAATCGTGGTTTAGCTTGTTCATAATAAAAAACAGGTTTATCTTCTTTGAATTTATTAAACTCTTCGATGTTTGTATTTCCCCCTTCTTCTTTTAAAACTTCTTTTGGTTCTTCTACTATTTCTTCTGATGTGACGTTTGGTGGTGTAATTACTTCGGGAACTAACTTTTTTATCACTTGTGGTTCCCCTTTTGTTACTTCCAAAACTTCTTGTATATCTTTCAAAGTAAAGTAACTATATCTACTCGCCAATTCGTATGGGTCGTATTCTAAACATCCTGCAAAAAAAGAATCAAGTATTCGTGTAAATTTAGATTCTTCTACGTTTTTCAACTCCTCGGCAACTAATTTATCTAAAATACATGGATGATCAACAACAATTTTGAAACTTAACTTACCCGATCTCTTTGTATTGGTGTAAGTATAAATTGGTTCTGTTCTACCCAAAAAGGTGTTTGGGTTCCAATCAGTACTTACGCTCTCATCAAATGAAACGTCATATGGCGGAAACCACATTATCCTACCTCCGTTTGGTCCTCTTTCACATAAGGCCAAATCTTCATAAGTAAGTCCTGGTCTATTAGATGTTCTCCATGCTAAATTTTCCAAAGAAATCATATACTTTTTAACTCCTCCAGGAAATATATTTGTAGAGTCACCATTGGCACTATTTCTCATAGGTCCAATATTTAAGTTGTAGGTATTATCAAATACTGAATTTTTATATTTTCTAATATTACCTGAAGTTTTTTGTAAATTACCGTATAAAACATAAGGATCGTCTTTTGTCCATACTCTACAATACTCTAAACCTTCAGGTACACCTCCAGCAACTGTTGACTTATCTACTGAATTTTTAGTTCTCCATTTTACAACTCTAGAACCTTTAGTCATTTCAGTGTACCCGTCGTTGAAAACTTTCGATATTTGATTAATTGCCGTTCCTACGTGTCTTTGTCTTTTATCGTCATTACCAATATCATTTGCAACTTCAACTATTCTTTGAGTAAAGTCCAAAATAGATCCTTTAGTAAAGTTTTTTTCTAAATTACCTGATATATTCTTTTTTAATGCGTCTTGAAATGAGTTTGATTTAGTTTTAAAACTAGCACTTTTGAACTCAACACCGCCAGGTCCTACTTTTTTTCCAATTTGTGGTTTAGTGTTACCAAAATTATCACCCCAAGTGAAACCACCTTGTAAATCTCCACCATCAAAATCATTTATTGATTCAACACCAAACCTTGTAGTTTCATAAAGTTCTCCTTCAAAAATTCTAGCAAACTCACCTGAACCATAAACATTCATTTCAACTCTATTTCCAAACCCAAGTTTTGGTAATTCTTTTTCAGAAACCAATCCTTGTATAAATGTTTTTCTTGATCCTATATAAAAATTAGGATCGGGAGCAAACACATTAGGGTCTCTAAAAGAGTTTAATTTATAATCAGGTCTATAGGTATTATATTTAAGTTGTGTGAATAATTCTTTTTGTGTTCCTGAACCTGTATTCGCTAAAAATAATTCAGAAGCGGTTTTTATATTAAGTGATGTTATACTATTCCAAGTGTTAGTAAGTGGTTTTGTAAATAATGCACTTACAGGGTTATCCGTTACTTGAGTTAAAAATCTTTCGGTTGGGTAATCGAAATACTCTCCAGGTATAAATGAATAAGGAGAATAAAGTCCGGCTAACTTAGCTGCAAAATTTAACGTTTTACCGATTATTAAATCAGGAACACTTATACTCCAATTTCTTTCAATAAGAGGTATATTACCGGTAGCTAACCCTAATACATCAAATGGATCTGTATTTGGTTTTACAGAAAGTTGTGTAGAATTAAAACCATCAGGTTGAGTAAATGATGTGTCTAAAAAATTAACTCTGTCTAATGTTTGTTGTAGTAATTCGGCAGTTACTCTATATGCAAATTCTTTTTTTAATCTGTCAGCAGCAAATGAAGCCAAAGAAGAGTCTTGACTAATTTTTCCTGAGTCACCTTGCGGATCTTCTTGAATTAATATAGCGTATGGAGTATAAAAAGATGAAATAAAAGTTCTTGGTGTTACTCCAGTGTCGTTTGAGTATGGTTGATTCAAGAGTAGTGTTGGTAAATCCTCAACTAAAACAGTTTCAGGATTTCCGTACCCCGTTTCAGGAACGTATGTGTTTTTTACGTAAGCATCTCCTAATTCTACTTCTGCATTTATTTCTAAATTACTATTGTTTGCAACATTTTGATTGTATGCATCATATTCACCTTTATCATAATTTCCTGGTTGATTTAGGTTTTCTATTTTTTCATCATCTAATATATCATATTGTGTTGACCCATAACCATTTTGTCCGTCTTCAGGTTTATATAGATTAGTATTGTATGCTTGAATTGCTTTGTTTTTACCATAAACAGTTTCTAAAAGACTTCCTTGCGCATCGGTTGACTTGTCGTACTCACCATCAACTTGTGTTGAAAAAGATTCTCTAACCCCTTGTGTGTCGTTATTTATTTCATAGTTTGTACCTCCGTATGATGTTGGTTTGTATTGGTTAGCATTGTATTGTTCCCCTCTTGCGGGACTTGCAATGTTTGATAATGCGTTTAATTCTATCCATTGTTCGTTACCTGCAGTTACATCATACGCACCTGAACCCGTAGTTAAACTATTATTAATGTTAAAATTTATATCCCAATTTACTGAACCATATTGAGTACCAGCAGGTGTGTATATATTTAATGGAGCTAAATTAAACAACAAAGTCTGTTGAGCATTAATTGAAACATAATTTGTTTCAATCCAAGATAGATTGGATGCCGTTTGATCGTAATTAACACCTCCTTGTGTTAATTGATTATATGTGGCATTCCAAATATCATATCTTGTTGATCCATAAAAATCATTACCTTGTAGTTGTGGTTTCCAAAGGTTTATTTGATAATAAATGTTTTCTTGTTCATTACCTTTTGTTGTGACATAATTTTGATTAATCCAATTTAAATCTCCCGCTCTATCGTCGTACTCACCAAAACCAGTTGTAATAGTATTAACTATGTCGTAATTAATATCCCAATTAACATTTCCATAAAATTGTAAACCTAAACCTGTAGAGACAGGTTTATAAATATTTGTTTGATATAGTATCGCCTCTTGCTGATTACCTTTTATAGATAATGCGTTTGATTCTATTACTTGTTGCGACTGTGTCGAATTATCATAAACAAATAACCCATTTCCAGGCGTTGTAAATAATCCCTCGTCATCGTAATTAATATCATATTCTACACCGTTTGGTACAATTAACCTAAACTTGTTTTTAATTGTATTATCAAAAAATTCCACAGATCCTACAACTGAAACATTATTGTTACTTACCCAAAATGGATCTAACCCTCTTTGTATATAATTTCCAAAACCTGTTGTATCAATTACCTCATCATCGTTAATATCATAAGAAGTATCACCATAATCAGCACCTGAAGGGTAATATGTGTTTTTTGTTTTTAATAATATTTCTTGTTGATTACCGACTTGTTCAAGTTCATTGTTAAATGTGTCACTAATATCGTACACATCATTTTTATTACCTTTTTGTAAATCATTATTAATATCATATCTTGAAACACCATACCCTTGCCCATCAACTGTTGGTACATAAATATTTTTAACGTAAAGTAGTGTTTCTTGAAAATCCCCGTTTTTTTCTAACTGACTTTGTATTGTTTTAGATAGATTATAATTACCTTCAGGTGATTTAAAATTTTGATCTTTATTAATATCAACAGTATCACCATATGAAGGATCGTTTGGTCCGTATTGGTTTTTTGTTATTAATACTCTTTCTTGTTTTTCACCAATGTCTTCAACAGACGGAGAGTCGGACACACTATAGTTTACTAATATTAATTCACTGCGTGCGACATTTTCTTCAAAACTTGGACCTCCTTTAGTTTTATATGGGGGTAAGTTTATTGATAGTAATTTTTTTCTAAAATTCTCACTTGCGTCAAACGATAATGGGCTTTCCATTCTATATTATTTTGTTTTATTATAAATAGAACATAAAGTAATTTTTATTAAAGGTTACCCAGTTTTTCACTGTAAGATTTACTTAATCTTTCATTAACAATATTCATTACGTTTTCTTTAAACATCCTTTGAAAGTTAGGATCTGATTCTAAAATATTCGCCAAAGACCCGTTAAGCCCTTCTATTTTTAACTTAACCTCTCCATTTACACCAACATCACCTTTTACTTCATTAGTTGAGGTGGTATTTACGTTGACCATGTTTGAAAGTTTGTCTGAACTCATATTTTTAGTTAATAAGTCTTGCAGTGTTCCAATATTTTTTGAATCAATGTTTTTCATTGTGTTCAGAATAGAAAACGCCCCCTGAGAGTCATTTATAAATTCACTGATATTGGGGGCCGCAAGAATGTCGTCTCCTGGATCTGTTGTAAATGAACCAAAACTACCTGTGATTAAATTACCACCTTTCATGGTTGACGGTACATATAAATCACTCGCAGTACTTACAGTGGTGATTTGTGTTTTAACAGCCTCAAATACATTTGTTATTTGTCCAGCGATATTTGTTAATTGTGTAATCACTTCGTTCAAATCTGTCTGAAATTCAACCCCTATAAGATACATATTAAATGCGTTATTAGCTTTTGTTATAAATTCTTCAACTCCAGTTAATATTCTTCCTCCCTCATCTGCAACTCTTTTAGCTGCAGTTTCTACCGCACTAATTCTCATTGTTTCATAATATTCATCAGCCATTTTTGAACCTCTTTCATACCCCGTTTCTTTCGAAAAAATTAAAGAATTTGCCATTTTTTGAAGTGCGTTTGCCGCCTTTTCTGATGATGACAATTGGGCTTCTGCCGATTTTTCATTTTTTGACATCATGTCTTTCATTGTACTATCAATTGACCCTAATTTTTCACCGTCGGTTCTATTAGCTTCTGTTTGGGCATTTTTAAATTCAGTTAATTGAGACTCTTGTACTTTACTTAAATCAACCCAATCTTTAGTTCCAGGTAATTGTACTTGAAATCTTCCGTCTTTAACTTCGGCCATAGACGCTAGTAATCTTTTGTCCTCTTCTGTCATTCCAGCACTAAAAGAAGTTTGGGCCATCACCTCTTGTTCTTTTCTTGCGCTAATTGCCGACCTTGCTACGTCTTCGTATTTCATTCCTAGTTGATCAGCCATTTCTTTCAATCGGTACATTTGCTGAGTACCAATTTTAAATTGTCCTGTTTCTTTGTTATATTCGGCAGATGCTGCAGCAACTTTAATAAATTCGTTTTGTAACCCCTCAACATCATTTTGAGCCATGTATAACAATTTAAAGGGGTCCCCAAGTGCACCAATATTTCCTCCCAACATTTGCATACCTGATGCCATCTCAATAGCCTTTTCAGGGTCTAACGCTTTTTCTGCTGTTGCCATTATTTCATCAAACTTAATTCCAAGTTGTTGAGCCCTAGCAACCATATTAGTCAGTCCTTGAACCCCATTTTTAAATTGGTATGTGTTTGTTTTTTCTAAATTTGTCATTACTTCTTTTGTAAGTTTGGTAGCATTTAAACCAAACCCTTTAGCAGTATTGTACATTTTAGTTAGGTAAATTTGAGATTGTTGTTGTCCCATACCAACTTTAGAAAATTCGGCAGTATATCCAGCCAATTCTTTTACACTTATACCTGTCAAATTAGATAAATAAATTGTGTTTTTAATCATCTCGTCTTGAAGTGTAGGTATTCTTCCTGTTTGATCAGCAAATCCAGACATTATTTCCATAACATCTTTCATTTCAACACCAAAATCCTGAGTATTTTTCATGATATCAAAAACTTGACGTTCCAAAATGTCGGCGTAACCAGTAACACCACCAAAAGATCTAGAAAAGACTTGAGCACTTTCTTCTAATTTAACAAAAAAGGTTTGGTATCGATTGTAATCTAATGCGTCTGAAAGAGCGGATTTTAAATCTGTTTTGAATTGATTTATTCCAAAACTACTTCCAACCTGATCGGTGTATGCTCCGGTTGCTTTCTGTGTGTTTCCTAAAAACATAGTATTATTTTATTTTATAAATAGACTTACTTTCTTTTTTCATATTCTTTTATTAACTTATCAATGAAATATTTTCTTTCATAAGTTGGCATTTTCAAAAGGTCAGAATAAGAAAAATTACCGTGTTTTATTAAATAATAAAACTCATCTAAAAGAATTTTTTGATAATTAGAAGAAAGGACGAAAAAATTCAGCCCCAAAGGAAACATTCAAAGTTACCTTTTCTCCAGACGGGGCTATAATTTCTCTTTTTAGGTCAACTTTAGGTTCACACTCATTTAAAAACTTTCTTAAAAATTTAGAATCGGCGATTGGTAATTGTGGAATGATTTTAGTCACATAATCTTTTTGTTCGTTATCGTCTATTGATATAATTTGCTTTTCCAATCTTTTTGTTGCTGCAGGAGCAATAAATCCTTTTGGGTATGTTTGAATAATTTTTTCCAATTCATTTTGGTCACCCATATTCATTATCTTACAAACAACTTTGTGTCCACTTTTAGGTAAGGTAGTTGTAAAATAACCTTGTTCGTTTGGTTCGTGCATTGCTGGAACATAATCAACGGAATCTAAAATAATTGCCCCTTCAAATTCTTTTCCTGTTGCAGGATCTATTAATGTAAAATTATATTCGGGACCAAAAGATGTGTTTCTTAAAAATACCAATATTGCTTGTACATCAGCATCAATTAATTCATTAATATCAAAGTTAGGTTCATATATTTTTTGTCTTAAAAGTCTTGAAATTATCCCGTCTGTTCCAATGTTTGGTGATAATAAAATATTCTCATCTTCGGCGGTTAAGTATCCGACTTTTAATGATTCTTTTTTATTTCTATAAAACTTACCCTTACTAGGTAGTTTAATTACATCATGAGGTAGACTAAAATCCATTTGTCCGTAAGCTGCAGTATTATCCATAATTTTTTATTTTAAAAATAATATGATAGTATTTTATGTAAACAAAAAACCCCACTTTGTTAGTGAGGTTCTTAATAAAATATTTACATTTATTTTTTTAGTAAACTAAAATACATCTATCAGGTCTTAGTGTTGCTTTAACTGTTACAATTTTTTCATCACTATAATCTAATGAATCCATATCAACCCCTGTTAAAAACACTCCTTGTAGGATCCATTTTTCAACGGCAACTCCTGTTGGGTCTAGCATTTCTAATGTAAGGTCTCTTTTATAACCTGCAGCATATCCCATACGTCCTGTAATTGATTCTGCGTGTAGACGAACCCATTCCATAAGTGCTTGTGCTGCTGAAGGTCCGATAGGGTCTAAGAACGTAACATCCATAGATTCCCAATTAAATCTACCTGCAACATATGTAGAAGTATTTAAAAACGGTATTTCAACCTCACCGATTTTAATTTTTGGTCTTGAAGTACTTGTAACGTACCAAGAGTTGATTCCTAATGGTGAAGGAAACGTAAGTATAAATCTATTTTTCTTTTTAGGTTCATACGTTAGGGGCATTTTCATTAATAAATCAGCCATTTCTTATTGTGTTTAAATTTTTATTTTTTATTTATAAATATCTGAATTTAATTTTTTTTCTATTTACTTTCTTTTTTTTTAAAATTATATATTAGCTATAACTTAACTACTTAATTAAATTTTCTTTTTTCTCCTCCTTTAGTATAATATACATTAATTGGTTCATTTGGATATTCTTGACTTAACATATCTCTTTGAGCTTCTGCATTTTTCAAATCGTCATCTGAAAATCCTATCTTAACGTTTTGTGTAATAAACTCATCAATATCTATATCGTCCATAACTTCATTAAATGAAACATCATTTTTAAATTTTGGGACCAAGTCAGATAATTTTAAATTTGGGTTTTTATCTAAAAGAGATTGAACGAGTTCTTTTGCTGATTGTCTACAATCACTTATAAACTTTCTTAAAGCCACTTTTTTACCTTCTTCTGGATTAGCTGCACTTCCCTGACCGTAAGTTACAGGTGCCATTAAACATCTGTCTAAATACTCAAGTACTAAATCACTACCATTAAAATCCGCTTCAAATTTTTTTGAATCAATATCTTCTTTTAAATTTTTAGTTTTAGAAATCATTTCGTGGTATCTTTTAAGATTTTTTATCATCTCACTTTTATTAATACCATTATGATTTTTTGCAATTAAATTAAAAATTCCTTTCCTTAATGTTTGTGGACTATGACCCCTTGCGGTAATAATGGCAAATAGTGACCCACCATTTAAACACTCCACAAAATCATTCCAAGCAGGACCAACAGGAGCAATCATTGAATCAATAAGGAATTTATTCTCTCCGGCCTCTTTAAAATAAATAAATGGATCAGGAGAATAACCAACAATAGTTGACCCCTTATATTTAAAGTCCTCAACACCTATTTGGTGTCTGTGCTCCGCAAAATCTTCTGTAGACATACCAATTTCATCATCATTCTCTGACATGACCATAATTTTTGTTGGCATGTACATCAAATTATCGTCCCAATCAAATGCATAATATTTTAAATCAGGTCTTAAATCTTCAGACTCTTCAGACCCAACATCATAAATACCTTCATAAATTGAGTATTTATAAATTTGGTTTCTGATTTTATTTTTAAAATCCTGTTCTTTTATATGTTTTTTAAAATTCATTTTCTATTCAGTTTTTCTAAAAGTTTTTCAAGTTGTTTTTCAGTAATTACAATGTTTTGTTTTTTTTCTGAAAAACTATTTTTGTCTTGTTTTTCTAAACCGACACTTTCTTTGATAAGTTTTTTTTGAATTTTCATAGTTTTTTAATTATAAATATAATATGGGTGATAATTTCTTACCACCCATACATTTATTTTATTTTTTATACATCATCAAATGATGCTCCTGCCGGTGTAATAACAAATTCTATATCTATATATTCTAAAGCTCTTGTAGGTTTTAAGAATATTTTACCAGTCATAGTATTTGAATCTAAATCTTCAGCCGCACTTGATACTTGTACTCTAAAGTCAATTAAACCTCTTTCTCTTCTAATTTCATCCAAGATTGGGTTAACGGAGTCTAAGAATTGTTGTCTAACTTTATCGTCGTTTTGTTCAAATAATAATCTAACCGCAACTGCTGAAATCAATTTTCTTGCTTGTAACAGTAATCTTCTAACGTTGATTCTGTCAAGTGCAGATTCTCTAATTTGTAAAGTTTTATTACCCCAAATTACAGTACCAATATCTGTAAATGTTGCAATAGGATTAATTCTACCTTTATAAAGAGTGTCTCTATCGTCCTGAGTTAATCTTTTTCTTGCTTGAACAGCATTTACAACACCTCTTGTGTAACCCGCAGATGCAAACCATGGCTTGAATATCTTATCAGTGTATGCTAAGTTTTTAACTACTTCACCTGTTGCCGGTATCCATATTTGTTCATTATTTTCCGTGTCATTTTTTAAAATCCAAGGATAATAAGTGGCGGTATAGTTTGAATCAATTGCAGTGTCTTCCAAGTTTTCAACAACACTTTCAGGGAAATATAAATTGTCATTTAAATTATTAATTGCTGCTGTGGTAAACAAATTGTAATCTGCAGTTGTACAAATATATATAGAATCGGCCCTATCCCTTTCAACCATTTCAATCGCTTCTTCAACCAAATTTGAATTATTATAATAATCAATACCAGGAGTTGTAAAAATATTGATGTCAACCGCCTCAGGATTAGCAAAAGTTTTTTGTCCCCATAGGTAAGCGTAATAATCAGTATTAGCCCAAATTTCTTGATTTGGTCCTGTAATTCTTCTAAACGCTCCCCATCCAGTTGCGTTAGGGTATGTGGCGTCTGATTTATAACCTTTTAAGAAATTAGTTCCTCCTAATGCAAATCCGTCACCATTTGTTCTCCATTTTCTATAAATGTCCCATCCGTCAAATCCACCAGCAAATAATAATGTGAATTTTCTAGCATTCAATCCGTAGTAAGGATCTGAAGTACTTGTTGGGTTAGTTTGAAAACTCGCTTCTCCAACGAAGAATTTAGAATCTCCCGAAGTTGGTCCATTACCTCCTATCAATACAACAGTTGCTCCACTATCCATATGGAAACCTTTGGTTACATAGTTCCATTCAGTCCCTTCACCTGTTGCCAAATTTGTTGGTGCTTGTTTTCCTCTATATGTTAATTGATCAAAATCATATCCTAACTGAGATGAAACACCTAACTGTACATTTCTTTTTCTATCACCACTTGCTCCTGCTCTAATTTCACCTCCGAAGAAATATGAAAACGGTGGGCTGTATTTTAAACCATTAGGTCCGTAATATAATGTTTTAAAGTTCAAGAATGGTGGTTTAGCAGAACCGTAAGATCTTTGTACTAAACCTTCAAATCCTGCAGGTACCGCATCTGTCGGTGCTTCTTCACTTAATTCTATCATAACGTATCTAGACCTCAATGGGAATTCTCCATTTGACGTACCTATTTTTTTAGCAACATATGAGTTACTTGTTGGGTCCATAGTACAATTAGAAAATCTATCTAATACAAGTTGACTAGAGTCTGTATCGTTAAAATCTCTAACAACAACATCGAATGTGTTATTATCTAAATCAATATTGGCTAATGTAATTTTAAATCTAAAGTTTGCATTTGTACCGTCAGAGATAGTTATTAACTTAAATAGTTTATAAACTTTATTACCTCTTAGTTCAGAAACAATAAATGGGGTTTCTGGTGTTTGGTATTTTTCTAAGTTGTAAGCTATTGTATTTGTATTAGGAGTATTTCTTAATCCCGGTAAAGCAACTAAAGTAGAATTTAAACCTCTAATTTTATTTTGTAGATAACCTTCAGATAAAAAAGTAGGATACGCTTCCTCAACAAATATAGGAAAATCATCAGAGTTAAGTGAACCATTAAAGTTGGTTGTTCCTAATGTTTTTGCTATAAAATTTGTTTGACTACTTGCCATTGAAACGTCAAAAGAAAAAGAACTATTTGTACCATCTGTCGTTGTTCCTGTTATTAAAAATGAAGAATAAGGATCTTTAGAGATTCCGGAATAAACACCAGTACCTACCATTCCTACAGATGTTGTCGCACTTACTTTATAAACAGGTCCATTATCACTTGCGTAAGTACCCACACCTCTTGAACGTAATGTTGCAACAACAACATCATCATAATCAGTATAACTACTACCTGTATATAATGTACCATAAACTCTAACAGTACCTGAGTATGAACCACCACCTGTAGATGTAATTGCTGAAACAACAATACCGAAACCACTTCCTGTGTAAGTTTGGGGTCCTATTATACTGAAAAGAGATGAGTACCAAATATCATTTTGACCTGACGTATAATCTAATGAAGTACTTATAACGTCCTCAACTCCAAAAACATTTTCGTAAATATTAACACCTGAAGGATTATACGATGAACCAGTAAGAACGTTAAACGTTTGTTGTGAAACTGAACCAAAGAACAGTGCAGTTCTACCTGAAAGAGAAGAACTTGAACTAACATTTGATATTTCATTATAAATGTAATTTGCAAAGTCTTCAGATAATGTAGTTTGCCCACCATCAGGATTAATGTAAGGTAAATTAATATTTGGTATAAATGCTGGTATAGATGAGGTATAAGCTATAGTTGATGTACCACCAGTTGATCCTGTAAAAGTAAAAGTAGTTAATCCTGCAGGATATGATGGTAAAATTGCAGATATTGTTTCTCCGTCAATATTTGCGATTGTTGTTATTGACCAAGAAGGACCGGCGTCATATCCTGACAACCCTAAAACTCTAGTAACATAGAGTTGATTTGATTCTTCAAGATAAGCCTTTGCTATATATGCTGCTTCATATTTTGGTATACTTGTATCAACAAATTTTGCTGGGCTTGTACCCTTGTCTCCGTTACCAAAAACAGAAACAAACTCATCATAATCTTTTATAAAAATAGGTTCGAAAGCGGGACCCTGAAGAGTCTCACCAACAATACCCAAAGTTGTAACACCAACACTCTGTGTTACGAATGTTAAGTCTCTTTCGGAAGTATATACTCCTGGAGATACAAAAACTTTTCCACTTGCCATTTTTCAGTTTGTATTTGAAATTTATTTTTTATTATAAATACTTTGAAAAACCGCAAAAAATTAGGTCTATTTTATTTATTTTAATAGTTGTAGGAAAAAATTCTACCTTTTTTCATACTTATAAAATACTTATTAAGGATATGAAAAAAATAAAAAATATTAAAATTTCAATTGAAAGTCACAAATTGTTAAAGGATTATTGTGAAGAAAAAGGATATAAGATTTATAAATTTTTAGAAGAACTAATAAAGAAAAAATGTACTAAAGAAAAAGATATATATGGTGAATAATTATTGAAGATACGCCGTTGTTTTAATTGTTGACGTAGAACCACTTGAAATTTTAACAATATCAACTGTAACAACATCACCATTACTTACCTGAATTGTTTCTATATTGTCTCCAACATAGTTATCATTTATATAAACTGAATAAGAAAAAACATTTTCTAACGAGGTAACTTTTAAATCTGCGGTATAAAAAAACGGTTCAGTTATTCCGGTAACACCAACAAAGTAAGGAAAATTAAAATCAAAAAAATTAGGTCTTTCAGGTTGTGGGTTAACTTTCCTACTTGTATTTAAAACATCGGTTTCAAACATTGTCACTTGTCTTGTTATACCCGGACTAACTTTAAACTCTTCTTCATCCAATAAAAACCCTTGCATTAAAAACTTATAGTTTTGAACGTAATACTTTCTTTTTTCTAATTCTTTAGTTGATTCATCAGAAACATCTTCCCATATAATTGGAATATAATGTCCTTTAACAACGGTGTAAGCCTGTCTTGATGCGAATTTTTGATTAACAATTTTATTAAATTCATTTAATTCTCTCATCCTATTACAAAATATTTTTATATTGAATGAGATATCGACAGGGATTGGTTGTGGTATTGTATAAACATCAAACCCTTTTCTTTGTCCGTCCCATGTTGGTACTTGAGCGTATAAAAATTGTCTTCTATCCGGAATTTTATATTGAGTTATAAGACTTGTTCCAAATTTTACCTCTGGCATTCTTACTGTTGATATAAACGGTAACTTAACATTATCATCTAAATCTTTAAAATCCCAAGTTTCAGTAAATTGAGACCAGCTTTGGTTCGTTATTATTTTATCTATAACGGGTACCTTTTTCCCGTCAACTGAAAGTAATAAATCGTTTTTAACAAACTCTAAC
>Ga0315900_10006126_pt1 | contig 16265 bp, 25 predicted proteins | sample LakEriMetagenome_FD_203521 | JGI IMG/M metagenome (GOLD analysis project Ga0315900, IMG submission 203521) | Freshwater fungal communities from buoy surface, Lake Erie, Ohio, United States - Buoy 12 MA114 | ecosystem: Environmental > Aquatic > Freshwater > Lake > Lake biofilm | place: USA: Lake...
GGGCTGGCCAAGTGAGCACCCGGCGCGCCGCCGCGTGCGACTTGTCGCCGTTGTCGATGGTGCCGGCCGCGTGGAATCCGATCTGCACTTCTTCGACACCGGCGAGACAGTCACCGACGCCGGGGCAGCGCGTGGCCCACTCGCGGATATGCTCGTCGAGGCGATGACACTGCGCGCACTTGCTGACGCCTAGCACCTACTCCCTCGACAATCGAGCCCGGGCCCAATGCGGCCCGGGCTCTTTCTTTTCTGCTACTCTTCACCACGTCGAGCACGTCGCCCGACACTCACTAGGAAAGGTCACACCATGAGCCAAGTATTCACACTCACCCACTACAAAGGAGGACAGGGCGCGAGCGTCGCGGCCGCCGTTCTCGCGCACACTCTCCGGAACCACGCCCGGGTACTGCTCGTTTCCGACACTCACGACGCTTTAGGCGCGCTGGGCATCGCGTCACCGCTCGACGATTTCACGCCGGACATTTCGCTCGATAGTCGACTGCAGCCGCTCGACTTTCTCCGGGTCGGTGACACCGACACAAGCGAGCCCATCGCGTCGCAATACACGAGGGCGCTGTTGGCCGCCGAAGTGCCGACGCTCGCGGTGGTCGATCTTCCCCCGGCGCTGCTCCCGGCGCTCGATGACTTCCACCGCCACACTCAGAAGGTGCGCGACGTAACCCGGGTGGTGGTGTGTCGCGGTGATTATCTCTCTCTTCGCTCGACGTCGGCCGCGGTCACTGGCCTACCGGGAGGGCATGGGGCCGCGGTGCTCACCTTCGACGAGCCCGACCGCGCACTCACTGCCCGGGATGTCGAAGTGGTGCTACGCGTCGAGGGCCGCGCAATGGTGGCCCCATGGTCTCCGGCCTTCGCCCGGGTCATCGACGCCGGGATGTTGCCCTACCGCCTCGACATGATGCCGGAGGCGCTCCGGTATCTCGACGCGCTCGCGCCGCTGATCCGATCCGCCCGGGAGTGGCTCCACGCTCTCACCGTCTGACACTTCCTTCACTCCTTCGACGTCGAGCCCGGGCACATTCGCCCGGGCTCGATGCTTCCCCGGCCCTCGATCATGTACTACCATCGACTGTGGCGGCACTCGCGCCGCCCACGATGAAAGGGTCACACCATGACAGAGAACACCGACACGACACTCGACGACACGGGCCGCGCGCACCATCTCTACACCTTCGCCCGCTGCGGATTCTTCAGCGACGGCAGCCCGGCATACCGGGCGTTCATCCGAAACAATGACGGAACCGTATCCCCCTTCGCGACACTCACCGCCGACCAGTGCACCGCGCTCGTCGACGCGCACGCGAAGGCCGACGCCGCACTCAGCCAGAACGGCGGCCGCGCATGATCACCAACAGCATGATAGGCGGCATCAAGTACGCCGCACTCAACGAAGACGACGCCGACGCAATGGCCTGGGGCAACGTGCACGACAAGGCCGGCGACAACCAGGCCGCAGCACTCGCCGGCCAAATCGCACGCGACGCCGCCACCCTCGCCCGATACGCGCTCGCCATCCTCTGGGAAGTCGTCGAAGGCCCGGGCAAGATCACGCAGACAGACGAGCAAGAGATCCACGAATACGCCGGGGCCCTCCGCCTCTCCCTCGAAGAGTACGAGCGCCACCGGGCCGGCGAGCACTGACACCACGCTCGACACGTCGAGCACCCCACAACAAAGGAGCCCGGGCCACAGCGCCCGGGCTCTTCCCATTCCCCCCCGGCACTCGACATCGAGCAAGGCCCACACCCGGCCCACGAAACACCGACAACGAGCAAGCCGGTGGAAGTATCCCGACGCGCTCACAGTGTGAGCCAAGCGGCCGCACCCTTGCCCCATGCCGCACCCGTTGCGTCGATCTCCGGGCAACGTGGCGGCCGTTCTGGGCATCATCGAGCACGTCGAGCCCGAGGGAAGGCCGGAGCACGTCGAGGAGATCCCGGGCCCGGTGCACCACGTCGAGCAGGCCGGGCAGGAAGGCCGCACCACGTCGAGCCCACTGTCAGCCGTCGAGCGGCCGGAGCGTCGAGGAGAGAGAGGAGCGCCCACACCGGGGCCGCCGGAGCCCGAGCCCACCGCCGCCGCGGCCACCCCCCTCCCCGCGGGGGGCCCCGTGGGGGTACAGATTATTACACATTCCCGTACGTTTGGCCCTAATTTTTTGGGCCCCAAGATGCTCAGGGTTGTACGGTAGTGCTTGTTGTGGTGTCCGTGCTCGGCTTCGATGCTCGTTCAGGTTGACAGCTGCCGCCCTCACTTTGTTCGGTTGCCTTGCGCTTCGCATTTCATGCTCGCGCCTCAGGTCTGTGCCCGGGCAGTCTGGGCCCCTTCCCCCCCAAGTTGATTTAGGTTCAACCCGTCTGAATTGGCATCACTACCGAAAAACCTTGTCTGGACAGCACACATCGCATCTTCCTCGCTGCCAGGGCCCGGATTGCTCCCGGTGGGCCACCTCCACGTTGCAAGGCTCACAGGGCTTGGCTATCCCTGTCATTGGCTGGTGTGCTGCCGGCGTGGATTCAGTAACAGCGAGGCCCCGGAATGTCTGTTGGTATCCGGGAACCCCTTATGTGCGTCATGCTCGTCGAGCTAGACGGCGTCATTGTATCTGATGATCCGAGTCGCGTCAACACTAAAATGCTGGTAGTGTTACAGTTATGAGTATCATTCTTTGTGAAGATCGTTCCCCTGAGCCCGAGGACAAGTTCCACGGCTCGTTGTATGGCTACTCGGGCAAAGGATGCCGATGCGCTGAATGCCGCGAAGCTGCCCGCTTGTATGCCCAGAAGTATCGGCGCAGCGACAAAGGATCCAAAGCAGCGAGGAAGTCGGCTTCGAGGAACAACTTCATCCGTCAAGAAGCCCTCGCCTGGGTGCGACAAAACCACCCGGAAGTGATCATCGAGCTCGAAGGCCGGTGGAACAAAAAACTTGACAACAGCACGGTTGGACAGTAGAATCAACCCTATGACTGGCACATCATCCACATATAATCAACAACTTCTTGCACAGCTCCGGTTCAAGGCGCATATCAAAGCGATCATTGCTGACATCGCCGACATCAACCAGGAGGCCGCGATCCTTTGCCGACAGCTTGAGCTCGCCGGAAAAGGTTTCACATGGAACAATGATGGTAGGTGAAAACGTGCATTACGACACTTACACCGAATGCGACGGCTGCCAAGGAAAGCGTTGGGCCATCGAAGCAGAGCAAATGATCAACCAGGGCCTCCGCGACGAGATCCGAGCCCTCAAAAAGTTGAGCAAAGCACTCATGGCAGCGGTCAGACACAACAGCACTTGCCCTTTCATGTGGCGCGACGAGCCATGCGACTGCGGAGCCCGCGATGCCCGCGACGCTTACTTCGAGGCGTTCCCTAATGCCTAAATCAGCCCGCATCGACCCACTTGTCCACTACTCGCGGCGCGTCCGCGAACTCGAAGCCGAAGTCGCCCACTGGAAAGCCGCAACGCACTACCTTGCCGGGATGGCCGCCCCATACATCGCCCCCAACGCCGAGCCCGACGCGCTCGTTCTCGAGGCCTTCAACAGGGCGGCAACCCATGGGTAAAGACATTTTGACCCGTTTGCAAACCAGCCAACGCCGAAACTGTGCTTGCCGCGGCTGCACCGACGCCCGCGACGCGGCTACCGAGATCAAACGGCTCCGCAAGGAGCTTGACATCTACAAAGACCTCTACGCATGGGAGGCACGACAGAATGTCTGACCAGATGAATTTGTTGAATGTTCAGCAAGCGCACAAAACAAAAGATGATTGTTACACCCCTAAGTCATTGTTTGATGCCCTCGGTCTCGTTTTCGACCTCGATGTTGCTTGCCCACCTGAAGGCCCAATCAACTGCCCTGCTAAATCTTGGTACACAGCCGCTGATGACGGTCTTGCGCAGAATTGGTATGGCCGCGTATGGATGAATCCTCCGTACTCAAAACCAGCACCTTGGGTCGCAAAATTTGTTGATCACAGCAATGGCATCTGTCTTGTGCCATCAAGTAAGGCGAAATGGTGGAAAATGTTGTGGGAAAGCGAAGCCCGCGCCGTCTACCTCGGATCTGTCATGTTCGTCCGCCCAGGGCAACGACCTTTTGACATTGGTTACCCCATTTATCTCTGGGCTATCGGGCAAGAGAACATTGAGGCAACCGAAAAAATCGGGAGGTCAAGATGAGCGACCAACCGATGCTGTGGGCCGAAGAACGATCCAGGTACTACAAGGCCCCCGAAAAGATGACCAGATGGTCAGATCCCGTGACAAGCCTGCTTGCCGCGGCATCCGTAGACCTCACCAAAGGCCAAAAGATTGTCATGAGCGCGTTCAGAACGCGGCGATCCATGACCGACGATGAACTCATCGCACAAGTCGCCAAGCTCGGCCTGAAACTCAGCCCCTCCGGGTGCCGCAGTCGACGCAAAGAACTTGTCGAAATGGGTTTGATCCGCGATAGCGGAGTCAAAGAACAAACCGCCAGTAACAGATCCACCATAGTTTGGGAGTTAGCAGAATGAACCAACTGACCATCATCGGAAACATGGGCAAAGACCCCGAGCTTGCCTACAACTCTGCCGGCCTCCCGGTCTGCAAGTTCACCGTTTCCACGCACCACAAGCAGAATCGCGACTCGGAGCCCGTAACGACTTGGCACAACATCGTAGTATTCGGTGACATGGCCGAGAACTGCGCTGAAACCCTCCAAAAGGGCTACCGGGTTGTCGTTATGGGCCGCTGGGAGAACCGCAAATACGAAAAAAAGGACGGCACGACCGGCTACGCGCAGTCGATTATTGCCGAAGATGTCGCTGTGAACCTCCGATTCCACGTCTGTGAAGTTGGACGCCGCGGCAAAACCCAACAAACAACCCAAAACGAGCCTATGACGGATGAAGAACCGTTCTGATTGGTGGGAAGATGCCGCTTGCAAAGGCCTTGATCCGAATATCTGGTTCCCGGAGAGGCCGCAGGGCCGCGACTACTTTGCTATTGCTCGCGGCTATTGCCAAATGTGTCCCGTATCTGCTGCGTGCCTGGCAGAAGCCCTTCTTCTCCCTACCGAGGACGACAGATTCGGGATGTTCGGCGGCCATACGCCCAAAGAACGTGCGAGATTACGGCAAGGGCAGCCCGCGGCTAAACCCCAAACGATCAAACCTGTCCCTACTAGGGCTCAAACGCAACCGAAACGTGCCCCGAAACAGCTTGAGCTCCCCCTCGATGTTGAAGTTTCTCCCCCCGGAAGATACGTCGCCCGGTTTCTGGAACTAAACCAGCCGATATGGGAAGAAATCGCCCTCAAAAGAAAGAAAACTCCGTTGGAAGATACGAAAATCCCGAAACAGACCCAGTTGGTCATGAACTTGACCCAAAACATCGAACCGAGCCAGGTGACAGCCCAGGCTCTCGCGGCGATGATCATGGCAGGGTGGGAAGACCCGCTCGGCGCGCGCACCGCGGCAGCCCTTTTTATGGGGGCTTCCTACGTCGGTGAACTCGCAAGCCGCGGCGTCGAAGCAGGCGTGATCACCCCACAGGAAAACGCCGCTGTACAGGGCGTTGTCGATATCGCAATGCGGGTGTGGAAACATCACGCAGCCCATGCCAAGATGGACTCGTAACTGGAGAGTTATGACAAAAAAGAACGACGACCCCACCACCCCCGACCCGACGCCCGTTGTTGAAATTGTGCAGCAGTACAAGTTCACCCGCGAAGCGCAGGCCAAGGCCCCGGAGCCCAAGCAAACCAAGAAAGCCAACAAGGTCGAATCCGTCGAGGATTACCGCAAGCGGCAAGATCAGATGGCCAAACTGGGCTTGAGCAAGATCGCTAAGGAAATCGACCGCGACGAGCTCCCGCACATCGCGCTGTCGATCATTGCCGACCACGGGCTGCGAGTCCTGGGCGGGGAATGGGACATCAAAAGCGCGGAAGAAGCCACCAAAATCGGCAAAGTCTGGCATGACATCTTCCGTCTGGAGATGGGTGAACCGACCAGTATTTCGTCCAGCCAAGAGTCAGAAAGCCCAGATCAGCGCAAAACGCGCTTTGAGGAGCTGAAACTTGAGGCCAAGCGTCGCGTTGAGGGCGGCTTGCGGGCGATTGCTGGCGACGCCGGATGAGCCTTACCGTCGACAAAACTCTCCTGCTGACCGACGACGAGTTCGCGGCCCTCACCCCAGGCGAGCAGGACGAATACCTTCAGCTTCTAGAGGAGGATCTTTCTGCCTGGTCGCTTGTCGGCAACGAGCGCCAGTCCCGCGCCAACATCCTCCTGAAGAAGGTCGACTGGTTGCTGTACGGTGGCGCGGCAGGTGGCGGCAAATCGGAACTGATCACCTACCACGCGCACGAACTGTCGATGAAATACCCAGGGCACCGCAGCCTTCTGGTGCGAACCAGCCTCCCTGAGCTCCGGCGATCCCTGATCATCCGTACCCAGGTGCGCTACGCCCAGCTGAAAGTCAAGGCCCAACTGCGGTCTATCGACAACATGAAGGCCTGGTGGTACGAAAACGGCTCGATTATTGAATACGGCTACTGCTCCCGCGAGGAAGATGTCAGCCAGTTCATGTCTGCTGAATACGACTTCATTGCCTTCGACGAGGCCACACAATTCACGCCCTACCAGATGCTGATGCTGTCGGGCCGTCTGCGTACCAGCAGGAAGCAAGCCGCGGCAGGTGTCCGCACCCACGTCATGTTCGCCACCAACCCTGGCGACCGCGGCCACCAGTTCCTCTACCAAATGCTTGTTACACCCACCCACTATGGTACGAAAGCAATCGTCTACGATGTCAGCGAAGGCTTTGAGAACCCGGACATCGTTCGCAGCGTCGATCTGCCTGACGACCTCGACGAGCTTGAGGCCCTAGAGATCGAGCACGATCCGGCGAACCACCTGGTTGTGGCATTTGTACCGTCAACAGTTATCGACAACCCGTTCATCGACCCCAACTACCGCAAGAACTTGTCGATGCTCCCCGAGGTCGAACGCCGCCAGAAACTCCTTGGCGACTGGGACACGTTCACCGGCCAGTATTTCACCGACTTTGACCGCAGCCGCCACGTCGTGGAACCCTTTGCGATCCCTGAAAGCTGGCCCCGCTACCGCGGCATCGACTTTGGTACCGCCAACCCGTTCTGTTGCCTTTGGGGGGCTGTCAACCCCGCCGACGGCACGATGTACATCTATCGCGAGGCTTACCAAAAGAACCTGACAACAGCCGAACAGGCGCGCCTGGTCAAGAAGGTAAGCATCCTGGAGAACGGCAAAGCGGAAAGTATCGCCGCGACCGTCATCGACCCGTCGACATTCTCCAACGTGGCAGGCCTCGGCACCACCGTCGCGGCCCAATACAACGCCCAGGGCGTCATTGTCACCAGGGCCAAGAACCAGCGCGTCGGCGGCTGGCAGAACATGAGGCGATACATGATGCCTCACCCGGTCGATGGTGAAGTAAGGCTGAAAATATTCAGAACGTGCGACAACTTGATCCGCACGATCCCGCTCATGCGCCACGATCAGCGCAACCCCGAAGATCTTGACAGCCGCGACGAAGATCACGCAGTTGATGCACTACGATATTTGTTAGGCTGTAGACCATACGAACTGACGAAAAAAGACAAAAAGCAATACACCCCTGGTGCCGAAGGTCGCGTTCAGAAGTTCATGGAAAAGCTTGACCGTCAAGGAAAACAGCAGAAATCACGATGGAGGTAAAGAATGCTTGTTGTTAGTTACTACAATTATCTGCCTGGGGCCTGCGCCCTGTGCTTGTCGAGCAACCTGCCGGCAGTCGACACGAACGTCGACTTGGACTGGCCAAACAGCCCCGACGACCCGAACCCGTCAGCGAACCGTCGCCTCTACATCTGCGCCGACTGCTGCATCAACCTGGCCGACATGGTCAAAGAATCCCGCGATATCGAGCTCAAGCCAGCACAAATGTACGCCGAACTCCAGTCGCTCAACAACGAAATGGGCAGAACCAATGTTGCGCTCAACCAGCGGATCGGCGAACTGGAGCAGGCCCTGTCCGTCATGCGGACAATCTCGACGCCCACAGTCGAAGTCGACCCCCAAATGGACGTCACGCCGTTCGCCGTAACCGCGCCGCCCCCGACAAGGGCTAAGAAATGATCTACCTCGCCCTGGTCGCGGTTGCCAACACGGCACTCGCCGCGTATCTGATCTACGAAAACAGGAAACTGACGTACATTGCGATGTCGCGGCACGTCGGGGATCTGACAAACATCGAAAAATCCCAGAAACGGCTACGCAAGCCTGTTACTGAAACCAGCGACGAAAAGCCCTACCATACATGGCGCAACCCAAATGAAGGAGTAGGCCCGTGACGTGGATGCCGCCAGAGCCGGTCAAAGTTCTCGATATGTGGAAGGATGCCGACTCGTACCTGGTCAAAGAACGCCGCGACTACTGGTTGAACGGTTCCTACTACCTCGGCCAGCAATGGATCTGGTGGGACTCGACCCGCAACCTGATCCAAGATCTTGACTACCGCACCGAGTCGGAGCGCGACACCCGCATTACCGTTGACAAGTTCGGGCCCCGCGTCGGATCCCTCTTGTCGCGCATGATCCGTTCCGAGCTCATCTTCGAGGTGCAGCCCCAAGGCACCGACGATGCCTCGATGCGCCGCCAACGCTTACAAGAGCAGCTCTTGATCGGCGAGCAACACCAGCGCGACTGGGAACAGACCCGCGAAGTCGCCATGCTCCAGGCCCTTTTTGGCGGCGCGGCAGGAATCTGCGTCGAATGGGATCCCGACATGGGCGAGGACTTCTACGTCGACATGGAAACCGGCGTATCGATCCCAGACGGTGGCGTCCGCTTGACCGCGCTCGGCATCAACGAGTTCACCCTCGAGCCCGGCACACAAGACCCTGCTGACGCCCGCTGGTTTATCAAGGCCACCAGCCTCCCGCCCAAGCAGGTGCAGGAACGCTACAACCTCGACTGGACGCCCATTGCCGACGCCGAGGCCATGATGACCAGCCGCGCGCGCTCGATCCTCATGCGCCGCCCCGGCAACCAGCCGCCCAAAACCACAATGGTCTACGTTTACTACGAACGCCCCACGCCGACCACCCCCGGCTGCGTTGTGCACGTCGTCAACAACAAAGTCGTGCTCCAAGAGGACTCCTGGCCATTCCCGTTCAAGCACCTCAACCTGGTGCTGTTCCGCCAAAAGAAAGTCCCGAACACTTGGGTTGGGCACACGTTGCTCACCCCGGCCCGCGACATCCAGTACGCGTACAACCGTGCCCGCAGCACCATCCTGGAGCACATGAGGAAAGCCGCAAACGCTCGACTCATGATCCCGGCAGGATCCATCGACGACGCCGACATTGTCACCACCGACCCCGGCGATACGTTGGAATACAACGCCGAGCTCGGCGAGCCGCACTGGCAGACCGCCCCGGATGTGCCGCGCTGGATCAGCAACGAGGCCGCAGCCCTGGAAATGGAACTCGACGACATTTTCCACACCCACTCTGTTAGTCGCGGCCAGGCCCCTGGCGACCGCAACTCCGGCCTTGCTTTGTCGTTGTTGGCCGAAAAAGACGACACGCCGCTCGGGCCAATGGCACGCGATCAGGCAAAAGGCTGGTCGCAGGTTGCAATGATGACTCTTATGCTCTACCGTATGAATGCGGAGGCCACCGGCCTCAACCGGCAAATGACCGTAATGAACGAATACGGCCAGCCGTTGGACATCTCATGGGGAGCACAAGACATTGATCAGAAACCAAAAGTCGTTGTACCGCTTGACGCTACGAGCCCGCGTAGCAAGCTTGCCACACAATCCATCCTTACGGCGCTGGCTGACCGCTTCCCGCAGGCCTTCCAGAACATTGACCCGATGGCTCTTGCAAAGATGCTTGACCTTCCCGATCCCAAGGCATACCTCACTCAGGTTGATCCTGACGCTGGCAAGGCTCAATGGGAAAATGGCCTTCTTATGCAGGGTGTCCCGGTTGTCCCGGAGGACTTCGACCTCCACGATGTCCACATCAATGTCCACAACCGCGAGCGGAAATCCCCAGCCTACGAACTGGCTGATCCTTCCGTCAAAGAAATTATTGATCTTCATGTGATGGCGCACCAAAGGATGCTCATGGGTGACACCCAAGCAGCCCTTGATGCCCAAGCCGCGATGATGGAAGGCCAACAGCCGACCGCTTCGCAGGCGATGACACTTAGCGGAGGCCTTTCAGGCCAGGCCGCCGAAGCCCTGGTTGGTTCGCAGCCTGGCTTCTCAAGCAATGTTGCTGGACAGCAGCAGGCCCCGTCGGAGGCTCCGACGATGCCAGAACCCACAGGAGGAATGGGATGAGTGACACACCTGACTTTGGCGGCGCAGCCGACCTGGACTTTAGTGCCGAGATCGCCGAGACAACCCCGGTAGAAACCTCGGCCTCGGAAACAGACGTCAACTGGGAGGAACGCTACCGTTCCGAAGTCCAAGACCGGATCCGTGAACGCGAGCGTTACAAGCCGATCAAGCAGGTATTCGACGGGATGCACCCCGAGGACGCCGCGGCAGTCCAGCAGTTCGCCTCAGCCTGGGCTTCGGGCGATCAGGAAGCCGCCATCCGTTGGATGGTTGACAACGCAAAAACCCTCGCAGGCGACCGCTTCAGCGACTACGTCCAGGGCCAGCAGCAGGTTGTCAACAACGCTGTCGCGCAGGGCCAGGCTGCGAACCTGACACCGGAAGCCGTTCAGCGGCTTGTCCAGCAGCAGTTGGCTCAGTACCAGGAGCAACAGCAGATCGAGGCATACACCGTCGAGATCGACCAGAAGATCCGAGGGCTGGGCCTTGAGCCCGAAACTCCCTTGGCGCACGCCGTCATCTTGGCCGCGACGAACCGTGAAGATCTGAGCCTCGAGGCCGCATACGCCGAAATGCAGAACGAGATTCTTCGCCAGGCCCAGTCGATCGTCGAGCAGCGACGCGCAGCAGGAGCATCCATGCCCGCGGCATCCCCCAATGGATTCCCTGGCATCGTGTCCCCTGGGGCAAGCGCGCGCGAACGCGCTATGGCACGCCTCGAACAACAAGGCCTCTGAGTGTCGTTGACAGTTCCCCGCAGGTAACTAATAATGTAGACGTGATCACCGGATGGTGGTCGCACACATACGTTCGCTAGTTCTACCTCGGGGAACCGAGAGCGGCAGAGGCAGGAAGCCAAAGCCGAAGGAATGAAAGCGGAAACCTTTCCATTTCACCCAACTCTCACAAAGGAGTCATCCAATGCCAGCAAGTCTGTCAACGGTTGATGCAATCCTCAAGGACGATTACAAGGATTACATCGACCAACTCAACAACGCCTTGTTTCTCACCTCGCAGGTCGAGACTCGCAAGGACACCGTTGTCGGCCGTATCGCCCGCCACGCTATCCACCTCGGACGTTCGTCCGGTGTTGGTGCTCGCGCAGAAGGCGGCACGCTCCCGACGGCAGCAAACCAGGCCTACGCCACAGTCCCCGTCCCGGTTCGCTACGTCTACGGACGTATCCAGCTGAGCGGCCCGACGATTCGCCAGGCCACCACCGATCGTGGAGCCTTCATCGACGCGCTTGACGCCGAAATGCAGGGAATCCGCAACGACGCAATGAAGGACGTGAACCGTCAGCTTTGGGGCCAGTCAAATGGTGTCATCGCCCAGTGCGGAACCACCACGACCTCCACAACCGTCGTTCTGGCCTCCTCCACCGGCTCAGCTGCACTTCGCCAGCTGTACAACGACGGCGGCATGGTTGTCGACATCGGAACCGTGGCCTCGCCCACGACCGTTGCTTCGGCCCGTACCGTCACCTCGGTGGACAACAGCAACAAGACGATGGTCATCTCGGGTGCCACCATTTCGACCACCTCCAGCCACTTCGTGTTCCGCACGGGTGCTGGTGGCGCATCGAACAACAGCGGTGCACCTGGCGACGGCCAGATCGAACTCACTGGTATGCAGACCATCGTGTCTGACTCCGCTGTGCTGCACACGATCAACCCGTCGAGCCAGCCCAACTGGAAGGCCTACGTCAACTCCAACGGCGGCACCAACCGTGCCGTTTCGGAAACCTTGATCACCGGCTCCATCATGAAGGGCCTCACCAACTCGGGCAAGAAGGTCAACCTTCTCGTTTCGGCTGAGGGCGTCCACATGGCGGTTGCCAACCTGCTCCTGTCGCTCAAGCGCAACATGGAACAGACCGAGCTCAAGGGTGGCTACGCCGGCATCCAATACTTCGCCCCGTCCGTTTCGGGCAAAGGCGATGAGGGCCCGACGGTGCTCTACTGCGACTTCGACTGCCCGAGCAACAGCCTGTACGGTGTCCACACCGACTCGCTGGTGCTTCACCAGGTTGGCGAAGGCTGGCAGTTCATGGACATGGACGGAGCGGTCATGAACCGCAAGCCTGACCTCGACGCATACGAGGCCACGCTGTTCAGCTACATGGAACTTGCCTGCAAGCAGCGCAACACCCACTTCGCCATCCGCGACCTGACCGAGGTGAGCATCTAGTATGCCAGCATCGGTCAGCATCAATGTTGGCCCGGAAGTCCCGGGGAACCGCAGGTTTACGGTCGCGACAGTGACCTTCGATAGCTCTTACGCCACTGGCGGGGAAGCTATCAGCCTTGCGGCCCTCGGGTTCACCCGCTTGGACTTCCTGTGGGCAGTCACCGACGACGGCTATGTGCCGGGTTGGGATGGCTCGACCACAGCTCCGAAGATCAAGCTTTTCTGGGTTGATACCACAACGGACGGAGCCCCGCTCGCAGAAGTACCCTCGACGACTGACGTTTCGACCGTCAGCGTCCAGGTATTCGCGTTCGGAGCATGAGTTTGATGGGCTGGCAGTCGTCGGGGCTGCCAGCCCATCACCCCCAATGAAGGAGGATCATGAGGGGTCTACCTGAGTACACACAGTTTGCCGAGATCACAACCGATGTCTACGACATCGCGCGACGGGTCAGAGAAGGCGACGAAAGTGGGTGGCGGGGCGATCCCTCTGCCTCCCTCATGCACAACCCATTCACCAACAAGTTTGAGGTTTGGCTGGTCGACGGGATGAACGTGCCGTACATCGCGGCCACATCCGACAAATGCGACCACACCCTGATCATGAAACTCATTGAAGGTGACTGGCAAAAGGGCAAGCAGCTGCTGGAGGAACTCCAGAAGAAGAATCGGGCAGCACGCCAAGCCCAAATCGACGGAGAGCAAGACCGCCGCATGGAGATCGCCGACAAACTCCACTGGGCCCTCTTGAAAGATGTCGGACACCTCGAAGGCGGCACCCACCGCCACACCTCGTTCTATGTGAAAGGCAAGTAATGGCCGCGTACACCGTCAACCAGTCCAAGACCATCACCCTCGTTTCGGGCCAGGTCGACACCGTGACACTCAACGGCACGGGCATCGCGATCCGCGTGTCGTCCGACTCGACGACCGTCCCCGTTTCTTTCACTGTCTCTCAGGCCAGTGCCACGCCGGCCACGCCGACCGACAAGGGCAACGACTGCTACGTCGTGCTCACCTCGGGTGCGCCCGTCGAAATCCCGTGGACAGGCAACTCTGCCAAAGTCAGCGTCATTGCCACCGGGACACCTACTGTCAACATCGCGCTCATCGGCTAAAGTTGCCGTATGGCCGTCCCCGGTAAGCTTTGCCCAGAACTCAGCATCGTGCGTGGCGACACCACGATCTTGACGTTCACCATCACTGACGGCACCAACCCGATCAACCTGACCGGGTACACCTTCGCAATGCAGTTGCGAACCACCCCGGATGCTGTCGGGTCTGTTGCCTTTACCTGCGCCGTGACCGACGCAGCGGGTGGCATTATGACAGCAACCCTGTCATCAACCAACTCGGCGACACTCACAGCCGACATTTCGTACTACTACGACGTACAAATGACCGACCCGTCGAGCAACAAAACGACGATTGTTTCGGGCATCACCCAGCCGATTATCGCTGATGTAACGAGGCCGTAATGGCAAACGAGGCAATCTCGGTCGTTGTCACCCCAGGCCAGATCACCACCACTGTCCTGGAGCAGTCCATCATCGCCGCTCCGGGCGTGATAGGGGCGATGAACGAACGCGTTGTCATTGTCGAGCAGCCAGAAGTTATTGTCGCCGGCACTGGCGGCCTCGGCCCCGTCGGCCCGCAAGGCCCTCCAGGCCCGCAGGGTGGCGGGGGTGCGCTCGGCTACTACGGATCGTTCTATTCGACGCAAGACCAGACTGCCGCCGTTATCAACACCGGCTACCCGATGACCCTGAACTTCACCGCCGAGGCCAGCGGGGTATCGATCGTCGCCAACTCGAGGATCACGTTCGCTGTCCAAGGTACCTACGACATCCAGTTCTCGGCCCAGTTGCACAACCGCGGCGGCGGCGGGTCGGGCGACACTGTCGAGATTTGGTTGGCAAAAAACGGTCTTGCGGTTGCAGAGAGCGCCACACGGGTGATCGTGCCGAATAACAAATACTCTGTCCCGGCATGGGACTTCATGCTTACTGTCGCAGCCGGTGACTACCTAGAACTTGTTTGGCAAACAGACAACCTCAACATCGCTTTGGAGCACAACGGGGCGACCGGAGCGGCCCCAGCGATCCCGTCACTCATTGTCACCGTTATGCAGGTGATGAACACTCAGCTCGGCCCTCAGGGCGCGCAAGGCCCTCAGGGGACGCAAGGAGCGCAAGGAGCGCAAGGAGCGCAAGGACCAACCGGAGCGCAAGGCCCGCAAGGCGTACAGGGATCGCAGGGGCCACAAGGGACACAAGGTGACGTAGGCCCACAGGGAGCAACCGGGGCGCAGGGAGCAACCGGAGCCCAAGGCCCTCAAGGCGCAACGGGTTCTCAGGGGGCAACTGGAGCTCAAGGCCCCCAAGGCGCTACTGGCCCGCAAGGTGCGACCGGTGCACAAGGTTCAACCGGGGCAACAGGCGCACAAGGCGACACCGGACCTCAAGGACCACAAGGCGCACAAGGAGCGACAGGTTCCCAAGGCCCCCAAGGACCACAAGGCGACATAGGACCACAGGGCGCTACCGGACCCCAAGGACCGCAAGGACCGCAAGGCACCACCGGTTCGCAAGGAGCGCAGGGAGCGCAGGGCGCTGCCGGTCTCTCTAGCAGTTTCTACAACTACAAAGCGTTGGTGAGTTCCACCTCCGGCAACCCTGGCCCGAACTACCTGTTGTGGAACAACACCACCCAAATCAACGCAACCCAAATCAACACAAGCCACCTTGACGCTTTGGGCAACGACATCGATGTGTTCCTAGCAATCATCAAAACCGGCGACACCATCATCATCCAGTCAGCGTCGAACAGTAACGACTACCAGAAGTGGCTGGTGTCGGGTACGCCAACTGTTTTCTCGAACAGTTACCTGGAGTTCCCGGTCACGTTGGTCACGTCTGCTGGTGTGGGCACAACAAACTTTGCGGGCAACGCTGACCTCTTGTTTATCTTTTCAAGTCTTGGCCCGCAGGGACCGCAAGGCCCGCAAGGTATCCAGGGTACGGCTGGGGCGCAGGGCGCTCAGGGACCGCAGGGTGTCCAGGGTGCTACTGGTCCTCAGGGTGCCCAAGGCCCTCAAGGGGATACGGGTCCTCAAGGGGCGCAAGGTGCAACGGGTGCCCAAGGCGCTACCGGCCCTCAGGGTTCTACAGGTGCGACAGGCGCTCAGGGACCGCAAGGCCCGCAGGGGTTTACTACGTTGTCGGCTGCTACCGATGTGACTATTACTTCTCCGGTGACGGGGCAGGCTCTTGTTTATAATGCTGGCTTGAGCAAATGGGTGAACACGACAGCATCAACAGACCCGATGAACGATTCTAAGTTCACGGCGATTATCACGACCGATGTAGGGCCGTAAGGAGTAGCAATGGCTGTAGGTGACCGTACAGAGATTCGGATGATTGGGCCGGTGGCGTTGACAAACTCGAACGCTGGTGTTGGTTCGGCTGTCCCGTCATCTCGTCAATGGGTGATTAAGCAGCTGGCGATCTGCAACACGGATGGTTCTGACCGTCTGGTGTATCTGGCTATCGGTACGGCTGCGACGGCTGCGAACCGGTTGATGTCGGCTTTGCCGATTGCTGCTGGGGATACTTTGATTTGGGATACTCCGCTGGTGTTGAACGCTGCTGAGCAGTTGTTTGGGTATGCGGATACTGGGTCGGTT
>Ga0315900_10006129_pt1 | contig 16255 bp, 14 predicted proteins | sample LakEriMetagenome_FD_203521 | JGI IMG/M metagenome (GOLD analysis project Ga0315900, IMG submission 203521) | Freshwater fungal communities from buoy surface, Lake Erie, Ohio, United States - Buoy 12 MA114 | ecosystem: Environmental > Aquatic > Freshwater > Lake > Lake biofilm | place: USA: Lake...
GGACATTCCCGTAAGCTCACCCCCGGGTGCGCCCCCGGCCAGTACTGGGGCGCGCCGAGCTGGTCAGAGCGCCTTCGTGAAGCAGAACTTGCGGCCGATCGAGAGCTCGGAGCGCGAGATCGACCGATACCGGGCAATCTTCTCCGGGTAGATCTCGATGCTGGTGAGCGTATAGCCCATGCGGAGGAAGAGCGCTTCGGCGAGGGAGATGGCAAAGATCTCCCGGTGCCCCCGCTCGCGGGCCAGATGCTCGGCGGCGGTGATCAGGCATTGCCCCAACCCCTGCCCCTGCTGGTCCGGCGCCACGGCCAGCGACACGATTTCGGCCAGCGACGGCGCATACTCGTCGAGCGCCACCTGTCCGCGGATGCGCCCGTCGGCGCCGCGAATGACCTGGTAATCCTGCAGATGCGCCGTGACGAACGCCTCGCTGCGCATGAGCGTGAGGCCATCGGGGGCGTACAGGTTGTTGAGCGCCACGATGGCCGGAATGTCCGCTTCGTCGGCGTGATGCACGACGACGTCACCCACCCGGAACTCGGGAAGCGGACGCGCCGGCACCGCCGGTTCTCGCTCCACCATACCAGCGTCCGGCCGCATGACGCCCGTCACCGCGACGCGTAGACGCGCGTCTTGCCGGCCTTGTCGAACAGGAGCACGTCATAGCGATCCTTGCGCGCCCCCTGTTCCATGCCGGGGGACCCCACCGGCATGCCCGGCACGGCCAGCCCACGGCCGACGGGCTTCTCGGCCACCAGCTTCACGATCAGATCGGCCGGCACGTGCCCTTCAATGGTATAGGAGCCGATGCGCGCGGTGTGGCAGGACCCCAGGGCGTCGGGGACTCCCAGCGACGCCTTCACGGTGGCCATGTCGGCGGTATCGCGCACCGTGACGGTGAAGCCGGCCTTGCGCACGTGCGCCACCCACTCCTCGCAGCAGCCGCAGTTGGGGTCCTTGTACACGACCATCGTGCGCTCCGGTGGCTGCGCCATGGCAAGCGCGGGGCGGGCAATGATCAGGCCGCCAACGGCACAGGCGGCAGCGCGAAAGAAGTCGCGGCGGGAGTGCGGCACCGCCGCTCCGGACGGCGAGAGAGGAGTGAGCATACCGCACAGTATAGCGTCCGGCCCAAGCCCAGTTCCCGTTTGCGCCTCGCCGCGTGCCGCGCCTGCCCGACCCGCCAGCACCTCACGCCGGGGATGGCCTTGTACTGATTGGTCCAAGTCCGACCTCCCTATCGGGTTTTCCCCGACGCATTCCCATCACCCTCCTGACGGAGTGGCGCATGGAGAAGACCTAGACTCTCCCTCGCACTACCCAAATCCCACACTCCCAGAGGGAATTCGATGACCCCCGCAACCAGCGTGGCCGCCGCCGGCGCCGCCCCACGCGTCTCCGGCGTCGCGCTCGACCGCTTCTCATATGATGACGCGATCGTCCGGAAATTCCTGTTTGCCACGCTCATTTGGGGCGTGGTCGGCATGGTGGCTGGCCTGCTGATCGCGCTGCAGCTGGCCAATCCGATTTTCAATCTCGGTCTCGAATGGACGTCGTTCGGGCGCCTGCGGCCGCTGCACACCAACGCGGTGATCTTCGCCTTTGCCGGGAACGCGTTCTTCATGGGGTGCTATTACAGCACCCAGCGTCTGCTCAAGGCGCGCATGTTCTCCGATGGTCTGAGCAACTTCCACTTCTGGGGGTGGCAGGCGATCATCGTCTCCGCCGCCCTCACGCTGCCCTTCGGCTTCACGCAGGCCAAGGAGTACGCGGAGCTCGAGTGGCCCATCGACATCGCGATTGCGGTGGTGTGGGTGGCCTTCGCGGTGAATTTTTTCGGCACGCTGGTCAAGCGCCGTGAGCGCCACCTCTACGTGGCGCTCTGGTTCTACATCGCGTCCATCGTCACGGTCGCCATTCTGCACATCTTCAACAACCTGTCCGTCCCGGCCGGGTTCCTGAAGAGCTACAGCATCTATGCCGGCGTGCAGGACGCCTTCATGCAGTGGTGGTACGGCCACAACGCCGTCGCGTTCTTCCTCACGACGCCGTTCCTCGGGCTCATGTACTACTTCATGCCCAAGGCCGCAGAAGGGCCGGTGTTCAGCTACAAGCTGTCCATCCTGCACTTCTGGTCGCTGGTGTTCATGTACATCTGGGCCGGCCCGCACCACCTGCACTACACGGCGCTTCCCGAGTGGGCGAGCACGGTGGGCATGCTCTTCTCGGTGATGCTCTGGGCGCCCAGCTGGGGCGGCATGATCAATGGCCTCCTCACGCTGCGCGGCGCGTGGCACAAGGTGGCGCAGGACCCCATCCTCAAGTTCTTCGTGGTGGGTGTGACCGCCTACGGCATGTCCACCTTCGAGGGGCCGATGCTCTCCATCAAGAGCGTCAACGCCCTCGCGCACTACACCGACTGGATCATCGCGCACGTGCACACGGGTGCGCTGGGCTGGAACGGCTTCATGACCTTCGGCATCGTGTACTGGCTGCTGCCGCGCGTCTTCCAGACGCCGGTCTTCAGCAAGAAGGCCATGGAGCTGCACTTCTGGATCGCGTCGGTGGGAATCGTGCTGTACGTGGTGGCGATCTACAGCGCCGGCGTCACGCAGGGGCTCATGTGGCGCGCGTTCGACGAAACGGGACGCCTGGCGTACCCCGACTTCGTCGAGACCGTGCTCAAGCTGATGCCCATGTACTGGATGCGTGTGGCGGGCGGCACGTTGTACATCGTCGGCATGGTGATCTTCGGCTGGAACATCTTCAAGACGTGGGCGAACCGTCCGGCCACGTACGAGGTGCCGGTCATCGAAGCGGCGCCCCTGGCGAAGCGATATGTGGAGGATCACCCGGTGGTACCCGCGAACGGCCTGTGGGCGCGCTTCAACCAGGTGCAGTGGCACCGCGCGTGGGAACGCGCACCGATGCTCTTCACCGTGCTCACCACGCTGGCCGTCATCGTGGCCTCCCTCTTCGAGATCCTCCCCACGTTCCTCATCAAGTCGAACGTGCCCACGATCGCGAGCGTCAAGCCGTACACGCCGCTCGAACTCGCCGGCCGGGATCTCTACATCGCCGAGGGATGCTTCAACTGCCACTCGCAGATGGTGCGGCCGTTCCGCTACGAGACGGAGCGCTTCGGCGACTACAGCAAGCCGGGCGAGTCGGTCTACGAGCACCCGTTCCTCTGGGGTTCGCGCCGCATCGGTCCCGACCTGGCGCGTCAGGGCGGCAAGTACCCCGACCTGTGGCATGTGCGGCACTTCGAGAATCCGCGGGCCGTCACGGCCAAGTCGATCATGCCGGCGTACGCCCACTTCCTCAGCAAGTCGCTCGACTTCGACGGCATCCAGAGCCGCGTGGACGCGATGGCCATGGTGGGCGTGCCGTACGGTGATGCCGTGAACAAGGCCCCCGGCATGGCGCGCGAGCAGGCGAAGCAGATCGCCGCCGCCATCCGGGAGCAGGGCGGGCCCGAGGGGCTCGAGGACAAGCAGATCGTGGCCATGGTGGCCTACATGCAGCGGCTCGGCCGTGACATCAAGGTGACCGCCACGGCGAGCGCCGCGCCCACCCAGGCACCCGCGCGCGTGAACGGAGGGACCAACTGATGAAGCTCTCCGACATCATGTCCCACGCGCAGCTCTCCTTCTACACCGAAGTCGCGCTGGTCCTCTTCCTCGGCGTCTTCATCGCCGTCACCATCCGCACCTTCATGCCGTCGCGCAACCGGGAGATGGAGGTCGCCTCCCGGTTGCCGCTCGAAGACGATGTGGTGCTCACTCCCCGCACCGCGGAGCACTGACCCATGGCCGGACCCACGAACGACGACATCCAGGACAAGCTCCTGAACCACACGTACGACGGCATTCAGGAGTATGACAATCCGATGCCGCGGTGGTGGCTCCTCACGTTTGCCGCCACCATCGTCTTCTCCGTCATCTACCTGTTCAACATCGGCCCGGTGGGAAGCGGCAAGGGACGCATCGCCGACTATGAAGCCGACATGGCCGCGTATGCGAAGGCGCACCCGGCACCCACCGGTGGCGACATGAGCAGCGACCAGCTGCTGGCGCTCGTGAAGGACGAGGAGGCGATGGAGGAGGGGAAGGAGGCGTACACGGCCTACTGCGCCTCCTGTCACGCGCCCGACGGCGGCGGCCTCATTGGCCCCAATCTCGCGGATGCGTACTGGCTGCACGGTGGCACCATTGCCGACATCTACAAGACCGTCACCATTGGCGTGCTCGAGAAGGGCATGCCGCCCTGGGGGAAGACGCTCAAGCCCGAGCAGCTCTCCGCGGTGGTGGCGTACGTGAGCACCCTGCAGGGGACGACACCGGCCAACCCCAAGGCGCCGCAGGGAACCCCGGTCACACCGTGAGCCAACCGTGAGCACCACCGCCGCACCACCGGGGCTGGGGAGGCGCGTTCTCCCCACGCTCAACGAGGATGGGACGCGTCGCTGGATCCGCCCCAAGCCGTCGCACGGCAAGTGGTGGCGGCGGCGGCAGGTCGTCGCGTACTTCCTCATGGCGATCTTCTTCGCTGCGCCCCATCTGCGCCTCTTCGGCAAGCCGGTCTTCCTCATGGACCTGCCGCGCCGCGAGTTCACGCTCATGGGCTACACGTTCCTGCCCACGGACACGCTGCTGTTCATGTTCTCCCTGGGCAGCCTTGTCATTGGCATCTTTCTGGTGACGGCGTTGTGGGGGCGCGCGTGGTGCGGCTGGGCCTGCCCGCAGACGGTCTACCTCGAGTATCTCTTCCGCCCCATCGGCCGCTGGTTCGATGGTGGCTACACGCAGTCTCGCGCGCTCGACAAGCAGGGAGCCTGGTTCACGCCGCGGCGGCTGGGCAAGTACATCACCTTCTTCCTGCTGGCGCTCTTCGTGTCGCACACGATGCTCGCGTTCTTCGTGGGCACGCCGCAGCTGTACGAATGGATGCTGAGTTCGCCTGCCGAGCACCCGAGCGCGTTCTTCTTCGTGGTGCTGTTCACGGGGATCGTGTGGTTCAACTTCACGTATTTCCGCGAGCAGACCTGCCTCATCGTCTGCCCGTACGGACGCTGGCAGTCGGCGCTCATCGACCGGCAGTCCAAGATCGTGGCGTACGACTATGTGCGCGGCGAACCGCGGGCACTGGGCGCGAAGCAACGCGACGCCAACGCCGGCGATTGCATTGACTGCAAGGCCTGCGTGCAGACCTGCCCCACGGGCATCGACATCCGCAACGGCCTGCAGATGGAGTGCGTGCACTGCACGCAGTGCATCGACGCCTGCGACGAAATCATGACGAAGATCGGCAAGCCCACCGGGCTCATCCGCTATTCGTCGCAGGATGAGATTGCCGGCAAGCCAAGGCACCTGCTGCGGGTACGCACCATCCTGTATCCGCTGGTGCTGGCCATTCTGCTGGGCGGGCTGGGCGCGACCATGTACTACAAGCAGGCCGCCGACCTGACGGTGTTGCGCGGGCTCGACGGGCCGTTTGCCATGGAAGCCGACGGCCGCGTGTCCAACCAGATCCGCGTGAAGCTCACGAATCGCCGCAGCGCGGACATGGCCTACGGCATCGTGCTCGACCTGCAGGGCGAGCCCGACCTCACGGCCAATGACATCACCGTGGTGGCGCCGGAGAACCCGCTGCGCGTGCAGGCCGGGGAAACCCGGGCCACCAGCGTCTTCGTGCTGCTGCCCACGCGCGCCTTCACGAACGGCGAGCGGTTCATCACCATCACCGTGTCCGACGAGCGCGGCTACCGGGAGTCGGTGCGGTACCGGCTGCTGGGGCCGGCCACCGGCACCACCGGGAGTACCAGGCAATGAAGGCAGGCATGGGGTGGCCGATTGGCGTGGCCACGATTCTCGCGTGCACCGTGGCCGCGAACGTGGTGGTCATGCGCATCGCCAGCGATGATCCGTCGTTTGCGGTTGAGCCCGACTACTACCGCAAGGCGGTCCACTTCGACTCCACCATGGCGCAGGAGCGGCAGAACCTCAGCCTTGGCTGGGGATTCGATGCCGCGATCGACTCCATCGGCACATCCGGACGGACGCGCCTGGCGGTACGGCTGCGTGATGCGTCACAGGCGCCTCTGACCGGGGCGCGCGTGGCGGTCATGGCCCGCTTCAATGCCCGCGCCAACGATACGCTCACCGCCCTGCTCACGGAGGAAGGTCCCGGCGTTTATGCGGCCACGCTCCCCATCACGCACAGCGGGGAGTGGGAGGTGCGCGTGGATGCCACACACGGCAGCCAGCGCTTCTCCACGAGTGCGCGGGTAACGGCCGTGCACGCGCTCGCCGCCTCCGAGCCGGCACGCCGGTGATCACCACCGCGGCGGGGGTTCTGGTGGCCAGCCTGGTGGGCAGTGTCCACTGCGCCGGCATGTGCGGCGGCTTCGTCTGCTTCTATGCCGGATCGGCGAAGGGCAACGAACCCGCCGCGTTGCGGGCGCACGCCATGTACAACGTGGGGCGTCTGGCCTCCTACCTGCTCCTGGGCGCCATCGCCGGACTGCTTGGGGCCGGCGTCTCCCGCGCCGGAGCGCTGATGGGCGTGAGCCGCGCCGCCACTCTCGTGGCCGGGGCGCTCATGGTGGGATGGGCCATCAGCACCATGGCCGCACAGCGCGGCTTCTCCCTCGTGGCCCCGCGGGCGCCACAGGGCTGGCAGCGGGCCCTGGGACGCGTACTGCACGCGGTGCGGGAGCAGCCCATCGGCATTCGCGCCGGCCTCACGGGGCTCTTCACCACGCTGCTGCCCTGCGGGTGGCTCTATGTGTTCGTGGCCGCCGCCGGTGGCACCGGCAGCGTACCGTCGGCCATGGCCACCATGGCGCTGTTCTGGGTGGGGACGGTGCCGGCGCTCGTGGCGGTCGGCGTGGGCGCACAGACGCTGCTGACACCGTTTCGGCGCCGCCTCCCGGCATTCAGCGCCGCCGTGGTACTGATCATGGGATTGCTCTCCATGTCGGGCCGATTGCTGCCGCGCGCGGCGGCCTCACACGAGCTGCACATGGCCACCACGCCCACGGAGCAGATCCATGGCCACTGACACACTGCAACTGAGCGGCACGAAACCGGGCACGGGCGAGACCATCCTGTGTGCGCACTGCGGCTTGCCCGTCCCCGAGGGACTGGTGGACGACGCGGCCGAACGGCAGTTCTGCTGCACCGGGTGCCATACGGCGTTCACCATCCTGCATGAACACGGTCTCGATTCGTACTACGGCTTTGCCGAGCGCCGCGAGGCGCCGGTGCGCGCCTCGGGGCGCAGCTACGAGGAGTTCGATCACCCGGCGTTCGCGCAGCTGTATGTCACGCGCACGCCGGAAGGGCTGTCGCGCACGGAGCTGTATCTCGAGGGCGTGCATTGCGCCTCGTGCGTCTGGCTCGTGGAGCGCATGCCGCTGTTGCAGAACGGTGTCGTTCGCGCCGAGCTCGACGTGCGCCGCTCGCTGGCGGTCGTGGAGTGGGATGCGGAGGCCGTGGCGTTGTCGGCCGTGGCGCGGGCGCTCGACCTGTTGGGCTACCCACCGCACCCATACCGTGGCGTGGCGCGGGCCGACATGCGCCGGCGCGAGGACCGCACCATGCTGGTGCGCATCGGCATCGCGGGCGCCATCGCCATCAACGTGATGCTGCTCGCCCTCGCCCTGTACTCCGGCGAGCTGAACGGCATGGAGGCGCGCTTCACCACCTTTTTCCGGTGGATGAGCTTTGCGGTGACGGTGCCGGCCTTCCTCTGGCCGGGGCGCGTGTTCTTTACGGGTGCCTGGGCGTCGCTGCGCACGAAGTCGCTGCACATGGATCTGCCCATTGCCATTGCCCTGGCGGCGGGGTTCGTGCGGGGCGCCATCAACACGGTGACGGGCGAGGGGCCCATCTACTTCGACGGGCTGGCGCTGCTCATCTTCGCGCTGCTGGTGGGGCGGTTCCTGCAGCAGCGTGGGCAGCGCATGGCCGCCGACGCGGCCGAACTGCTGCACGCCATTGCGCCCAGCACCGCGCGCATCGTGGACGCGGGGAGTGCGAGCGACCAGATGCGGGACATTCCCACCGCCGCGCTGCTGCCGGGCATGGTGCTCGACGTGCGCGCCGGCGAGACGTTCGCCGCCGACGGCGTCGTGGTGCGCGGGGCGTCCAGTGTGAACGCGGCGCTCCTCACGGGAGAGTCGCGCCCCACGTCGGTGGGCGAAGGGACCACCGTGTATGCCGGCACCCTCAACGTGGCGGCGCCGCTGCGGGTGCGCGTGGTCGAGGCGGGAGAGACGAGTCGCATTGCCAAGCTGCTGCGACAGGTGGAGGAAAGCGCGCGCCGCCGTGCGCCCATCGTGCAGATGGCCAATCGCCTGGCGGGGATCTTCACCGCCGTGGTGCTGGTGGCCGCGGTCGCCACCTTCGCCAGCAAGACCCAGCTCAACGCCGGCGCGGCGCTCGACGACGCCATCGCCTTGCTCATCGTGACCTGCCCCTGTGCGCTCGCACTCGCCACCCCGCTGGCCATCACGGTGGCGGTGGGACGGGCAGCCGGCAACGGCATGCTCATCAAGGGCGGCGACGCGCTCGAGTTGCTGGCCACGCCCGGCACGCTCGTGCTCGACAAGACCGGTACCATTACCGAGGGGCGCACGGCACTGGCGTCGTGGTCGGGGCCGGAGTGGGTGAAGCCCCTGGTGCTGGCGCTGGAAGAGGGCTCCTCGCATCCGCTTGCCGACGGCTTCCGCCGAGCCTGGCCCGGCCTCGCGGTGCCGGTGGTCGCGCAGTCGCGTCATGTGATGGGGGGCGGGTTGGAGGGGGTGATCGACGGGCGCCTGGTGCGCATCGGCTCGCCACGCTTCGTGGCCGAGAGCACGACACGCCTCGCGCCCGCCGTGGCGGCGGCGCTCGACACCATCGATCGCACGCTGACCCCCGTACACATCGCGGTGGACGGGGAGCTCGTGGCGTTGGCCGGCATGGGCGATCGCGTACGCGAGGACGCATTGGCGTCGTTGCAGGCGCTGCGCGCGCGGGGCTGGCGCACCGTGATGCTGAGCGGCGATGCCACCGATGTGGTGACCGCGGTGGGGCGCGCGCTGCATTTTGGCGAAGCCGATGCCATTGGTGCCGCGTCGCCGGAGGACAAGCTGGCCTTCGTGGAACGGTGCAAGCAGCAGGGCACCGTGGTGATGGTGGGCGACGGCGTGAACGATGCTGCCGCGATTGCCGCGGCCCACGTGGGTATCGGGGTGCACGGCGGCGCCGAGGCGTGCCTGGCCACCGCCGACATCTACCTCACGCGTCCGGGGCTTTCCGCGCTGGTGGAGCTCACCGAAGGCGCGCGCCGTACCATGCGCGTCATCCGGCGCAACATCGGGTTTTCCATTGCGTACAACGTCATCGGGGCGGGGATGGCCGTGATCGGGATGCTGACGCCGCTCATTGCCGCCGTGCTCATGCCGGCCAGCTCGATTACCGTCGTCCTGGGCAGCTGGTACGGCCACACCTTCGCCCGCCGCCCGCGCGGTGCGGCGACCACCACGGAGTTGACGGCATGAGCGTGATCTTCATCGTGCTTCCCCTGGCCATCCTCATCGTGGGAGCGGCGGTGGGTGCGTTCGTCTGGAGCGCCCGCACGGGCCAGATGGATGATCTGGAAACCCCGGCCGTGCGGATGCTGCGGGACGAGGGGCGGTAGGGGCGCGCGGGAGCGGAGACGCGCGATGCCGGGAATCTTCTCCGCCATCTTGTCCCGTCCGGCCGGGAAGCGGACATTTCGCCCATGTCTACTTCCGACCATTTGGTCTCCAGGCCCACCGACGGCGCGGAGCGTCGGCGCAATCCCCGCTTGCGGGAGCTCGTCGACGAAATGCTGGCGTCCATTCGCGCCGCCGCCAACAACGACCTGTGGTCGCCAGAGGAGCGCGCGGCCTATGAGGCCGACATGGCGCGCATCATGGACAGCGTGCGCCAGCAGGCGTTGGGCGGACCGGCAGCGCGGGCGCGGCTGGACTAACCGTCCCGAGCGCGTCGTGGCGCTCAAGGCGGCGCCGATCGACGCGCGCCGCAGCCACGTGGGCTGGCTCGGCCCTTTCTCGCTCCCCGTCAGGCATTCCCGCTGGCGCGCGCATCCGCGGGTCGTAGGTTGGGCACCATGAGGCTCGCGTCCCTGCGTTCAGGGTGGCTGGTGGCCTTGGCACTGCTGCTGCCGGCCTGCCGCTCGCTGAGCCGCGCCACGCCCCATGTGTCGGGGCTCGCGGATACGGTGTTCTACGTGTCGGCGCGTGCCCGCATCGAGGGGCGGGACACGCGGGCGCGTGCAGCATCACTCGAGTATGGCCTGGCCGTCATGCAGCGCCACCAGGGCACCCCCGATGACCGGGGATTGGGGCGGGACATCATGGATAGCGTCCTGCTCGATTCCGTACGGTTCGTGCAGCTCCTTCGTGCGCGGGTGCAGAGGCAACGCGCGCCGCTCGACCTGGCGGTGCTGTATGTGCACGGCATGGGCACCTCGTTGCACGAGGCGTGGCAGTATGCGGCCGCGGCGTCGGTGCAGAGCGGTACGCCGGTGCCGTGGATCGTCTTCTGCTGGCCCGCCAGCGGGTCGGGCGCGAGCCGACCGCAGCCCCAGGCGTTCTTCACCGCCGGGTATCACCGCGACGCGGCCATGGCGGACAGCGCCCGGGCGGCGTTTGCGCAGACCCTGCAGGTCGTGCGGGCGGCCGTACCGAACGCGCAACTCGTGCTCGCGTCGCACTCTCTGGGGGGCCAGCTGGTGGGGCGGGCGCTGCACCATGACACCACCCTGCGCGCCGATCTCGAACGGGCGCCGCTGCGCGCCCTTGCATTTGCGATCCCCGACGTGAACGCCCAGGCGTTCAACGACACGCTGGCCCCGGCGCTGCGCTACACGGCCACCCGGCGCGTCGTGTACGTGACGCGCAACGATCGCGCGATGATGGTCGCGCGCCGCATCAACGGAACGCCGCGTGCCGGCCTGCGGTCAGCAGGCAACTGGCGCGCTGCCGATTCGGCGTTCGTGGAGACCGTGGACGTCACGAACGCGGCCACCACGGAGGGGTGGTTTCAATCGCACTTCGGCAGCCATCACGCCATCAAGCGCAAGACGGGGTTGCTCGTGGACCTCGTCGCGATCGTCGGTGGTCAGCGCGACGCCACGTGTCGATCGCGCGTGGGGTTCGGCGAGCCGGACGCGGACGGGATATGGCGACTGCAGCACGTGGTGCCGACGACCAGCGACCTGCTCGCCTGCCCAGCGATGCATCATGGAGCGGCACGATGAGGCGCGGCCTGCGGATCACCCTCGTGGCCGCCTGCCTCGCCGTCCCGGCGGCCGCGACGGGACAGCCACCGGCACGCCTGCCGGCCGACGGCGGCACCACCTTCTCGCTGGGGCAGCCCGGGGTATGGTTGCCAACCGGTGGGCTCTCCACCGGCCTCGAACGCCGCGATGGCGAGGCGGTGGCCGTTACCGAACTGCGCGGTGGCATGTATGTCGAACTGCTCAGCCGCGTGCTGGGTCTTGGCGGCCTTCATGCCGAGGGGTACGGTGGGCTGCTCGACACCCGCTTCAATGGCGGCGTACGCCTGCGCGCCGTCTCGCCGTTCCTGCGACTCGGCATCGGCGTGGACTACAGTGGCATGGACAAGCAGGTGCGACCGCTCGTGTCGTTCACGCATCCGGTGCGCCGTGGCGGCGTTCGGCACGACGGGAGCATGATGCGTATCGACTATCGCGGCGGCCCCGAACGCATGGTCACCGTTGGCGTCGAAGTGCCGTTCCTGCGGAAGATTCCCCTCGGCACCACGCGGCCGCACGAAGATCGCGTGGTGCTGCGCGATCGTGCGAGCCCCGATGCGCCGCTGCCCGTGGGACGTGGCGCGGTGGCGGCGCTGGACAGCGCGCGCCATGCGGCGCACCGCATCCAGGCGCTCATCGTGCCCTGGGCCGACCATACCGGCGGCGGCGGCCGCGCCAGCGACTCCGCCGTGGTGCAGCGGCTGCGGAGCATCGGCGCACTCGCGCGGGCGACCACCGTGGAGCACGAAGTCCGCCGGTGGCACGCGGCGCTCGATGTGGCCTTCTCCGCGGCGCTGCACGACGGGACCGGCGACGCAGCGCACGTCACCCCCGAGGGGCGGCGGGCCGCCGTGGCGGCGCGCGCCGTCCTGCTGGACGAAGTGATTGTGCCCTACGACCGCCTGCTCGGTCAGGCAAAGGATCACGACACCACCCGGGACTTCGCGCTGCTGGCCCGCGGCGCGTTTCTGCGCTGGCTCCACGTGCAGGGCGGCTTGTCGCGCCAGGCCATTCCCGATGCCCTGGGCGTGTTTGGTGCGATGCTCGACATCGTGGAGGAGGTGCGGCGCACCGCGCACGCGCAGTGGAACGGCTCCCGTTTCGTGTGGCTTCCGCTGCAGCTCGCGCTGGAGCCGGAGCAACACGACACCCAGCAGGAGCTCGACGCGCTGGTGGCGCACATGGCGGGCGAACCGGTGACCGACGGGAACGACATCTCGTACGTGATCAATGAGCAGTTCCAGTACCAGCTGAGCCGCACGGTGCATGCGGCCCGTGAGTACCACGTGCTCTGGACGCACGACTTTCGGGGCAAGGACGGGCGCGGCGATCCCGACGAGATGAGCTTCCGCCACGTCCTGCGCTCCTACCTTGCGGCCATGACGGCGCGCGTGCGCGAGTACGACAGCACGGGGGTCTTTCCCACGTACCTGATCATTCTCGACGAGTGGTTCTATCGGGCCAACACGGCGCGCCTCTGGATGGACCTGCTGGAGAATCCCCTGCACCACCGCGTGCGGCTCAAGGCGGGGTTCGGCGCCTGGGAAGATTCGCTCGCCGCGGCGCAGCAGGCGCTGCGCGACGCCGTGGCGCACTCGTCGCTGCTCACGGCCCAGCGCCGGCACTATGGCGAGGGGTGGCTGCGGTCGCTCGTGAAGGTCCACGTGAACATCACCAATGTCTCCGACCCCTCATTCACGAGCTGGCGGGTGGCGACGGCGTTTCCGGTACCGGATACCTGGATGCGCGACCACCGCAAACTGGTGGTGTACGACGTGTCGGAGCGCGACCCGTACCGCGGCGAATCGATCGTGACCGGGGCCGGCATCGGCGAGCACTACGCGAATCTCTCCTGGGAGGATCGCTCGTTGCTCGTGCGCGGACCGGCCAACCTGTCGCTCAAGACGGCGGCCCGCGAGCTGCTCCTGAGTCAGGGGGTGTCCCCCGCCCGCATCCCCGCGGTGCTGCGCCCGCTGCCGCTGGCGCCGGACTACGCCGCGCTCGTGGAACGGAATCGCGGCCTGCCGGGGCGCGACCTGCGGGCGTTGCTCCTGCAGAACCGCACCGGGTACGCGGACAAGAGCCTCAACGTCACGAAGGCCCTGCTGTATACGCTCATGCCTGCGGGCTCCGTCATCAAGATTCCCGATTCGCTCTGGAACGGGACCTTCTGGGGCAGTGCCCTGCTGGGGGCGTCCTTGCGCGGGGTGCGCGTGCTGGTGATTGCGCCCACGCTGGCCAACGCGCCGGCGCGTGCCTTCGGGTCGATGATTCGCAGCCGGGAGCTGCTCTGGCGCTTCGTCATGGCCGAGCAGCTGTTCGGGGATGTCATTCGCCGCGAGGGCGGCCTGCTCAAGGTGGGGTTGTACGCGTCGGAGATTCCCGTGAGCAACGTGCCGGGCAAGATCCTGTCCGTGCGCACCACGCTGGCTCGCGAGCCGTGGCTGCGCGACCTGTTTGCCTTTCCGCCCAGTGTGTACGAGGGGCTGGAGGAGCTCGCCGCCACCCTGGGGGCGCTGCCGATTCCGGTGCGCGACGGCAACGAGTTCGAGGCACGGGAACGGCCGCTGCTGCATCTCAAGGCCAACTTCATTGCCAGCCGCGAAGCCTGGTCGGTGATGGCGCGCCGCGATTGGGTGGAGCTGACCCGCGAGTTCGTGCCACGCCGCATGTCGCAGCTGCAGGCCCGTGGCGCCGCCGTCGCCTCGTTCGGCGACACCACGGGGGCCCGCATTGACGTGGGCGGCGACGTCGTGCGCAGTTGGTATGAGGGACTCCCCGCCGCGCAACGCGACCGGGTGGTGTTCTATACCCTGATCGGGTCAGCCAATCAGAACGATCGCAGCATGGTCAGCGACGGCGAGGCGTCGCTGCTCATGGCCGGCTGGCCGTCGGTGACCGCCACGATCGATCTCATCTCGCTCATCGGCCAGTCCCGCTGGATCGATGATCCCGCGGTGCTCGACCAATTGCTGCCCCGCCGCGGCGCCCTCGCGACGCGCATCGCCCACTGGTTCAAGTTCGCGTTCTGAGCGCGCGCTACTTCTTCGCGCCCAGAGTGAGATAGTCCGTGGCCAGGTTCGCCATGGCACGGACGCCGGTGATGAGCGCGCCCTCGTCGGCAAAGAATAGCGGCGAGTGGTTCACGGGCACGGTGTTCGGGTCCTTGTCCCTGGGTGTGACCCCGAGGAAGAAGAAGACGCCGGGAATCTCCCGGGTGAACACCGGGAAGTCTTCGCTCCCCATCACGGGATTGATGAACGCCACGTCCCCCGACACCCGCCGCAGCGTGGGCAGCATGCGGTCGGTGAGCGTGGTGTCGTTCTTCGTCACCAGCCCGCCGCGATCCACTTCCACGATGGCCGTGGCGCCGGCGGACCGGGCGATGTCCTCCGCCGTACGCTTGATGCGCATGGCGATGTCGGCACGCATGGCGTCATCGAAGGTGCGCAGCGTGCCCACCATGACGACGCTATCCGGGATGATGTTGCTGCGGTTGCCGCCGGTGATCTGCCCGACCGTGAGCACGCTGGGCAGGTACGCCACGTTCACCTGGCGACTGGCGATCGTCTGCAGCCCCAGCACGATCTGCGACGAGACCACGATGGGGTCCACCCCCGACCACGGCTGCGAGCCGTGGGTCTGCTTTCCCTTCACGATGATCTTGAAGTTGCCGGCGGCCGCCATGATGGGCCCTGGCCGCACGCCGATCTGCCCCACGCGATTGGGCCACACATGCAGGCCGAACACCGCATTCGGGACGGGCGCCTTGAGTGCGCCATCATCCACCATGGCCTGCGCTCCACCCAGCCCCTCCTCCGCCGGCTGGAAGAGGAACTTGATCGTACCGGGGATCTGCGCCTTCATGCCGGCGAGCACCTCGGCGGCGCCCATGAGAATGGCGACGTGATTGTCGTGGCCGCAGGCGTGCATGACCCCCACCTCCTGTCCCTGCCACTGCGTGCGCACCTTGCTCTTGAAGGGCAGATCCACGAGTTCCGTGACCGGCAGCGCATCCATGTCGGCACGCAAGGCAACCACGGGGCCGGGCTTGCCGCCGCGCAGAATGCCTACGACGCCGGTGCGGCCCACCGGGGCCTGCACTTCGAGCCCCAACTGGCGCAGATGATCGGCCACGAGGGCCGCCGTGCGCTTCTCCTCGAAGCTGAGCTCCGGGTGCTCATGAATGTCGCGGCGCCAAGCGACCACCTTGGGCATCACCGATGGCAGTTTGCCTTCGATGAGCTTGGCCAGCTCGGATGGGGGGGCGGACTGGGCCGCGGCGGGCGGCGCAACGACAGCGAGCGCGGCCGCACCGGCCGCGAGACGGAACAGACGCATCGGGACTCCGTAAGAGGGGGACGCGCCGCGGGCGCACGACGCGTGCTGCGCTCCAAGCTACGGGTGTCGGGATTTCGGCGATAGAGGAACAGCGCGCTCGACGAACGCGACGAGCTGAAGGAGTCGTCCGACGGCCGCTTCTTCTTCAACCTCAAGGCGGGCAACCATCAGGTGACCGGTAGCACGTGCGCGACCCCGTCTCGATCAGGCGGGGCCGAGCACCTCGGTGAAGAACGGCTCGAGGTCGATGACGAAGGCCGACGCCGCGCCGGCCGGTTGCCACTCGAGCCGATCGGCGTGGATGCTCGGGCGTTCGTCGTGCGGGAGCCAGCGTTCCACCAGTCGTGAGTCGAGATCGACGATCCAGTACTCGATGCCGGCCTGCTGGTAGCGCCCACGTTTGACCACGCGGTCGAAGCGGGCCGTGCTGGGCGACAGGATCTCCACGAACAGCAGCGCCTCGGTGCGCTCCTCATTCGTGCGCGGGCGGCGGCCGTCGGTGAGCGGCACCACGTACAGGTCCGGCTGGACCAGCGTGCGCGGGTCGAGGACCCACTCCGATGGCGCCACGAACACCGTCCCGATGCCCGCCGGGCGA
>Ga0315900_10006133_pt1 | contig 16248 bp, 8 predicted proteins | sample LakEriMetagenome_FD_203521 | JGI IMG/M metagenome (GOLD analysis project Ga0315900, IMG submission 203521) | Freshwater fungal communities from buoy surface, Lake Erie, Ohio, United States - Buoy 12 MA114 | ecosystem: Environmental > Aquatic > Freshwater > Lake > Lake biofilm | place: USA: Lake...
GGAGAGGGCACGAGGCCGCAGGACCTGATCACCGGCTCCAAGGCTCAGATCCCGGTGACGCAAAGCCTCACGCTGGGATCGGGCAGCATCACCTCGGTGTCCGGTGTGGATCCTCTCACCGGCAAGGGGCTGCTGGTTCCCTATGGCACAAGCACCGACGGTGTTTCCTGGATTGATCCTTCGGGTTTGGACATCACCGCAGGCGGACTGCCTGAAAAGACCATTCTGCTTTCCTCCCGGCAGATCACCACGCAGGCTGGCGCGCAGCAGGACCTTCGCGGCGGCGGCGACCTGCTGGCCTACCGATTTGTCAGCGGCACGAGAGGCACGCGTGACATCCTGGCGGATGAGGGTCTCTTTGCCGTGCTTCCCGGGTTTCAGGACTGGCATGCACCTTTTGGAGCCTTCAACACGGGGGCCGAGGCCGCAAGCCTCAAGGGTGACCTGGGTTATGTGAACAGCACAATACGGGTGGGTGACCGTGTGCAGCTTGGTGGTGGCGCGGGCCTTGCCGCAGGACTCTACACGCTGCTGCCGGCACGTTATGCGCTGCTTCCAGGCGCCTTCCTCATCACGCCGCAGTCGGGCGTGCCTGTCTCGAGCCAGCTGCGTCCTGATGGTGCCGTGCTCACTTCGGGACAGCGCTACAACACTTTGAACACGACGCGAGCCGCACCGCTGCTGCAGCAGCGCTTTGAAATCGCTTCGTCCGCCACGCTGGCCCAGCGCGCGCAGTATGACATCTTCTCGGCCAACACCTTCCTGGCCGCCTATGCCGCCCAGCGCGGGCTTGATCTCCAGCGCCTGCCGCGTGACTCCGGGCGCATGGTGCTGGATGCGACTTCGGCGATGTCCCTTGCAGGCACGGTCTCCGCACGCCCTCTCACCACGCAGGGCCGCGACGGTCGCATCGACATCAGCAGTCCGCTGGACATCATCATCGGTCATCAGGACAGCGCCCCGGTGGCGGGCAAGCTGCTGCTCAACGCGCGTCAGTTGAGCAGCTTCGGCGTCGGCAGCCTGCTCATCGGCGGCGTGCGCAGCCAGGGTGCGGACGGCACCGCGGTGGCGGTGAAAACCCGCAACATCACCGTGGACAACATGAACACGGCCCAGGGTGAGGCGGAGGTTCTTGAGGGGCCGGAAATCATCCTCGCCGCCTCCGGGCTGATTGAGCTGAAGTCCGGCGCGGTGGTCCGGCAGTCGGGCGTTCTCTCCGGAGGCGCCGACACCCTGCTGCTCGGCAGCAACACCGTTGCTGGGAGCGGCTCGGGCTCGCTGTTGCGTGTCTCCAGCGACCCGGTCGCTGCGGTGAGGCGTTTTGGAGTGACCCCCGGCACGGGAGCCGCCGCCATGACCCTCGGGGCAGGCAGCCAGGTTTCAGGCGTCAGCGTGCTGCTGGACAGCACCTTCGCCACGACGTTTGCCTCGTCCGCCGTGGTTGAAGGAACCCGCATCAGCTTCAGCAGCGGCCAGGTCAGCCTGCTGCTGGGCGGTTCGTCCGGAGCGCCTGCGGGCCGCGGTCTGGTCCTGGATGCCAACGCGCTTTCCAATCTTGGTTCGGCAAAGCATCTGTCGCTTCTCAGCTACACCACGCTCGACACTTATGGTTCGGGCACCCTGGGCGGCGGCACGCTGGATTCACTCAGCCTTTCCGCAGCGCAGATCCGCGGCTTCAGCAACAGCGGCGGCTTGGTCACCTTCGCCGCCAGGCGCGTGGACATCGCCAACACGGCGAACGCGGCGGCCACCGGGGCCGAGACCGGAACGTCGGGCGGCACTCTGCGCATCGAGGCCGAGGAGCTGCACCTTGGCGGCAACGCCACGCGCATCGTCCAATACGGCGCCGTGCAGGCGGAGGCTTCCAGGGGAATCTTCCTCGACGGCACGGGAAGCCTGGGCATTGGCGGCAGCCTGAGCCTGGCGGCTCCCTGGATGAAGTCGGCCGCCGGCTCATCGCAGTCGATCACCTCGACGGGCGCCATGGAGATCACCTCCGCAGGTTCGGCCGCGTTCCAGGCCGGGGGAGCCGCCGCGAGCCTCAGTCTGACCGGGGCCAGCCTGCGATTTGACAGCCGGATGACGCTGCCAGGCGGTTCCGTCACGCTCAGGGCCACCACCGGAAGCCTGCAGATGGATGGTGAAGTCAGCACCGCCGGCATCGCCTCCGGCCCTGCCGGACAGCAGCGCCTGCTTCAGGCCGGCAGCATCCGTCTGTCGGCCGACCAGGGCAATGTCACGGTTTCCGGCACTCTCGATGTCTCCGCCGTGACGGGAGGTGAAGCGGGTCGGGTGGACATCAGCGTGCCCTCCGGTTCGGTCAGCCTGGGATCCGCCACCCTGCTGGGAACCGGCGGCGCTTCATTTGGCCTGGACGTGCGTCAGATGGCCTCGACCTCCGGCCTTCACACCTTGCTGAACAACGCCGGCTTCACCGGACAGCGTGATCTCCGGGTGCGCGACGGAGACGTGGTGCTGGATGGAAGCGCCCGGGTCACCGGCCTAACGGTCAGCGCCGATGCCGGGGCCGTCCGTGTCACGGGGCAGGTGGACGCATCGGGAGTCACGGGAGGAACGATCCGCCTTCTGGCTGCGAAGGGCGTCACCTTGCAATCGGGATCACAGCTTGATGTGTCGGCTGCAAAAGTCGACTCCGCCGGCAGGGGCGGTGCTGTTTATCTGGAGACGCGCGGCCAGTCCGGCGGCCAGGTCGAAGTCCAGTCCGGCAGCGTGATTGACCTGTCGGTGGATGCCGCGCTCACGGCCGGGCAGTTTTCCGGCACCCTGCATCTGCGTGCGCCGCAGACCGGGGGTGGCACCGACCTGGCCCTGCGGCCTGTCGCCGGCTCCGTGCTCGGCGCTTCGGCGATCACGGCGGAAGGTTTTCAAGTGTATGACCTGACCGGCGGCGGAACGCTCACCACCGCCGTCAGGGACCAGGTGCTGGCCAATGGCAACGCCTTTGCCGCCAATGAATCCGCCATCACCACACGCCTGTTCACGGGTGCGAACGCGGGGCTTGCCTCCAGCTTTGTTCTGCTGACCGGCGCGGAGCTCGTCAACCGCACCGGCGACCTCACGCTGGGAAACACCAGTCCCGGCGCCGGCAGCACGGCCTGGGATCTGTCGGGCTTCCGGTTTGGAGCACGTCAGAGCGCCGGTGTGCTGACCCTGCGGGCCGCGGGCAACCTGGTGTTCAACGAGGCGTTGAGCGACGGCTTCACCTCCGCCGCCTACAACGCCCAACTGATGACCAACAATTCGTTAGTCTCGGATCATGTCGAAGGCTGGTCCTACCGGCTTGCCGCAGGCGCTGACTTCAGCTCGGTCGACCATCGTTCGGTGGTCCAGGGCGCCGGTTCGCTGCTGCTTGGGCGCAATGCGGGTGACGCGAATGAAATCGCCAGCAACCTTGGGGACAGGGCCAGGACCTCGGTGGCCGTGGCGGGCTTCTATCAGGTGATTCGCACCGGCGGCGGTGGCATTGACATCAGCACGGGCGCCGATGTCCGCCTGCTCAACCAGTATGCGTCCATCTATTCGGCCGGCGTTCGTGTGGCGGATCCGACGATGGGCGGACGGTTCGACCTGCCGATCCTGGATTATGCCGGGGGCACCAGCAGCCTCGGCCCCGTGCAGCAGACGCCGCCTTACGCGGTGCAGTACGCCCAGGGCGGCGGCAACGTGGAGGTCCGTGCGGGCAATGACATCCTTCATCTCACGCGCAACGCCGCCGGCGAGCTTGTGGCGGACTCCCAGCGCCAGCTTCCCATGAACTGGCTCTACCGTCGCGGCTATGTGGACCCGATGACCGGCCAGTTCGGCAAGGCACGTTTTGGCGATGTGGCGACGACCACGTGGTGGGTGGATTACAGCAACTTTTTTGAAGGCGTCGGCGCCCTGGGCGGCGGCAACGTCTTGATGTCCGCCGGACGCGACATCGCCAACGTGGACGCCGTGGTGCCGACCAACGCGCGCCTTTCCAAGGACGGCGTGCTGACCGAGCTTGGCGGCGGCAGCCTCAGCGTGCGCGCCGGACGAAACCTCGACGCCGGCGTGTATTATGTGGAGCGTGGCGCCGGCAGCCTGCGTGCCGGGGGTTCCATCATCACCAACGCCACCCGCTCGCCTTCGCTGACGAACCTCGCCGACGCCGCCCCGCTGGCATCGCAGACGTGGCTTCCAACCCAGCTTTTTGTTGGGAAATCCGCCTTCGATGTTCGCGCCGGGCGCGACGTGCTGATCGCGCCGGCCTCGAACCCCTTCCTTCTCCCGGGCGGTTACAGCAACAGCTTCTGGTACAAGACCTACTTCAACACCTATTCCCAGGATGCCTCGGTCTCGGTCACCTCGCTCTCCGGTTCCGTGACGCTGCGATCCTCCACAACGCTGCCCACGGTCGGCGGCGGTGGTGCGATGCCCGTGCTGCTGGCCTGGATTCAAAACCAGCTGCTCTACAACGTCCAGAACCCCGGAACCTCCTCCTACTACCATCCCTGGCTGCGCCTCAATGAAACCAAGGTGGATTCCTTTGGCACGGTGGCGTCGCTGGCGCCCGGATCGCTGAAGCTGGCGGCCCTTGGCGGGGATGTGAACGTGGTCGGAGGCCTCACCCTGGCGCCTTCGAGCCGTGGCACGCTGGACATCCTGGCGACGGGTTCCGTCAACGCCCTGCAGCCGAACGGCCGCACCACGGTCAATGGCGCGTCCACCACGGCCTGGGGCAGCAGCATCATCAACGTCTCCGATGCGAGCCCGCAGTCGATCCCCGGCCTGGCCAATCCCTTCGCCTTCCAGACCCTCGGCGGCCTGGCCGCCAGCAGCGCCAGCGCCTCGGGCGACAATTTCCTGCTCTTCCTGGACGCCAGCCTTCGGGAAACCGGTTCCACGCAGGGCGCCTTCGGCGTGCTTCAGGCCAAGCAGGCGCTGCATGCCCAGGGGTTGCTTCATGCCGGGGACACCGAACCTGTGCGCGTGACCGCGCGGGGGGGTGACATCAGCGGTCTTGGGCTGTTCACGCCCAAAATGGCGAGGATCCAGGCTTCTCGTGACATTCGCGACGTGGCTTTCTACCTGCAAAACACCGCCGCCTCGGATGTCAGCGTGGTTTCCAGCGGACGCGACATGATCCTTTACGACGCCGGCAGTCTGCTGCGCACCCAGGCAAACTCCTCCGGCAACATCATCAATGTCGGGGACAGCCCCCTGTCGGGCGACATCCAGGTCAGCGGACCGGGTTCGCTGCAGGTGCTGGCCGGGCGTCATCTCGATCTTGGCAGCGGTGGCAACAATCCGGACGGCACCGGGGTGGGCATCACCAGCATCGGCAACGGCAGAAACCCGAGCCTGCCGTTTGACGGAGCCAGCCTCACGCTGGCCGCAGGCATTGGCCCGTCGGCCGGGCTTGCCGCCAGCAGCGTGGACTTCAGCCGGTTCATCACCGAGGTCATCAACGGGCCTCGTGGCGGGCAGTATCTGAGCGACTATGGCAAGGCCACGGCTTCGACCGTGGACACGCTGGGCGAGTTTCAGGCGCTGTCGCCTGACGAGCAGCGCCGTGTGGCGCTGGGGGTCTTTGCCATCGCGTTGCGGACGGCCGGACGTGAGCATTCATCCAAGGGCACGGATTATGAGGATGGCTTTGCCGCGATTGCCTCGCTCTTCCCCGGCACTTCCTGGAGCGGTGACATCACCACCCAGGCTCGTGACATCCGAACCAAAAGCGGCGGCGGCATCGACATCCTCGTGCCCGGCGGCGGCCTGAAGCTGGCCACGGCGCTGCTGGGCAACTCCCTTGCGCCTCCCGGCATCATCACGGAAGGCGGCGGCGGCATCAACATCTTCGCCCACCAGGACGTGGACATTGGCATTGCCCGAATCTTCACCCTGCGCGGAGGAGACGAGGTGATCTGGTCGTCGAAGGGTGACATCGCGGCAGGCAGTTCCTCGAAGACCGTGCAGTCGGCTCCTCCCACCCGCGTCATCATTGACCCGCAGAGCGCCGACCTGAAGACGGACCTTGCCGGCCTGGCGACGGGCGGTGGCATCGGCGTGCTGGCCACGGTGGCCGGCGTGCCTCCGGGAAACGTCGACCTCATTGCTCCCAGTGGCACCGTGGATGCGGGCGACGCGGGCATTCGTGCCACGGGCAATCTCAACATCGCCGCGACGGTGGTGCTCAACAGCGGCAACATCAGCGTCGGCGGCACGGCCTCCGGCGGGGCTGCGGCTCCTGCGGCGGCGGCGGTGAACGTCTCCGGCATGTCCTCTTCATCGAACGCGGCTGCGGCCGCCGCCAACACGGCCGCCACAAAGCCTGGTGCCGCGAAGGAGAACACGGTGGCTCAGAACGATGACAGCCAGACGCCTTCGATGATGAGCGTGGAGGTGCTGGGATACGGTGGCGGGGAGGGTGAGGAGGACGAGGAGCAGAAGAAGCGCCGCCAGTCATTGCCCTGAGACGGATGAAGCCGTGGAGGCAGGTGCTGCACGCTGCTGTCAAGCCCATGCCACAGTGCCGCAGGCATCGCGGTTGCGTATGCTGACGTCCTGCTGTCAGTTGTTCGTCTTATGAGCAAGAAGACCTGCCCGATGTGTGGGATGGATGAAATCCTGGATCGTGGCGACCGCCTGGAATGCGCCACCTGCGGTCACGAATGGACCCAGGATCCGGCTCCAGAGGAGGTCGTTGCGGAGCGCGTCGTGAAGGACGCCCACGGCAATGTCCTGGCGAATGGCGACATCGTTGCGATGATCAAGGACATCAAGCTCAAGGGCAGCTCCGACGTCCTCAAGGTCGGCACGAAGTCCAGGCCCATCCGCCTGGTGGAGGGCGATCATGAGATCTCCTGCAAGATGGACGGCATGGCCATCGCCCTGAAGGCCTGTTTTGTGAAGAAGGTCCAGCCCTGAAGCTTCAACGGAATGGCCCGGCGGTTGTGAAGGCCTTGTTGGACTGCTTCAGGCATCAGCGGGTCAGCCTCATTTCATGGCTGGAGATGGTGAGCGTGACGCCCGCCTCCTGATGTCTGTGCACGGAGATGAAGTCCGCCGTCTTCGCCCCGTCCTCGAGGGTTACCTCCGCCGAATACGCGCCCTTGCCGTCTGCTTTCAGCGGCACGGACTGCCAGGCGTCGAACTCCATGAGGATGCTGTAGTCGGGATGACGGTTCACGGACCAGTAAAGTTCGTTGGACTGAGGTTCGACGCCGTCGGGGAAGGTGACGCTGACCTGGCAGCGCTTCAGGCCTGCGTCGGACTTTGCCTCCAGCCTGGGCGAGGTGATCAGACGTCGCGTGTTGAAGAAATGATGCATGGCGAAGGCGTAAAGGTTTTCATCGACGTCCGCCTGTGAGTTCACGGGTTTGGTGAAACCGGCCTCCCTGGCGCCTCCGTGCTGGCCTCCGGGCATGATGTAGACAGGAAGACCGGGGAACTTTTCACCCAGCTCGATGAGTCCGGGGCTGACGTTGTCATTGGATCCCTGGCAGTAGAGAATGTCCACGCCGCGTTTTTTGAGAGTGTCCAGGTAGTTGGTGGTGCGGCAGACTTCCCAGGCCAGGCTGCTGGCATCCTTGATCTCGGCGTCGCTCCAGCCGGCGGCCTTCACGGATTCCAGGGTGAGGCGTTCGTCGGAACGCGCCTTCTGGCGCACCAGCATGGCCTTGCGTCCGATCTCCGAGGTCATGCCGGCGATGAATGCGTCGTTCATGCGGGTGATCGCCGGGTCCTGGGTGCCCTCGACATACGGGCCTCCGGGGCTGTCGATGATGGGCGCGACCACCGGCATCATGGCGGTGATTCGGTCGTCGGCGATGCAGGACGCCGCCGCGCCGACGCCGCGCTTGGAACCTCCGGTGGTCAGCACCCGGCGGGGTTGAAAGACATCGCTTTCGGCCATCGCCGCCGTCAGGGCGCGCATGTCGCTCAGCCCCCAGATCCAGGCGGGGGTGTAACGGGTGTCCTTGGTCCGGACGAAGCGCTCCTCCATGAGCAGGTGCAGCCTGCCGACGGGCTCCATGTCCGTGATGGGGACCATGCCGACAAACACCAGCCCGACGCCATGCTCCTTGAGCAGCCGGAGCTTCGCCCCTGTCGGCATGGGCGCCTTGGGCGCAAGCCCCATGTTCTCGATGAGCACGTTGCTGCAGGGCCTGCCGACTGGCGCCAGCATGGCCACAGGCAGCCGCACCTTCTGCCCGGGCCACCATTCGCAGACGGTGATTTCGACGACCTTGGCCCGCAGGGCGGGATCCTTGGCGAGGGGTTTCCAGTCTTCGATCACGCGGGTTTCCAGCGTCGAGGTGTCACGCACTGAGACCATGTCATAACGGCCGACGGTGATGCCGGCCTGGGCCGTGTGAACACCTGCGAACAGAAGGCAGCAGAAAAGGAGGGGGCGAGTCATGAGGAGGATTTCAACGTCCGTGGCGGCACAAACCCTTCAGGCGTCCGCCACCCGGCCATCCTTGCGGTCAAGCGCTTCACCGGCATGGTGGGTTCATGCATTCCGCACCTGATCACATTCTTCAGACCGGCCTGGCCTTCTGGAGCTCCAAAGCGCTGCTCACCGCCGTCGAGATCGGTCTTTTCACCGATCTGGCGCGGCATCCTGGTGATCTCGCCAGCGTGCAGGGCAGGATGGGCCTGCACCCTCGCGCAGCCCGTGACTTTCTGGACGCCCTGGTCGCGCTTGGCTTTCTCAGTCGTGAAGACGGCGTCTATCGAAACACGGCGGAAACCGACTTTTATCTCGACAAGGCCAAGCCTTCGTACATCGGCGGCATCCTCGAGATGGCGAACCACAGGCTCTACCGTTACTGGGGCGAGCTGACGACGGCGGTGCGCACAGGGGAGTCGCAGAACGAGTCCAAGGGCGGGCATGACCCTTTCAAGGCGCTCTATGCCGATCCGGCAAAACTGCGTGAGTTTCTGCATGCGATGTCAGGGGTCAGCCGAGGGGCCAACATGGCCATCGCGCAGAAGTTTCCGTGGAGGGACTATTCAAACTGCGCGGACATCGGCACCGCCCAGGGAGATCTGGTCATGCAGATCTGCCGTGCCAACCCGCACCTGCGCGGCTTCGGCTTTGACCTGCCCGAGGTCGGCCCTGTCTTTGAGGACTACATCGCCGAGAACGGCCTGTCCGAACGCGTGAGCTTCCAGGGTGGCAGCTTCTTCACGGATGATCTGCCGGCTGCGGACGTGATCCTGTTTGGTCACATCCTCCACGACTGGAACCTGGAATCCAAGCTCATGCTGCTGCGCAAGGCCTTCGCCGCCCTGCCGCCCGGCGGTGCCGTGATTGTTTATGACTCAATCATTGATGACGAGCGCAGGAGCAACGCCTTCGGGCTGCTGATGAGCCTGAACATGCTCATCGAGACACCCGGCGGCTTTGACTACACGGGGGCCGACTGCATTGGCTGGATGGAGCAGGCGGGCTTCAGCGACTGTCGTGTCGAGCCTTTGGTTGGGCCGGACTCCATGGCGGTCGGCTTCAGGCCGGCATGACGGAGGCGTTCAGCGGTCTCAGCCCTGCTCCTGCGCCGCGGTCTTGGATCCCGGTGGCGGCGGAGTCGGGCGGTCAGCGGGGAGCTGGCTGACGATCTCCTCACTCATGCCAAAGTCCTCGACCAGCCTGCGGCGGCGCTCAGCATCGTCAATCGGCGCCTTCTCGACGCCGCCGTCGGAGCGCAGGCGCACGAAGTCGCCAAACGTCATGCCGAAGGTTTCCTCGTCGCGATTGCGCCTGGCGGTGAGCTGGTAGTTGAAGGGGCTCCAGCCGCGGGTGTCGTCGTGGCGCCTTGCGAATTCCCCAGGATCCGCCCCGAACCGGTCAAAGCGGCAGGGGAAGCCGTCGGTCATGTGCAGGGGCCTCCAGTTCACCTGCCAGAGACCGTCGGTGATCCTGGCGCGCACTCCCCAGGCAGGGTGCGGGATGACGGTCTCCTCCGGGGCGTCCAGGGGCAGGGGGTCGCCAAAAAGGATGGAGGTGTCGGCCAGCCAGGGACGGCCCTCGACTGTGACTTGCACCGAACCATGGTTAGGCGGCAGGTCGGGCGCGACGAGCATGGTGGCGATGCAGCGTGCGGTTTCAAAGCCGAGCGTTGTCAGCAGGGCATGCAGGGCGTTGGAGCCCGCCCAGCAGGTGCCGCCGGTGCCATGGTTCAGCCAGGAGTTGAAGAAGTCCTCGGCGGTGGTTCCCGGCAGCGGCCCGGTACGCTGATGGTGCAGATGAACGAGCTTCTGCACGTTGTCGAAAGGCACCTGCAGGCACCAGGCTCCGTAGAGCAGGCGCAGGCTGGACAGACTGACATCCGGGGCCGTGCTGAGGCCTAGCCGCATCAGCACCTGTTCAAGGAGCGGCTCAGGTAGAAGGCTGCCGGTGGCAGGTGGCATGGAAGCTGGAAAAAAGGGGCTTCTTCAGGCGGCGTCGCCAGTCTGCACATAGTGGATGCCATGCTCCGCGCTGATTTCCACGATGGCCTTCATGTCCGGTCCTCCAGGGGCGTTGAAGGCTTCGGCGATGCGCTCAAAGAACACTTCAAAGCCCGCCGGCGCGGCATGCACGATCATGCGCAGCAGGGTGTCGCCGCAGTTGCGGTAGGTGTGCCGCGAGTTCTTCGGCAGGAAGGCGGTCGTGCCGGCGGGAACCTCCGTCCAGGCGCCGTCCTGCCAGAACTCGACACGTCCTTCCAGGATGTGAAACCATTCATCCTCCCGGGTGTGCCAGTGCGGAGGCGGTCCTCCGCCCGGGGGCGTGACGACCTGCACCATGGTGAAGGCGCCGCCGGTCTGCTCGCCGCTGAGAAGGACCGTGACCTCATCTCCGAGCGCGCGCAGGACCTTGCCGGTGCCGGGCAGGCTGATGACGGATGGAAGGGAAGGGGGCGTGCTCATGGGAAGCATGAATTAAAGTCCGCTGAAGACCTGAAGCAGCTCGACCTGGAAGATGAGGTCGCTGTTGGGCGGGATCTTGTCACCCACGGCACGGCCGCCGTAGGCAAGGCGTGAGGGGATGTGCAGCATCCACTTGTCGCCTGGTTTCATGAGCTTGAGGGCCTCGGTCCATCCGGGAATCACCTGGCCGACGCCGAAGGTCGCCGGGCTGCCGCGTTCATACGAGCTGTCGAAAACCGTGCCATCCGTGAGCGTGCCGCGATAGTGGACCATGACGGAGTCGAAGAAGGAGGGCGACTTGCCGTCCGCCGGGCCGGAGGCCAGAACGCGGTAACGCAGGCCGCTGGGCGTGGTGGTGACGCCGGAGGCGTCCGTGGTGCTGGCCGGGGCGGGCGGCGCCGATGACAGCGCGGAGCCGGTCAGGGGAACTGGGGCCGGAGGCGGCGGGGGCGCCGTTTCCCTGGCGCGGGATGGCGGGGTGGATTCGCAGCCTGTCATCAGGATCACGGACAGGGCGAGGGCGGTGGAGGAAGGTTTCATGGGAGATGGCCGGGGATGATGCGAAGAAAAGCCTATCCTCCGATTTTACAGGGAATCAAGCCTCCGGCTGGAGCTGTCAGAAGCTGGCGTGCGGCGGCGGTCATCAGACGCGAAGCCTTCCGGGCTTGACGATCCCGACCGCGCCGCTTGTCTGTCATCCGATTCTGCGGCGTCCGTTAGCTTCCGCCATCCTTTGTTAGGCCGTTCCGTCTTGAAGTCTCCTCCATGAACCGGTTTTTGATCCTCCTGCCCCTGCTGACGCTTCCCTGCGCCGCCGTGCTTGCCGATGACAGGCCGATGAAGGAGGGAGCCGCCAGGCTGAAGGCGCTGAAGGTCGAGCATGCGGCGTCAATCGAGGTGCTGCGTGATTCGACGGACACGCGCACGGTGGTGAAGCTGCTGCTGCAGCCCGCGAAGGGGTCGAACATCCGTGTGGAGGCGTGGCTGCCTGATTCGGAAAAGTGGAACGGGCGTTTTCTCGGTCTTGGCAACGGCGGTGCGGCCGGGAAGATCAACCCGGGCTCGCTGGCCGCCTCCAGCGCGGCGGGCTATGCGGTGGCGACGACCGACCTCGGCACCGCGCCCAATCCGGACTCGGGCATCGGCAATGCGGAGGTGTGGAAGGACTTCGGTTTCCGTGCCACGCATCTGATGACGGTGGAGGCGAAGCGGTTCGTGCGGGCCCTTTATGGCAAAGACCCGGCGTTTTCGTATTTCATGGGCGGCTCCACGGGCGGCCAGCAGGCCATCCAGGAGGCGCAGCGTTATCCCGGGGATTACGACGGCATCACGGCCGCGGTGCCGGCTCACTGCCGCACGCCGCTGCACGCCTACTTTTTGTGGAATGACCAGACCTTGAGGAAATGTGCCTTCACGGCGGAGCAGGAGGCCGGTGTGATCGCGGCGGCGAACGAGTTCATGGCTGCGCGTGAAATTCCGCTTGCGGCGGGCAGGTTTGTCTCGGATCCACGCTGCACCGCGAAGGACATTGAGGCGGTGATTGCGCTGGCAAGGAGGAAGGATGCGTCGCTCACCGACGCCCATGCCGCCGCCTTGCAAAGGCTCTTCGACGGGCCACGTCACGCGGTGACTGGCGAGCGTCTGTTCAACGGCATTCCGCTCGGTGCCTCGCTGTCGGCGGCGCACGGGCACTTGTATCTTTTCAACTGGGTCTTCGGCAAGGACAAGGCCTTGGAGGACATCAACTTCGGCGCGGACATCGACACCTACACCGCAACGCTGGCGCCTTATCTCAATGCGGAGAACGCCGACCTGTCCGCCTTTGAAAAACGCGGGGGCAAACTCATCGCCACCACGGGCGCGGCGGACTCCGTGGTGCCGCCGCAGGCGACGATCGACTATTACGAACGTGTGGTGGAGCACTTTGGCAGCCTGGAGAAAGTGCGTTCGTTCTTCCGTCTCTACCTCGTGCCCGGCATGGCGCATGGCGGCGGCCCCGGAGTCAATCAGGCGCCCAATCTGCTCGACGCCATCCGTGCCTGGCGTGAAAACGGCGCCGCCCCCGGAGCACTCACCGGTCGTCACGTCGTGGATGGCAAAACTGAATGGGAAATGCCGCTTCACCCTTACCCGCAGAAGACCGGCTGGAATGCCGGGACATCAAGCTTCAAGGTGGTGGACGGTCCTCGCGGGGGTGTGGAAAGAGTGGCCGGGCGTTTTCGTCCGGCGTCGAAGGAGTGAAGGATGGGGCCCGCAGGTGCGGTCACACCTTCATCATCTCCCGGATCTCCTTCGTGGCGATGCCGATGGGGCGGTCGAGGGGCACTCCGGCGCAGGTCAGCAGGGTGGTGAGCAGGTCGCCCTGGTTGCCTTTCACGCTGTTGATGAAACGGCCGGTGTTGAGCGAGCCGCCGCCATTGCCGGCGACGATGAAGGGCAGGTTTTCACGCGTGTGCTTGTTGCCATCCTCCAGGCCGCTGCCCCACATCATGATGCAGTTGTCCAGCAGGGTGCCGTCGCCCTCGCGGATGGCGGCCATCTTCTTCACCATGCAGGCGAACTGGTCGATGTTGAACTTGGTGATCGCGGCCACCTTGCGGACCTTCTCCGCCTCGTTGTTGTGATGCGTGGGGCCGTGGTGCGTGTCGCTGAAGCCCAGCTCGGGGTAGGAGACGCCGTTGGGCGTGGAGCCGATGTAGGTGCTGACGCGGGTGGTGTCGGTCTGGAAGGCGAGCACGGTGAGGTCGCACATGACCTGCATGTACTCGCTGCGTTTGTCGCCCTCGGGAATCTTGACCTCGATGGTTGGCGAGTCCGTGGCCTTGCGCCTGCTCGGGGCGACGCCCGCCTTCTCCAGCGCGGCCTCCTTCTGACGCTGCTCAATGGCGGCGATGCGGCGCTCGACGGAGCGGACGCTGTCGAGATACTCGTCGAGCTTCTGCTGGTCGCCGTGCGGAAGCCGGCGCCGCAGGTCCTTCGCGCCGCCGATGACGAGGTCAAGCATCTGGCGGTCGAGCGGGTCGGCGGCGGCCGCCTTGCCGTCCTGGCCTGACTTGCCGAACAAACGATTCAGCACGCTGCGCGGGTTGATCTCCGCAGGCATGGCCTGGGTGGGCGAGCGGAAGCTGCAGTGCGAGTAGTAGCCCTCGTTGAGCCCCTCCTGGTTCTCCTTGTGCGTCTGCGGCATGGTGGCCAGCTCCAGCGAGGGCAGGGAGGTGAGGGCTCCGTAGTAGTTCGCAAAGATCTGGTCGGCGGAGATCGCGATGTGGATCTGGTTGCGCTTCGCGGCGTCCGGCAGCGTGGCCGTGAGCCAGGTGGACAGCTCCAGGGCATGAGGGGCGCTGCCGAACGGCGCGATGGGCACGCCGGAGATGCCCTTCACCAGGAGGCATTGATCCAGGATCGGACGCAGCGAATCCAGAGCGGGAGGCGGCGAGCTGAGGAAAGCCTCCGGCGCTTTCGGCCAGAACTGGTCCATGATGACGCCATGCGGCATGTACATGAAGCCGAGACGCACCGGCGGCTTGTAGGCGGAAGGGCTCTTGCCTGAATCCGCCCAGCCCATGGTTTCAAGCAAGGGCAGGCCGAGTGAGGCGCCGAGGCCGCGCAGGCAGGCGCGGCGGTTCAGGTGGGGGAGGGCGGGCATGGGATGGGTTATTCCTGGACTCTACGGTTTAAAAACGGATAGCTTGTCACGACCTCGGTGATGAGCGTCTGCATCTTGTGGCCGTCGCTGGCGATGGTCTTCATCATCTGATCCACGATGATGTGGTCGTAGCCGTCGAGCTGGCGGCAGAGGGCGTAAGCGAGCAGCTTCTCGGTGAGGTTGCGGGAGAGGTCGTCCTGGCGTTCGGCGATGATGGCCTTGAGCTCCTTCGGGGAGGAGAAGCGTCTGCCGTCCGGCAGTTCGCCGACGGCGTCGATGGGGCCGCCGGACTCGTCCTTGTCGCGCCAGCGGCCGATGGCGTCGAAGTTCTCCAGGCCGAAGCCGATGGGGTCGAGGATCTTGTGGCAGTTGGCGCAGACGGCGTTGGTGCGATGCAGCTCGGTGCGCTGGCGCAGGGTGAGGCTGGCGACCTTCTTCGGGTCCTGCTTTTCGAGCGCGGGCACGTTGGGCGGCGCAGGCGGCACGCGCTGGCCGAGCACCTGCTCAAGCACCCAGACACCGCGCTTCACGGCGCTGGTCCGCGTGGCGAAGGACGTGGTGGCCAGCACGCCGGGCATGGCCAGGATGCCGCCGCGGTTGGCGTCGGTGAGCTTCACCTTCTGCATGCCGGTGCCGGTGACCTTTTCATCGAGGCCGTAGATCTTCGCGAGCGTGCCGTTGAGATAGGTGTAGTCGCTGTTCACGAAGCCGACCACGCCGCGGTTTTCGCGCACGATGCTTTCAAAAAAGAGACGCGCCTCGTCATACATCGCCGTGCGAAGCTCCGGGGTCATCTGCGGAAACTTGGTTGCGTCAAAGGTCTTGTCCTTCAGCTCCGCCGCCCCCAGCCACTGCGCGCCGAAGCCGTCAAAGAGCGCACGCGAGCGCTTGTCGGCCAGAAGCCGTCTAGTCTGCGCCTTCAGCACCTCCGGCTCGTGGAGCCTGCCTTCGTCGGCGAGCCTGGAAAGCTCGTCATCCGGCATCGTGGCCCAGAGGAGGTAGGAAAGTCGCGAGGCGACCTGGTGGTCGTCGAGCGGCACGATCTTCTGCCCGGCGGGTGTTTCCGTTGACGGGGTGATGAACAGGAACTGGGGCGAGACAAGCACGGCCTTGAGCATCAGCTTCAGGGCGGCGCGGTGGTCGAGGCTGGCCGAGCGTCCGAGGTCATAGACGCGCATGAGCACGTCCAGCTCCGTCTCGACGGGCGGACGGCGGTAGGCGCCGCGGGCGATCCTGCGGGCCGTCTGGCGCGCTGCATCCCGGGGGTCGGCCGGGACGGTGGATGGGTCGCCCAACCAATGATTCAACCGGGAGGCTGGCGTCTTCTGAATCACCGTGGCGGCGATGCCGAGATGCTGCTCGGTCTGCATCGGTGAAAGCGAGTTGAGGTAGCCTTCGCCGGGCACTTCATCGGGCAGCTCCGCGGCCACGGAGACATCGACATCGAAGAGGTCGTGAAGGGTGTTGCCGAACTCGGTCTTGGTCAGGCGTCGGATCACGAAGGGGCCGGGATCACGGGCGCTGAGGTACTTGATCCGGGCGAGCGCGTCGAGAAAGCGCTGGCGCTCTTCCTCGGAGGGCTGGTCGGCGTCATCCGGCGGCATGTCGTGCGCATTGACGTTGGCGATGCATTCCATCCACTTCCGGCTGAAGGCGGGATCGCCCGGCTTCTTGACCGCCACGCGCAGGTTGAGGCCCGC
>Ga0315900_10006134_pt1 | contig 16248 bp, 15 predicted proteins | sample LakEriMetagenome_FD_203521 | JGI IMG/M metagenome (GOLD analysis project Ga0315900, IMG submission 203521) | Freshwater fungal communities from buoy surface, Lake Erie, Ohio, United States - Buoy 12 MA114 | ecosystem: Environmental > Aquatic > Freshwater > Lake > Lake biofilm | place: USA: Lake...
CCGCTTCCTCCACGGTAAAGGTGGTCCCTTCGATGTAATTCGAGAAGTACGACTCGACGAAGGCAAACATTTCACGGGGAGAGCCTTTCCCAGCTGGCTCAGGAATGTCTGCGAAGTCATGGTTTCGGAGTTGCGCGACTATTCTTTCGAAGAGTTCTACACGTTGAGGGTCGTACGGCAGACCTTGTGCGCGAGCAAGCGCTACCCGGCTCCCGAGCACCTTGGCCGGATGCGTACCCAGCATGGCACCTACAAGGCTGTCGAGCGTCTTGAACTCCGCCTCAAGGCCAAGGCGTTCTGCGACCTCACGCGCGTCATCGCGCAGTGCGTTGGCCGCGCGAGCGCCACGAAGTGTGATCAGCTTCTCAAGTCGTTCCTCGACTTCTCTGCGTGATAGCTGTCGTGGGGCCATCCGCTTGTCGGCTGTGAGGTTCTCGAGGTATGCGCGCGGTTGGCTGGAAACGTAGAACCCTTGGTAAGCCACGTCGGCAGCTCCGGGGCGCTCTGTGTCCACCAACGGTCCAAGCGAAGGCTTAACGAGTCCCTTGAATGTCAAACCAGGCAGATCAAGGTCACGACGTCCTTCAGCACGGCTGATGTAGACGAGTCCCCCTTTAGGCATCGTGTCGAAGGCGCTACGGTGCGACAGCACGCAGCCGGGGGCCAAGTAGCCCAGGATGCGGGACCAGTTGCGTCTGATGACGTCCGCGTCATCAGCATCCAGATTGGAGGTATAGACCCCTCTATACAGTTGCCGGAGCAACCCCTGCCGGCGCATGCGGGAGACACGCTGCGCAGCCGCGTTGTCGTTCGCAGGTGTGAAGACAATCTCAGGAAAAACGTCAACAGATGTACGCGCGAGGGCTTGTTTGATTGACTTCATGTCATTTATATAGCACAAGTCATTAAATTAAGTCATCAAACGAGCGCTGTCAGTTTTCAGGACCTATGAACCAAGCTTCGCCATTCGTCCAATTGCGTTACTTGAATGACGCCAGCCCAGTGCTTGTGATCGTTTAATGACGAACACCTCCTTCGGAAGTGGAACCTATGCGCTGTAAGTGACACATCGAGCCTCACCACCCGAACATGCTCACCCCTGCAGATTAGCCACAGGCCTATAGCAATCAGACCTCGCGCGACATTGCGAACTCGAGAAGCTCTTTATCTGTGACTTCACCTGGCCACAGGCTGCCAGCAAGCCAGCGGAAAAAAGTGCTGGCTGCTACACGGCTCTTGATGCCATCTCGGCGCCAAGCCCGTGCGATTGGGCTGGCCAAGTCCGGCAGACGTTCAGCCTCGAAGGCCGCGATCTTGCCAGCCTGATCGGCGTCTGGCATTTCCTCAAACAACGCCTTAGCTTCGGCAGACTTGTGAAATTGCCACTCCTCGCGCAACTGTTGCACGCGCTCTGCCAGCCGAGGGCGTGGCAATGCGGACTGCGGGGGGGATTCACCGCCCTCCTCTGCTGTACCCGCGTATTGCTTTTTCAAGGCGTCCCGAAGGTAGGCAGCTGGTGACTTCAGCGGTTCTAGAGATGGACTCTTCATCCGCTGCTCTACGTGATCCAGGGCTGCCCTCAGTGCTCCCTCATCCGTGACGGCATACAAGTCTTGAGCGTCTGCACGCTTTAGTCCAAGAGCGATGACACGGTCGATCAAAGAGAGATCGAAGACGTTCTTGGCTGACTCTTTCAGGCCAGCGAGTGTTGCCTGCGGCTTTCGTATGACGCGGAACTGGATCTCTTCAACTTTCCGTCCACGTTTGTGCTCAATGAGCTCCATGCGAAAGTCTTCGCACAGCGTGTCGAGTTCAACGAGTGCCTTTTTGATCGTGAACCGATTGAAGTCGCGGTACTCCACCTTATCGATGTCGCTCCGGCCAGTCAGAACGGAGGCCCACCAAAGCAGGTCTTCTCGCATCGTCAGCCCACCAGGCGACGTGAGGTATCGCGCGCCAAGTTCATAGAGAACTGCAGCAGCGTAGCTACGCATCTGAGAACTTATCTCAAGCAGCACGCGGGTGTACTGCGCGGGCTTGACCAGCCGCTCCCGGATCGGCTCAGGGTATGTCCAAGTGATCGTGCAGGCTTGGCCCCGGCCCGGCTCATGGATGTTGACTGCGCCCAGTAACTGAGTGGAAGTCCACTTCTGTGTACCGCCAGAGCTGGTGTGCCACTCGATGGTTGTGGCCTGCATGTCGCGAATGTGCGACTTCAATAGCTCCGTGTTGTGGGAATTGAATCGTGCGTCGTCGATCAACTCCGACAAGGCAATGGTGTAGCTCGGACTGTCGACACCGAGCTGCTGCGCGTGATACAGAAATGCGTTGTAGATGCGACGCGACAGCAAAGTGAGTTTGCCTCGCTTAGGTCGGATCGTGATGGCCTCGTTCGCCTTGGATACGGCCTGCTCAGCACGTCCAAGCGTTGTGTCTTCCGACTTCTGTAGAACTTGCAGCGCTGACGAGGGTTTAGGTATCCCCTCAAAGGCAGGTTGCAGTGGTAGTGTCTCATCCGCCACAACAATCGCTTTCATTCACCGGGTTCTTCGCATCTTCGCCTTGTATTGTGAAGCTGTCAATTCACATTTCGTGTCGCGCAACCGTAGGTCTGCGCCTTGAGCTTATTAAAAGTACACACTTAAAGAGTTGAATTGTTGGTGTCTAAAAAACCCGTTTGACAACAAGAAGTTAGAGCCTCTAAACGGTGTGGATTTGGGCTTGTAGGTGGAAGAATTTGGGGAACATGCTGTGTGGAGTTGGGGAACTGCTGCTCTTACGGTGGAAGTTCTTGGGGAACTTTCGGTGTGAATTTGGGGATACGGGCCGCAAATGGGTTCAGAGTGTTGTTGTCCGCAACACTGGCCACACCAACAGGAGTGCGCACGGTCTTCCTCAGTTGCTCTTTAGAGCGCGCATGAGCTGCCTTGGAGCACAAATCTGGCATTCGAAGGGCCAACATCCCCAAACTCTCCCACAGTCGCGGTAGTTCAGAGGGGGCGTTCACGGCCAAGCTCCCCAAAAACTCCCACATTTAGCTCAAAGCGGGTTGATTGTCTGTGTTTCGAGGATTAGACGGATATCGGTACACTCTTCGGATTCCATCGAACACATGAAATCATGGCCACTGATGATCGATCCACTGTAACCGGCGGTCCAGCTGGAAACCTGGTTTCCAGCGTTGATGTTCCCCGAGATGGTGTCGTCAGAACGCCCATCGACATGACGCGGATAACTGCGTTGGCTGAGCGTGCAAGCACCATGGTGGAGCAGGTGCGGGCAAAGCTCTTGGCGCCTGAAGTGCGCAAGATGGCCCCTCACTATTCGACCGCACAACTGGCCACGCTTTGTGCTGTCGACAAGTCGCACCTCAACTATCGCATCAGCAAAGCAGACCTGCCCACAGGAAAACTGTCGCCAAGTGGCGGCAAGCGAGAGTTCTCGCTGAGCGATGCAAGGCAGTGGACTCGAACCTACCGACAGGCAAAGATGCGTCCGGCTGGACAGAAAGCGATCACGGTCGCTGTCGGCAACTTCAAGGGGGGCGTTTCCAAGACGACCTCCGCCATGATCCTGGCGCAGGGCCTGAGCCTTAGAGGCCATCGCGTGTTGGCCGTCGATACCGACCCTCAGGGCTCCTTGACTACGCTGCACGGGATCCTGCCCGAAACAGAGGTCGACGCTGAAATGACGATCGGACCCTTGTGTGATGGTAGTGAGTCCGACATTCGATATGCCATTCGATCGACCTACTGGGAAGGCATCGACCTTGTCGCCGCCGCGCCCTTCTTGTTCTCAGCGGAGTTCGCCCTGCCCGCGCGTCAGATGCGCGACCCGACGTCACGGTTCTGGGACGTGCTGAATGCCGGGCTCGAGTCGGTCCGCGGTCTATACGACGTGATCGTGATCGATACGCCTCCCTCGCTTTCCTACGTGACTATCAATGCGCTCTGGGCCGCGGACGGTCTCGTTGTGCCTGTTCCCCCCAGTGGGCTTGACTTCGCGAGTTCGGCCCAGTTCTGGTCGCTTCTCAGCGACCTTGGTACCAATCTGGACAAGCAAGAAGCGGAGGACTCGCGCAAGACCTTCGACTTTCTTCATGTTCTCTTGAGCCGCGTCGACCAGTCTGATGCGGCGGCCCCGGCGGTGCGGCAGTGGATCGCTGCAACCTACGGTGAGTACATGCTGCCAGTCGAGATACCGAAGACTACCGTCACCAGCAACAAGGCGGCTGAGTTCGCAACCGTCTACGACGTTCAGAAGTACGACGGTGCTGCCAAGACCTACAAGCGAGCGGCCGATGCGTATGACAGATTCGTCGAATTGATCGAAGAGTCGATGGTTGAGACTTGGCGCAGTCGCGCAGGGTTGAAGTAACGCCTTGAAAGCTTGATCGGCCAAAAATTTACAGGGGACAGCGATGAGCACTCGTGATCGGTTGGCGCGGCTGACGGCGGACCTTCTCGCGCCGCAGCAGAAGGCTGAGGGTGAGAGCGGCTCTGCGAAGTCAGCGCAAGATGTTCGGGAAGAGGCTGCCCGCGAAGGTGTCCCCTCGGAACTGGTGGAAACCAGGTTTCCAGCCGTCGCACCTAGACAAGCAGGCCGCAAGACTGGACCCGGCGAGATGCTCGCCTTCCGTGGGCAAATGCTCGCTGCAGAGGGTGAGGTGGCAAGGCTACGGGATGCCTTGAAACAATTTGACGGCTCATTGCCCACCAAGAAGCTTGACCCGCACTGCGTGGTTCCCAGCCGTTGGTCGAATCGCCACGAAGCCAGCTTTACGACCGCTGACTTCATTCGATTCAAGGCTGACGTGGAGCATGCGGGAGGCAATGTTCAGCCCATCCTTGTCAGACCGTTGGCGGGAGATTCCAACAGGTACGAAATCGTCTTTGGACATCGTCGGCATCGGGCGTGTCTCGAACTGGGGCTGCCCGTATTGGCTGTGCTGGCGACGGCGCCCATGTCCGATCTAGAGCTCTTTGCGGCTATGGATCGAGAAAATCGGGAAAGAGCCGATCTGTCTGCTTGGGAACAAGGAGCGATGTATCGCAAGGCACTCGACGAACAGATGTTCCCGTCGCAACGCCGTCTCGCCGAGGCTCTGGGACTCTCCCACACATGGGTTCGGAAGGCCATCGCGGTGGCTGATTTGCCCGAGCCTGTGGTGCAGTGCTTCCGTACCCCTTTGGAATTGCAGTTCAAACATGCCGAGCTCATTGCGGCCGCCATGGAGTCCGACCGCAAGGGTGTACTTCGGCGCGCAGAAAAGCTTCGTCAATCCGAGCGAATGTCAGCGTCTGCTGTGGTTGCCGCGCTGATTGGAAAGCAACGGGGATCAGGACAAACGCCACAGCAGATTCGCGTTGCTGGCACGCTGGTTGGACGGGTTTCCTGGGACACCCGTGGACAGGCCACCATTCGACTCATGCCTGGTGTTGTGCACGGCGAGAACGTGGATGCCTTGATCAGTGCTATCAGCGCAGTCGTAGACACGGCGGCGGTACAGCCGTGATGCCCTGGGCGCACCCATAAACGTAACGCTGCACCACAAGTCATCTGGAGCCAAAGGCTTGCTGCACCGCTTTATGGCGCCGGCTCTTCTCTGACTTCATGTGAGTGGAGCTTGTGAGATAGCTCTCGATCCCGAGGTTGGCCTGCAAGACGTCGTGAGGCACGCCGAGAACAGCCGAGTGAGTGCTGTATGTATGGCGCAGCCAGTGCGTGCTGGCCTCGCGGATACGCTCTGCTTCGCGCGGGTCCGACTGGCAAACATCTGCTGCGCAGCGCCCGAAGGCGGTGTCCAAGATCTCGTAGATCCTAGAGGCGGTGAGCGCGGCCTCTTGTCGGAGATGTGACAACAAGGGGGTGTCGGGTGAGTTTTCTCCCGGGGTTCGGTTCAGGCCGCGGCTCTCGAGATAGTCGCCCAGGGCTTGCATAGCTGGATCGGGCAGGGGCACCTCGCGCCACTTGTCACGCTTGCCCAGAACCATGATGGACCAAGCCCAATCACCGCCATCGAGTTGTTCATGGCGCAGCCAAGCAAGCTTTGCGGCTGCCAATTCGGAAAGTCGCATGCCGGACATGTACGCAAAATCGAGCAAGAACTTCAGGCGGTGCAGGGCCGGGTGGGGGGAATGCTGCGCCTGAGCATTCAGCCAGTCCTGCAATAGGGTCCATTGCCTTTGTGAAAAGGCTCGCAATTGCGGCGTGGAAGGTGCGTCTGGCCTCTTGGGTACGTCGTCCCAGGGGTTGGAGTCCAGGTAGTGATGCCTCACAAGCCACTCGCAAAGCGAGCGCACGATGGTCATAGCGGTGTCCGCTGAGCCCACGGATAGGGGGCCCTCGAAGGGACGCCACGACTCGCTCCAGCGCTGCTCTTTACGGGGTCCGGTCCAGGCCGGGCCAGGGTTGCAAAGAAAGCCTCTGTAGGCAACGCAGTCCTGTCCGTCCAGGGACGACAGTGCTTTTCCACGCTCGAGCACCGCCCAAAGCAGATATCGCTCTGCCTCCTTCCGATAGGCGCGCCATGTATGACTACCGGGCACGCGCAGTCCAAGCCAGGCCTGAATCGCCTCAAAGTCGTTGCTCGCATTGACCTTGCAACGTTCGATTGGCGCTCGATTTGTCCCCAGCGCACCGTTACGGTGTGGGTCTGCGGGTGGAGTGAAGCGCTCAAGAGGCACCACTGCCAGGCGAGCAGGTGGTGTCAGGAGAACCGTGTCGATCAGGCTTCGCGGGGTGAGGGCAGTGTCGGGTAGCGGTCCAAGAGTGGCCTCGTGCTCCCTGAGCCAACGCACGATGCGAGCAGCCCCCTGCTGCCCTATTCGAGGGACAGGTCGATACCAGTGATAGCGCTTAGTGCTTATCCAATGAGTGAGATCCCTCAGACTCAAGACCCCGACTCGTCTGAGGCGTTCAGCCACGCGCTCATCAAGCCAAGCGCTTACCGGATCCGAGAGCTGGGGTGCTTTGGCCACCACTTGGTTGAACCATTGAACCGCCAAGATAAGGCGCTCACGCAGTCGTTGACGCCTGCGAGCGCTGCTGCGGGCGCCTGGTTGGCTGCTTCCGTACTCAGACTGGTAGAGCTCCAGCAACTCGGCTTGGCTATAGAAGTCAGCAGGCTGCCGCTGCGCAAACTCCTCCAGCGTCGGGGAACCTGCTGAGCGGTCCTCAGCGATCCGCTCTGGGTCTCGCTGCAAGAGTGCGGCCAAGTCGGAGCGGCCATGGCCGCGAGCGATGACACGCATGCGCTCAAGAAGGCGAGTCAACTCACCGCGTACGCGTCGCGTGTTGGCGGATCCCTCGAGGTACATGTACCGATCCCATGCCGCTGCCGGGTCTAGCCCTTCGGCCCAGGCGCGCACGAATGCCAACTGCTGCAAGCTCAGTGGCTGGACAACAGCTTGGTGGTGGGTCGCATCAGTCGTGAACAAGAGAGTTGGTGTCCCAGACGAGTTACGCAAGTCCTTGTCGCGCAACGGGTTTGTCTGCAGTATGCCTTGAGGAAGAGAGATTGTGGGGGAAAAATAGGTACCATGATAAGTTCTTTATCATGGTGTCAGAGTCAAGTAGGAAGACTGTTGGGCGCTGTGTTCAACCCAATTCCGCGGCCGTTTTTCGTAGCCGCGAAGACCTTGCCAACGCACGGACCACCGGACAAGTGGCGTTAGGCAGTCCCCTAAGCACCCAGGGCAGGGTGCTGTCCCAGACTTCGACCCTGCGCAGTAACCGGAGGACGATCTGCAGATCGCTGCCCCAGCCGAGGGTTCGATCCTCGACAGGGGGAAAACCGGGGGGCTCACACTTCCGGGTGAAGCGGCCTCAGACGTATCCGCACGCGAACCAAGCCTGTCAAATGCCGGAACTCCAGGTGATCAATCAACTGGGGTCTTCACGTACTCCACAAGATCTTCGATCCGGCAGTCGAAGTATGTGCATAGCTTGTCGAGGATTTCAGTGCCTGTGCTGTAGCCGCGCTGATTCAGGATCTTTGACAAAGTCATACGGTTCACCCCAGTTGACTCTGCCACCTCTCCTACGGTGATTCGGCGACCCTCATTGAACTGCTTCTTCTCTATCTGTTCAGCCAACCGAAATCTGATCATTTGAGGCTTCTCATATGCACATGTAAAGCAATACAAGCAAAACATTGCAAAATGCAGCGCTTGATGCTTATACTCAGCTGCATGACGCTAGTTTTTGCATCATTTGCTTATTTTTCCTTGCAATTACGGTTTAGCCTATCACTAGATCCAACCGCGGTCAGTGCCGCAGGGCGCTCAGTGTCGAGCAAGGAGCGCATTCAGTGATGCGCATGCCTGTAACCGCGACCCTGGACAGGGTGCGCGACGTGGCGCTGTCGAGACCAACAAAGCGAGGCGAGGTACCCCGCCTACGGCCAGGAAGACCCGTCGCTGCATGGAGCCTGAGCGCCGTTGTTGCATTGCCTCCCCAGTTGCAGGCAAAGGAGTTCCTCCCAGCAATCGTCAAGCCGTCCCGCGTATTTGACGAGGCTGCCGATCCACTTACAGACGAGCTTTGTCACGACGCGGAATGCCAGTCCTCAGAAGACGTAATCTGGATGTTCGAGGACATCGCCCTACGCCTCGCGCAGCACTGTCGGATCATCTCCAGTTGCCACCATGACTACCTGACCTTTCAGGTGGTGGACTTCAGCAGGTCAGAGCCTCACATGGATCCGGGGCTGTGCAAGGCCGTGCAAGACCTGGACTGCAACACCCGAGGACTGGGCAGAACGTCGCGGCGCCTTGTCGATGACGTCTTTCGGGATGGGGCGGACCTCATCATGAAGCTTGCCTCGAAGCAGTACATCAGTCGCCTTGATGAAGGTCACTTGTGGAGTCAAGTTCTGGCCGTGATTGATAGGCTGAGCCGGGCACAAAGCATGCACATGAAACCTCATAGCGCAGGAGTGCGGCGTTGACATGAAGAAGCTCTTGCTCCTGGCCGCGCTTCTGGCGTTGGCCTTATGGGCAGCCTTTGCGGCCTTCCTAGTCGGAGCGGTTGATCCCGGATGGCTGCCCGATGGTCTCAGCGGCCTATCAAGGCCCACATCGCTGTCCGATTTCGGTCAAGCCTTCTCCGCGCTTGATGGCCTGGTGTCGTCCTTTGCACTCCTGCTTGGCCTGATTGCGGTGGTCATGCAAACCAGGCAGGGTGCCGACTCCAACGTGATCGGAGCCTTTACGGCCAGACTGCAATACCTCCTTGCTGAGGCCACCCGGCTGGAGCAGCAGATCCAATCACTCAAGGCAAGACGAGGCAGCTTTGACCGATGCCTGTTCGACAACATGGTCGGCAAGAAGAAGCGACTGCTTGAGGAGGCCGCGCACGTGGATGAGACCTTGAGAAGCTTGTTGCACAGGCTGTGAGGATCGGCTACTGGTTAGCACCGCCAGTGAGTTGGCGGTTTTGCCTTGCGGCAGGCGCAGCGAAGCAGTGGCTGCTGGTTCAGGATGGCTTTGACCGGGTAGTGCTCCAGCCTAGCCGCCCTGCAGGGCGGCCAGGCCGGAGCGGGCGAGGCTGTGGGTGTGCGCGGTGTCGGGCTTGCCGGCGTTGGTGGCATGCAGCGGTACAACGCGTTCGATGCTGAAGAATGTGGCACGGCAACACGCGTCTTTCACGCCGCCTTTCGGCCCCGTGACCGGATCCTGCCAATCATGTCCATGGTGATCACTCCCATTCCTTGCCGCAAAAAAAACAGCAGGCTAGGCCTTCACCTGGCTCAGTTTTCGGCTGGCGCCAACGGTCTTCGCCACCCGACGAAATTTCAGCCCGCCGGCCTCGCCCGTGCCAGCCACTCCGAGTACGCGAAGGACGGACGAACATCGTCCACAAGCCGTGCCATGCGGGCCGGGTCTGCCATAACGGGGTGGGCTGCTGCTCGCAGCATAGGCTCCCACTGCTGGGTTATCCGCGTGGCGGTGTCTTGCAGCCATCTCGTGGCGTCGCCGCGGTCCAGCCCCATCCGATCTGCCGCCTGGACGAGCCGCTTGACGCTCGTGCCAGAGCGTCCATCCGTGCCCGTGGCGAGTGAAAGTTGCGGGCCTTCCTCGATGTTCTGAAGTGGGGCCGCCATGTTGGGCGTGATGTCGAATGCCGGTGAAAGCCCCCAGGCCATGCGAGCCGCGTCATCCCCTACGCGATCGAAGAGCAACCCTGTGTTCAATGCATGGTCGTCTGTGTTTCCGACCAAGGCGTGGAAAGCCATTCGTTTCCACAACTCGGCCAGCTGTGCTTCCAGGCGCTCGCGATGATCGTCCGCGCCGTCGTTCGTCCAGATCCGCAGCCGGTCCGCCAGACCGAGGTATGAGCGCTCGGGATCACCCCTGACGGAGTCCAGGCGCAGCCGCAGGACCGTTTGTGCGCTGGCATAGAGCTTTCGCGTCGGCTTGTACGGATCGCCATCCCTATCGAAGCGCTGCACCATCAAGACTTGGTGCACGCCAAAGGTGTGCAGCTTTACAGGCGCCACGTTCAAGCCCGCCTGCTCAGCCAGACGCATCGTCACGAACTCGCGCGCCGGCATGGCCTGCCGGTCTCCGCGCGCTTGCATCTTCACCAACCAAAGGCGGCCTCCTTCGACCAGGGTTGCCTTGGGGCGGTCTCCCCCGGCGCTCGTATCCAGGTCGTCGTTCAGGCGACGCAGTGCTCGGCTCGATGGCTCCTCCAGCTCAAGCGCCTCGGTGAGCTGCTGCAGATCGCCAAGGTCTCGGGGCCGCCATCGCAGCTTTCTGTCGATGTCGTGGCAAGCCTCGATGGCCCCCACACCGTCGGGAACGCCGAGTTCCAGGAGTTGCAGGGCGTCAAGGTTGTTCCCGTGGATCGCCTTGAGACGGTCCTCGCCGTATCCAGCGGGCTTGGCATCCCGGATGACCCCGGGCAGACCGTCCGAGCCCAGGATCGCCGTGCCTCTGGACGAACGGGAAAGGCGCAGCTCGACGGGGTCCAACGCCAAGGCACCAGCAGTCTTCAAATACTCCTGTTGGTATATGAAGCGGGAGCCCGTGCCGATCACGATCTCGCCCGCCCTAGTGGGCTCGTCCTTGCCTGGAAGCCAGACCCAGACTGGCGTGATAACCGTCATCTCGGCCTCAGCTGACGCTCTGCGTATGCGACCGTCTCTGGATCATCGCTCGGATCCAGCAGCTTCTCGATCTGACCAATCAGGCCCAGAGCCTGAAGCACCTTGAGAAGATTGCCCAGCGCGACGCCATCTGCGCCGCCTTCCAGGGACCGAACAGTCGAGGTGGAAACGTCGGCTAGGTGACCGAGTTCCTCCTGTGTCAGGCCGCGCAGCTTCCTCGCCAGCGTGACGCGGACGCCCAATCGCTCCAGTGCGCCGCCCACCACGACGGGAACGGGTCGCGCCTTCGAGCTTCGCGATGAAGGAGTAGGGCTGGACATGGAAGAGATTCTAGGTGTGTTCGTTGCTATGAGAACGATATAGAGCCTCTGAACGTTTCAATAACATCGATTAACCCTCATGCTTAGTGCATTGGATCGCGCCTGAAGTGCCTGCTCGACTCAACCAGTGCGCCGGTGGGCAATCATTGCCTACGCAGCGCCGTAGATGGGGAAATCGTTTCGATGGCAACGAATTCACCGATCTGAAGGCGTGGGAGTCCTGCCCGCTAGGTGCGGCTCCAACAGGTTGACGCTTTGCTACGCTGCCGACGTCCAGATACATGGTCTGCTTTGAAGCGGCGATGATCAAGGCAGTGACAGACGCGGTCATGCCAGCCTGCCGTTGAACGCATCCTCATCACCAGTTGCTCCAGCGATCGTGGTACCCGCCGCAACCGCCTCGGGAGGTGCTCAAAAGGAGCCGAGTTCGGTGGAGCCGGCGCCGACCACATCGGTCCAGGCCGACGAAGACGATCTGATCACCAACACGGAATCTGTAGAGGCTGAGACCGCTGACTGGAGCTGGTGACTTGTCACGACCCGCACTCAGACCCGAGTGATCTGGCCGCTGGCGAGCGTGCTGGAACCGCCATAGATGTTGGCGCCGACCGAAAACTGAGCCACTTTTGAGGGTTGTGCCGACCCAAAACTGAGCCAGGTGAAGACCTACCCTGCTGCTTTTTTGAGCAGCAGGGAATTGGAGTGATCACCATGGACATGATTGGCAGGATCCGGCGGCTGAGCAGCCGGGGCAAGAAGAGCAAGCGCGAGATTGCGCGCATGACAGGGCTGTCGCGCAACACGGTGGCCAAGTGGCTAGGCGCGGCGGTGGACAACGCGCCGAAGTACCGCCGGGCGCAGATGCCCAAGAAGCTCGATGGCTTCGAAGACGCGATCAAGCAGGCGCTCAAGGCCGATGCTCGGCGTCCGAAGCACGAACGCCGTACGGCGCGGGCGTTGTATGCGCAGATCAAGGCTGCGGGCTATGACGGGGGCTACAGCCGGGTGACGGACTTCATCCGCGCGTGGCGCCTGGGCGAAGGCGCGGGCGTGGTCACTCGGGCGTTCGTACCGCTGAGCTTCGAGCTGGGCGAGGCCTTCCAGTTCGACTGGAGCGAGGAGGGGCTGCTGGTGGGCGGCATCTACTACCGGCTGCAGGTGGCCCACATGAAGCTGTGTGCCTCCCGGGCGTTCTGGCTGGTGGCCTACCCGAGCCAGGGTCACGAGATGCTGTTCGATGCGCACACGCGGTGCTTCGCGGCACTCGGCGGGGTGGCACGGCGCGGGATTTACGACAACATGAAGACGGCGGTGGACAAGGTCGGCAAGGGCAAGACCCGGCTGATCAATGCCCGGTTCGCCGTGATGTGTGCGCACTACCTGTACGACCCGGACTTCTGCAACGTGGCCTCGGGCTGGGAGAAGGGGGTGGTGGAGAAGAACGTGCAGGACAGCCGACGCCGGATCTGGATCGAGGCGGCGCAGCAGCGTTTTGCGAGCTTCGACGAGCTCAATGCCTGGCTGGGCCAGCGCTGCCGGGCGCTGTGGGAGGAGATCCGCCACCCCGAGCACGATCAGTTCAGCGTGGCCGAGATGCTGGAGCACGAGCGAGAGCACCTCATGCCCATGCCGGCGCCGTTCGATGGCTACGTGGAGCAGCCCGCGAGGGTGAGCAGTACGTGCCTGGTGACGGTGGCACGCAACCGCTACTCGGTGCCGTGCGAACTGGCCGGGCAGATGGTCAGCACGCGGCTGTACCCCACGGCTGTGTTGGTCGTGGCCCGCGACGCGGTAGCCGCACGCCACGAGCGGCTGAGCAATCGGGGCGAGACACGCTACGACTGGCAGCACTACATCCCGCTGATCCAGAGGAAGCCTGGGGCCCTGCGCAACGGGGCGCCGTTCACGGAGATGCCCGAGCCGCTGCTGCAGTTGCGCCGGGCGCTGCTGCGGCACCCGGGTGGTGACCGGGTGATGGCGCAGGTGCTGGCCCATGTACCCACGGCCGGGCTGGACGCGGTGCTGGTGGCCGTGGAACTGGCATTGGAGAGCGCACCACCTTCAGGACGGGTGAGCGTGGAGCACGTGGTCAACGTGCTGGGGCGCCTGAACGCGGCCCCAGCGCCGCAGGCGGCCGCCACGCCACTCAAGGCCAAGACGGCTCCCCAGGCCGACACGGCGCGCTATGACAGCCTGCGGCAGGAGGCGGCTGCCCCAGATGCACAGGACGCTCAGGAAGCCAAGGAGGCTGACCATGCGTGAGGTGATGGTCGAACTCAAGCAGCTACGGCTGCACGGAATGGCTGCGGCCTGGGGGGATCTGGTTGACCAGGGCAGCAGCGCTGGGCTGGACAGTGCCCGCTGGCTCATTGAGCACCTGCTGCAAGCCGAAGGCACCGACCGGGCCATGCGCTCGGTGCGGCATCAGATGCACGTGGCCAAGTTCCCCATGCATCGCGATCTGGCTGGATTCGACTTCGAGGCCTCGCCCGTGGACCGCAAGCTCGTGACCACCCTGGCCACCACCGCATTCACCGAAGACGCGCACAACGCCGTTCTGGTGGGCGGGCCGGGCACCGGCAAGACGCACCTGGCCACGGCTATCGGCGTGGCCGGCATCACCCGGCACGGCAAGCGGGTGCGCTTCTACTCAACAGTGGACTTGGTCAACGCACTGGAGCAGGAGAAGGCTCAAGGCAGAGCCGGGCGCATCGCCAACAGCTTGTTACGCATGGATCTGGTGATCCTGGACGAGTTGGGATACCTGCCCTTCAGCCAGGTGGGTGGGGCGCTGCTGTTCCACCTGCTCAGCCGCCTGTACGAGCACACGAGCGTCATGATCACCACCAACCTGGACTTCGCCGAATGGTCCAGCGTCTTCGGCGACGCCAAGATGACCACGGCACTGCTGGACCGGCTGACGCACCATTGCCACATCGTGGAGACGGGTAACGACTCTCAGCGCTACCGACACAGCCAGGCACAGGCCAAAAAGCGCATCAAGGCCCGTGAGCAGGCCCGCAAGGCACCACTGCAGGAGGCCGAAGCCGAGGCCGAGCCCTTCTGACCAAGCGCCGCGCGCGGGGCAAGCCTCTACGGGCTACGCCCTTCAAGTCTTCCCCCGCGCGATCAACCAGTAGCAAAGGAGGTCAACGAACCAGACTGGACCCTACACTTATCCACAGCCAGTGCCTCAAAAACTGGCAAACGCCCCTGGCTCAATATTCGTTCGGCACAGTGGCTCAAAGTTGGATCGGCGCGGACACTCCTGGAACGAACTCGGCCGCATTGTGGCGACGTTCGAGGGCTGGCAGTTCAAGCTGGAGTTCCGCGACAGGAGCGAAGAGCTCTGGCCAGGTCGACCTGGGGAGTCTCAATCGAAGGGGCTCAAACGGCCACCGGGGCCAAAGCGCACCAATCTGCACGAAAAGTACGACCACCCCAGCGACAGGTCCTCGAATCCCAACGATTGCCACAGGTGCCAAAGCGCCCAGACATCCCCCGCGCTGCGGGCCTCCATGGGCTCCAGTTGCGAAGGCACGGAGCCAGCACACGGGCATGCAGTGCGATCCACCATCCGGACCAGGTGCATCGCATTGGATCAAACTGGGAGAACGATGCCTACCGCCGTGCAGTTGGCGGCCAGAGCTGCGAGCCATGCAGCAGCCGCAGTACCTCAACCCGCTGGCTGCCTCTGAGCCGATAGACCAGAACGAAGGGGGTACTGCTAATGACCAGTTCTCGGGTACCTTTGACGCGCCCAGGCCGGCCAAGCTTGGGATGGTCGTACAGCATATTGACCTGGCGTTCGATCTCTTCGTCCTGATCGGCTGCGGCCAGCGGGTTGCTTTCCGCGATGTAGTCGAGTTGGTCAAAGCGGTTGCGGACAGCCTGCGCAAGCCAGTCGATGATCAAGCGGGGCTCCCTTTGCCTGAGAAAGGAGAAGCGCCGCGGGCACGCCAGGACTCGCGGCGCTTCGCGCCCTCTGACATCGCAGCCTCATTCGACACCCACTGCGTCGATGGATCGTCAGCTTCCTGAAGCGCCGCACCGACCTGATCGCGGAACCAACGGTCATGTGCCAGCGCGGCGTGCGCCTGCTTCAGGGTGGCCGAGGTGTCCGGCCGGCTGTACGTCTTTGCGGCAGTCGCATCGAAACCGGCGGCGTCCACCTCGAAGCGGCTGATGCCCACCTCCTTCAGGTAGCCCACCAGGGTCTCCAGGCGCTTGAAAACCCGAGTCTCCTTGCTGCGGGTCGCAGCCAAAGAACTCTCTATCGCGCCATACCGGACGATGACACCCCAGCCACCGGGCCTGGCCACGATATGGGTATTTCGAACAGCATTGGCCTCTACCAGCCGGGTAAGCGTGTTGTGATCAATGGTGACAGCAGCGGCAGGCATGGATGTCCTCGTTTAAAGGCAGTCTATTGATGAAGTGTCATGCAAGCATTTGATGATTGCAAATCCAGTGAAGCATGTTAACTACATACATTCGTACATCGAGGGCCGCGAATGCGGTCTCAGTCGACAGCTTGGGCTGGGCCTTCGTGATGGCCTGATTGCAGATTTTTGCCGGTAGCTGGGCAAGACTACGGTGCTGATGAGTCACGCGACAGCCTCTCCAAATCTGCTCGCAACCGCTCCTCAGGCCTATGAAGATATCTGCTGGTCGTGGAAATCGAGGCGTGATCCAACAGATCTCGCACTGAAAGCACATCGGCCCCGCTGTCGAAGAGGTCTGTAGCGAACGTGTGACGCAGCCAGTGGGTAGAGGCCTGCTGCAAGCGGGCCTGCGCAAACTCGTCACCCGCCT
>Ga0315900_10006136_pt1 | contig 16246 bp, 17 predicted proteins | sample LakEriMetagenome_FD_203521 | JGI IMG/M metagenome (GOLD analysis project Ga0315900, IMG submission 203521) | Freshwater fungal communities from buoy surface, Lake Erie, Ohio, United States - Buoy 12 MA114 | ecosystem: Environmental > Aquatic > Freshwater > Lake > Lake biofilm | place: USA: Lake...
CTGCGCCGCTCGAACTGCCGGTGCTGCTCGACGACGACTGCCTGCTCGTGGTCGACAAGCCGGCGGGGCTCGCGGTGCACGGGGGCAGCGGGGTTGCCCACGGCGCGATCGAGCGGCTTCGGGCCGCCCATCCGCAGGTGAAGTTTCTCGAGCTCGCTCACCGTCTCGACCGCGAAACCTCCGGCGTCCTGGTAGTCTGCCGGCGCCGTGCGGCGCTGATCGAACTGCATCGCCAGTGGCGCGAGCGTCACACCGGCAAGCGCTACCTCGCCATCGTGCGGGGTCGATGGCCGCTGCGCACGCGGACGCTGCGCGATCCGCTCGAGCGCTACCTCACGGCGGCGGGCGAGCGTCGGGTGGCGGTTCATCCCGAGGGGCGCGAGGCGATCTCCCGGGTCACCGGCCTGCGCAGCTTCGTCGTTGCGGGGCTCGGCGAGTTCTCGCTGGTGTCGGTCGAGATCGAGACCGGGCGCACCCATCAGATCCGCGTGCACCTCGCGCACGCCGGCTTTCCGATCGCCGGCGACGACAAGTACGGCGACTTCCCGCTCAACCGTGAACTCGTGCGCCGAGGCCTGCGTCGCATGTATCTGCATGCGGCGCGCCTGGCGTTCGCGCACCCGCGCGACGGGCACGACTGCGTCGTGGAGGCGCCTGCGCCGGAGGCGTTCACGCGCTTCTGCGAGGCCGCCGAGCCCGGTTCGATGCGCGTCGCCCCTGCGGCAGGTGCTCACCCATGAAGGCGGGCCTCTTCGACGCGGTGGTCTTCGACTGGGAGGGAACCCTCGCGGGCGTGCCGACGCATGGCGGCGGCCTGGTCGATCCGGTGCCCGGCATCGCCGACCTGCTCGAAGAGCTCCACGCGCTCGGGGTTCCGCTCGCGGTCGCCACCGGCAAGTCGCGCAGGGGGCTCGAGCACGCGCTCGATGCGCTTGGCTGGCGCAGCCTCTTCGCCCAGACCCGAACCGCCGACGACGGGCCCGGCAAGCCTTCGCCCTGGATGCTCCAGGAGCTCGCATCGGCGCTGGCAGTCGATTCCGCGCAGCTGCTCATGGTCGGCGACACCACCCTCGACGCCGGTATGGCGAGAGCGGCAGGCGCCACGGCGCTCGGGGTCGCATGGGGTCTCCAGAGGCCCGAGACGCTGCTGGCCGCGGGAGCCGAGGCGGTGGTCCACGACGTGGCGGCGCTGACCCGCTGGCTGTGGCCGCGCCTCGTGCTGGCGCGCGAGGGACTCGAGGGCGAACTCGTCTGGCGGTCCCTGTGCGGCGAGCGCCAGCTGCGCGAGGGCGGCGAAGGCCTGCGCTTCACGTGGCAACGGCGGCGCGGATCGGCGGTCATCGACGAGCCGGCCTTCGCGATTCGCCATGCGGGGCGGGCGCGAGCCTATCTCAATCGCTGCGCCCACGCGCCGGTCGAGCTCGACTGGCCCGCCGGCCGTTTCTTCGACGAGTCCGGCCTATACTTGGTCTGCGCCTCTCACGGGGCGCAGTACCGCCCCGACGACGGTCGCTGCGTGGCAGGGCCCTGTCGAGGGCGCGCGCTGACCCCGCTGCGCGTGCGCGAGCACCGCGGTCGCATCTGGGTTGCGCATCCCATCAGCCTCGAAGCCTCGGCTCCATGAACGACAAGCAAGACGCTGCGTCCGGACCCCAGCCAACGCCGCCTGCGACGCAAGGTGCCTCCGTAGACTCGTCGGCGCCGTTGCCGCCCGAGGTTGCATCCGCGCCATCCGACGCATCTGCGCAGCCGCGTGATGTCGCCGGCGGCGGCGCCGCATCGCCCTCCTGGGAGCGCGAAGTCCTCGAGAAGCTGCTGGGTGCCGCAGTGACCGAGCAGCGCAGGGCGCGCCGCTGGGGGATCTTCTTCAAGCTCGCCTTTCTTGCGTACCTCACGCCGTTGCTGATCGCGGCGCTGGGACTGTGGTCCCCGATGGCTGGCAAGGGGGCGGGGGCCATCCGCCACACCGCGCTCGTCGATGTCCGGGGCGTGATCGAAGCCGAGGGCGAAGCGTCGGCCGAAGCGATCAATGCCGCGCTGCGCGCCGCCTTCGAGGATCCCCGGTCCGCCGGCATCGTGATCCGGCTCAACACGCCGGGTGGCAGCCCGGTGCAGGCGGGCATGATCCATGACGAGATCCGCCGGCTGCGCGGGCTCCGTCCCGATCTGCCGGTGGTCGCCGTCGTCGAGGAAGTCTGTGCGTCGGGCGGCTACTACATCGCCGCCGCCGCCGACCGCATCGTCGTCGACAAGGCGAGCATGGTGGGATCCATCGGCGTGCTCATGGACGGCTTCGGTTTCGTCGGGGCGATGGACAAGCTCGGCGTCGAGCGCCGCCTTTTCGTGGCCGGGCGCAACAAGGGTTTCCTCGACAGTTTCTCGCCGCTCGGCGAGGAGCAGCGCCGGCTGGCTCAGCGCATGCTCGACGAGGTGCACCAGCAGTTCATCGAGACCGTCAAGGCCGGTCGAGGCGACCGGCTCAAGGATTCGCCGGACCTCTTCTCCGGGCTTGTCTGGACTGGGGCGCGCAGCATCGAGCTCGGCCTGGCCGATGCCCTGGGCACGGTCGAGGGCGTGGCGCGCGACGAGTTCAAGGCCGAGACCATCGTCGACTTCTCGACCCACGAGAACCTGGCCGAGCGCCTAGCACGCCGCATCGGCGCGGCAGCGGGGCAGGCGATGGCGCGTGCTATCGGCGCCGCCGGGCCGGTGCCCGCGCTGCGCTGATGGCGGGCGCCGCCCCAGGCGGCGGACCGATCAGAAACATCGCGGGGGCGCGCGGAAGGGCCGGTGGAGCCGTGCGCCAGGCCTCGACCGCAGCCACCCGGACCGCCTCGTCGGGCAGCGTCAGTTCGCTGGCCACGCCGAGCAGGGTATCGCCGGCCAGCGTCTCGAGGAGCGCCGCGAGAAGGCTCTGGTTGCGGTAGGGGGTCTCGATGAACAGCTGGGTCTGGCCCTCGCGGCGGGCGCGGGTCTCGAGCGCCCGGATCCTTGCCTGCCGCTGCGCCGCGTCGACCGGCAGGTAGCCGGCGAACGCGAACGACTGGCCGCTCATGCCGCTGGCCATCAGGGCAAGGAGCAGCGCGCTCGGGCCGATCAGGGGCACCACCCGCACGCCGGCCCGATGCGCGAGCGCCACCAGCGCCGCGCCGGGATCGGCGACCGCGGGGCATCCCGCTTCCGAGAGCAGTGCCGCATCGCGGCCGGCCAGCAGCGGTGCGAGCATCGTGGGCAGCCGATCGGCAGGGGTGTTTCCATCGAGCTCGAGGAGCTCGAGTTCCTGCAGGGGGCGGGCAAGCGGCAGCCGGCCCAGAACGGCACGAGCCGACTTCGCCTGTTCCACGATGAAGCAGTCGATCCCGCGCACGGCCTCGACGGTTGCCGGGGGAAGATCGGCGAGCGGCGAGCGCGTGGCGCCCAGGGGTACCGGCAGCAGGTAGAGCGTCCCGGGCTTCGCCCGGGCCCGGCTGTCCGGCTCGTTCACCGCGGCGTCGCGCCTAGCACGTCGACGCCGGCCTGCGCGAGCATCCGGGTGAGCGCGATCAGCGGCAGCCCGACAATGGCCGTCGGGTCTTCGCTCTCGAAGCTGGACATCAGCGCGATCCCGAGGCCCTCGGCCTTCGCGGAGCCGGCGCAGTCGAGCGCCGGTTCGAGGCGCAGGTAGTGGTCGATCTCGGCGTCGGTGAGCGGGCGGAAGCGCACGCGGGTGTCGACCACCTCGAGGCGCTCGAAGCCGATGGCGCCGACCACCACGGCCAGCGCGGTGTGGAAGGTGAGGGTGCGTCCGGCTGCAGCCCGGAGCTGCTCGCGGGCGCGCTCGAGGGTTCCGGGCTTGCCGATCGTGGCGAGCCCGTCGAGGGTGGCGGTCTGGTCAGATCCGATTACCACCGCGTCATGCTCCTGCGCCGCGACGGCGCGCGCCTTCGCCAGCGCGAGCCGCAGGGCTGCCTCGCGCGGGCCCTCACCCGGCAGAAGGCTCTCGTCGGTGCCCGGCGAGCGGACATCGAAGGGCAGCTGCAGGCGCTCGAGAAGCATGCGCCGGTAGCGCGAGGTGGAACCGAGGATCAGGGTTCGGGGTCGTTCTGGCATGGGCGCTATGATAGCGATGGTCCGACTCTCGCTCCCCCATGAACGCATCTCTCGATCGCTCCCGACCCGTCATCGACACCGAGGCCTTCGCGCGCAGCGCCTCGAAGCTCGCGGGTCGCTGGCCGGTGATGCGGCTGCCGCGGCTGCTCGACCTGCTCGTCGACGACCAGCCGCAGGTCGCGTGGTCGCTCGAGGGCGAGCGCACCCGGCGGCCCGACGGCGGAGCCGACTCGCATCTCGCGCTCGGCTTCGACACCACCCTGCGCTTGCGCTGCGTCCGTTGCCTGGAGGCGGTCGAGGCGCGCGTCCACGAGCGACGGCACTACCGCACGGTCGTGTCCGAACGCATCGCCGAGCGCGACGATCCGCAGTCCGAGGATGTCGATCTGCTGGTGTCGAGCGCCCGTCTCGACGTGATCGAGCTTCTCGAGGACGAGGTGATCATGGCGCTGCCGATCGCGCCGCGACACGAGCGCTGCGAAGCACCGGCCGGCCTTGCCCCGTCGGCCCAGGCGGCCGCGCAGGCCGCGACGGCGCCGACCCGGCCGAACCCCTTTGCTGCGCTTGCCGGCCTGCAGCGCCCCAAGGGCCCGCCTTCCGACGACTGAACCCGGTTTGTCGCGATCGGGCGGCAATTCCTTGATATACTTGACGATTGACCTTTCCGGAGGCTAGCCATGGCCGTTCAGCAGAACAAGAAGTCGCCCTCCAAGCGGGGCATGCATCGCGCCCACGATTTTCTCTCGGCGCCCCCCACCGCGGTCGAGCCCACCACCGGCGAGACCCACCTGCGGCATCACATCAGCCCCAACGGTTTCTATCGCGGGCGCAAGATCGTCAAGACCAAGGCCGACGAGTAATTCCGGCCGGGTTCCCGAGCGCCCTGCGCCGGCGGCTGGCTGCCGATGGCCCCGATGGCCCCGATGGCAAGCGATGCCTGCATGAACCCGAGGATCGCCATCGATTGCATGGGCGGCGATCACGGCCCGGATGTCACGGTGCCCGCCGCGCTCGCGTTCGCGCGATCCGAGCCTTCGGTGTCGCTGCTGTTGGTGGGCGACGAGTCCCTGTTGCGCGCGCGTCTCGGTGCGCTCGAGAGCGCGCTGGCCGCGCGTATCGAGGTCCGGCACGCGGATGAAGTCGTCACGATGGACGAGGCGCCTGCCAGCGCGCTGCGCTCGAAGCGACGCTCGTCGATGCGACTGGCCATCGAGGCCGTCAAGGCGGGCGATGCGCAGGCCTGCGTCAGTGCCGGCAACACCGGCGCGCTGATGGCGATTTCCCGGTTCGTGCTGAAGATGCTCGACGGCATCGACCGGCCCGCCATCGCGGCGCCTCTGCCGAATCAGCGCGGTGGCGCCACCACCATGCTCGACCTCGGCGCCAACGTCGACTGCGAGCCCCAGCACTACCTGCAGTTCGCGATCATGGGCGCAGCGCTCGCGACCGCGGTCGAGGGCAAGGCCGCGCCCACCATCGGCTTGCTCAACATCGGTGAAGAGCTGATCAAGGGCAACGAGACCGTGCGCCAGGCGGCCGATCTGCTGCGTGCGAGCTCCCTCGATTTTCGAGGGAACGTCGAGGGTAACGACATCTTCGAGGGCACCACCGACGTGGTTGTCTGCGACGGTTTCGTCGGCAACGTGGCGCTCAAGACCTCCGAAGGTCTGGCCCGCATGATCGGTGGCTTCATTCGCGAGGAGTACAGCCGCGGCTTCGCGAGCCGTCTCGCGGGCGCCATTTCGCTGCCCGTCCTCGGGCGCCTGCGCCGTCGCCTCGACCACCGTCGCTACAACGGCGCCAGCCTCGTCGGTCTTCGCGGTGTCGTGATCAAGAGCCACGGATCGGCCGACGCGCTTGCCTTCGAGCAGGCCCTGCGGCGCGCCCACGAAGCCGTGCGCAATCAGTTGCTCGAGCGGATCGCGCAGGCGGTTGCGCGAATCTCCGCCGAGGCCCCCAAGGTAGGTTCATGAATCGCTTCTCCCGCATCGTCGGCACCGGTTGCGCGCTGCCCGACCGCCTGGTCACCAATGCCGAACTCGTGCGCGAACTCGCCGCACGCGGCATCGAGACCTCCGAGGACTGGATCGTCGAGCGCACCGGTATCCGTCAGCGCTATCTCGCGGCACCCGAGGTCTCCAGCAGCGTTCTCGGCGCACAGGCGGCCCGGGCTGCGCTCGAGTCGGCAGGGGTGTCCGCCGCCGACGTCGACCTGATCATCGTCGCCACCTCGACCCCCGACTACGTCTTTCCCAGCACGGCCTGCCTCGTTCAGAAGGCGCTGGGCGCAAGCGGCGGCGCCGCCTTCGACGTGCAGGCGGTATGCAGCGGCTTCGTCTACGGGCTTGCGACCGCCGACGCGATGATCCGCACCGGCATGGCGCAGCGTGCCCTTGTCATCGGCGCCGAGGTGTTCTCGCGAATCCTCGACTGGAACGATCGGGGCACCTGCGTGCTCTTCGGCGACGGCGCGGGTGCGGTGCTGCTGGCAGCCGACGAGCGCCCGGGCATCCTTGCCTCGCGCCTGCACGCCGACGGCCGTTACGAGGGCATCCTGCGGACGGCGGGCAACGTGCATTCCGGTGCGGTCTCCGGCCACCCCTTCCTCACGATGGACGGCCAGGCGGTGTTCAAGATGGCGGTGTCGGTCCTCGATGCCGTCGCCCGCGAGACTGTCGCGGCGGCAGGGTTGTCGCTCGCCGACATCGACTGGCTGATCCCGCATCAGGCGAACGTGCGCATCCTGCAGGCCACGGGGCGAAAGCTTGGCATCGCGCCCGAGCGTGTCGTCACCACCGTCGACCGCCATGCCAACACCTCGGCCGCCTCGGTACCGCTTGCCCTCGATGTCGCGCTGCGCGACGGCCGCATTCGCGCCGGGCAGCATGTGCTGCTCGAGGGTGTCGGCGGCGGATTCACCTGGGGGGCGTCGCTGGTGCGCCTCTGAGGCGCTCGACCCGCGCGTCCGCCGCCTCCCGGCGTAGCCTTCCGGCTCGCCGTAACGCGTCAACCCGATCCACACCACGCAACATGACCATTGCCTTCGTCTTTCCCGGTCAGGGCTCCCAGGCGGTCGGTATGCTCGACCGCCTTGCAGGGCGTCCGGAAGTCGCCGACGTGCTCGCGCGCGCCGATCGCGCGCTCGGCGAGTCGCTGTCGGGGCTCATCGCGGGCGGTCCAGCCGACGCCCTCGGCCTCACCGTCAACACGCAGCCCGCGATGCTCGTGGCCGGTTATGCCTGCGTCAGCGCGTGGCGCGCCGCGGGCGGCCCCGAGGCGATCGCGGTCGCCGGCCACAGCCTGGGCGAATACACCGCGCTCACCGCGGCCGGCGCACTCTCGCTCGAGCAGGCGGTGCGGCTCGTGAGGGTGCGGGCGCGGGCGATGCAGGAGGCGGTTCCGGTAGGCTGCGGCGGCATGGCGGTCATCATGGGTCTCGACGACGACGCCGTACGGCAGGCCTGTGCGAGCGCGTCGCAGCCGGGCGATCTGGTCGAGGCCGTCAATTTCAACGCACCCTCTCAGGTCGTCATCGCCGGGCATGTGGCGGCGCTCGCGCGCGCCTGCGATCTCGCCAAGCAGGCGGGCGCCAAGCGGGCGCTGCCGCTGCCGGTCTCGGCACCTTTTCATTCCTCGCTGCTCGCGCCGGCGGGCCTGCGGCTTCGCGAGGCGCTCGCGGAGGTCGACCTGCGCGCGCCGGCCGTCAGTCTCGTGAACAACGTCGATGTCTCGGTCGAGACCGAGCCGGCCCGTATCGTCGACGCGCTGGTCCGGCAGGCGTCGTCGCCGGTGCGCTGGGTCGAGGTCGTGCACAAGCTGCGCGCGCTCGGTGCCGACACGCTGATCGAGTTCGGTCCGGGCAAGGTGCTCGCCGGACTGGCGCCGCGCATCGACAAGTCGCTTCGCGTGTTCTCGGTCGCCGATCCCGACTCGCTTCAGGCGGCCCTCGACGCGGTACGCAGCCCGGGAGCCGCATCATGAGCGCGAGCGACGACCTCAAAGGGCAGGTGGCACTGGTCACCGGTGCCTCACGCGGCATCGGCCGCGCGATCGCCCTCGAACTCGCCCGCGCCGGGGCCCGCGTGGTCGGTACGGCCACCACAGGGGCAGGAGCGGACGCGATCACCGCGGCCTTCGTCGAAGCCGGGCTTGCGGGGCGTGGCGCAGTGCTCGACGTCACCGATGCTGCGGCCGCCGATGCACTGCTCGCGGCGATTGCAGCCAGCGAAGGCGCGCCGTCGATCCTCGTCAACAATGCCGGCATCACGCGCGACAACCTCGCGATGCGCATGAAGGACGACGAATGGTCGTCGGTCATCGACACCAACCTCGGCGCGGTCTTTCGCCTCTGTCGCCTCGTGATGCGGCCGATGATGAAGGCCCGGTTCGGCCGCATCGTGAACATCACCTCGGTGGTGGGCGCCAGCGGCAATGCCGGACAGGCGAACTATGCGGCTGCGAAGGCCGGCGTCGCCGGCATGACGCGGGCGCTCGCGCGCGAACTCGGCAGCCGCGGGATCACCGTCAATTGCGTCGCGCCAGGTTTCATCGACACCGACATGACGCGTGCGCTCGGCGAGGCCCAGACCGCCAGCCTGATGCAGACGATTCCGCTCGGACGTTTCGGCGCGCCCGAGGACATCGCGGCGGCGGTGGCCTTCCTCGCGAGCCCGCGGGCGGCCTATGTCACCGGCGTCACGCTGCACGTGAACGGCGGCATGTACATGAACTGACGATCGACGCAGGCCATCGGCTTAGTCCGGATGGCCGGGCCGGCGGCGTGGTCACCTGATAGAATCCGCGCCGTTCGAGAGTCCGGGGCGGCAGGGCGCGTCCCCGGCCTCAGCGGGGCTCTCGGCCCCGGTATCCCTCACCCACCGGAGCGCGGTTCATCCGCCTCCCACCTTGGAGCATCGCAATGGAAAACATCGAGCAGCGCGTCAAGAAGATCGTGGCCGAGCAACTCGGCGTCAACGAGGCCGACATCAAGATCGAGTCCTCCTTCGTCGACGACCTCGGTGCCGATTCCCTCGACACGGTCGAACTCGTGATGGCGCTCGAAGACGAGTTCGAGACCGAGATTCCCGACGAGGAAGCCGAGAAGATCACCACCGTGCAACAGGCCGTCGACTACGTCAAGGCGCACGCCAAGAGCTGAGTCAGCCCTTCGATCAGGAGAGTGCCGTGAGCCGTCGCCGCGTCGTCATCACCGGCCTTGGGATCGTCAGCCCGGTGGGCAACGACGTTTCCTCCGCGTGGGCCAATCTGGTTGCCGGCCGTTCGGGTATTGGCACCATCACCCGCTTCGATGCGTCGGCCTTCGCGTCGCAGATCGCGGGCGAGGTCCGTGACTTCGACATCGGCCAGTACCTGCCGGCGAAGGAAGCCAGGCACTTCGATACCTTCATCCATTACGGCATCGCGGCGGGTGTCCAGGCGCTGCGCGATGCCGGTCTGCAGGTCGACGATAGCAACGCCGACCGCATCGGCGTGGTGGTGGGTTCGGGCATCGGCGGGCTACCGCTGATCGAGGAGAACCACGCCGACTACACCCGTCGAGGCCCGCGGCGCATCTCGCCCTTCTTCGTGCCGGGCTCGATCGTCAACATGGTTTCGGGCCAGCTATCGATCATGCTCGGCCTGAAGGGGCCCTCCTTCGCGGTGGTGTCCGCCTGCACGACCGGCACGCACTCGATCGGCGAAGCCGGTCGGCTGATCGAATACGGCGATGCCGACATCATGCTCGCCGGCGGCAGCGAGTCCACGATCTCGCCGCTCGGGGTTGGGGGCTTCGCTGCGATGCGCGCGCTCTCGACCCGCAACGACGACCCCCAGACTGCCAGCCGGCCCTTCGACAAGGATCGCGATGGCTTCGTCCTCGGCGAAGGCGCGGGGGTGCTGGTCCTCGAGGAGTACGAGCATGCCCGCCGCCGCGGCGCGCGCATCTATGCCGAGCTCGCGGGCTACGGCATGAGCTCGGACGCCTTCCACATGAGCGCCCCCTCCGAGGGTGGCGAGGGGCCGGCGCGAGGCATGCTCAATGCGTTGCGCAATGCCGGCGTGAACCCCGACGAGGTCAGCTACCTCAATGGTCATGCCACCTCGACCCCGCTGGGCGACATCGCGGAAACCCGCTCGATTCGCCGCGCGTTCGGCGAGGCGGCCAACGGGCTGGTCGTCAACTCCACCAAATCCATGACCGGGCACCTGCTCGGTGCCGCGGGTGGCGTCGAAGCGGTGTTCACGGCGCTCGCGGTCCACCACCAGGTATCCCCGCCGACCATCAATATCTTCGACCAGGATCCGCTCTGCGATCTCGACTACTGTGCCAACACCGCCCGCGATCTCGCGATCGAGGTCGCGATGTCGAATTCCTTCGGCTTCGGCGGCACCAACGGCACCCTGGTGATGCGGCGGCTGCGCTAGCGGGCTCGTGAGACCTGGCGACCGGATACCGCATTCCCGATGAGCCTCCAGGGCCGCTGGTCGATCGAGCACGGCGCGCTCGCGCGGCGCTGGCGTTCGATCAATTGCCTGCTGGGCGGCATGGGTCTGGTGCTCGCTTGCGCAGGCCTCGAAGCCGGGATGCCCACCGATGCAGGGCTCGCGCTCGCGGGTTTCGCCATCGCTCTCGCGGCCATCGCCGGAGGGGTGACTGCTGCAGGACGAACCCGTGGAGCCGCGGGTACCGGCACGAAGACGGCTCACGCTGCCGCCATCCTCGAGGTCGATGCGCGGGGTCAGGCTACGATGGGCGCCGGTCCGCTCGTCATCGGTTCGTGCGTCGCTGCGGCGGTGCAACCGCTTCGGTGGCACCGCGGTGGGGGCCACCTCTGGATCGTGCTTCGCCTGCCCGATGGCACCCGGCGGAGCCTGTCAGGATCCCCCGCGGCGCGCGACGATGCGAGCGCCGCGCGGCTCGACGCGTGGCTTGTCTGGGTCCGTCGAGGCCGTCACCACTGAGGGTGGATGTGCCGACGGCGGGCGCTGGGGTGTGCCCCTTGGATCCCCGTCGCGCGTCCCCATATTCCCGCGACCCCTTTCGCTCGAGATGCTCGCCATGAATGCTTTCAGGTCGCTCGTTGTCGTTGTGCTCATCGGCATGGCGGACCTGTTCGCCCCGCCAGGCGCTGCAGCGCAGGGCCGGGAACTGCCGGATTTCGCCGACCTCGTCGAGAAGAGCGGGCCGGCGGTCGTGAACATCCGGACCACGGAGCGGGCCCGTCCGGGAAGCGCGGGCGGTGGCACGCCCTCGATGCCCGAAGGCCTCGACGAGAGCGATCCTTTCTACGAATTCTTCCGTCGCTTTCTGCCGCCGCGACAGTCGCCATCGCCCGGTCAGGGCCAGGGGCCTCGCAACCGTGGCGGCGAGGAAGTGCCGCGCGGGGTCGGCTCGGGCTTCTTCATCTCGAGCGATGGTTTCCTGCTGACCAACCATCATGTCGTCGAGGGCGCCGACGAAATCTACGTCACGCTGACTGACAAGCGCGAGTTCAAGGGCCGCATCGTGGGTTCCGATCGTCGCACCGACGTGGCGCTCGTCAAGATCGAGGCAACCGGCCTGCCGCGCTTGCCGATCGGCGATATGAACCGCCTTCGGGTGGGCGAATGGGTGGTTGCGATCGGCTCGCCCTTCGGTCTCGAGAACACGGTCACCGCAGGAATCGTGTCAGCCAAGGGCCGCGAGACCGGCGACTACCTGCCTTTCATCCAGACCGATGTCGCCGTGAATCCGGGCAATTCCGGCGGTCCGCTGCTCAACCTGCGCGGCGAGGTCATCGGGATCAACTCGCAGATCTACAGCCGCACGGGCGGCTTCATGGGGATTTCCTTCGCGATCCCGATCGACGAGGCGATGCGCGTGGCCGACCAGTTGAAGTCTTCCGGACGCGTGATCCGGGGCCGAATTGGCGTGGGCATCGCGGAGGTCACCAAGGACATCGCCGAGCCGCTCGGGCTGCCGCGTGCCGCGGGGGCGCTGGTGCGCAGTGTCGAGGCGAACGGCCCGGCTGCGCGCGCGGGTATCGAGGAGGGCGACATCATCCTGCGCTTCGAGGGGCGCGCCATCGAGCGCTCCAGCGACCTGCCGCGGCTGGTCGGTGGCACCCGCCCGGGGACCCGCGCGACCCTCCAGGTGTGGCGCAAGGGAGCGACTCGCGACATCCAGGTCACGGTTGCCGAGAGCGAGCCCGAGCGCAGCGCCCGTGGCCAGAAGCCCGGGGCACCCGGCGGGGGCGCGCCGACGATGCCCGCCGCGGCCAACCCGCTGGGGCTCGGTGTGGCCGATCTTTCCGAGGAGCGGCGTGCGCAGCTGCGGGTACGCGGTGGTGTCGTCGTCGAGAGTGTCGATGGCACCGGCGCGCGAGCGGGCCTGCGCCCCGGCGACCTGATCCTCGCGCTCAACAACCAGGACATCACGAGCGCGCGCCAGTTTCAGGAACTCGCGGGCCGACTCGACAAGACCAAGACACACGTGGTCCTGGTGCGTCGCGGCGAGAGCGCGAGCTTCGTGCCGATCAGGCCGCAACCTTCCTCGGCCCCGGCCCCGGCCCCGGCGCGCTGAGGGGCAGGCTGCCCCCCGCCAGGCATGCTGCCGCCTCTGCCCGGCACTCGGCGGCCTTCGGCGGGCGCGAGGGCTTCCGGCTGCCCCTTCGGTCGGCACTGATAGAATCCGCGATCCGCGCGTCCAGGCCGACGCGCGTTCGACTTTCCGGGGCCCATGGAGCATATCCGCAACTTCTCGATCATCGCGCACATCGACCACGGCAAGTCGACGCTCGCTGACCGACTGATTCAGCGCTGCGGCGGGCTGTCGGACCGCGAGATGGAGGAGCAGGTCCTCGACTCGATGGATCTCGAGCGTGAACGCGGCATCACCATCAAGGCTCAGACGGCTGCCCTGCAGTACCTGGCCGCCGACGGCAAGCGTTACCTCTTCAACCTGATCGATACCCCCGGTCACGTTGACTTCTCCTACGAGGTCAGCCGGTCGCTGTCGGCCTGCGAAGGGGCTCTGCTGGTGGTCGATGCCACCCAGGGCGTCGAGGCGCAGACGGTGGCCAACTGCTACACCGCCATCGACCTCGGGGTCGAGGTAGTGCCGGTCCTCAACAAGATGGACCTGCCGTCGGCCGACCCCGACGCGGCGGCGGCCGAGATCGAGGATGTCATCGGCATCGACGCCACCGACGCGATCCGCGCGAGCGCCAAGACCGGCATGGGCATCGACGACATTCTCGAGGCGGTCGTCGCGCGGATCCCACCGCCGGCAGGCGATCCGGCCGCGCCGCTGCAGGCGCTGATCATCGACTCCTGGTTCGACAACTACGTCGGCGTTGTGATGCTCGTGCGGGTGGTCAATGGCACGCTACGCCCGCGCGACCGCATCCGGCTGATGGCCACGCAGCTTGCCTACACCTGCGAGCAGGTCGGGGTCTTCACCCCGAAGTCCGCGGCGCGGGAGTCGCTGTCGGCCGGCGAGGTCGGCTTCATCATCTCGGGGATCAAGGAGCTGAAGGCGGCCAAGGTGGGCGATACCGTGACGCTGGTGTCGCAGCCGGCGCTCGAACCGCTGCCCGGCTTCAAGGAGATCAAGCCCTCGGTGTTCGCCGGACTCTACCCGGTCGAGTCCAACCAGTACGAGGCGATGCGCGACGCCCTCGAGAAGCTGCAGCTCAATGACGCGTCGCTGCAGTTCGAGCCGGAGGTTTCGCAAGCCCTGGGATTCGGTTTCCGGTGCGGATTCCTCGGACTGCTCCACATGGACATCGTCCAGGAACGGCTCGAGCGCGAATTCGACATGGATCTCATCACGACCGCGCCCACGGTCATCTACGAGATCCTGATGCGCGACGGCACCGTGCTGCGCGTCGAGAATCCGTCGAAGATGCCCGATCCGGGCAAGATCGAGGAGATCCGCGAGCCGATCGTCGATGTCACGATCTTCGTCCCGCAGGACTACGTCGGCAACGTGATCTCGCTGTGCACGGCCAAACGCGGCGTGCAGACCAATCTCGCCTACCACGGCCGTCAGGTGCACCTGAGCTACGAGCTGCCGATGAACGAGATCGTCCTCGACTTCTTCGACAAGCTGAAGTCGACCTCGCGCGGTTACGCGTCGATGGACTACGAATTCAAGGAATACCGGGCCTCGGATGTCGTCAAGATGGACATCCTCGTCAACGGCGACCGCGTCGATGCGCTCAGCCTCATCGTGCATCGAAGCATCGCGCAGAGCCGCGGGCGTGAAGTGGCGGCGCGCATGCGCGAGCTCATCCCCCGGCAGATGTACGACGTTGCCATCCAGGCGGCCATCGGGGCGAATATCGTCGCTCGCGAGAATGTCAAGGCGCTTCGCAAGAACGTGCTCGCGAAATGCTACGGTGGCGACATCACCCGCAAGAAGAAGCTGCTCGAGAAGCAGAAGGCCGGCAAGAAACGCATGAAGCAGGTCGGTACCGTCGAGATCCCGCAGGAGGCCTTCCTCGCGGTGCTCCAGGTTGACGATCGCTGAGCCCGCCGTGAGCGCGACGCGAAGGCTCCCGCGAACACCCGAGATCGACCGGCCGACCGCGCCGGAGGAATCATCGTGAACGAGACCAGCACCTCGCTGAACTTCGCCCTGATCCTGTTCGTGCTGCTGGTCGTATGCTTTGCCGCCTGGCTCGCCGATCGCTTCCATTTCCGTGGCCGGCGCGAACGCGAGGCCCGCCGGCGGATCGCCGAGTTCGAGGCGCAGCAGGCCGGGCTGCCGCTGCATCTGCGTGTCACCGATGCGCAGGCGGCGCGCCATGCGCTGGTGCGCGATACCCTGCGCCAGCCGCTCTGGCTCGAATACACCGCGGGGCTCTTCCCGGTCATCGCTGTGGTGTTCTTCCTGCGTTCCTTCCTGGTCGAACCCTTCAAGATTCCATCGGGCTCGATGATCCCGACCCTGCTGGTGGGCGACCTCATCCTGGTCAACAAGTTCAGCTACGGCGTCCGATTGCCGGTGCTCCACACCAAGATTCTCGAGGTCGGTAGCCCGAAGCGCGGTGATGTCATGGTCTTCCGCTATCCGCGCGACCCGGGTATCGACTACATCAAGCGTGTGGTCGGTCTGCCGGGCGACCGTATCGTGTATCGGGACAAGCGCCTCACCGTCAACGATGCCGAGGTGCCGCTTTCCCCGGCAGGCGACTTCTACGACTCCGACCGACTCACTTACGCGCCGCAGTACGCCGAGCGGCTCGGCGAGGTCGAGCACCGCATCCTCACCGAACTCGACAAGCCCTCTGTCATCGCCCCGATGGATGCGTTTCCGTTCCGCGAACAGTGCCGCTACGCCGCAGGCGGGGTAAGCTGCACTGTCCCGGCCGGTCACTACTTCGTGATGGGTGATAATCGCGAGAACAGCCTGGACAGTCGTTTCTGGGGCTTCGTTCCCGAAGCGAACCTGGTGGGTCGTGCCTTCTTCATTTGGATGAATTTCGGCGACCTGAAGCGAATCGGTGGTTTTCGATGAAACAGGCCAGGCATGTCCGGGTCATGCCGTCGTACATCTCGCGCCAGCGCGGTGCGAGTCTGCTCGGCATGATGATCGTGGTCGCGATCGCGCTATCGGTCGCCATCGTGGGTTTGCGGGTTGTCCCGACGGTCGTCGAGTTCCTGGCTGCCAAGCGCGCGATCCAGCGGATCGCCGATGGCCCGGCCCGCTCGCCGCTCGACATCGCCAAGTCCTTCGACGAGATGGCCGCCGTCGATGACATCAGCGCCATCGCCGGCCGTGACCTGCGCATCGAGCGCTCGCCTCTCGGCGTGACGATCAGCTTCGCCTACGAGAAGCGGGTCGCGCTGATCGGGCGCGTCAGCCTGCTGATCGACTACGACGCGAGCGTCGCGGTAACCAACTGAGGCGATCGCGCCCCCCATGGCCACTGACGACCTGCAGCGCCGCCTCGGCCACGATTTCGGTGATCCCGATCTCCTGCGTCAGGCGCTGACTCACCGCAGCTTCGGTCAGCCCAACAACGAGCGCCTCGAGTTCCTCGGCGACAGCGTGCTGAACTGCGTGGTCGCCACCTTGCTCTATCAGCGTTTCGGCTCGATCGACGAGGGCGATCTCTCGCGACGGCGCGCCGCGCTCGTGCGTCAGGACACCCTTCACGCCATCGCGACC
>Ga0315900_10006138_pt1 | contig 16243 bp, 20 predicted proteins | sample LakEriMetagenome_FD_203521 | JGI IMG/M metagenome (GOLD analysis project Ga0315900, IMG submission 203521) | Freshwater fungal communities from buoy surface, Lake Erie, Ohio, United States - Buoy 12 MA114 | ecosystem: Environmental > Aquatic > Freshwater > Lake > Lake biofilm | place: USA: Lake...
GTGATGAACTGAGATTTGCTCGTGACTTTTATGGGTATACGCCTGTTGTTGTTAGTCAGTTCAATCGTGACATCAGCAATCCTATTAGGATAAAGAACGGTGATGTTGAGCCTCAGCTAGAAGACTTTGCAGAGAGTTCACAGACACAGAACGATGCTGATGTTGTATTAGCCCTGTTTGATCCTATGCGATACAAGGTGGCTGACCCTAGTGGGTATGAGCTAGACAAGCTAAAGGACTCATATGGTGGTAAGTATTTTAGAAACCTCAGGTTGATAAAGAACAGCTATGGGGAAGATGATGTGCGCATTGGTCTAGGTTTTCTAGGAGCTATAGGTATGTTCAAAGAGCTACCTAGAAAGAAAGACATGACAGACGCTGATTATGAAGCAGTGGTGAACAAAACCTTTTTCTTAAATAAATAAAACAATATGAATATTAAACTATTTAGCACAGCCCCAAAGAACGATGATGTATTTTGGCAAGTTGTCTTGTTTCCAACCATCACTGTATTGAGAAACAAAGAGTTTAGCGGTGGTTATTATGCTGTTAGTGTGGAGTGGTTATTTTGGTCCTTTACAACTATTATTAATGACAATTAGAGATCAACGACAAAAAGAGTTTGCTAGAGCATGGCTTGATCATGGAAAGTTTGGTATTCTTAATCTATGTCCTAGGTTTGGAAAGATATACACCACCATTAACATTCTACAAGAACTTAAACCTAAGAATGTTTTGATAGCCTATCCAGATAAGAAGATTAAACAGAGCTGGAAGGATGACTTTGCAAAGCGTGGCTATGATGATAGTAATGTCACATACACCACCCATTTGAGCCTCAAAAAGCACCTAGAGGAACAGTTTGATCTAATAGTGATAGATGAGATACATTTGCTTTCTGAAGCCCAAATAGAGGTGGCAAAAGAGATGATTAACAACCATCTAGAGTTTAGTCATCTGTATAATGGAGATGTGCTAGGCTTGACAGGTACACTTTCTAAATGGACAGAGAGTACACTAAAAGAAGAGTTAGACTTGAATGTTATAGCCACCTACACTATTGAACAGGCTATCAAAGATGGTGTTATTGTAGACTATGAAATCACAGTGGTCACTGTCCCTCTTGACAGAAAACGTAAGCAGAAATACAAAACTGGGGAAAGAACAGAAAAACAACAGTTTGATTCTTATGGGTACGTTATAGACAGCCTAGAAAGACAGGGTAAGTCTACCATGTTCCTGAGACTAGCTAGAATGAGAATAATACAGAATAGCATTGCAAAAATGGAAAAGACCAGAGAACTACTTAAAAAGCATAAAGATGAACGTGTGCTTGTGTTCTGTGGTGTTACTAAGATAGCAGATGAGTTAGGCGTACCTAGCTATCACAGTAAGAAGGATGAAAAGGAGATATTTGATAACTTTGTACAAGGAAAGGGTAAACACCTAGCTGTTGTCAAGATTGGTAATACAGGAGTGACATACAAACCGTTGAACCGAGTGATCATTAACTACTTTGATAGTAATGGGGAAAACTTGGCTCAAAAAATTAACAGATGTATGGCTATGGAGTATAGCAATCCAGACAAAAAAGCGTATATTTACATTGTAAGTTCTGATGAATCAGTGGAGCTAAAGTGGCTAAATAAAGCACTTGAATTCTTTGATAAAAAGAAAATCAAATACGTATAACCAAAACACATCTATTATGGAACCTTTTACATGTTCCTATTGTGGAAAAGACACCTCTGGTGTAGATTATGACTATTTATCAGGGTACAATCACCTTTCTTGTGCCCTTGAAGCAGAAATGAAAGAAAAAGGTGAGTATGACACCTGTATAATGTGTGGTGTAGAAACACCATACAAGCGTAATGTACATATTGATTTACGCACAGGATACATTGAAGGTGCTGGACAGCTCTGTAAAGCGTGCTATGACAGAGGCACAGAACGCAGGCAAATTCTCATCCCTGCAGACATAATTTATAACACTCCTAATGATATGGAGCTAGGAGCAAAAGTGAGGCTAATTTATAATCAACAACAATAAACACAATCATGGCAAGCAAACTCATCGGGATTGTGGGTGCTACAGGTACAGGTAAATCTACCGCTATTAAGCACCTAGACCCCAAAACAACGTACATTATTAACGTAGCAAAGAAAGAACTACCATTCAAAGGCTCAGAGAAACTGTACAACAAAGAAAACAGAAACTACAAAGAAGTGTCTAAAGCACCAGAAATCACTGCGCTGCTAAAGACTATTTCAGATGAAGCTCCTCACATCAAAACTATTGTGATTGAGGACAGCAATTACATCATGGGTTTTAACATTGTATCTAAAGCAACAGAGGTGGGTTATACCAAGTTTAGTATAATGGCTAGAGACATGGTGGAGCTTTTACAGAAGGCTAGAGAACTAAGACCTGACCTCACCATCTTTTACATCAGCCATCCAGAAACTATTGAGGATGCTGGAGAGATTGTAGGTTATAAAATCAAGACAGCAGGCAAGCTGATTGACAATCAAATAGTTATGGAAGGATTGATGACTATTTGTCTTTACACACATGTAGAGGAGAATAAGGATGGTGGTGTTAGCTACTATTTCCTGACTAACAGATTTAGAAAATATCCAGCAAAAAGTCCTGATGGAATGTTTGAAGATATCAAAATTCCTAATAACTTGCAGCTGGTTTTAGACAAAGTGAACGAATACTATCAATAAACAATTAAAATCTAGAAACAATGTCAAACATTGGAGGAAAACTCAAAGAAACAAGAGAACTACCAGAATTTAAAAAGAGCGTAGGTTTATTTGAAGCAAGAGTGATTGCTATCAATCCCACAGCAGAGGAGTACAAAGAACTTCTGAACATTGAACTGAAAGAAGACAGTAAAGCCACTGACTATCTAAGCAAGAATGATGATGATGTCACTGTTCTTCGCATAGATGTTTGGTTGGAGCATGTTAAGAACAAAGAAAAATTCAAGGTGGCATTCTATCTGAAAGATAAAGAATGTCGCAACAGAGACAACACTAAGAAGCAGTACATTAACAATATTGGTACTACCACTTGGGCTGATGATCCTAACAATCTTCCTGATTGGTTTACAGGAAGAGATTATCGTGTAGCATTTGATGGAGAATCTGAGCTATATGGTTTCTTACGTACATGGTTGGGTAAGCTTGACTATCGTGAGGCAGAAACAGTGTTACAACTTGATTGGAAACCTCTCATGAAGGGTAACACAAAAGACCTTAAAAACCTAGTGGGTGGTGCTTACACTACAAACATTGTAGCACTTGCCACTGTTAAAACTGTAGTGAGAGAAGATGGTACAAAAGAATATCAGAGCGTATATAACAGAGGATTCTTACCAGCTTATAGTCTGAAGAACTTCCGTCTAGTGAACTATTCTGATGAGAAGGTGTTAAAACCTCTTCGTGAAAAGAAAAAGAGCACGCTCAAACCTCATGAGCGTTTTGCTGTAGATGTGACAGGAGAATATGGTTGTAAAGAGTTTTATGTTCTGCGTGATTTGCAGGAGTATAATGCTGAGAGCAACTTTGTAGCTTCTGACAGACCTATTGCAAATGATGACTCATCATATTAATCCCTCCCTGCTGTTCCCTAAAGGCCCCTGTCAGAAATGATGGGGGCTAATTTTTTTATCTATGATTAAAGGAAAAATTAGAGTGCCTTTATTGGCTGAGTCTATTCTTAGCAAAATAACAGAGTATGACATATTCATGTATTACATGCCTCACAAGAACTGGAAGCTAAATGTAGTGACTGTGTCTCCTTTTAGACAGGAACGCAATCCATCTTTTATTATTGGTAACAAACATGGTAAGCTAACCTACATAGATTTTGGTGATACAAGCAAAAGAGGTGACTGTTTCAACTTTGTTAAACAGCTACATCATTTGGCTGGTATGAAGGATGTCTTAATGATGATAGATAGAGACTTCAAGCTAGGTATTCGTAGTGGTGAGTATTCAGAGGAGTATAAAATCATTACATCAGCCTATAAACAGCCTGAAGACCTAGGCAAGCGCTATTCTCTTATTCAGGTGATTACACGCAAGTTCACTAATGAGGAACTAGCCTATTGGAATCAGTATCATCAGGATGTGGATGATCTCAAGCGTAACCAAATCTATTCTATCAAAACCTTATATTTCAATAAGGAGAGATATCCCCTGAAAGACACAGAACTCAGGTTTGGCTATTTCTATGATGGTCATTGGAAAATCTATCGTCCGTTTGGTGATAAGAAAAGCAAATGGATGCCTAATAATGTACCAATAACAGCAATGGATGGTAAGGAGGATATTGTCAATTGTGAGCTAGCATTCATAAACAAAAGCAAGAAAGACTACATGGTGATGAAAAAGGTGTATCCCTGCTGTTGTGCTGTCCAAAATGAAGGAGTGGGCTGTTTCTCCCCTGAGAACGTGGAGTATATAAAAGCCAACTCTGACAAACAGGTGCTCTCTTTTGATAGCGATGTAACAGGAGTGAAGAACAGCCAACAAATCACTAAGTTGTTTGACTTTGGGTATGTGAATGTTCCAAAACGTTATTTGAAAGAAGGTATAAAAGACTGGGCTGACCTAGCCAGGATACATGGACTCAAGAAGATTGAGGACTATTTACGATTTAAAACAATTATCTAATGGATTGGAGCAAGTTTAAGGATCAGTTCCATGAGAGCTGGCATCCTAAAATGAAGCAGTTTATTGAGAGTGAGGAATGTGATAAGATTTATGAGTTCCTCAAGAAAGAAAGCAAAAGAGGTAAGCAGATAGCTCCCCTATCCACTAACACCTTTAGAGCTTTTAAAGAAACAAGACTAGATGACCTATATGCAGTGATGGTGGGTATGTGTCCCTATCACACCTTCAAAAATGGTGAGCCAGTGGCTGACGGTCTATTAATGGGCTGTTCTGTTACAGGCTATCTCCAGCCTTCTTTACAGAAGTTTTATGAGGGTGTAGAAAGAGATGTATACAATGGGTTGGCATTAAAAGCAAATAAAACACCAGATGTTAGCTATCTAGCTAGACAAGGGGTGTTAATGCTTAACGCAGCACTCACCACTGAAGTAAATAAAGCTGGGTCCCACATTGATGTTTGGGAACCCTTTACCATCTGGTTATTTGAGAATGTTATTAACTACACGGGAGTGCCCATTATATTTCTGGGCAAGGATGCTGCTCGTTATGAGCGTTATACAGCACCTTTTACATGGACATTCACACTTTCACATCCTGCCAGCGCTTCTTATAAACAGACAGACTGGGAAACAGAAGGAGTGTTTAAGAAAGTGAAGGAGATTGTTAAACAAAATAATGGAGTGTCTATACACTGGTTAGACGAAGAACCTCCTTTTTAAAACATTTAAACATATGGAAATTAAAGTAGAAGATCTCCAGCTAGGGGATGAGTTCCTCTATGCTGTACAGGGAACTATTGCCAGAGCTAAGGTAATTAGGCCTGTTCAACAAAGGAAGGCGCAACCCACTTATGGAACAGCAGGTAAGGTGTATTACAAAGCAGTGAAGTGTAAAGTGGCTATAGAGGAAAAGGTTTATACCTATCCAACATCTACAGGTATTCGCACTTACACTAGAAAAGAATATGTTGCATCAGACAAGTACACGATTGAGAAGTATATTGATCTTAATCACAGAAACGTTTGGTTAATTAAAAGACAAGACTAATGAAACCTTTAAAAGTTGGAGAAAATCTCACCCTGAATGTGGGTGACTTTATTGTTATTGCTTGTGGTGGTCAGCTAGATTATGGCTGGTACTGTGGACAGGGTAGATATGGATCTACACTGCATTATTACAGCATATGGAGTCCTGGAAGTGCTTTAGAAGACTTTGAACGGTATGAAAAGGGAGAACAATTGGCCTCATGGATAACTAAGAAGTTTGAAAGAAGCAAAGGATTCACATCCAAATGCTTCTACAAGAACTTTCTGAATACCTATTATGAAAGTAGAATACTAAAGCCAGCTAATCCAGATGAGCTATTTACACACCCAGAGCAACTAGCAAAATACAACAAATCAAAAGAAGCACTAATCAGAATTAAATTCCTACAACCATGATTTTAGAAAAACAGAAAGAAGCAATGGTTCACCAAGAGGGTGAAACGCAAGAGTCTATTGGAATGTCCCTTGATTTAGAATCAGCCCAGGTTTTGATGCAGATGCTTAGTAAGAATCTGTATTCAGACGCTATTGGTTCCACCATTCGTGAGTGTGCTAGTAATGCACTAGACTCTCATCGTAGAGCAGGGGTGGATAAACCTATTGTTGTTAGTCTTAGGCCTAACAAGGACAATATTTTTGAGTTCTCTGTGGAGGACTTTGGTATTGGTTTGGATGCTGATGACGTAAAGAATATCATTAGCAAGTATGGTAAATCCACCAAACGCGATAGCACCACAGAACTAGGTATGATGGGGCTAGGTTTCAAAGCTCCGCTAGCGTACAGCTCAAGCTTTTATTTCGTCTGTCGTAAGGATGGAATAGAACGCAAGTATATGATGTACGAGGGTGAAGATGTTAATACCATCGATCTTCTTTATGAAGCATCCACAGATCAGCCTAATGGTGTTAAGGTGATTGTTCCTGTTAGATTTTCTGACAGACATCAGTTTAGCAAGAAGATTAGAGAGCAACTTGCCTATTTTGAGAGTGTGTATTTTGATGTGGATGATATTACAAATGGTTTTGTTATAGCACGTCATGAGTATTTTCAGTTTTCTGAGCTTGCTAGTGATGAGAATATGCACATCTGTTTAGACAATGTCTACTATCCTATTGACTTTCAGAAGCTTGGTATAGATAGAATTAGTATTCCTGTAGCACTGCGATTTAGTTTGACAGATGGTGTATTCCCCACTCCTAACAGGGAATCTATCCGCTATACACAAGAGGCTAAAACCATCATTATTAATCGTTTAAAAGAAGCTGCTAACTATTTTGTCAATAAGTATAACGAAACTGTAAAAGACACATTAGATATTAGAGCAGCGCTAGCTTATTACAGAAGCAAGCAGCGTAACATCAAGATGGGTAATGACTCCTGGGATGTTAATCCTTTGTCTAAGTATGCCACTGTTAGCATTTCTAAACCCACCGTTAAGGGTTTGAAGCTTATTGATATACAGCGACTAACTATTATTGAGGATTATATACTAGGAGAATATGAAAGCAAGTTCTTGATCAACAACAAAACTTGTAGAGATGTTGCTAAATGGTATGGGTTGAGTCGCATATCAAATCTAAAAGATAGAGTGTATGTCTGTACTGAGAGAGTGAGTGGTGTGAAGAAAGACTACCTGAAAACACTTAGTAAGGCTTCACATGACGAGACACTTGTTGTAAGAAAGGTTAAGAGTTTTCGTTTATTTGCTAGGGGTACAGATTACAACTGTTACTATCGCATCCTGAGTTTAAAAGACCATCCAAAATCTGAGTGGCGTGATAGAATCAAGGAGTTCCAACACATTGTTAACAGCCTCATTTCCACCTGTGTAGATTTAGATGCACTAGAGGTGCCCCAAGCTTTTATTGATGCTAGAAAGAAGACAAGGGTGTCTACTGGCAAGGTGAAAGGTGGTGGTCCTAAGCGTTTAAAACTAAAGGGTGAGATGGTTTGTAAACAAGCTGAGTTTCTAGAGCGCTGGGTAGATGGTAAGAACTGTAAGTGGGTGAGTAAGATTTATGACATGTCCAAGTTCCATCAGAACAAATTCATCCTGGTTTATGGTAAGCAGGAAGATGCTGAGAAGATGGACAAGTGGTTCAAACCCACACGCACCATGAATGTAGAGTTTGCCATTCTTAGTGACAGAGAAACCAAACTTATAGAGAAGGTGGAATTACATAACTTAATGCCATTTAGTAAATTTATGGAAGGAAAAACCAAACCGTTCCAACGGATAGCAACAGCCTGTCTGATTGATCAGATTTATGATGAGTATAGAAACGTTTTCCAAAATGTGGATGTTCTTGAAAGCATTTCTAAAGACCTTTTTGATAAGGTGAAGAAGCTTTTAGAGTATAGATCAAAAAACTTTAGAGACATCAATGATGAGTATAGAACCATCATCATTGAACATGCTAGATCTATCAACCAGTTTGATCCTACAATTGTTAAAGACTGTCTAGAACTAAGAGCACTGTGTGTTAGGCTTCCATTCATCAATGTTATGATGGGTAACATCTATCGTTATGGAAAAATGACGAACATTGAAGGAAATCAAATGATTCAGGCCTTTATAGATCTATTCAAGTATCACAAGCATAGGATAGACTGGAAGAACTATAGAATCAGGTTCAACGAAGACCTCCCTTTGGAACAAACGCTAACAACAGAAACTGTTGAAGAATTAATCACTCAATCTTAAACAAACCTATATGAGTATTTTTGATTTAAATTGGTTCAAATCCAATAAAAGAAATGAAGAACTAGAAGCTCTTAAATTACAAGAGCAGCAGTTAAAAAATGAACTCCTCCGTCAAGAGATTAAATTGATGAGCGAGGATAGAGAACTATCAACTATTAATGTTCGTCCTGTTAATGACAAGCCCTATCGCACCATTAAGATGGTGAATGATGTGCTCACTGTTGTACTTAATGATGGTGACATTCTCACTAAAACACCCGCCACAGCTTCTGATTATCAAGCAGTTAAAGCTGCTGTTAGTGAGGAGATAATCATCAAACTTTGTAGCACACAAGAGGTGATAGATGAGAAAGCCCGTCTACAAAGAGAAAGAGATAAGGCTATTGCTCTGCAGAGAGGTATTAAAATTCTGGAGCAGATTGATGATTTTGATGTCAAAGATGGGTCTGTCTATCTCAGGGGTGTAAACAGAAGCATGCCTCAAATGATGGTAGAAGAGTTCCTGCGCATTGTAAACTATTATGTTACAGATGGCTATCGTGTAGATGGAGAACTTGCTACAGCTCTTGAAGAGGATGAGGAGTATCAGTCTCTGAAGCGCTTCTTTATGTGGTGCTGTCTAAACCCTCGTGCAGAGGTGGCAGATAAGCTGTATAACTTCCTGAAGAAGAATGCATTCAGAATCACTAAACATGGTTTCTTTGCAGCGCTTAGAAATGTGGTGACACTACATGGGTCTACAAAACTAGTTCAGTTTCTGTCTAGTGCCTATAACATGGTAAAGGCTGTGTGGAAGAAGAATCCAGATAACTATGAGGTGTATTTAAAGAACGGAGAATATGATTTTATTCATAAAGACAACACATACACTATGGAAACGGTAGAGGGTGAGGACTATTATGATGAGGAGATTGGTTTATATGTATGTAATGATGATGAAGAAATCATGGTGAAGAGAACTGATTTAGGAGAACACATTGGTAATCTAACAGATTTATATCTAGATCTTCCTAACAGAAGCGAGAACAGATTTACAGACGCTCACACACGTACATTTGATATTCGTGTAGGTGCTCCTGTAAAAATGGACCCAAAGCTATGTCGTTGGAACACAGACGATTGTGGTGCTGAGGGTTTACACTTCACCTCTGATGAGATACACTATGTAGGATGTGGTGACCAGTCTGTCCTAGTCCTCATTAATCCAATGAAGGTGGTGGGTATTGGTGAATCTAAGGGCAGATGCTGGGAGTATTTCCCTATTATGACTGTTTCTCGTGATGAGGCCACTAAGCTTTTACATGACTTAGAGTTTGACACCCTGCAGCTAGATAACAGTTATGCTCTTCGTGAGCTCGCTGATCTGACAGAGAAAGCAAAAGATGGATTTGTGGCAGAAAGTAAGAAGCACGAATTCAACCTTCCTCACATTTCTAGTATAGAGATTGAGAACATTGTAGCTTCTTTGGATGAGATGAAAAAGGATATCAAGGGTAGAGTGAGATTGATTTTGGATTAATAATTTTGGGAATGTCACTATTTTTCGTAATTTAGTGACATTCCCTTATTATAACTATATGAAAATCAAGAAGAAACGAAAGCCTAGGAAGCTAAAGGTGATACGAACTAGAAATGCTGGCACTATGACAGAATCAGCATTCTGGTCTTTTATTCGTAGTGCCCTGAGGCAGAAGAGCAGATTCTGGAAACCTATATTGCAATGCAAATATGAAGCCCGTAGAGCCTATAAAGGTCCTAATAAGAGGCAGAAGTTTGAATATCAGTGCAAGCAGTGTGAGAAATGGTTTCAAGAAAAAAAGGTGAATGTAGATCATATAGTTCCCGCGGGATCACTAAATTGTGCTGCAGACCTCCCAGGGTTTGTAGAGCGCCTGTTCTGTGAGAAGGAACATCTGCAGGTGCTGTGTGAGAAATGTCATGATGAGAAAACTAAACAAGAAAAACTATGTCAGAAGAGTTGAACCAGATTGTTATTAATAAGGAGGTTTCATTTGTAGAGCGCTGGCATGAAGGTTATATTGAGTCCAAAGGAGAACGTCATTATTTCTGGCTTATTGATCCTCAGGGTGTAGATCCTAGAGGTAATGAATATGCACCAGAGGTGAGGTGGTTCTTTGCCCGTGTACCCAGAGAGGTGAGGGCTATGTACAATTCCATTATTGAAGCCTTTAAACAGACAAAAGAATGATAGTGCAGACAGTGCACGAGATTCTAAACCCCTTTGATGTAGAAGTGAATAAGCTAGGATATGGTGTAGCCCTGTTTCTAATAACAGGATCTATACATTCCAATCCACAGTTTATTGTCCGTTTCTACAATACAGGAGAGCTTAGAACCGTTGATCAAAATGACCTGCGTGTGTATGGTAATCCAACAGCAGGAGAATCTTTAAAACCAATACAGCCATGATAAAGGGAGTAACAAAAACAGAAGCTGTCTATAGAGCAGTGATGCTAGACAGTTCGTCCAGCTTGAAAGAATTCAGCATGGACAGAAAGAAGTATTTCAGAAAATACATTTTAGGAGAGGATGTGGAAGACAAAGACACACAAGCTGCTACAACTGGTAGAGTGGTAGAAACTCTACTACTAGAGCCAGAACAGTTTGAAAATAGGTTCTTTATGTCTTCTTGTGTAGAAACCCCATCAGCACTTATGCTAGCATTTGTAAATGCTTTGTACAAGTTTACCAAGGAAGCTACAGATGATAATGGTAATGTAACTAGAAGCTTTGAGGACATATCTAAGGATGCATATGCAGAATCTGGATTCAAGATTAAATACGATGCTGTCATTAGCAAGTTTGTAGGGTCTGACGCAGAGGTTTATTACAATGAGATGCGCACAGTGAAGTCTAAAGGTCTCACTGTTGTAACATTGAATGAGGTGAACAATGCTGAGAAGATTGTAGAAGAACTGCGTAACAATGCTGTCACTAAGGATATTGTTAACCTAGTGAGCAGCCCACGTTACACAGTGCACAATCAGTTGCAAGTGGAAGGATATGAGATAGATGGCATGAAGTTCAAGAGCATGATGGACAAGGTGATTGTTGATCATGAAGAGAAGGTAATTTGGGTGTATGACCTAAAGTGCACATGGTCCGTAGAGAACTTCCTCGAGGAGTATTACCTCTATCGCAGAGCATATATTCAGGCCTATCTCTATTTCTGGGCAGCTACTAAATTTATGGAAGACAGTGAGCTTGAGGGTTACACAGTTGCTCCGCCTAGATTTATTGTTTGTGACAGCACCAACTATTACAATCCGTTGATTTATACACTTGCTTGGGAAGACTTACAGGATGCATATGAGGGCTTTACACACAGGAATAGAGAATACAAAGGTGTAAAAGAACTCATTGAAGACCTAAAATGGGCTCTAGACAATAATGTCTGGAACATCAGCAGAGAAAACAGTATTAACAATGGACTTGTAAATATTAGATAATAATGGAAGTGACAATCACTAGTATATTTATGGTTCCCACGCTTAAGATTGACCGTGAGGAACTGAAGACAAATGGATTTATCAATGGTTATATCAGAGATGCTGGAAGAGATGCGCAGTATACAAATGCTGTCTATCTCCTCTTTCATCCTGATAACCTAGATAAATTTAGAGAGTTCTTGGACAAAGAGTATGAAAGAACAAAAGCTGTTATAGATGATTATGATTATAAAGATGGGTATGTCGTAGTGGTCTATGAGCTGCCTTCTAAATTCAACCGTGACTTTAAGCTTATTATGGAGAGTATGTATTCTCAAACCTCCAAAGAGTTTCAAGCCCTCTTCCCTAAGATTATCAAGATAAAGAAGAACGGACTACATAGAGATGAGATAAGTTTGCAGTTTCGTGTCTTTAATAAAACTGCTGATCTTATAAAGTTCTGGGAAGAGAAACTAGGCGTAGAGTTTGATGAAGAACAAGAGGTGTGGCATGCTTTTGATCTGAATGACGAGACCCTAGACATCACTAAAATTAAAAGAAAATGTACAACAATCAAATAGCTGAAGAGCTAATTCAAAAATATGGCAATGAAAAGTTTGCCATATATGTCCAACTTGAAGTGGAGAAAAACAAGCTCATAGAAGATGAGCTTAAAAGACTAGGAGAATCTGATACAGAACTAGGCTATGATGCCTTCTTTTGGAAGCAGAAATATGAAGAACTACTTAAAAAATAAAAACTATGGACTTAGACAAACTGTTTAACGACTATCCCAAATCCTGTGAAATCATTAAACAATGGTTTTTGGAGAAGATGCTAGAGAGCTTTAAAGATGAGACAGTGCCTGAAGACTTTAAAGACCACATCCGTAAGCAAGGTATTGAAACTGATAAGATTATAAAGATTATTGGTAGCAATCCTAGAAGCCTTTTTCAGGTGTTTGATGAGAACAAGCTCTTTATTGAGATAAGAATCAATATGGAAGAGGGTCCTGAGTTCTCTTGGGGAGTGAATGGTAACAGAACTGATGACTGGTATGCCACCAGGGTGGAAGCTGAGCTAAAGGCTGTAATTGAATGTCTTAAACTCTTAAACCAAAGAGCATGAGAGACACTATAGTCGAACAAGTGTTAGCTAAATATACACAGCGTAGTGAGGTGGGTTACCAGAAATATGGCACCACCCTTGCAGAAAATAGCAAGGATAGCTATCTAAAGCACCTACAGGAGGAACTTATGGATGCCACTCTCTATCTAGAGAAACTTATGAGCCTGGATCAGGAAGTAAGAAACTTAGTTAGAAAACATCCAGATAATACCATTTTGGGTGAAGAAATAAGGAGATTAATTAGCTAGAATTTTTCAAATCTCTTGGAATTTAGGGAGTGGTGAATTAACTTCGCCACCCCTATTTTTTTACCCTTTAAACCTATAGAATTATGATTGATTTGGGATTAGATGCACTGTCAAAGATTACGGTGTTTGGAAAGTATGCAAAGTATATACCTGAGCTCAAACGCAGGGAAACCTGGGATGAGATTGTGGACAGGTATCAAGAAATGATGGTGAAGAAATATCCCAAGCTTAAGGAGGCTATTATTGAGTCTGCTAAATTTATTAGAGAAAAGAAGGTGTTACCTTCTATGAGAGCTCTACAGTTTGCAGGACCAGCGGCTGAGGTGAACAACTCTCGTATTTACAACTGTTGTTACCTGCCAATTGACAGCATTCACAGCTTTAGTGAGACTATGTTCTTGCTGCTAGGTGGTACAGGAGTGGGCTATAGTGTTCAAAAACAACACGTTGCAAAGCTTCCTGCTATTACAAAGCCTGGAAAGGTGCGTAACTACCTCATTGAGGACAGCATTATGGGCTGGGCAGATGCTGTAAAGGTGCTCATGAAAGCCTATCTGGAGGGTGGTTTCATGCCAAAGTTTGACTTTAGAGCTGTTCGTAAGAAGGGCGCTAGACTGATTACAGCTGGTGGTAAAGCTCCTGGTCCTGAGCCCCTAAAGATATGTCTGGCTCACGTACAGGCTGTTTTAGACAGAAAGCAGGAAGGAGAACAATTAAGCCCTCTAGAATGCCATGATATTCTGTGTCACATTGCTAATTCAGTGCTAGCTGGTGGCATACGTAGATCTGCCATGATTGCCCTGTTTAGCCATGATGATGAGGAAATGATCACCTGTAAGTACGGAAACTGGTGGGAGCTCAATGAACAGCGTGGAAGAGCTAATAACTCAGCAGTTTTAGAAAGAGGTGCTGTATCAAAATTAGAATTTGATGCTTTATGGAAGCGCATTGAAGCTTCTGGATCTGGGGAGCCTGGTATCTATTGGACAAACAATCTAGACTGGGGCACCAATCCCTGTTGTGAGATAGCACTTAGACCCTACCAGTTCTGTAACCTATGTGAGGTGAATGTATCAGATGTACAGGACCAGACAGATTTGAACAATAGGGTGGGAGTGGCAGCATTCTTTGGAACCCTACAAGCTGGTTTTACTGACTTTCATTATTTACGCCCTGTTTGGCAGAGGACAACACAAAAGGATGCATTGCTAGGTATAGGCATGACAGGTATTGGTTCAGGGGAAATCCTTAAATACAACCTAGAAATAGCTGCAAATACCGCTAAAGTGATGAATTCTATGATTAGTGAAAAGATTGGCACCAATGAGGCAGCTCGCATCACATGTATTAAGCCCTCTGGTACAACTAGTCTTGTTCTGGGAACAGCTAGCGGTATACATGCTTGGCATGCTCCTTATTACCTACGCACAATGCGTTTTAACAAGAATGAAGACCTTGCAGGCTATCTAATGGTTAATCATCCTGAGCTCTGTGAAGATGATGTACTTAGACCAAAAGATACAGTGTGTGTACGCATTCCTGTTAAAGCCCCTGAAGGATCTATGTTCCGTACAGAAACAGCTATTGACACATTAGAACGTGTTAAGAAGTTTTCTTTGGAATGGATTAAGCCAGGACATCAAAATGGTGACAACACACATAACGTATCAGCCACTATATCTATTAAAGAAGGTGAATGGCCTACAGTGGGTGATTGGATGTGGACTCATCGTGATGTGTATAATGGACTGAGTGTTCTCCCTTATTGGGATCATACATATCAGCAAGCTCCTTTTGAAGATATTACAGAAGAAGAATATAACAAACGTATTGATACATTGCACACGTTAGATCTCACTAAGGTGACAGAACTAGATGATTCTGTAGACTTTGGTCAAATTGCTGCTTGTGCAGGTGGTGCATGCGAAATTGTATAAATTTTTGGATTAATAAAGGGCCCTGGGTGTTTCTACACTCGGGGCTAATTTTTTCACAAAAGTTTGGAAACTGTTGTAAAAAGTTGTATATTTGTGGATATTAAAATAAACTACATATGGCGAAAGCAAAACAAGAATCCCCTGAATCTAAAAGTAAGTTTCAGGAAGCCATGGATAAGCTAAACAAAGCTTATGGTATGGGAACTGTTTTAGCTCTGGACAGCAAAACAGAGGGAAAATATGATGTAATTAGCTCAGGATCAATCGGTTTTGATTGGATAACACTGGGAGTGGGAGGATTTGTAAAAGGAAGAATGTACGAACTCATGGGATGGGAGGGTACAGGTAAGTCAACCATCTGTGGTCATGTTGCTGCAGAGTGTCAAAAACAGGGTGGACGTGTATTGTATATAGATGGTGAACATGCTGTAGACAAAAACTATTTCCAAGCTCTAGGTGTTGACACCACAAAGCTGTTAATATCTCAACCATCATGTGGTGAAGAAGGCTTTAACATTGCTATGGAGATGATTAACACTGGAGAGATTGACCTAGTGATTATCGACAGTGATAGTTCACTAATTCCTAAGAAGGTGTTAGACGGTGAGGTGGGTGATAGTGCTATTGGTAAAAAGGCTGTCCTGAATAGCAATGCCTATCCCAAGCTTAAAACAGCTTTGTCTGTACACAATGTTTGTGTTGTAGTAATTAGTCAATACCGCGAGAAAATAGGCGTAATGTTTGGAAATCCCACCACAACACAAGGTGGACATGCACTAAAATTCTATTCAGATTGTAGAGTGGAAGTGAGCAGAAGCCTTGCAAAAGATGGTGATGTCACTTATGGTAATTTGACAAAGGTGAAGGCTACAAAGAACAAGATGTGCCCTCCATACAGAAAAGCTGAGTTTGAGATTGTGTATGGTCAGGGTATTGATAAGGTGGGTGAAATACTTGATTTGATGAATGAGTATGAAGTGGGTAGAAAGTATGGTAAGACTATGACTTTCAATGAAACCAAGTATGACTTAGAAGAGTTTA
>Ga0315900_10006139_pt1 | contig 16243 bp, 14 predicted proteins | sample LakEriMetagenome_FD_203521 | JGI IMG/M metagenome (GOLD analysis project Ga0315900, IMG submission 203521) | Freshwater fungal communities from buoy surface, Lake Erie, Ohio, United States - Buoy 12 MA114 | ecosystem: Environmental > Aquatic > Freshwater > Lake > Lake biofilm | place: USA: Lake...
GTGCAGGCGCTCTGCGTGGAGTTTCCGGGGGACTATTGGCGTGAGAAGGATCGCTCTCGGGACTATCCGGGGGAATTCGTTGATGCCCTGACCCAGGCCGGGTTCCTCGCTGCCCTAATTCCGGCCGACTATGGCGGCTCGGGGCTAAAACTCGATGCCGCCGCGGTGATCATGGAGGAAATCCAGGCCGCCGGCTGCAACGGGGCTTCGGCCCATGCACAGATGTACATCATGAACACGCTGCTGAAATACGGCAGCGAGGAGCAAAAGCGCGCCTATCTGCCCGGTATCGCCGATGGCTCGCTGCGGCTGCAGGCTTTCGGCGTTTCGGAGCCGACCAGTGGGACGGACACGCTCTCGCTGCGCACAGTCGCCGTGCGCGATGGCGACGAATATGTGGTCAACGGCCAGAAGATCTGGACCAGCCGCGCCGAGCATTCGGATCTGATGCTGTTGCTGGCCCGCACGACCCCGCGCGAGCATGTTACGAAGAAGACGGAAGGGCTCTCGATCTTCCTGGTCGACATGCGGCAGGCGGTCGGGAACGGCATGATGATCAAGCCGATCCGCACGATGATGAACCATTCCACCACCGAGGTGTTCTTCGATGACCTGCGCATTCCCGCTTCCAGCCTGATTGGCGAGGAAGGGCAGGGTTTCCGTTATATTCTGTCCGGCATGAACGCCGAGCGCATCCTGATCGCTGCGGAATGCGTCGGCGATGCCAAATGGTTCATCAACAAGGCCAGCGACTATGCCAAGGAGCGCAAGGTCTTCAATCGACCAATCGGCCAGAACCAGGGCGTCCAGTTCCCGATCGCCCGCTGCTATGCCCAGATGCGCGCGGCCGAGCTGATGGTCCACCATGCGGCCCAGGTTTACGACAGCGGCGGCAACCCGGGGGCAGAGGCCAACATGGCCAAGATGCTGGCAAGCGAGGCTAGTTGGGCCGCTGCCGATATGTGCGTCCAGACCTTCGGCGGCTTCGGCTTTGCTGAGGAGTATGACGTGGAGCGCAAGTTCCGCGAGGCCCGGCTCTATACCGTGGCCCCGATTTCGACCAATCTGATCCTGTCCTATCTGGCCGAGCACGTGCTGGGCCTGCCGCGTTCCTACTGAGGGGGAGACTTCCGATGGCCATCAAGACCCGCATTACCGAACTGCTCGAAATCGAGCATCCGATTGTCCAGGGCGGCATGCAGTGGGTCGGCGTGGCCGAAATGGCCTCGGCAGTCTCAAACGCTGGTGGCCTGGGCATCCTGACCGGCCTGACCCAGCCGAGCGCCGAAGCGTTGGCTGCCGAAATTGAGCGCTGCAAGGGCATGACCGATAAGCCGTTCGGCGTGAACATGACCGTCTTCCCCACGATCAATCCGCCCGATTACAAGGCCTATACCCAGGCGATCATCGATTCCGGTGTGAAGATCGTCGAGACTGCTGGGACGCCTGCCGTGCGCGAGTTGTGGGAGATGATGAAGCCCCACGGCATCAAGATTTTACACAAGTGCACTGCCGTTCGCCACGCGCTTTCGGCCGAGAGGGCGGGCGTCGATGTGATCAGCATCGACGGCTTCGAATGCGCCGGGCACCCGGGCGAGGACGACATCCCCGGTCTGATCCTGATCCCGGCAGCAGCTGACAAGGTGAAGATCCCGCTGCTCGCCTCGGGCGGTTTCGGCGATGGACGGGGCCTCGCCGCTGCGCTGGCACTAGGCGCGGACGGGATCAACATGGGCACCCGATTTACGGCCACGGTCGAAGCGCCGATCCATCAGTCATTCAAGGATGCCATGGTGGCGAACGACGAGCGTTCGACTGACCTGATTTTCCGTACCTTCCGCAACACTGCCCGCGTTGCGAAAAACGATGTCAGCCAGCAGGTCGTCGCCGCTGAGCGCGAAGGCAAGCCGTTTGAGGAAGTTGCTCATCTGGTGAAGGGCGTACGCGGGCGCGAAGGGCTGCAGACCGGCGATACCAACCACGGTATCTGGTCGGCCGGCATGATCCAGGGCCTGATCCATGACATCCCGACCTGCGAAGTGCTGGTCGGCCGGATCGTCAGGGATGCCGAGGCGATCATCAAGGGCCGCCTCGCCGGGATGGTCAGCTAGGCGAAGCGCCAGGTCCGCAGGGGCTCGCCAGCGGTAATCGTGCCGTTGGCTCCAACCGGCTCGGCGCCTTCGCCCTGCAACCTGGCGATCGTAGCTATGTCACTCGCCGGGACATGGGCGAGCGTGCGTTTGCCTTCGCTGGTCCGCGCCACGACCACGCCCGAGCGTGGCAGACCTTCGCGGTCGTAGAACACCGTGTAGCTCTCGATCGTGGCCACCCCGGTATAGTCCTCATCCAGGTCGGGCACAGGGCCGCGCGATGCATCGGCTTCGGCCTGGAAGTCATAGGATCGCGGGAAACTTGCTGCCGCGATTGGCCGGGTGCTGACCGCGATGGTGTGATTGTGCGTGGCATAACCACCATTGGCAAAGAGCAGGCCAGTGCCCCCATCGGACCTGAGCTTCAGCACCATGCTGGCGACCGCGTGGCTCATGTAATTGCCGATCGGGCCGCCGCCAAAGGTCAGGCCGCCAAACACCGTAGCCGGCTGATCCACCGGCCAGTCCAGTACGCGCCGTGCCATCTTTGGTACACAGGGGAAGCAGGAATAGAGCTCCACCGCATCCAGATCGGCCGTGGTGAGCTGGTTCAGTTCCATCGTCTTGCGGATCGAGACTTCCATCCCGGCGCTTCGGACATAGCCATCGCGCGCCAAGATTGCGCCCGGTTCATGCGCGGCCGCGCCATTGCCGACATAGATCCACTTGGCCTCCGGAATACCGCGCCGCCGTGCTTCGCCAACGGACATGACGATGAATCCGGCCCCTTGGTTGACCGCTGCATTGGCGACTTGCAGCTTGGTATAGGGGAAGGCGATCGGGCGGTTCATGTCGCTTGGTGTGATCACGTCTTCAGCTGAAACTGGCTTGCGAAGCCACGCGGCCGGGTTGCTTGCCGCAACATTGGAGAACCGGCTCCAGATTTCTCCGCTCTCGGCCTGTCCTTCTGCCAGTGCCTGGCCAAGCGACGCCCGCAAGGCATTTTCGTAAAGCGGATAGACATCAGTCGGTACGACCAGGCCGTGGCTCTGTGCATAGCCCAGCCGGACCCGATGCGTGGCATCGCGAAGGGCATCGCCCTTCTGCCCGCCCTGGGTAGCGGCCTTGCGAGCACCCGCCGTGCGCAGCGCCTCGGCTCCGGTCACCAGAGCAATGTTGATTTCACCGGCGCCGATCTTGTTGGCGGCTTCATTCAGCAACAGGATCGGGCTGTCGCCATTTGGGCCTTTCGACTGGACCAGTTCCGCCTGCCGGGCACCAATGGATTCGGCCACGGGGATGCTCGCGTCGGTAATCTCGGGAAAGGCGATCTGCGCTACCACGCCTAGCCACTGGGCATCGGCGAGCAACGGGACCTCGGCGTCGGCTTCCGCTTGGCGCAGGGCATCGGCCATCAGCATCACCGGATCGCGGCCATCCAGCGGATTGTCGGGCCGATCGTTAATCTGGCCGACGCCCACAATGACAGGCAGCAGGTCGGGGTTCATCGTTCTATCCCTTGCACAATTTAACTGATCGGTTAAACCTGAGTCAAAGCAGGTTTGAACCTGCCCCGCAACTGCAATTCGTATCAAGGAGAAGCGCCATGGCAGAAGCCTATATCATCGACGCCGTCCGGACCCCGCGCGGGATTGGCAAGCCTGGCAAGGGCGCCTTGGCGCACCTCCATCCGCAGCACCTGGCCGCGACTTGCCTCAAGGCGATCAAGGACCGCAACAATATCGACACTAGCACGGTTGATGACATCATCTGGTCAACCTCCAGCCAGAACGGCAAGCAGGGCGGAGACTTGGGCCGCATGTCGGCGCTGGCCGCCGGTTATGATATCTCGGCCAGCGGCACCACGCTGGACCGGTTCTGCGGCGGTGGCATCACCTCGGTGAACCTGGCTGCAGCCACGATCATGTCGGGCATGGAAGATTGCGTCATTGCTGGCGGCACCGAAATGATGAGCTTCACCGCTGCCTATGGCGCGGAACTGGCCAATGCCGGGATCCGGCCGCTGGGGATGGGTTCGGGCAACCGTGCGCTCGACGAGCTGCACCCGCAGAGCCATCAGGGCGTTTGCGGCGATGCGATTGCCGCGCGCGAAGGGATTGACCGCCAGGCGCTCGATGCGCTGGCGCTGGTCAGCCAGGAACGCGCCGCCCGCGCCATCCGCGAGGGCCGCTTCGACAAGTCGGTGGTCACTGTCTACAACGAGGATGGCACTGTCGCGCTCGATCACGAGGAATTTCCGCGGCCCGAAACGACCATGGAAGGGCTGTCTGCGCTGAAGGCCAGCTTCGATGCCATGGCCGATTTCGACCTTGGCGGCGGAGTGACCTTCAAGAAGCAGATCCAGCGCGTTTATCCAGAGTTGGACTGGAAAGGCGTGCACCATGCCGGCAACAGCTCGGGCGTGGTCGATGGCGCGGCCGCGCTGCTGCTGACCAGCAAGGACTATGCGGACAAGCACGGCCTCAAGCCGCGCGGCCGGATCGTGGCCTATGCTAACCAGGGCGATTGCCCCACGCTGATGCTCAACGCCCCGGTGCCGGCGGCCAAGAAAGTGCTCGAAAAGGCCGGCCTCAAGAAGGACGACATCGACGTCTGGGAAATCAACGAGGCCTTCGCCGTGGTCGCCGAAAAGTTCATCCGCGACCTCGAACTTGATCGCGACAAGGTCAACATCAATGGTGGCGCGATGGCGCTGGGTCACCCAATCGGCGCCACCGGTTCGATCCTGATCGGTACCGCGCTGGATGAGCTGGAGCGTTCGGGCGGCCGCTATGGCCTGGTCACCATGTGCGCCGCTGGCGGCATGGCTCCGGCGATCATCATCGAACGGATCTGATCCACATGAGCGCCTTGATCTGCGAAATCTCCGATCATATCGCCACCATCACGCTCAACCGTCCTGAGCGGATGAACACCATCTCCTCGGCTATGCTCGATGAGCTGACGAAGACGCTGGTGGCTGTGAACGAGGATCCCGCGGTCAGGGTGGTTATCCTGACGGGGACGGGCCGGGCGTTCTGCGCCGGGCTTGACCTCAACGAAGCCTCTTCAGGTCAGGGGATCGGCGGTGCCGACCGCCGCCCGCCGGCCACGATCGACCTCCGCAACACCCCGCCCACCGTGCTCTTCGCGATGGACAAGCCGGTGATCTGCGCCCTCAATGGCTCGGCTGCGGGCTATGGCATGGACCTGGCGCTGGGCTGCGACATCCGCATCATGGCCGACAATGCCAAGCTGGCGGCGGCTTTCGTCAAGCGCGGCGTCGTGCCGGAAAGCGGCGGCACCTGGTTCTTGCCGCGCATGCTTGGCTGGGCCAAGGCAGCGGAAATCATCTTCACCGGCCGTACGCTTACCGCGGCCGACTGTCTGGCCGAAGGTCTGGCCAACCATGTCGTTGCGGCGGAGGAGGTGGGGACACGGGCGCGGGCGATGGCAGCGGAAATCGCCGCCAATGCGCCGCTTGCTGTGCTGGCCTCAAAGCGGATGATGCGGATGGGGCTGGACGAAAGCTTCGATACCCATGTTCAACATGTGTACCTCCAGCTGTTGCCGCTGTTTGCGAGCGAGGACTTCAAGGAAGGGGTAAAGTCCTTCCTTGAAAAGCGTCCGGCACAGTTCAAGGGTCGTTGATCTGTCCGATCAATCGAGCGCGGCGAAAGTCTCGCAACTGTCGTTGCATCCTGCCACCACCAGCAGGTCGTCAGCCTGGATGATCGTATCTTCGATGATGTGACGAAACGGGCCGTTCTTCGGCTTTACACCAATGATCGCGACCCCATAGGTCTTGATCGTATCGATGATGCCCACCAGGCTGCCGACCAGCACTTTGGGCGCGCGGGTCTTGATGATCGAGAAATCCTCGTCGAACTCGATCGCGTCGATCATCTTTCCGGTGACGAGCCGCGCCACCTGGCGCCCCATCCGCTCTTCGGGATAGACCACGTGATGCGCGCCGACGCGTTCCAGGATACGGCCATGGGTGCGGTGCACCGCCTTGGCCCAGATCTGCGGAATGCCAAGATCGGTCAGCCCCATCACGGTCAGCACGCTGGCCTCCACGTCGCTGCCGATGCCCACCACCACACGCTGGAAATCAGCCAGGCCGATCTGGCGCAGCGCATCGGGGTCGGTGGTATCCGCCTGAAGCACGTGCGGCATCTCATCTGCCATCAGCTGCACCAGCTTTTCGTCGGAATCGATCGCCAGCACATCATGGCCCGACTTCAGTAGCGCTTCGGCGACAGCTGCGCCGAACCTGCCAAGGCCGATCACAGCCACGGCTTCGGCGGCGGGTTTGCGGCGTTTGGTTCTAGCCAACAATGGGTTGCTCCTGTGGATAGCGATAGTGGGCCGAACGCGGTGCCAGGGCCAGCGCCGTGGCGAAAGTGATTGTGCCGACCCGGCCGACGAACATCAGCAAGACCAGCAGCAATTGCGACGGGGTGGACAGTTGGGCTGTGATCCCGGCCGATAGCCCCACCGTGGCAAAGGCCGAGATCGTCTCGAACAGGATGTAGCGGAAGTCGATCACCGGCTCGATCCAGTCGATTACCAGGGTGACCATGCCGATCAGGCCGATGGCGATCAGCACGATCGACAAGGCTTGGCGCACGATCGCGGATCCGACCCGGCGGCCGAACATGGTGGTTTCCGCATGGCCCCGAATTTCCGACCAGACGACGAAGCCCAACAAGGCAAAAGTCGTCACCTTGAGGCCGCCGGCCGTACCCGCGCTGCCACCGCCGATCAGCATGAACACATAGTTGATCGACAGGGTGGGGTCGGCAAAGGCCGCGATGTCCAATGCGTTGAACCCGGCCGTGCGCATCGAGACGGAATGGAACGCGGCATTGAGCAGGGCCGTGCCGAAGGGCATTTCCCCGAGCGTCTTGGGATTGGCCCATTCAGCCACCAGCACCAGGAGCGTGCCGGCCACCAATAGCACAGCCGTGGTCGCCAGCGTCAGACGGCTGTGGAGCGACCAGGGGCGGCGACGGCGGTCAGGATCGCGCCGCGCCCAGACCTCGTGCAGCACGGGAAAGCCGATCCCGCCGATCACGATCGCGGCCATGAGCGGCAGCAGAATCGCGCCATCGCCTTGCCAGTCGATCAAGTTGGCCGAAAAGGTCGAGAAACCGGCGTTGTTGAACGCCGAGATGGCGTGGAACAGGCCGTGCCAGGCTGCTTCACCGGCTGCCATGCCATGGCCCAGCCACCAGCGCAGCCACAGCACCAACGCTACGACCGCTTCGATCGAGATGGACACCACGAAGACGAGCTTGACCAGGCTGATCGCTTCGGCGCGGTTGAGGTGGCCATGCTCGGTTAGCGCCACGGCCCGGTCCGAAAGGCTGAGCCGTCGCCCGGCTGCCAGTCCCAGCAGGGTAGCGGCGGTCATGATGCCGAGGCCACCGATCTTGATCATCAACATGATCGCGACCTGCCCGAACGGGGACCAGAAGGTGGGTGTGTCGACCGTGATCAGGCCGGTCACGCAGATCGCCGAGGTGGCGGTGAACAATGCGGTCAGGAATCCGGCGCTATCGCCGCTGCGGGTGGCAATCGGCAGCATCAGGATCACTGTGCCGATCGCTATTGCCGAAAGGAAGGCGGCCGGAACGATCCGGGTGGGGTGCATCAAGCCCTTATTCATCGCTTGCCCGGAAATCCCCTGACGATCGAGCGGGCAAGCATAATGCCAAGGCGCGGCGAATGCCAGCAGCTTCGCCGCGCTCCATACTCTGGATAAGGCGCGCTATTCCATGGGCAACTGCCAGCGCACTGCGCCGGTGTAGCTACCGGCCACCAGGGCACCGGTGCCGTCACTGGCGGGTGCGAACCGACCCCGCTGGGTCAGCTTGGCGCAGGCCGCCTGATCGAGCACAGCGTGGCCGCTCGTGCCGCTGATTTCGCAGCCCGCTACCCGACCGTTTGTGCCGATGCTGAGGCGGAACCGGACAGTGCCTTCGAGTTCGGCGCGGATCGCGCTTTGGGGGTAATCGTTGGTTGTCACCCACAGTGCCGGGTTACCTTTCGGCCGGGCCTGTTTGCCGGTGAATTCAGGGCTGAAGGAAGGGGCGGGCACCGGGAACAGGGCTTCACCGATACCGTCTGCACCACTTGGGCCAGGGGTGGGGCCATAGCTTGGCAAGGGCAACGGCCCAGGGTTCTGAAATGGTGTTTCCGGCTGCGGCAGTGGCGGGGCATAGGGGCTGTGCAAAACAGGCTCTGGCGGCCGTACAGTTGGCTCCGGTTCGGGTTTCGGTGCGGGCAATTGGATGCCGGTGACCGTCTGCTCGCGCTTGGGCACAAATTTTGCGGCCAGGCCTGCCACCAGTGCTGCTCCGATCGCAATCTCGACTGCTCCGACGAGCAGGATCGTGCCGAAATTGCGCTGGATGCTGCGGGTATCGGCGTAGGCCATGGGTCACCTCTCGCTTTCTGGCGCCGCGGGCCGTGCGAGTCGCCCGGGCGACCACGATCAAATGTAACAGGATAACATTGCTTGTCGAGCGGAAACGCTAGGATGCCGTAACGTCAACCAGTTCCCAATCGCAATCACCTCGCGCCCTGCTAGGCTGTGACAAAGGAGGGACCCATGCCGATTCTCTATGATTTTCCCCGCGCTCCCAGCCCGCGCCGCGCCCGGATTCTGCTCGCGGAAAAGGGCATCGCGCATGAGACGCGGATCGTCGACCTGGCCGCGGGCGAGCACTTGAGCGACACTTACCGGGCACTCAACCCGGGCCTCACTGTACCCGCACTAGCACTTGATGATGGCACAGTGCTGACGGACAACGCCGGGATCGCCGCCTGGGCAGAAGCCTTCAAGCCGGACCCGCCGCTGTTTGGCACCACGCCGACCGACAAGGCCGAAATCGCCAGCTGGAACAGCAAGGCCGAGGGGGAGTGCCTGATGGCCATTGCCGAAGCGATGCGGAATACCGCCCCGGCGATGAAGGATCGCGCTCTGCCGGGGCCGGTCAACTATGCCCAGATCCCCGAGCTGGCCGAGCGCGGCAAGGCGCGGTTGCTGCACTTCCTCGACAAGCTCGATGCCCATCTCGCAACCCGCGAGTACCTCGCCGCCAGTGGCTTCTCCATTGCCGACATCACCTGCGGCGTGGCGGTCGACTTTTCGCGGGTGCTGCGGATCGATCCGGGCGAGGGTCGACCCAATGTGACGGCCTGGCGCGCGCGGTTGGCGGCGCGGCCAAGCTGGTCACTCTGACGAGAGGTGGCGATGGCCCTGCAACTGACCTTTCACGGCGCGGCGCAGACCGTTACCGGTTCCTGCCTTGAGCTGAACAATGGCAAGGCGCGGATCCTGCTCGATTGCGGGTTGTTCCAGGGCTCGCGCTCGCTGGAGGCGCTCAATCACGAACCGCAACCCTTCGATGCCGGGGCCATCGATGCGGTTGTGGCGAGCCACGCCCATATCGATCACAGCGGACAATTGCCGCGGCTGGCGAAGGCCGGGTTCAAGGGCGAGATCTGGGCGACACAGGAAACTGCCGACCTGCTGGAGTTCATGCTGGCGGACGCCGGCCGGATCCAGGAGTATGAAGCCGAACGCCGCAACCGGCGGCGAGATCGCGCCGGTGATGAGCCGTTCCAGCCCATCTATACCGAAGCCGATGCCATGGTGGCTTGGCGGCAGGTCCGCAGTGTGCCCCTGTGCACCTGGTTCGAGCCGGCCGAGGGTTTCCGCGTGCGCCTGTGGAATGCCGGCCACATTCTTGGTTCAGCCTCGGTTGAGGTTGAGGCGAACGGAACGCGGATGCTCTATTCGGGCGATCTGGGGCCTAACAACAAGGCATTTCATCCCGATCCGGATGCGCCAGCCGGACTCGACCATGTGATCTGTGAGAGCACTTACGGCGACCGCTCCCGCGAGAAGGTGAGCATCGCGGAGCGCCGCAAGTTGCTGGAGGCGGAGATCCTGGCTGCCCGGGCGCGTGGCGGCAATCTGGTCATTCCGGTTTTTGCGCTGGAACGCACCCAGGAGCTTCTGCTCGATATTGCTGCGTTGTCTGCCACTGGCCGGATCGGGTCGGCCATGGTCTTTGTCGATTCTCCGCTCGCCAACCGGGCCACGTTGGCCTTTCGCAAATATGCCGACCAGTTGGAGGATACCCAGGGACGCGATCCCTTTGGCCACCCTTCGATCCGTTATGTTGATGACGTTGCGGAATCGATGCGGCTCAATTCGCTTTCGGGCGCAATCATCCTGGCCGCATCGGGCATGTGCGAAGCGGGGCGAATCCGTCACCATTTGTTCCACAATTTGCCGCGCCGGGATTCAACCATCCTGTTCGTCGGGTTCCAGGCCGAAGGATCGCTGGGGCGGGTAATCCTGGAAGGCGCAAAACAGGTCCGGATTTCAGGCCGGGATGTGCAGGTGCGGGCCCAGATCAGAGAGATCGGAAGCTATTCTGCCCACGCCGATCAATCCGAACTGCTCGACTGGATTGCCGCTCGCGCTCCGATTGCCGGCAGCCTGTTCCTTGATCATGGCGAGGCTGGCGCCATTGCCGAGCTGCGTCGTTTGGCCGAAAGCAGAGCCTTGGCGCCCTCGCTGATCGTGCCCGAAATCGGTGAGACCTGGGAACTCTCGCCGGGTGTTCCGGCGCGCCGGGTCAAGACCGGGCGGACTGACCTGCGCCCTGCGCTCGGGCGTGACTGGCAGAACGACTACGCAGACCTCGCGACCAGCCTGAAACGCCGGTTGGCGGGAATTCGGGATGCCGAAGCCAGGCGCAAAGCTATTGCCCAGATGCGCGCCGTGCTGGACAGTTATGCCGATTTCCGGGAGCACAAGCGAGGGCACAAGGGCCGCAGCTAGGTCCGGCAACGCCATGGCCAGGGCAGGCGGCGTAACCGGTCTGCTGCGGTAGCTACCCGCGCACGCCCGCGGGCCTTGGCCTCGGTTACCGCAAGTTCCGCAGCATGGAGGGCCGCGTCACTGGTCAAGCCAAGCGGTGCCACGCCGATGCTGGCGGTGAACGGCAATTCGTCGGGCAGGGCACCGCGCCCCACTGCTGCCAGGGCCGTCGCCACATCTTCGCCCAGCATCGTCCCAGCGACAGTGTCCTCGCCGGGTATGATCACCGCAAAGGTTTCTCCGTCTACTCGGGACAGCAGGTGTTGTGGTTCAGTCAGCTGACGGAGCAAATCCGCAAAGCTAACGAGTAGCCGGTCACCGGCCGCATGGCCGTGGCGCAGGTTGAAGGCGCGGAACCGGTCAAGGTCGATCAGGACCAGTGCGCCGTCGCACTGCTGCTGGGCCAGGTGGTCAAGCATGGCTAGGCATGCGGCACGGTTCGTGAAGCCAGTCAGGGGATCGGTCATGGCGGCCGCAAAGGCCTCGCGTTCCAGCCGCCGTCGCTCGGCCAGCGATCGCAGGATGCAGACCGCCCCCGACAAGTCGCCAAGACCCGGGACCAGCGGCTCGATCTTGAGTTCGAACCAGGAATCGGCCAGCCGGGCGCAGCGCAGCTGAATTTCGATCCGGGACATGGCGCGCTGGCTGCGCAAAGCCTGGCGAATGGTCCTTTGCAAGATTGGCGCGGCGTCATCGGCAGCCAATGCCCACAGCGGCAGCCCGCGAACCGCTTCCTCGCTGGACCAGCCCAGGCGCCGAATTGCCGGCGTCGCGGCGGTAATTGCTCCCGATCCGTCAAGACTGAGCACAATCTCGCTGCTGGCCTGTGCCCAGTGCCGATAAAGCGTGCCCTGTCCGTCAGGCACGAAATGTAAACCCATATTCTCCAGTCCCCTGCGTGCGGGTAACCTGGATTGACGGGCAGTCAGCTAACGCCAGCTGGCAGCCCCCATTGCCCCCGAGGTTACCCGGAGCTTTGGAAGCGTTTTTGCACAAACACTTGCCGCTGCCCCGATCCTGTTGCTGACCACCGCGGCTGTTAGTCTCGTAAACTAACAAAACACTTACGAATCAGTAACTTATGGATGTTAACCACGTTTCCTTGGGGACCGGAAGGCAAATTACAGTTCGATCACGATCCGTACCTGCTGGGCCGGGACAGCGGCGGCTACGGCAATCCTCTGGCGAGCATCCTCGACAATATCCGCCAGCCGTTCGTCGCGCCCAGGCACGGCCAATGCTGCAGCTGTCACGCCGAGCGTTTCGGCGAGGGCTGCCAGGCGGTTGGCTGCTGGCCGGGCCCGGCCTTGTTCCCAGGCCCAGACGGTGGGCCGACTGACGCCAAGTTCGGCTGCGATCTGCCCCAATGATAACCGCCGCGCCTTGCGGGCGGCCGCGATGCGCTGGGCGAGGGTGGCGCCAGGCAGGCTGCCATCTGCAACCGGAGGATGACGTTGCTCCGGGGCTTCCGGGCTGATCGCCGAGCGCAACTGTGCCGCGCTCAGAGTGGCCCGCGACAGGGGTTCGTTCAGCCGGCAACCATGCAGCGCGCCGCTGGACCAGACGATTTCGGCAGTGGACGCCGGGCTTTCGGGCAGATCAAGCGTGAAGCGATCTCCCGGCCTGAGCGGGTGCGTCGTTTCGATCAGCAATCCGGTGGCGGAGATGTTGTGGATCAATACGGCGGCCGTTGCCTCGTCCTGGGTGCCGGTGGTCTCAAGTTGGAGCTCGATGCGCGGTGCGCCGCGGCCAGTGCTGCGATCGGCGGGGAGCTGGGTGGAGAGCTGGGCGGACAGGGCCATGCGAAACCGCTCGCTTGGCTCCGGTTAAAAACTCCTTATCATGGGGATGGTCCCTGCCCGATTTGCGATGAGCCGTTGGACAAAGCGGAGGGAGTGCCCCGGATGGCTGTCTTGCCCTGTCCGGGCCGGTCAGCTGGCGCATTCTCCTTGACCCTATCCCGGATTTGACCTAGGGGCCGCGCGCTTTCGGGGTTTCCCCGGATTGAGCTGAACATTGCCGGGGCGCCTGAAAAGCCAGGTAATCCGTCAAAGTAACCCGGTCTTTTCAGCCGGGTGGAGTGTTTTCGGCTCGCGATAGAGGCCTGACGGGGCTGGTCCCCGCGCTTGGCGCATTCGCGATTCGCATCCTCTTCACCCTGCCGCGATGGCCATAACCAAGGTGAAGAGTACTTCATGCCTACGATCAACCAGCTGATCCGCAAGGGTCGCGAACCGCAGAAGGCCAAGAGCAAGGTCCCTGCGATGGAACAGAACCCGCAGAAGCGCGGTGTCTGCACCCGCGTTTACACCACGACCCCGAAGAAGCCGAACTCGGCGCTCCGCAAGGTCGCGAAGATCCGTCTGACCAATAGCCGCGAAGTCATTTCGTACATTCCGGGTGAAGGCCACAACCTGCAGGAGCACTCGGTGGTGCTGATCCGCGGCGGCCGTGTGCGCGACCTTCCGGGCGTGCGCTATCACGTGCTGCGCGGCGTGCTGGACACCCAGGGCGTCAAGGACCGCAAGCAGAGCCGTTCGAAGTACGGCGCCAAGCGTCCGAAGTAAGCCCGCGGGCTGGTTTTTACGGCTGGCGCTTTCGCCGCGCGGCCGCAGATAAGGAATAGAAGCGATGTCACGTCGTCGTCGTCCCGAGAAGCGGGAAATCCTGCCGGATCCGAAGTTCAAGGATCAGGTGCTGTCGAAGTTCATGAACAACCTCATGCTCGATGGTAAGAAGTCGGTTGCCGAAAGCATCGTTTACGGTGCGCTGGAAACCATGGAAACGCGCGCCAAGAGCGATCCGCTGGCGCTGTTCCACGATGCGCTGAACAATGTGAAGCCGCAGATCGAAGTTCGCAGCCGCCGCGTTGGTGGTGCGACCTACCAGGTTCCCGTGGAAGTGCGCCCCGAGCGCGCCCAGGCCCTGGCGATCCGTTGGTTGATCACCGCCGCGCGCAACCGCAGCGAAACGACCATGAGCGCGCGCCTCTCGGCCGAACTGCTCGACGCCGCCAACAACCGTGGCAACGCGGTCAAGAAGCGCGAAGACACCCACCGCATGGCCGACGCCAACCGCGCGTTCAGCCACTACCGCTGGTAAAGGACACCCCTTATCATGGCACGCAGCCATCCCCTTGAAAAATACCGTAATTTCGGTATCATGGCGCACATCGACGCCGGCAAGACCACCACGACCGAGCGGATTCTGTTCTACACCGGCAAGTCCTACAAGATCGGCGAAGTCCACGACGGCGCCGCTACCATGGACTGGATGGAGCAGGAGCAGGAGCGCGGGATCACGATCACCTCGGCCGCGACGACCTGCATCTGGAACGACCACCGGCTGAACATCATCGACACGCCCGGCCACGTTGACTTCACCATTGAAGTTGAACGTTCGCTGCGCGTGCTCGACGGCGCGGTTGCCGCGTTTGACGGCGTTGCCGGCGTTGAGCCGCAGTCGGAAACCGTGTGGCGCCAGGCGGACAAGTACAAGGTTCCGCGGATGTGCTTCATCAACAAGCTCGACCGCACCGGTGCCAATTTCTACTACTGCGTCCAGACGATCATCGATCGCCTCGGTGCCACCCCGGCGGTGCTGTATCTGCCGATCGGTGCCGAAAGCGATTTCAAGGGCCTCGTCGACCTCGTCGAGAACCGCGCGATCATCTGGAAGGACGAAAGCCTGGGCGCCGAATTCTTCTACGAAGAAATTCCCGCTGACCTGGCTGACAAGGCTGCCGAATACCGCGAAAAGCTGATCGAGCTTGCCGTCGAACAGGACGACGAGGCGATGGAAGCTTACCTCGAAGGTAACGAGCCCGACGTCGCGACGCTCAAGAAGCTGATCCGCAAGGGTACGCTTAGCCAGGCCTTCGTGCCGGTGCTGTGCGGCTCGGCGTTCAAGAACAAGGGCGTTCAGCCACTGCTCGACGCGGTGGTGGACTACCTGCCTTCGCCGCTCGACATCGAAGACGTGCAGGGCATCAACCCCGACACCGAAGAGCCCGACAGCCGCGCCACGGCCGACGATGCTCCGTTCTCGGCGCTGGCGTTCAAGATCATGAACGACCCGTTCGTCGGCTCGCTGACCTTCACCCGCATCTATTCGGGCACGCTGACCAAGGGCAGCTACCTGAACTCGGTGAAGGGCAAGAAGGAAAAGGTTGGCCGCATGCTGCTGATGCATGCCAACAGCCGCGAAGATATCGAAGAAGCCCATGCGGGTGACATCGTCGCGCTGGCCGGCCTCAAGGAAACCACCACCGGCGATACGCTCTGCTCGGAAAAGCAGCCGATCATTCTCGAGCGGATGGAATTCCCCGAGCCGGTGATCGAACTGTCGGTTGAGCCCAAGACCAAGGCCGACCAGGAAAAGATGGGCATCGCGCTCAACCGCCTGGCTGCCGAAGATCCCTCGTTCCGCGTTTCGACCGACCATGAATCGGGCCAGACGATCATCAAGGGCATGGGCGAACTCCACCTCGAAATCCTGGTCGACCGCATGAAGCGCGAGTTCAAGGTCGAGGCGAACGTCGGTGCGCCGCAGGTGGCTTACCGTGAATACCTCGGCAAGCCGGTCGACATTGACTACACCCACAAGAAGCAGTCGGGTGGTACCGGCCAGTTTGGCCGCGTGAAGGTCAAGGTGACCCCGGGTGAGCGCGGTTCGGGCTTCGTCTTCAAGGACGAAATCAAGGGCGGCAACATTCCGAAGGAATACATCCCGGCGATCGAAAAGGGCTTCCGCGAAACGGCCGAAACCGGCTCGCTCATCGGCTTCCCGATCATCGACTTCGAAGTGCTGCTCTATGACGGTGCCTACCACGACGTCGACTCGTCGGCCCTGGCCTTCGAAATCGCCGCCCGCGGTGCGATGCGCGAAGTGGCCCAGAAGTCGGGCATCAAGCTGCTCGAGCCGATCATGAAGGTCGAGGTGATCACGCCGGAGGAATACCTCGGCGACGTGATCGGCGACATCAACTCACGGCGTGGCCAGATCCAGGGCACGGACTCGCGCGGTAACGCGCAGGCCGTGACCGCGATGGTGCCGCTGGCGAACATGTTTGGTTACGTCAACCAGCTGCGTTCATTCACGCAGGGCCGGGCGAACTACTCGATGTTCTTCGACCACTATGACGAGGTCCCGGCGAATGTCGCGGCCGAGGTCAAGGAGAAGCTTGCCTAACCGGCAAGATGATACTAGGGGCGGCGCCTGATTCAGCGGGCGCCGTCCAAACCCCGCA
>Ga0315900_10006140_pt1 | contig 16240 bp, 11 predicted proteins | sample LakEriMetagenome_FD_203521 | JGI IMG/M metagenome (GOLD analysis project Ga0315900, IMG submission 203521) | Freshwater fungal communities from buoy surface, Lake Erie, Ohio, United States - Buoy 12 MA114 | ecosystem: Environmental > Aquatic > Freshwater > Lake > Lake biofilm | place: USA: Lake...
GTTGCGGTTGGGCCGCATCTGCCCGATCAGACCCGCTGCATGCCAGGTAGTACCACTGGTGAGCTGGCCCTGCTCCAGCAGCAGCACATCGGTAATGCCGAGCTTGGCGAGGTGGTAGGCCGTGGAACAGCCGGCAATGCCGCCGCCGACGATGACGATCTGGGCGTGGGTGGGGAGGGTCATGGCAGGTTTGTGAGGGACCAAGGCGCTGGCCGCCGCGAACACCTCAGGCTAACTCATGCGAGGGGCCGTCCACAATGAGTAGAGTTGAATGTTCGAAAGCCTGCACAAGCCTCTCATGCCCAAGACGCACGCACCTACCAAGACAACTGGCACTTCAACCCTGGGCATGGTGGCCAAGGCAGCAGGGGTCTCGGCCAGTACGGTGTCTCGCATCCTCAACGGGACTGCCGTGGTCAGTGAGGCCAAGAAGCTCGCGGTGGATGAGGCGATTGCCAAGCTGGGTTTCGTGCCCAATCCCGTTGCCAGAGGGCTGGCGGGTGGGCGCACGCTGAGCGTGGGCGTGGTCACCCAGTCCATCGACAGCCCCTTTTACGGCGTGGCACTCAGAGGCATTGAGGATGAACTGGACCGAGCCGGCTACACCCCTTTCTTTGTGAGTGGCCACTGGAACGCCAACGAAGAGGCGCGCTGCATCGACATGCTGCGCTCACGCCGGGTGGACGGCATCATCGTGCTGACAGGGCGGCTCAGCGACACATCGCTGAAGCAATACGCCAAGGCGCTGCCCATCGTGGCGACCGGAAGACGCCTCAAGGCACCCAACCTTTTCAGCCTGGACTTCGACAACTTCGAAGGGGCACGGCTGGCCACGGAGCACCTGACATCCCTGGGACATCAGCGCATCGCGTTCATTGCGGGCAACTCGGAGCATCCCGATGCCAACGAGCGCCTGAGGGGGTACCGCGCGGGGTTGGAGAAGGCCGGCATCGCCTACAACCCAGAGTTGGTGGCGCCGGGCCTGTTCCACGAGGAGAGCGGTCTCATGGCGGCGGAACGGTTACTGAATACGAGACAGCGTTTTACCGCCCTGTTCGCAGCCAACGACCAGATGGCTTTGGGGGCGTGCCTCGCCCTGCAGCGACGCGGACTGAAAGTGCCTGAGGACGTGTCGGTGATGGGTTTCGACGACCTGTCCATCTCGAGGTACAGCATTCCCCCGTTGAGTACCGTTCACCATCCAGCCTACGAGCTGGGACAGGGGGCAGCCACCGCCATGCTGTACTTGCTCCGCGGCGAAAAGCCTGGCCCCAACCTGCCCGGACCGCGGGTGGTGGTGCGGGACTCAACAGCACCACCCAGCACCCGCGCCTGAGCGGCAGCGCATCAGCAGATTCCCTGAATTGACAGGGTGGTCGGTCGTCAACATAATTTGAAAGCGCTTTCAAATATGCACTTGCGGTTTGAGTGCGATGCCCATGCCACAGGACGGGTGACCCAACTGACACCCTGACGCAACGCGCCTTCAAGTCGACCGACCACGCAGAAGAACCTTGATGCCGGAGCCGAGCAAGCGCGCCTTGACGAAGGGACGCCGCCAAGCCATGGTGGCCCTGAGTGCTTTCGGCATGGCGGCACCAGGTGTGCTGCTCGCGTCCAAGAGACGCAAGCTCACGGTCGCCGCGTTTCCTCTGCTCGATGAGATCATCAAGGCAGCACTGCCTCGGTGGCGTCAGCGCCACCCAGAGGTGGACGTGGAGGTGGTGAGCCGCCAGTACGTGGACCACCACACGGCCATGACCACAGCGTTGTCAACGTCGGTCCATTTGCCTGATGTGATGGCCCTGGAAGCGAGCTATGTTGGTCGGTTCTCGCACGGTGAGGGTCTGCAAGACCTGGCAGCTGGCCCCTTCGAAGCAGAGCGTCTCAAGGCACGCTTCGTGCCCTATGCCTTCGACCAGACGCGTAATCGCCGTGGGGCCCGCATTGCCATTCCCACGGACATCGGACCAGGAACCTTGCTATACCGCGCAGACCTGTTGTCCAGGTCGGGTCTCAGTGAAGCCGACCTCACACCATCATGGGACGCCTATGTGGCAGCGGGCACCAGGATCAAGGCCTCGACCGGCGCCTATCTGGTCAGCAACGCCCAGTCGGTCAAGGACATCATCATTCGAAGCGGCCTACAGCCTGGCGAAGGCCTGTATTTCGACAGGGACTCCCGCGTCCTGGTGACCTCCGAGCGCTTCCACAGAGCGTTCTCGCTGGCCCGGCAGGTGAGACAGCGTCAACTCGATGCCAAAGTCAACGCCTGGTCCAACGAGTGGGCGGAGGGCTTCCGCCGAGGCACGGTGGCAACCGATCTGACTGGCGCATGGATGGTGGGCCAGATGGCCAACTGGGTCGCACCCAAGACCAAAGGTTTGTGGCGAGCGGCTCACCTGCCGGAACGCACCTTCGTGGGCTACGGGGGCAGCTTCTACGCCATACCCCGCAGATCCCGCGGCGAGCACAAGGCGCTGGCCTGGGAACTGATCCAGTTGCTGACATTGGATCCTGCGCTTCAACTCTCCGCATTCAAGGCGCAAGATGCTTTCCCGGCGCTGCTCGAGACGCACCAGGACGCCTTTTTCAACGAACCCGTGGAGTTCCTGGGAGGGCAACGGGCCCGCGTCGTGTGGCGCGAAGCCGCGAGCCGCATCAGCGCGACCGAAGTGCACAAGCAGAACAACTTCGCAGACGAAGTGGTCAGCACAGAGCTCGACAACGTCCTGGATCGAGGCAAGAACATCGGGCAGGCACTGGCTGATGCCCAGCGCCTGTTGGAGCGCAGGGCCCACCGATGAAGCTGTCCTTGCGCCAGAGGTTTCGCTTGTCACCCCGATGGGCACCGTACGTCTTCATCAGCCCCTTCCTGGTGCTCTTTGCGGTGTTTGGCGTGTTCCCTTTGCTGTTCTCACTTCACCTGGCGTTCCAGTCCTGGGAGCCGACCAGTGGCTTGGACTCGATGAGCTTTGTGGGGTTGGAGAACTTTGCGTTCGCGCTGCAAGACGAATGGTTCTGGAAGTCGCTGAAGAACACCCTTTGGCTGGCCTTGGTTTCTGGTGCTCCGCAGCACCTGGTGGCCATTCCGCTGGCGGTGCTCATCCACCAATCCTTCAAACGCCTTCGCGACGGCGTGGTCGGCGCCTATTTCCTGCCGTACATCACCTCCACGGTGGCCATTGCCATCATGTTCAGCTCGTTGTTTTCCAAGGATTTTGGCCTCATCAACGCAGGGCTCCACGCGATCTTTGGCGCCGAGCATGTGGATTGGCTGGGTCAACCAGAGAACATCAAGCCGGCCATCGCCTTCGTCGTGTTCTGGCGCTACTTGGGATTCAACGTGGTGCTCTATCTGGCCGCGCTGCAGACCATTCCGAAAGATCTGTACGAAGCCGCCAAGATGGACGGCGCTGGTCAATGGCAACAGTTCTGGTTCATCACGCTACCGAGCCTGAAGCCCATGATTTTCTTTGGCGTGACGCTCAGCGTGATCGGCGGGCTGCAACTGTTCGAAGAGCCCTTCATCCTTACCGGTGGCCGAGGCGGTGTGGACCAATCGGGCATGACGTCGGCCGTCTACCTCTACCGCATGGCCTTCGACTTCAATGACTTCGGCGGCGCAAGCGCGATGTCCTGGCTACTGTTCGTAGTGGTGGCGGTGCTGACCTGGTTGACCAATCGGGCGTTTCGTGACCGCGGGGGCCAAGCATGAAACCGAAGGCCGCCGCATGAATACGCAGCGCATGACGCCCTGGGCGGCCCGCCTGCTGCTGCTGGTGGGCGCTCTCATCATGCTGGCGCCGTTTTACTTCATGTTCGTCTTCGCGACGCACTCGCGCACCGCCATCTTCAACATGCCGCCCCCTATGTGGTTCGGCTCCGACCTGCTGGACAACCTGCAGATCCTGACCTCACGGCTGCCGTTCTGGCGCAATCTGGGCTGGAGCCTATACGTGGCACTGGCCTCCACCGCCTTGACGCTGCTGTTTTGCTCGATGGCAGGTTATGCGTTTGCCTTGATGGAGTTCCGTTTCAAGAAGAGCCTGTTCGCGTTGGTCATGGCCACGATGCTGCTGCCCTCGTTCATGAACATGATCCCCACCTTCCTCATCATGGACGCGCTGGGCTGGATAGACCAGCACCGCGGCCTGTACATACCGGGGGCGGCCAGCGCCTTCGGCATCTTCTTGATGCGACAGTTTGCAGCAAGCGCCATCCCGCGCGAGCTGATCGAGGCCGCGCGCATCGACGGTTGCGGCGAGTTCGCGATCTATTGGCGCATCGTGCTTCCGCTGCTCAAGCCCGCACTCGGCACGCTGGGCCTCATCACCTTCATTGCCTCGTGGAACAACTTCATGGGCCCGCTGATCGTGATGCGAAGCGCGGACAACTACACCTTGCCGCTGGCCCTGCGCAGCTTGCAAAGCCCGGTCAATACCGAATGGGGAGCGCTCATGACGGGCTCGGCCATTGCCACGATCCCTTTGCTGATCCTGTTTGCGCTGTCCTCCAAGCAGCTGATCTCCGGCCTCACCACGGGCGCCGTCAAGTGACTTTTTCCGCCACCCCGACATGAACGCTCACACCGATTCCTCCAGTCTTCTCGACTCCGTGGAACCCTCCCTTCGCTTCCCGCAAGACTTCTGCTGGGGGGTGGCAACCAGCGCCTTCCAGATCGAGGGAGGTGCCCGAGAAGGGGGCAAGGGCGAGTCCATCTGGGACCGGTTCTGCCGTGTGCCAGGCGCGATCGCGGACGGCAGCAACGGAGACATTGCCTGCGACCACCTGCACCGTCTTGACGAAGACCTGGACCTGATCGCGGCGCTGGGTGTGAACACCTACCGGTTCTCGGTATCGTGGCCGCGGGTACAGCCGCTGGGGCATGGTGCTTGGAGTGAGGAGGGCCTCGAGTTCTACAGCCGCCTGCTCGACGGGCTCGCAAGACGGGGTCTCAAGGCTCACATGACGCTGAACCACTGGGATCTGCCGCAGGCCCTGCAGGATGCCGGAGGCTGGGCCTCCAGGCAGACGGTGCATCATTTCGTGGAGTACGCGCGCGGCATGGCGCGGCGCTTTGGCGAAAGGGTGGAAGCCATCGCCACACATAACGAGCCCTGGGTCGTGGCCTTCCTGGGTCATGAGACGGGCATCTTCGCGCCTGGTCTGAAGAACCGTGCCCTCGCAATCCAGGTGTCGCACCATCTGCTGCTCAGCCATGGCCTGGCGCTGAGCGCTCTGCGTGCAGATGGCTGCAAGGCCAAGCTGGGGATCGTGCTGAACCTGGCCCCCATGGTGCCCGCCGCCGATTCACCAGAGGACGTGGCCAAGGCACATCTGGAAGACGGCAGGCTGTTGCGCTGGTTCATGGACCCCATGTTCAGTGGCACCTACCCAGAGGATGTGCTGGAACACCTCGGTGCTGATGCTCCAACGGTCGCAGATGGCGACCTACAAGCTATTGCCGCGCCCTTGGACTACCTCGGCGTCAACTACTACTCGCGCTCGGTGGTGAGCGCTGGTGAGCCCTTTGACGTCAACTCAAGTGGCTTGCCTCTCACCGACATGGGCTGGGAGATCTACCCACAAGGTCTGACCGATCTGCTGCTTCGCTTGCACCGCGACTACCCCGTGCCTCCTCTGTACATCACCGAGAACGGCGGAGCCTTCCCCGACCATCTGTCCGACGGGCGAATTCACGATGCGGATCGGATTCGATACTTGGCTGACCACATCGCGGCCGTAGGCGAGGCGCTCCGGCAGGGCGTGCCCATGGCCGGCTACATGGTGTGGAGCCTGATGGACAACTTCGAGTGGGCCTCAGGTTACGCCAAGCGCTTTGGGATCGTGCACGTCGACTACGCCACCCAGCGTCGCACACTCAAAGACAGTGCTCTTTGGTACCAACACTTTCTGCAGACACAGCGGGTCGCTCACAGCACATAAGGAAGCGCTCACGCCGCGATGCAAAGCGACCTCCAAAAGGCAGCCCAGCTCGCCAACTAAAGGGAGCCCTTTCGGGCTCCCTGTTCGTCACTGGACGTATTCGTCTTGCTTTACTTGGACCAGTAGATCGCGTCGACCAGGATCTTGGTCTGATCGTTGGTGCCCTGGCTCTTACCCGTGACGCCATAGCGGTCTGCGATCACGAAGAGATTGGTCACCTTGGTCATGTCCAGCTTGGACTTGGTTGGGTCTGTCATACCAAAGGCCATGGCTCCCTTGGCAATGATGTCAGCCAGAGGAATCGAGACCTGACGCCACTGCCCATCGTTGACATACCCGTATTGACCGCTGGCGATCGGCAGGTACACGTCATAAAGCGACGCGGCAGCAGCCGTGCCTGTCAGGAATCCCACCTCGATCTTGCCCGGATAGGTGGTGCGGACGCTGAAATTGAGCCGACCGGTGGCGACGTTGAACTGACTCAAGTCTTCGGCCCGCGTGGGCAGGCCCAGGGTCATGCCCCACCCCCACACCGCAGGCTTGGGCGTGATCTCGATGCTCTTGCCGCCATCAGCAGGGTCGGCCGTTGTCATGTTGTCCGCGGCCACGGCGGTAGTGCCGTTCTCCCAGGCGTTCCAGGCCACAGCCTCAGCAGGACGGGCCTCACCAGCAACCACCCGATCGGTCAATGCCGCGTAGCGCGAAGCGGATACCGGACCTCCTGCCACGATGGGCACGTAGTACAGCGCATCAGCCGCCGTCCAAGAGCCCGGCTCCCACTGCGTCGATGGAATGACCGACTGCACGGACAGCCGCGCCTGCCTTAATACATTGAAGAGACCCCACTTGTCGTCGCTGCCTTTCCAGGGTTCGTCAAAAGCGGCAAACCAAAAGATCGTCTTGGGACCTTCACCCCCGGCCCGCGCCTGACTCACCCAGGCATTGAGTCGGTCGAACATCATCTTCTGGTTGACAGGGTGAGCACGCTGCGCCTCGCCGCCCGACGGTACGGCTTTCCAACCTGTCTCCCCAATCACGATGGTCTTGGACTTGCGGCCCAATCCGTCAAGATAGGTCCGGACCGCGGCGTAGTCCGCCTTCGAGCGCGCTAAAGCAGCATCCATCATCGCCACAGCGCGCGAAGAAGCCGCCACAGAGGCCTGCTGCCAATCCCAAGCGCCAGGGGTGTAAACGCTGTCGGCCAGCGGGTAGGTATGCATTGCCACAAAGTCGACCACGTCAAGGACGCTGGCAGGTGCATTCGCCCAGAAAGCCCAGTTGTCGTTGGTGGTCACCGGCTGAGTGATCCGATCGCGAACGCTCTTGATGTAGCGCGCCATGTCGACAGGCTTGACCGGGTTGAAGGACCAGCTGACCATTGTCTCGTTACCCACGCTGACTGCCAGGACCGTTGACGCAAACTCCTTGGCAAGTGCAACACCCCGGTCCATTTCGGCAAGATTGGCCGCTTCCTGTCCGGACTGGATCCACACCCCCAGTTGGACCTTGATATCCAGACCGTTGTCACGGATGACTCGCAGCACCCTCCGAGCCACCTCGTCGGAGCTGTCGAAGGTACGGATCAGCTTGAGGTTGGCCGCCACCAAAAGTTCCAGGTCCTGCTTGACCATGGCATCGGTGATCTGGGCTGGGTCGCGGACAGTCTCACGGTAGGGCGCGTAGTTGACCGCATTGCGTGTAGCGAATTCAGCGCTCAATGCTCGCGACTGAACACCGGGCTCGGGTACGGTACCTCCGCCACCGCATGCGGACAACAGTCCCATGGAGGTGACAACGGCCAGGCAATAGGTCAACCATGATCGGCGTGCTCGGCTCAGGAGATTGAAGCTGCTGGAAGTGCGAATTGTCGGGATTTGCATCGGGCCCACCTTAGAAAACGTAGACAGCGCCGGCGCCGAACCAGTTACCACGTCGCGTCGCACGTGGATCCACTCCGGTGAAGGCTGTATTCGCGGGCATCGACAGGGGCGCGAGCCCCAACTTTCCGAATTCCACGGCGCCTGCCATCAGATAGGTCTGAATGCCGTTACGCCAATCCCGACCCAAGCCCAGGGTTGCGATCGTCGCGGAGTTGTGTTGCCCCCGTTCCGAGGGATTGGCCGTCCTGGCTTGCCCCAGGTGCAGCAACCCTGCGGTGGCTGACCAATCACCTCGCTTGTAACGGAAGCCGCCTGTCACGTCGGTGGATGTGGCCGCGTAGCCAGGATTCGGCACGCCGTTGAGGGTACCGCCCCAGTCCACATTGAACATGTTGTTCCAGAGCGCAAACCCACCGGCGGCGTCCCATCCTGTAGCCACGGCGTAGGCGCCACTCCAGCGGTTGTGGCGCAGTCCAGCCAAGACTTCCCATCGGTTGTCGATGGGGTAGCGTGCCATGATCATCGCAATGCTCTGGCCAGACCCGCCAAGCTTGGCGTCGTCAGCGGGGAATGGGGTCAGTCCTGTGAACGGACCGTGCCCCCACGACTGGGGGTTGCCATTGCGGGTGTCCTGGAAGATGGCTTCCAGCAAGAGGTCCCCCTTGCGATATTGAGCGAACAACTCGACAAATCTCGGCTTGTTGCGCTTGAACGCGGTGTTGCCCTGGTCGTACGTAGCCTCCAGCACCAAGTCGCCCTCCAACACATCAAAGGGCCGTGACGTGTAGCGGACCGCTTTGGTGTTCAGGCCATACCCAGCTCCACTCGAAGCCCAGGCATCTGCAACACCCAACGTGGTTCCAAATGGATAGTCTCCCAGCGACCACGCCCGGGTGGTCCAAGCCCCCACGGCGAGCCGACCCCAATCCTGGTGAGATACCGCAACGTTGCGCTCGTACAGGAACCCTGGAATGTCCACCTTGCCGTCACGCAAGCGCTGGCTGAGCATGCCGGTCAGCTTGAAGCCTTTGCCCAGATCGAACCGTGCAGACAACCAGGGCTGGAACAGCGTCACATGTCCAGTCTCAGCGCCGTAGGCGCGACCGGGGACCAGCTCGTCTGCCCACTGGCGCTGCCTGTCCTCACCCGGAAAGCGCTGGCAGTCCACGCACTGGTTGCTCGCTCGCTGCACCTCAACCTTGGCAAAGCCCGTCAACGAAAAGGGGCCGAAGTCGAGCGCACGCGCAGGCACGGCGGCAAGCGCCAGCCCCGCAGCCAGAGCCGTTGCGATGACGACCTTGGGCGCCAACATGCTGACCACGCACCCTCGGAGGGCCCTGCGGACTGACGATTTCGAGTGATAGAACATGACTTCGAATCCTGATCTTGGGTTTCAGGCACACCAGATAACCGGTGCTTGAGACCGCGCCTCCGTTGCCGGGATGTGGACTTGGCGTCGCGGCGGAACAACCAATGAAAGCGCTTTCAGATGATAAGGCAAGTACAGCTCGCCAGCAATCGCCGACCCTCCAGGGTGAGCCAAGATGGCCCCCCGGGAAAACCAGTACGACGACATTTGAAAGCGCTTTCATAATCATTTGACTGCCGGCTCGAGGCCGATAACCATCTCAACATGACCATTCCATCGAAGCGCTTCAGTTTCTTCACGCGGTGCCTGCATCTTGTGTTGCTGCTGCTGCCATGTTGGGCGGCGGCGCAAGGCGTCAAGCTGGGCGCAGGCATGTACTTTCTGTCGCCCAAAGGCGGAGACCCCGCAGCGCCACCAGCGCGCATGCGAATAGACGCCATGTTGAAAACGGCAGCGCAGACCAATCAGTGGTATTCGTCGCTCATATTCAGCGCCAAGCCCGAAGTCATCTACGCCCAGCCTCTGACCTTTCTGGCGGCGCCATCGGGCTTTGAGGTCGCGTTGCCCACCAAAGAGGTGGTGCCGACTGAACGGCGTGACGTGGAGATCCACTACCCACACAAGCGCCCGCTGGTCATTTCGCCCACCGCATTTGAGCCCGAGCCCGCCAAACTGGCCAAGGCGTCTGACTGGTCGATCGACATCTCGATGGGGCGAGGTGCCGATGAGCTGCGTGTCACGATTGCACACGGTGGCCCCTACGCTCAGTTTCGCCTGAGCCGCGGAGACGCTCGCATCAAGTTGCCGGCCGCCGCAGAACGCATTGCGGCCGCAGAGGACGCTCGAGTGCTCTTCCTGCGAAGTACCGACCGTGTTTACGCCGTGTTCGGCCCCACAGGCGTGCGTTGGGAGCAAACCTCACCCAGCGAGTGGATCGCCAGATTGCCTGAAGGGCGCAGCTACCTGTCGGCCAGTGTGCTGCCGGACGACCTCGCCTCTACGAGAGCGCTGTTCGTTCGCCATGCCTACAGCTTTATTGATGAGACCCAAGCGCAGTGGCAGGTAGACCGCGACACCGGACGCGTCACCACCCGTTTCCAGGTCCGCACCACGGCCATGGAAGGGGCAGACACCGGCCCGCTCCTGGGCTTGTATCCCCATCACTGGCACGACAACGCCGAGGTCACACCTCGTCTCGGACCGGCCTACGACAGCGTACGGGGAAAGATCAGACTCCTGGCCGCACCGGAGTTCAGTACCCACGCGACCTACACAGGCTTCGTCCCCTGGTGGCCTGCGGTCAGCGAATCGGGCCGCGGCGCGGAACTGCGCGATCTGATGAGGGCGGATCTGCGAAACGCCCGTCGCATGATGTTGGAGATCGGCAACGGCCCTTACTGGCAGGGCAAGGGCTTACAGCGCATTGCCAAGCTGCTGGATGTGGTGGAGGTCCAGGGCGACATGGAGGGCCGCGCCCAATTGCTGAGGTTGCTCAAGGGCCGAATTGAATCCTGGTTCTCAGGACAGGACCGCAAAACCTACTTCCACCTGGACAAGGCCATTGGCTCCGTGCTGGCGCACCCGGAGGAGTACTTCAGCATCGAGCAGATGAACGACCACCATTTCCACTACGGATACTGGATCCGCACCGTGGCTGAACTGGCGCTGCGCGACCCCGCTTGGGCCGCCAAGGACCAATGGGGCGGGATGGTCGACCTGCTGGTACAGGACATTGCCACCACCCGCCGCGGAGGCGCGGACTTTCCTTTTCTGCGCACCTTCGATATCTACGAGGGTCACTCTTGGGCCTCGGGCGTAGGACTGGGGGGCTGGGGTAACAACCAGGAGAGCTCTTCGGAGGCCATCAATGCCTGGGCAGGCCTCATTCTGTGGGGCGAGATACATGGTGACGCCGCTCTGCGCGACCTGGGCATATGGCTTTACACGAGCGAGATTCGCGCCATCCAGCACTACTGGTTCGACCAGCATCGACTGGTCTTCCCCCCCGAATACCCGCATGTCGAGACGAGCATGGTGTTTGGGGGCAAGTACGCCCACAACACCTGGTGGACCGACGAGCCCCGCCAAATCAAGGGCATCAATCTGCTGCCCATCACCTCAGCATCGACTTACCTGGGGGCAGACCCTGCATTCGTCAAGCGCAGCCTGGGCACGCTGGAGGCCGACACCAAGACCTACAACGCAAGAGGCAAGCGAGCCGATCCGCCCGACATTTGGCAAGACCTGTTCGCCAAGACCATGGCACTGGCGGACCCTGCTGCCGGGCTAGCGCAGTGGAACAGGTGGGGCGCCGTGGAACTTGGGGACACCAGATCTCACACGCTCCATTGGTTACTGAGCTTGCAGGAAATGGGGACACCGGATCTGACAGTCTCAGCGAATACCACTTTGTTCTCTGTCTTCAGGCGTACAGATGGGCGCAGGACGTACCTGGCCTACAACGCGTCCTCACGACCGATCACCGTCCGTTTCAGCGACGGCCACGTCATGAGCGTCGGCCCCAGAGCGCTGGAGCGAAGTCTTCGCTGAGACAGGTGGCGGCAAGACTACAAAACTAAGGGAAAGTCCTCTGTACTTCCTGTTGATGGCTTCGGACATAGCCGCTATCCTTCAATCTGAAAGCGCTTTCAGAAAGCGCTTCCCAAAAAGCCGCCCGGCATGTACCCCCCGCACCATAGCCACTGATTTCAACTGGCATCCCTTCCACCCTTCCGAGGAGAACCTCATGAGCGTGCGCCTTCCGACCTTCCGCCTCAGCGCCTGCGCGCTGGCCACCACCGCATTGGTTGCCGCCTGTGGCGGAGGAGATGCCGGCCCGCCGCCCGACACTTTGGCGCCCACGGTCAGCATCAGCAGCAGTGCCAGCGGCACCGTCAAGGGAGACGTTACCTACACCTTCACGTTCAGTGAGGACGTCGGTACGAGCTTCACGGCTGACGACGTCACGGTGTCGGGCGGTACCAAGGCCGCCTCGGTCACCAAGGCGAGTGCCACCAGTTACACCTTGGTGGTGACTCCAATAGCCAACACCACGGGCTCGATGGCAGTCAGCGTAGCGGCCAGCAAGTTCAGCGATGCAGCTAACAATGCCAATACCGCAGCCGCCAGCGCGCCTGCGGTGGCGTTCGACACGCAGGCTCCCACGGCGCTGATCAGCAGCGATGTTGCAGGAACAGCCACTGGACCGGTGACCCTACAGTTCGCTTTCAACGAGGACGTCGGCACCAGTTTCACGGCTGATGACGTCACGGTGACTGGGGCAACCAAGGCCGCCTCAGTGGTGAAGAACAATGCGGACCCAACGAAGTACACCCTTGTTGTGACGCCAACGGCTGGTGCATCAGGCAACATCACTGTGGCCATCGCCGCGGGTGCGTTTTCCGACATCGCGGGTAATGCCAACACGGCAGCACCGTCCCAGTTCAGTCAGGCCTTCAATACGGTAATCTCCTTAGCTTTCGCCAGCGGCTTCACCCAATTCAAAGAGACCGCCCCTGGTTCTAATTACTACGAAGGCGGCACTGCACAAGGAGGAAAAATCGGGTTCTTCAATGGCGGATTCGTTCCAGACCTTATCTACAACCAGACTCTATTTACTGGCGGCGGCTACACAGATCAAAACCCAAATCCCGTACCTGCCGCAGATACGTACTACTATATTGCCGCCACCTACTCATCAGCACCAAGCAGCGGCTATCTGGGTGCGTACAGCCAGTACCCTGGTGCAGGGCTGCAACTACAGCAACAAACTAAGCTCCGTATAGATATTGCTGTTGACGACGGACATTTCAAGCAACAAACCAACAAGGACTTCAGAGTAGAAATTACTGCAGGCACGACGTTCAACAACGGAACGTGCAAACCGATGGTGTTTAGAATGGTCACGCCTCAGCAAGCAGCCATGCACACCTACCGCTTGCCTCTAGCAGGATTCGCAGTAGCTCAGGACTGCGGACAAGCCAACCTCACAGCGGCACAGATTTTGGCAATGCCCATCAAAGAAGTAACTGCGCTCTATGCGTTCCCCAATCTCAACGACTCCACTAACGTGAACCAGTTCGGCGGGCGTGGTACCGCAATTACCCGAGGGACTACGGCCTTTGAGTGATCTGATTTCGTGGTTGCACCTTGGTGAGACAACCCTGATATCTTTTCTATACAAACTCGCCGAGTAGAGTAGTTGGTCCTGAAGGAGGCCGCCAACCAGCATTCAAGCGGGTTGGCGGTAATTTTTTGGGACCAACAGATGAAACCAGCTTGAGTCGCAATCCCACGCCACTGATCCGGCAGTTACGGAAGGTGGTCGCACGAGAACCTACCTCACCCCAACCGCAACGCCATCACCCCCGCCACGATCACGCAGGCGCCGATGGCGCGCTGGGCACCGAAGCGCTCTTTGAGCATCAAGGTGCCCAGCATGGTGGCGAACAGCACCGAGGTCTCGCGCAGGGCGGCCACGCTGGCCACCGGCGCGCGGGTCATGGCCCACAGGGCAATGGCGTACGAGCCGATGGAGGCTGCGCCGCCCAGGGTGGCCCAAGGCCAGCGCTCGCGCGCATAGGCCACCAGGGCCCGCCGGCCTTGGGGGCCGCGGCGCCACCACAGCAGCAGGGGGTAGGGGAACCCATCGAGGACGAAGAGCCACATCACGTAGCTCAACACTTCGGTCATCGACGGTCCGGCCTGGCGCACACCCAGGCCGTCGACAAAGGTGTAGGCCGCAATGATGGCGGCGTTGGCAAAAGCAAAGGCCAGGGCCTTGCCATGGTGCAGGGCCTGGCCGGGGTGCGCCAACCCCACCAAGGCCACGCCCAGCGTGATGCCGATGATGCCCAGCCAGGCGCCGGCCGAGGGCACCTCGCCGATGACGGCGGCACTGCCGATGGCCACGATCAGCGGCGCCACACCGCGCATGATGGGGTAGGTGAGGCCGAGTTCCCCATGCTGGTAGGCCCCGGCGAGCGCCACGTAGTAGCCTACATGGATGACCAGCGACGCGGCCATGAAGGGCCAGCACTGCGCAGGGGGCAGACCCACCCACAGCGCCACGGGCAGCGCCACCACAGCACCCAGGAAGTGCACCAGCGCGGTGTCGGCCTGCTTGTCGCCGGAAGACTTGACCAGCGCGTTCCAGCCCGCGTGCAGCAGCGCGCCGCACAGCACGGCGAGCACCACGGGCCAGGTGAGCGTCACGCGGCGCTGGCGCCCAGCGCACAGCGCCGTGCGCGGGTCATGAAATGCGCCAGGGGCGGTGTAGTGGCCCCCGCGGTCTTGGCCAGGTCGTCCCAGATGCGAAGGCGTACGGCATCGGATGCTCCGGGACGAGCGATGAAGGCCTGGGCTTGTTCGTCGCTGAAGATGCCGCCCTGCAGCTTCAGGCTGCGTTTGGAGTCTTCAGACAAAGCCTCGTGGTACCCCGGCCGCGTGGCGCAGAGGTAGCGCTTGGCGTCCACGTGCAGCTGGATGCCGCCGAGCACACGCTCGCCGAACAGCCCGCGCAAGAAAGGCAGCGCCGCGTACTGGTGCACATCGTCCACCCCGCGCAACGTGGGGGTCTCACCCAGGTCCTGCAGCAGATGCCCCAGGTCGTGCAGGAAGGCGGCTGTCACCAGTTCATCGTCGGCACCTTCAGCCTCCGCCAGGGTGGCGCACTGGAGAGCGTGCTCCAGCTGCGTGACGGGCTCGCCGCTGTACTGCTCGCCACCGCGGCGGATGAACAGGGATTCAATGTCTTGGAGGGTCAGCACCTTGCGGGTCCTTCAACAGGTCAGCGTTCTTCGGCCATGGGCAGCTCCGCCTGGCGCAGCCGGGTGTTGGCCAGCACGCCGGCGGACTCCAGGATGGGGTAGGCGATGGAGCACAAGTGGGAGTTGATGCGCTTGAGCTCGCTGATCAGGTCTAGATGCAAGGAGCTGGTCTCGATGCTCTGGGAGGTCTGGTCTTGCAGCCGGGCGATATGGTTGGCCGCGTACTCCAACTCCAGGGCACGAAAACGCGCCTTCTCCTCCAGCAGTTTCTGCGCGTCGCGGACATGGCCGTCCAGAAAGACGCTCATGGACAAGCGCAGGTTGGCCAGCAAGCGCTCGTGCAGATGGCAGATCTCGGCCATGCCGGCATCGGAGAAGCTGCGCGCCTTGCGGATCTTCTTGTCCTCCACGTCTTGCAAAATCCGCTCGATGGCGTCACCCACCTGTTCCATGTTGATGGTGAAAGACACGATGTCGGTCCAGCGCCGGCCCTCGCGCTCGGACAACGCCTCGCGCGAGATCTGCGTCAGATAGAACTTGATGGCGGAGTACAGCTCGTCCACCTGATCGTCCATTCGGCGCAGCCGCTCGGCCAGCTCCAGGTCGTTATGGCGGATCACGTTGAGCATGCCGCGCAGCATGGTTTCCACCACATCGGCCTGGTGCAGTGCCTCGCGCGCCGCACAGCTGATGGCCAGGGACGGCGTGGCCAGCGCCACCGGGTCCAGGTGGCGAGGCCGATCACCGTGCTCGGCGGTGGGCGCCTTCAACCAGGCTTCCACAAGGCGCCCTACCCAACCCGTCAAGCCGATGAAACACGCCGCCAGCACCACGTTGAAGCCCAGATGGAACACCACCACCTGCTGATGGACTTGGGGCACCCACTGCTGCACCAGTTCCTCAGCCCAGGGCATCAAGGGCATGGCGATCAAGGCGCCCGTGGCCTTGAACAGCAGATTGCCCAGCGGCAGGCGACGGGCTTCAGGAGCCGCATGGGCTGTGGCCAGGAAGGCCAGCACGCCGCTGCCGACGTTGGCGCCCAGCACCAGGCCCAGCGCCCCCGTCAGCGGCAAGATGCCCGAGGCCGCAAGCGTGGCAGTGAGCAGCACGATGGCCAGGCTGGAGTAGGACAACACCGTCAGGGCCGCGCCCACCACGATGTCCAGCAGCACCTCGTTAGGCAGCGCCGCCAGCAGTGCGCGCACAGCGGGCGACTCGGTCAGCGGCCGCGTGGAGGCCACGATGAGCTGCAGCGCCAGGGTGATCAACCCCAG
>Ga0315900_10006142_pt1 | contig 16234 bp, 20 predicted proteins | sample LakEriMetagenome_FD_203521 | JGI IMG/M metagenome (GOLD analysis project Ga0315900, IMG submission 203521) | Freshwater fungal communities from buoy surface, Lake Erie, Ohio, United States - Buoy 12 MA114 | ecosystem: Environmental > Aquatic > Freshwater > Lake > Lake biofilm | place: USA: Lake...
AAGATTATAATACATTCTTAAATTACTATCTATAACCTCAGGTCCGTCTTTTTCTAATCTGTACCCACCTTCAATAGCACAATGGATAACTACATCAAAATATTTATCTTGAAAATATTCTTTAACTTGCTCTGAGTTTGTTAAATCAACTGTTTGGCGAGTTAAAGGGGTAACATCATATTCATTTTTTAAAGCATTAGTTAAAGATTTCCCTATATAACCGTTTGCTCCTGTAATTAATATTTTCATCTTTTAATTCGTTTTGATTTTTCACTAATATCTACTATCATTTCTTTTTGAATAGTTTCAAAAGGTAACAATGGAGACATTTCCTCTAAGGGTGGAGCAAAAATAGATTCATCTTCTAATATCACACCTTTTACTTTAGGTATGAAGTTCTGTTCAGGATCCATAAACACCTCGATAATGATAGGTCCTTTATACTCTAAATTTATTTTATCTAAATCCTCAATTTTATCAATTCGAGCATAAGGGATTTTAAAGCCATAAGCAATTCTTTCAAATTCCGGTAGTAAAACACCCGTACTAGAATCTACGGAATTGTAACGTCCGTTAAAAAATAATTTTTGAGTATGTTTAATCATTAAATACCCATCATTATTGAAAACGAATATTTTAACTGGAAGATTGTGTTGGACAATTGTTTGTAATTCCTGTAGGTTCATCATTATACCCCCATCACAATTTAAACAAGTAATTAGTTTATTAGGTTCAGCAAACGCTGCTCCAATAGCATAAGGTAAACCAACTCCCATTTCACCTAAACCTTGACTGGTGAACATGGTTTGGTTTTCTTTTAGATGACCTGCTTGATGACCACTCAACAAACCAGTACCCATATCAGTAACTATAACTTCATCATCTGATAATTGTTGAGTTAAATGATTTACAAAACTGTATGAATTAACGTATTTATCATCTTTATAATCATCATTGATTATAGGATATTTATTACGATAATAGTCACACTTGTTTTTCCATTCACTAATATTTGGTTTAATCTTTGTAATATTTTCTAATAATTTATCTAAAACAAAACTTACATCATGATTATACTTAATTGTTCTTTCGTATTTGTTTAGTTCTAATTCATCTATATCAACTACTACAATTTTAGCACCTCTAGCAAATTGACTGAAATCATATCCTACTTGGGGTAAAGCTAATCTACTACCTAAAACCACTATTAAATCAGCATTTTGGGCTATAAAATTAGCTGCTCGTTGACCATACAAACCAAATCTACCATAATTACTAGAGTGGTTAGTTGGTAATAAATCAATTCCTGACCAGCTTAATGTTGTTGGGATTTGTGTTGTGTTTATAAATTGTTTAAACTTATCTTTAGCACCACTTAATTTAATTCCCATACCTCCTAAAATAAGAGGTCGTTTAGACTCATTTATCAATTTAATAATATCATCAGCATAATTATAAGCATCTGTTATTCTTAAAGATTTATTAGAGTAATTACGGAAACTTTTAAATTTAATTTTCTTTGCTTGAGAATCTAAAGGAATATCTAACCAAGTTGGTCCTGGTCTTCCTGTTATACTAATATTGTATAACCTTTCTAATTCGGATTGGATAGAAGTTGGATTGGTTAACACATTACTATATTTAGTAACATTTTTAACCATTTCATAAGCACTAAATCCTTGAGTACCATACATTCTTAAATTCTTATGAATATCAAGGTATGTACTTGGTTCTTGACCTGAAAGTATAAATCCGGGAATTGAGTCTGCCCAGTTACTTATTACTCCAGTTATTGCATTACTAGCTCCTGCTCCTGCTGTTACAATGGCTGCCGACATCTTACCTGAGGCTCGATAGTAAGCAGCCATTGCCATAATAGCAGCTTGTTCGTGATGTGTACAAATAATTTTTGTGTATCCTAAATTTTGAATTGAATCGAAAATATGAGAATTAGCAGAACCAATAATACCAAAAACAGTATCTATTTGTTTATGCTTTAAAAACTCAGCAACAACATCACTTACTTTAATCATAATTTATTTACTAAAAAATTCTTTAATTTTATCACAAACGTAATCTACATCCTCAACAGTCATTCCGTGGTGTGCACCTAACAAGAAACCATTTTTCATAATAGTATCTGCATTCTGGAAATCTTGTAAAAATTCTCTATAAGCAGGGTGACGAGTTACGTTACCAGCAAATGTTACACGAGTTTGAATATTATTATCTTCTAAGAAATTAAGTAATTCAAAACGTTTTTCTGTTTGTAGAGGAATAGCTAACCAATTTGGTTGGATTGAATCATCTGGTAGAATTAAGTCACCTACACCTTGAAGATTTTCAATGTAACGTTCAATATTTTCTCTTCTAATTTGTGAGAATTTTTCAAAACGGTGCAATTGAACTAATCCAAAAGCAGCATTCATTTCACAAGCTTTCATGTGGTAACCTAATACACTATATAAAAATTTATGGTCGTAAGGAATACCGTCTACATTGTGATTAAAGCGATCATCCATAATTTCCGAATCATCACCCAAACGACCCCAGTCTCTGTATTGTAGACACTTAGTAACGTGTTTTTTATCATTAAACATTACCATACCACCAACACCACCGGCTGTAATTACGTGTGAGGCATAAAAACTAGTTGTTGCTACATCTGTTTCTAATGTTTCAGTAATTGTATCAGCTGAATCCTCAATCAAAATAATATCAGTTCTACCTAACAATTTAATTTCTTGACGTAAACGTTTCCAATCTGGTTTGTTACCAATTAAATTAGGTAACATAATTGCTTTTACATCAGGAGTAATAGCTGCTACTACTTGATCAATATCCGCTACATAATCTGTTAAACCTACATCTACAAATTTTGGTTTGTAACCAAGTTGTAAAATTGGGGCTAATGTAGTTGAAAATGTACAAGCAGGAGTAATAATTTTACTTCCTTTAGGCAAATCCAAAGCAGCAATTGCTAATAAACAAGCTGATGAACCTGAGTTAACAAATACACCAAATTTCTTTCCAAAACGTTTAGCAATTTTTTCTTCAAATTCTACTGATTTAGGGCCCTGTCCACCTAACCATCCAGAGCGTAGGGCTTCTTCTACGGCTTTAATTTCTTCTTCTCCATAAGATTCAAACTTATAAGGAGCGTACCATACTTTTTTCATATAATATTATTATGTTTAAAAATGTTTGTGATTGTGTTAACTATATTTTGTTCGTAATTTACGTAATCTAAGGCCAATTTCCAATTTTTATCAATTATTTCTTTTCTATTTTCGTAATAACTTTCATTTAGTTGATTGGTTATGTAAACCAAATCATCTACGTTATTAAACGTTATTATACCGTCTATATCAAAATAATCTCCTATATTTGAACATCCCCAATAAATCGGAATTGTCTTCAATAAAAAACAATCCAATATTTTTTCAGAAAAATACCCTCGATATGAAACATTTTCAATTACTACTCCAAATTGTGAGTCACCAAATATAAATTCTTTACCTAAACGAGCATCCTCAATATTGTTTCTATCACCATAGGTTTCATAGAACTTAGTAGGTATATTGAATTCATTTTTACGAGCAGTTACTTGATGTCTTAAAGAATGACCATAAGTTTTAAGTAATTTACCTTGTAAATGGGATAATTGAAATGTTTTATTATGGTCTTTTTCATATTGGTCTGGTTTTAACCAGGTATGTCCAAATGGTTGAAAAACAGCATTTTCACAATTATTTAATACTCTATCACTTTGAGTTAAAATAATATCAAATAAATCTTTATTTTGAATAGTCCAATCATGTAAACCAAAATATTCATTTGGTTCCTGGAATGAAATAATATTGATTGAGGATAATTCCTCTTGTGATTGGGGAGCTGTTTCTACAAATAATGAAAAATCTAAATGGGATAAATGTTGGAGCTTATTTTCAAAATTTTTACTATCAAAATGAGCTGCTTTTATTTTCATAACGTTTCATAAAACTGGTTTTGTATTTCTTGTTTTTCTATTGACTTTGGATGAATTAAAGCTAACTCATCTACTGCTGGTAATACTGTAAAATATTTATGTCCTTCAATTACCTCATGAACTGCATTTCTCCATTTAACATCAGGGGAATTTCTATAAATTCTAGTCTGATAATCAGGCCAATTAACTCGGTTGTTTTCATATCTCCAACCCCATTTCTGTATATGTTCTTGGGTGATACCACTTACGGTATTAATTCTAGGAACATAATATAGATCAACTTCGGGGTTAGCCTCAATAATTTGAGGAAGTAATTCTAACATTTCAGGAGCAATCAATTCATCTGCATCTATTTGGAAAATAAATTCACCTTGACAATGTTTTTTCAATTCATTTTTATATGATGCAAAATCTTTATTAAGGGGATAAAACCAATGTTTAATTCCTTTTCCAATAATAACACTCAATACATCTTCAGTATAGTTATCTTGATCAATCTGGATGACTATTTCATAATTAGGAGCTAAAGCTCTGTCTTCTAAATGTTCCAACAGAGCTTCTAATTCCTTTACTTCATTGCAAACGGTAATTGCTAAACTAATCATTCTGGTAATACCCCAATGTATGAAAGAGCTTCCATATAATCACGTTCAGGGAAATGAGATATTGTAGTCATATCCATTCTCCATTCATAATATTTACCTGGTTGGCCTGGAATTGGGTATTTGGTTTTTTCTTCCTCTAGTACTGGAACTGCTTTAACAGCACTCCACATCCAGTTTTCTGAATTATTTCCATTAGCAAATATCATACCTTGTTGAGGTAAATTAATTGCTGATGGCATCCATTTTTTCCCATCTTCATCTGTATAAAGTAAATCTTTATACAATTCAGGTAAGGTTTCAATTTGTTCTTCATAAAAAGTTTCACCTTCTTTCATTAAAGAGTTAGTTTGGAAACCACACCCATAACAAAAATATGTTTTGATATCAGCATTTACTTCATCAACATAACAAGCATCTGAACCACAACGAGGGCATATTGTTAAATTATCCATTTTTTATTTCAATTTTTTTAGGTAATTCGATTTTTTTCAATTTAGGTAATTCAAGTTTAATCTCTTTAGGGAATTCAGGAACATATTGGGTTAAATAATTACCAATTAATTCTTTCATTTTATCAAAATTAAACATTGTTTTACTTCTGAATGTTTGACGTTTTGCTCCATCAATGTACTTTTTATAGTTTTCAAATACATCTTTTAGTGATGTTCCTACCTCTGGTTGATTAGGAGAAAACCATTGAGCATCTTGTATTAAGAATTGATTTGCTGTACTTGGATGTACATTAGTCAAAGTACCATTAATTGGATAAATAAATTCTGGATTTAAAAAATCCATATGGCCTGACCAGTTTGTAGCTATAATTGGTTTTTTAACTAAACTAAATTCAAGTAATGGACGACCAAAACCTTCACCTTTAGTTAAACTAACCATAGCTTTTACTTTAGGGTGATTATACAAATGATTCATTTCCTCATCTGTAAATTCACCATGTAACAAGTAAATGTTAGGTAAAGTTTGAGCCTCAACTGTATCTTTAATTTGTCTTATTTTGTGAAGAATAGTTTCTCTATCTAAATAAGATGAACCAGCACCTGAGGATTTCATAATTAATGCAGGAGCATTTCTTTTGTTTTTAAATACCTCTAAAAATGCTTTTACTAATAAACCAACATTTTTTCTATCCTCACCTAAATCCCCTTGCATCCAGTGACCTACAAATAGATAAGCAAATGATTCAGGAAGTACATCTAAATCACATACTAAATCACTATCAGGTAACTCTTCATCAGCCATCTCAAAGTATTTAGTTAAATCTGCTCCTTCAAACAATACTTCAATAGGTTTTTCTAATTGCAGAACACCTTCTTTTTGTTTAGTTTGTTCATTTACTTTTTCAAATTTACTATTTTTAAATACTTCTGCTGAGTGATTAGAAGAAACAATAACTAAGTTCATTCTATTACATCCCTCAATCCACTCAGGGATAGCTACTGTTGTTTCAATACCAGCTGTAAAACCAATATTAAACTTTCCAATAGGTTGGAATTCATTAGGAACAGTTAATTGAGCCCAAATTTCGGGTTGTTTTGGTAACTGTGGGGTAAGTAAAAAATGTTGTTCTAAAAACTTCCATTCAGGATTATCGTTAATAAATCCCCAAGGACAATCACCCCATCTTTGAGGTAAAATTTTTACATCATACTTATCAAGTTCAATAATTGATTTAACCAAATCACGAGAACGTGCTCCATACCCACTATAGGTATCAATAGGACAACTTATTACAAATAACGGTTTCATTAATAGATTAATTTATGATTTAAAGTTCTTTTTTTATGAGTAGTAGCATTAATTAACTCATAGTTTTTTCTAGGAGTCCATGTTTCAAATAATTTATCGAAACATTTAATAACACGGTTAGCTTGGTGTACTGAAGTAAATCCGGCTTCATCACTTACAGCCCATTGTCTACCTGCTAGACCTGTTTCTTTACGGGTTTCAGAATCCATTTGATAAATAGTCATAATCTGATCCGCAGCATCTTCTGGTTCGCATCTATCATCAAAGATGTAAGGGGTTGGAGGAGAACCTACAATTGAACGAGAGGTAGGATATACTGGAAATGCCCATTTACCATGTTTTTTGTATGTACCTCTATGGTTTGAAGGAAAGTTTTCATCAAAATCAATCCAAGTACCATCTTCAAATTCAAAACGCATTTGATCTTGCATACCACCTGTTACGTTAGCAATAATTGGTAAACCACACAACATAGCTTCTGTTAAACTTAATCCCCAACCTTCATTAGATGTTAATAAGATTTGAGCATCAGACATATTATAAAGATAACTCATTTGTTGAGCGCTTGCTCTTAAATTAGTAAAGAATATGTTGTTAGAATATTCTTCCCCAAAAAACAAATCAATTACTGCCGGTAAATCAGTACCATGTTCACTAACGTGTTCCGTATGAAGCATTAAGGCACATTTTTTAGCTTGTTCTTTAGGTAATTTATCTAAAAATAATCTAAAGGCCATTAATGTGTCTGGAATTTGTTTACGGCGAATATTTCTTGAATTAAAGAAAACAATAAATTCGGGATTGGATTTTCCAAAAATATGCTTTTTTAATGAAACTATTTCAGGATGATTTTTATCCATAGGTTGGAATATTTCATCATTTAATCCATGAGGAACATATTCAATAATTCTACTATCGGCTTTTTCACCTAATACTAATTTATTAATATTAACTGTTTGTTTAGAAATACCCATCAATAAATCACAAGCCTCATAATATGGTTTGTTGTATAAAGGAGCAGGGTAGTCATCCCAAATATTTAAATAAGTAATAGGAATTTGTTTACGTATTTCATTTTCAATTTGGAATAACCATACAAAATAACGTGGATCTGTAATCAACATAATTGCATCTGGTTGTTCTATTTGAATAATTTGTCGTAAAATATTAGGATCTCCATATCCATCAACAGGATAAGCCATAACATAAGAATCCTTTATTCCAGCATTATTGTTAGTGTCTTCACACAAGTCTAATTTTCTACCTTTTTCGGGATGTGAAATGGCTCCTGCCATATTAACCCATTTAAAATGGTGTGCTGTTTGAATTACAATTTCTCTTGCAACTGTTGCTATACCTGAATGAACTCTAATGTCATCACAAATAAGCAAGATCTTTTTCCTTTGCTCAGGAGGCAAATAACCAAATTTATCTTTCATGTAACTTAATTTTAATTTTTAATTTCTAAATTGTTGTGGGAATGTACTTTTTTACGAAAATCTTCATCTGTAAGATACAAATGAATAGTGCGGTCGGCAAGTTTTTGTAAAGAAAATTTGTACTTAACACAAGCAATTTTGAAATCCTCGAATAACTCACTCTGTACTTTCACAGAGGTTAATGTCATATCCTTTTTATTTGTCATAGCTTTTATTAATTTGTTATATATAAATATATCGGGATTCCCTAAGATACACCAAATTGACAAAGATCTTTGCGATCTTTAAAAGGACAGAAAGTACAATTCCATTTATCTGGTTTGGGTTCAAATTTAGTATCTTTAAAAGATCCATCATTATTAAACACACTTTCAATAAATGAATTAATTGTATTAGTTGCTTTATTTATTTTTACTTTACCGCTTGCTGGAACGTATTCTTGGATTCTTGATATTGGATATGGAGATTCTTCCCATATTTTTCTTTTAACAATAAAGAATTCCACATCAATATCGTCTTCAGGTACCCCAAACTGTTGACTATAAAATTTCTTATAAAGAACTAATTGGAGTTGTTTAGTTTCATCTTTTTTAGTTTTATCGTCCCAACCTTTAGTAGATGTTTTAATATCCATAATTTTGAATCTGTTGGTTGGTTCGTGATAAAAAACAACATCCAAATAACCTTTATATAAAATATTTTTAAAACCAGGGTGTGGATTTAAAACAATAGGTACTTCACATCCTACTAAATACCAACCTCTTTTACCAAAATACCCACCTCGTTTTTTCTTAATAAAATTAAGAATTTTTAAACCATCCTCATAATATTCTCTTAATTCAGCAGGGTCCGTAAAGTGAGTTTTACCATTCTTTTTATAATCAGATTGATAATTTTCTCTAATACGTTCTTCAAAATATGATTCTATATCAATTCGGTCAGCGGCGGCACCACTTTCTTCATATATAGTTGTTATATAGTGTTGTAATGCCTCGTGCAGAGATGTTCCAAACAGGGTATGTATAGAGGGTTCATATGTGTAATAACCGTCTCTATACTGCAAAGCCCATTTGTGAGGACAACCCAAAAACATAGAAACCTGGCTATAAGAAATTGCTTTTTCCCAAGCATAATTAATTTCTTTAAGGGGTTGTTTTCGGATTTGTTTTACTATTGCAGGTATTTTTTTCTTTTTAGCCAAAACTATTTTTTTCCTTTAAGCATTTGGATTGTTTTCTCCAAATAAAGAGCTAAATCCATTGCTTCTTCTTTTGCGTGTTGTAAATAATCAATTACCGATAGATCAGTTCTATCTAGGGTATTATTATATTTTTCTTTACCCATTTTGGCTCGGGTAATATGTTCGTCAATAACTGAATCTACAATTGAATCTGTTTTGGAAATTGTTCTTGTGTTTAAATTTGGAGTATCAAATGTTACTCCATAAACCTCGCTATTTTTTGTCATTTAATTTCTTTTAATAATTTTTTAATTTCTTTTTCATCAACACCTGATTTTTCTAAGATGTGCTCTATTCCCTCTTTTTTCAAAATGTAAATATAATCCTCTGCCTCACCTAATGAAACTGTATAATAGTCAGCAATACATTTAAGTATTTTTTCATTAGATTTCTTTTTAGAATCTTTTACATATTTTAACCAAACGTTATTTTTAGGTATCATATTGCAGTAAAATTGGTATATTTTTTCTTTATCATTTTGAGGTAAAGTTTGAGCAAAATTAGCTACCTCAATATAAGGTTCATACATACTAATGTATCTATGAACCATATAAGGGTTAAATTGCTTTTGGTCATCCTCATTAAATGAAGACCATTGTTTCTTTGTTCCTGTAATTTCTTTAAGCCAATCAAATATCGTTACCGCCATATTCTTTTCTTAATTCCTTAGGAAGTGTTTCAAGTAAAATTTCTCCACTTTCTACATCATAAAATACTGGAATTGGGATAAGGGCATCTTCATCTGCTCCTACTACAAAGCGAGATACTTTACGTAAGATAACTCCTTGACTCCAAATTTTACCTCCTGATGGAGTTTCTACGGATGTGGTTTTAGATAAATCGATGTTTAGGTTCATTTGGTTATTTTTCATATTCTTTTATTTAGTTTTAAAGTTTCAATAATTCTGGAGATAGCTGACATAAAATTAATTTCTAAATCAACTCTAAAATTAGATTGATAAAGACATTCATTTATAATAACTGCTATTTGACCCTCACAACCAACAGCATATTCGTTTGTACACTCATATAGGTGTTTATAAACGTCTTCAAATGAAGAAACATCGTTGTCTGCGATAATTTGTCTAATATTATTAAATGTTTTATTAGATGGTTTCTTTAATTCATCTAATATTTTACTTTGAACATTTTCATTTTTACCCAAAGTAGTAGGTAATGTAAGTTTACTATCAACAATATATTTCTGACAATCGTTAATAATTTTTCTAAAATCAGGATATGAACTATTTACTATTGCAGCTAAATCTTCTAATTTAAACTCAATATTTTCCTGATTTAGGATCTCATAAACATGTTTAGCAACTACCTTTTTAGATGGAGGAGTTAATTTAAACTCTTGTAATCTACTTCTAAGTGGTGGAATTAATCTTTCAGGATAGTTACCTGTCAAAATAAACCTAGTAGTTAAACTATATGTTTCAATCATATTCAAAAGCAATACTTGGGATGCTTGTAGAATGTGAGTTGATTCATCCAAAATAACAATTTTCAAAGGTTTAAAACCACGAGCAGAAGCAAATGAACCAACTTTTTCTTTAATATCGTCCATACCTCTATTTTCAGTGGCATTTAGATAAATAAAATCACAATCAATACTATTAACTAATATTTTAGCTAAAGTAGATTTACCTGAACCTTGTAGGCCGAAGAAACCTAAATGGGGGATGTCTTGATTGGTGATGAATTCTTGAATTTTTTCACGAATCTGATCATCACAAATATAAGTGTCGAGTGTTTTGGGTCTATATTTTTCTACAAATATAGTATGTTCTTTAATAATCGCCATAGATATTGTAACGTTTTGGTTCTGGTTCTTTAATTTCTACTTCTTGTGGTAATATAGCATACAATTTACCTTCTTCCAAATTCAATCGGAAAGCTTTAGGTTTAAGTGTAGCCATCTGATACCATGCTTCTAAAGCATCTGTTATAGATTTTTGAACTTCGTTAACATTACTTACCTTCCAATTATCTCCTGGAGGTACACGGTAAGCGATTTCAATTAATTTTTCTTGGATTTCTGTTTTGCTCATAACTTAATTTGTTCTTTAAAATAAGGCAGTAAAGCCTTATAGGAATAATTTATTACTACTTTATCTGCTTTTTGTAAACCAAAATATAAATCATGATGTTCACTAACAGCATCCGGGACAAAAAATACTTTAACAATAGTATAATTCATTTCCCCAATAGAAATCATTTTACCTATAAGACTTACTGCATCTTGCATAATTGTGAATTTACATCATTCCCATCATATCTCCAAACCCACCGTCATCTTTCTTTTCTTCGGGTTTGTCAACTACAACAGCTTCTGTCAATAATACGGTTCCGGCTACTGATACTGCATTTTCAAGTGCTGTACGAGTTACTTTAGCTGGATCAATAATACCTGCTTCTTTCATATCTACAAATTCATCTGATTTTAGATTATAACCAGTCCAATATTCAGCGGTTCTAATCTCATTTACAGCATGGTAAATATATTCCTGATCAATACCAGCATTTGTTAAAATTTTCTTAAACGGTGCACCACAGGCTTTATAAACGATATCAGATCCAATATTAATTCTATCAATATGTTCACGAGCATGTAATAAAGCAGCTCCACCACCTGGTACGATACCTTCTTCAAGAGCAGCTTTAGTAGCTTGTAAAGCATCATCAACACGGTCTTTTTTCTCACGCATTTCAGATTCAGTAAATCCACCTACGTGTACAATTGCTACACCACCAACAAATTTAGCTAAACGTTCTTGTAATTTTTCACGTTCATAAGGAGAAACAGCATTATCAATTTGTGATTGAAGTTCTTCAATACGTGATTGAATTTTATCAGCATCTCCTTTACCATCAACAATAGTTGTTTGATCTTTACCTACAGTAACAACACGTGCTTGACCAAACCAATCCCAACTGAATTTGTCTAATTTCATACCTTTTTCGGCACTGAATACTTGACCACCAGTCATAATAGCAATGTCTTCAAGTAATAGTTTTCTACGATCTCCAAAATCAGGAGCTTTAATAGCAACTGTTTTCAAAATACCACGAGCCTTGTTTACAATCAAAGTAGCAAGTGCCTCACCATCAATATCTTCAGCAATTAAAACTAAAGGTTTGTTTTGATTTGAAACTGCCTCTAAAATAGGTAATAATTCTTTTACAGTAGTAAATTTCTTATCAGCAATCAAAATGAAAGGATCATTGATAGTAGTACTCATTGAATTATTATCTGTTACAAAGTAAGGTGATTTATAACCTCTATCAAACTGCATACCTTCTACTGTTTCAAGATATGTTTCACCGTTTTTGGATTCTTCAATAAACACAACACCTTCACGACCTACTTTCTGCATTGCGGTAGCAATTAACTCACCTACTTCAGGGTCATTGTTTGCTGAGATGGTAGCAATTTGTTTAAGTTGTTCTTCTGATGTAATGTCTTCTTTGATTTCATCATGTAAGGCTCCAATTACTTGTTTTACAGCAGCATCCATCTGTCTTTTAATCTCAACAGCATTACGATCATTACTCAATTCTAATAATCCTGCTTTAATCATTTCAGATGCTAACAATGTGGAGGTAGTAGTACCATCACCAGCTAATTCAGCAGTTTTAATAGCTGCTTGTTTAACCATTTGAACACCTACTTCCTCGATTGGATGTTCTAAAGTAATTGATTTTGCTACAGTAACACCATCTTTTGTAGATTGAGGAACACCCCCATTTGCTATAACTACATTTCGACCGTTAGGGCCTAAAGTAGCAGTTACTGCATTAGATAATTTTTCAATACCTTCTGCTAATTTTTTACGTCCCTCTGGACCAAATTCTATAATTTTGCTCATATTAACTAATTTTTGCTAAAACATCATTTTCTCTACCAATCCAATACTCTTCACCTTCATATTCAAATTTAGTGAATCCCATTGTAGGTAATACTACAACATCTCCTTCTTGTAAAATAGTATCTATCCAAGTTCCAGTAACTGAATAGTGTCCTTTTCCTACAGATACAACTTTACCTGTTTTATTTTTCTCATTCCCTAAATCAGGGACAATAATTCCACCGTAAGATGTTTCTTCTATCTCTACGGGTTTTACGATAAGTGCGTTAAAAAGTGCCTCTAATGCCATATTAAATATTAATTGTGTTTGTTAAATTGTTAATAATTGATGTATATTCTTCAATATATCCTTGTATTGAATCATATGATTTACTATTTACTTTATCTTTAGCAATGGATTTTAAAGCAGCAGCTAAATTACTGTAATGACCAATAATTTTAGTGTATTCTTTACCTGAATTGCTGTAACGAGAATCAGGAATAATTCTAATGTTTACAGTCATACAGTTATCATCCATTGAGATGAAGTAGGGTTCCATTACAGGATCATTAATAAAACGTGTGTATTCTTTTTCAGTACTCATAACCGTAATATACGAAATATTTATTGCTTCTCCAAATTTTCTTCAACAGAAGGTAATTCATTTGTTGGCTCATCCTCAATAATTTGAGCCTCTTCAATTAAACGACAAAACCAATACAAACCATCTCGTCTAAAGACGTTTGTTGTATTTGTGTATCCTTTAAATAGATTTGTATCTATTCCTGTATGCTCAGGAATTTTACGCTCGACTGTATACAAGTCGTCACCAACCTTAATTAATTCAAAACCCATAATTTGTAATAAATATATTAATTATAATTCTTTTGCAACTAAATAGTATTCACTTTTAATAATTCCGTTATCAAAAGCAAGTTTCATTACTCCATCTAAATTAATCCCCATAACACAATTGGCTACATCCTTATTACAATACATAATTTCTTTAATCAAATTAGAATTATAATGAACTTTAAACATTGGAGGTAAGTCATGAGTTGTAATATCTGGTAGGTAAAATGATACTTTATTTGAATGTTCAATATTACCACCAAATAACATTTCTAATTGCATTTCCATAGTAGCTGCGTTTATAACGGGTTGAAACACAACTGTATCAGTATCCGCGAGAGCTGATTTTGCTCGCACTATAGCGTTTATACTTTCGTTATCTAACGTAGCCTCAATGTTATATTGGTCATCACCAACATATTCACCTGATTTGGGAATAATCATTAGGTCTGCCAAAGCATAGTTTAAAGTAAATTGATTATCAGAAACAATAAGTTTGGTAATCATTTTATGTTGTTTTTGATACTCTAGATTTAAATAACCATTTGTAATAGCAAGCAACTTATTTAGTTGAGTAGTGTTACTAATACCAATTGCTGAATCCTCTAATTCAAAGTTATCACAAGTTACAACCCCAATCATTGTTTTATCTGGAGCGGTAAACTTGATAGTTAATTTATTGTCTTGAATGTCCCATTTAACTGCCTCATTCATTCCATTTAAGTAATACTTGGAAATAATACTTTGTAAGTCTGCTTTATTTATCATCTTTAAAATTTAAAAAATTTGTTTATGTTTTGGTTTAATACTACTGCTCCCCATCCTAAATCGGAATATAATGACTCTAATTTGTTTTTCAAAACTCCATCAAACAATCCATCTCTATCTATGTATTTTTCAGCAAATTCTAATAAATCAGGGGCATCATTATAACCATTTAAAGCAATAACATCAATTCTATAAGGATTATCTTTTAAATAAACAATATAAATTTTATCACCTATTTGAAATACGGGATATTTTTTATCTAATCCTTTAAAACGGAGTAAATCATTTGTAAAGATTGCTGCTTTTGTATTAATTGGACATTTATTACCTAATTTAGAAAATACCTCACCAGCTCTTGGAGGTGATGAAATATATTCTTTTAATTTCTTTAAACCTGTTGGTTTAAGAATTTGTTTCCAATCAATTGTTCTTAATGATGTTCTAAAATCAAGTATTTGTTTATCAATATCTGTTTTAGGTTTACCAAACATAATTTCATTAATAAGATGTTCTCCAAACTTTCTAAACAATGGTGGGAAATTTGATTTCATCAAATCTAATCCCTTAACATCTAGTTCATCTGTTGGAACACCTTCTTTATTAACAATATGTTGGGCGTATCTCCTCTTACCTGCAAAATAACCTCTATCAAGTACAACCTCTTGTTTCAATTCAAAGTAATGAGGTTCATTAGGATATTTAACATTAAATAACTCTTGTACTAAAACATGTAAATTATCATTTGCTAATTTTTGTACCTCAGTAGCTACTTGTAATACTTCTTTTACAATTGTTTCTTGGTCTGCAGTAGCTAATTCTGGTTTACGAGATAAGATTAGATCTTTAACTTGAATAAATAATGAGTCGGTATCTGAGGTGACAATATAATCTTTATTATCAGTACCTAGTTCCTTATTCATCCACTCGTTTACAAATTTAATTGATTCCTGAGTAAGTCTCTGTCCTGTAAGCGTAATAGCTTTACTAATAAATTTATTACCATCAGTGTATCTCCAACCATTAATAGCAAATACACCATAAACGTCATTTAATTTAATTTTATAAGCATGTTGTCGTTTATCATAAAACGCTCCCATTACAGGGTCTTTATCAACTTTATATGCTTGTTTCATTAAACGTTTATATTCTTGACGTTTAGCAAACCAATCAGCTAAAATTTCACATACAACACTTAATTTATCTTTACGGAACATTACTCCAGGTGCAGAAATATACAAATCATTCTTTTCAATAATGTTTATTAATTCACTTACTTTAATTTTAGAGGCAGCAATTGTTCTATCTTTTCTAATTTTTTCAATATCAACAATTTTTTCAGGGTCCATTTGTTTTAATTCTTTTAATGACCACTGATTGTCAAATTTGCCACTATGAACAACTCTACCTACTAATGTTTCAATCCCCATATTAAGTGAACGAATAATTGAAGGATACAATGAAGTAAAGTCTAAGTCAATAACCCACTCATATAAACCAGGTACTGGATCTTTTAAATAACCACCAGCATATTCAGCCAACAATACTATTTCTTCATATTCATCTTTTGAGATATTACCTTTTTCATATTCATACTTGGCTTTTTTAACACTAATATCTCTTAAACCTGGGTTGTAAGTAGTTGGTTTGTTTGGTGAAACTATTCTTTTACGTTTTAGATAAGTTAAAATAGCTCCATCATTTAATATAGTTGAATAATAAATTGTATCAT
>Ga0315900_10006144_pt1 | contig 16230 bp, 9 predicted proteins | sample LakEriMetagenome_FD_203521 | JGI IMG/M metagenome (GOLD analysis project Ga0315900, IMG submission 203521) | Freshwater fungal communities from buoy surface, Lake Erie, Ohio, United States - Buoy 12 MA114 | ecosystem: Environmental > Aquatic > Freshwater > Lake > Lake biofilm | place: USA: Lake...
CCCTTCCTTAGACAAGTCGAAAGAGCCACTTCAAGATGCATCGGAGAAGAGTGGCCCGTCCGCACCTGATGGTCCATTGACCTTTCAAGTTCTATTGGGGTTGGGAACGAGGATCAGTCTTGTTCCTTCTGCGATACGTTCAGCCACCATCGAGGGCACGCATCCACAATTGGGAAAAGCCAAAGTGCCATTAGAGGATTGTATTCGTATTGTCTTTGGGGATGAGATAGTCGCGACGGCGAAAACCAGTCGCTTTGCCAAATGGAAACTACGGCATGCGATCGATCCAAAGTTTGTGGAAGAGGAGCAGAAGGATTCTGGCCAAGCCGCAAATTCGATGGTGGGGAAACCGGCTCCACCCATTTCAGTCGAGCGACTCGACGGTTCGACACTCGAGCTTGAGCAGCTCCGGGGTAAAGTTGCTGTATTAGATTTTTGGGCTAGTTGGTGTGGCCCCTGCATGAAGAGCTTGCCGGAAATCGTTCAACTGACGGGTGAGTTTGAAGAGGATGTTGTTTTGGTTGCAATCAATGTAGACGAACCGCAGCAAATTGTGCGAGCAAACGCTGCAGCGCTTGACATCGTGTCCTCAGTTGCCATGGATAAAAACAGTGTCGCATCTAAAACCTATGGGGCCGACTCTATTCCTTTTACCGTAATCATCGACCGTGCTGGGGTCGTAAGAAATGTGTTTGTGGGGGCTGGCGAAGATACGCCACTAAAGATCCGAGAAGCCATTGCGAAAGCGATGGAGACGACGGTTCCATGATTCGACCATGGATTACTCTGACCACGGACTTTGGTTCTAGTTTCTATGTTGGTCAGATTGTCAAGTTAACGAATTCGAGGTTTTGGAATTCAACCGTGAGTCCAACCTTTCACGGCCGGGACATCATGGTACCCGTAGCAGCTACTATCGCAGGTGGAGTTTCCCTCTCCGAGCTCGGGGAACCGCAGTGTGGGTTAGCCCCGAGTCCCATATCGCCAATTCAGGTCTTGGCCAAAAAGGTCCTAGGGATGACCGTTTCAAGCGATTCTTTCGGCAATTTGTTGACAAATATCCGCGGGAGAGAGTTGAACGCACTCGGGAGAACGATGAGTTCCGCCGATTCCGTAACGATTCAGTGGATAGACAAGGGGATCGAAAATCGGAGGAAATTGCCGTGGATTCGAACCTACGGGGAACGCCCGCCCGGGACTCTGGTCGCGATCGTTGGTTCTTCGGATCGTGTGGAGATTGGCGTCGTCGGCGGTAACGCCAAAGAACTGTTCGAAAATGAACGACCTACGGTACAAATTCGGCTCGCCACAACCGAAGAAGATGTTGATACAATTTTGCCTTGAGCAATGGACCGTGCGAGCGGGCCAATCCAGATTATTGGGTGTAGATTTCCTCCGAACAAGTTTCCTCGAGAAGAGAACTTTTTAGCCGTGCCAGCAAAAATTTTAGGAAGCGTTGTCGAGATAAGCTCGGCAGGAGACTTGATTACTGATTTAACCTCCGAGAAGCTGGCAGGCATTGATCATGGCGAAGAAACCAAGATAGTCGTAGATAACGAATTCGAGACGTTCGGGATCTATGGATTAGATCACAAGCAACCAGAGATGACCTTGATAGCCATCTTGGAAGAAGGGCAACCGCTCCGTTTGCATTTGGTTTCTGATTCCGCTTCGATGATGTTGGGAGTGCGAAAAGGCGCAAAGATCGAGGTTAGCTAGATCGTTGGACAGCTTGATTGGATGACTGGTGTTTGTGTTGCCAATCATCAATTCCGTCAGTTGTTCCTATTGCAGAATGAACTACTGGCTCGGGATGCGATGCGCCTCCAATGCCTTTACGGACTCGCACCAAAATGGGTTCGCGAACCCCCACGGAGTTTCGGATAAAGGATCGCATACGGTGGATCATCGTTTCCGTGAGTTCATGTCCACTGCTCAGTAAGACTTCACCACTCCCTGTGAGGACATCGTTTTCCAGCATCATACCTTCGAGAAGTTCTGCAACGGACAATGATCGAAGTTCTTGAGGACCTAGAATGATTTCCGCGAATGCTTCAACGGCTGCTTCGTCGTACGGCGTATTGAATTCCTGAAGGTATCGTATCGACAGCGCAGGTGAGCGACTTTGAATCAGCACGTCATACTCGATGAGCATTCGAAGTATGCGAGCTCCACGCTCGATATTCTCTGGAAGCTTGACTGGCGGATCACTTAGGTATTGGCCTCGGATCATCGATGCAATTTTGTCGAGCCTAGGAATCTTCGCGATGAGTGCACTGCTTGCTTCTGCCTGTTGTCGAAGATGTCCTATTTCGACATGGAGGTCACCGACTGTCGCGGTGCCTGGAGCTACGCACATCATGCTACCCACTTGAGATAGCATGGCGGCAATCTCATTTTGCCAAGCGTCCTTCAATTGCAGTTTGGAGCAAATCGATCGTGTCCATTGCCTTAACCTACCGCTACGACCAAATGCTTTTGGGCTGGCGATAGCAAGCAGTTCATTGATCAGTCCGACACATCCAGAAAGAGTCTTTGATAGTAATTCCCGTTCGGCTGTAATCAATTGGTACTGTGCGAGACCATCGTCGATCACCCCGGAGAGCATTTCTACTGGACAAGGTTTGTTTAGAAATCGAAAGATAGAACCATCGTTGACCGCATCGACGGCAGTTTGCTGATCCACATTGCCTGTCAACATCACGCGTACGGTGTCGGGGGCCAAACTGCGGGCAGTCGACAAAACTTTGAGCCCATCTATTTCCGGCATCTGCATATCGCTGATGACGATAGCGAATGGGCCGTTTGTCGTTAATTGCTGGATTGCCGAAGCACCGCCTTCCGCCAGAACTAGGTCGTATTTCCCTCGCAGACTGCGGCGAAATCCTCGCAATAGGTTGGGTTCATCATCGACGAGAAGGACTCGCTTGTTCATTAACTTACTCGCTCGCCATCTTAGCTGTACTGCGTTGAACAATCGGCAATGCTAGGTGAAAAGTGGTTCCCTGATTTTCGGTTGAATCAAAGGTAATCTTGCCACCGTGCATTTTCACCACGATGTTGTAACAGATCGCAAGACCCTGGCCTGTTCCTTTTCCGACACCTTTCGTCGTGAAGAATGGATCGAAGATGCGATCTCGAATCGCGACAGGAATCCCTGTTCCCGAATCTTCGATGTCGATGATGACAAAGTCATCTTCGACGCGAGTGCTAATGGTAAGCTTTCCCAGCGAGTCCAGTTTTTTTGCTTGGATGGCATGTGCACCGTTCACAATCAGATTGAGGAACGCCTGGTTGAGTTCTCCAGGCAAGCACATGATTCTCGGCAAATTGGGTGAAAGGTGGGTCTCGACGGAAGCGCAATACTTCCATTCGTTTCGAGAAACCGTAATCGTACTTTCGAGAGAACTGTTCAGATCAACCTCTTGGAATTCTTTAGTTCCAGGATGCGAGAAGACTTTCATAGCTCTCACAATGCGCGCAACATTATCGGCTCCCTGCAGTGTCTGATCGATCGCCAGAGGAATTTCTTCGCGCACGAAGTTGACGTCGTGGAATCTGTACGTTTCCTTGATGGAGTCTATAGTTTTCTGCGTAGTCTCGCTTCCAGCATCTGCGTCTAGGATTTGATCGATCGAGAGTAAAATTTCCTCAATCACCTGAAACGACTCTTTGAGAAAGCGAGTGTTATCTCCAACGAATTGAATCGGCGTGTTTAGTTCATGCGCGATTCCAGCAGCTAGCTGACCAACGGACTCGAGTTTCTGCGCGTGGGCCAATTGGGATTCCAAAGCTTTCCTGCGTGTGAGATCCCTGACAATGCCGCTATACGAGGTTCGGTCGCCGTGTTCAAAGGCGCTCACAACAAACTCGACCGGTATGCTGACTCCATCAGCCCGATGTCCCAAAATTTCACTTCTATCGCTCGTGAGTGCCATAAGATTGTGGATGAAGCGCTCGCGATTGTCAGACTTGCAGAAGGCGGACTGCGGCAACAGAGAGCAGATATTGAGTTCCATACAGTCGGAGCTTTGTAAACCAAAAATCACTCGAGCAGCTTCATTGAGTGCTTCAATTTTCCCGTCATGTTCGAAGATGATAATGCCTTCCGCGGCCGTATCAAAAATGGCCTTGGTTCGTTTCGCTTCGCGTTCTAAAGCTTTTGAGGATTGGATTAGTTCAAGGTTTGCTTGGTAGAGAAGTTGGCTCTTTTCTTCCAACAAAGTTTCTGCTTGCCTTCTTGCAAATCGCTCACACTCTAGCATTCTAGTTAGAGTATCAACCGAATCATTTGTCCCAGCCCTAGCAGTCGACATCGAAATTGCAGTCCTCAACTCGGTTGTGCGGATTCAAGATGGAAAAGACAATGCGTTCCTAGTTCTCCGTCCATGTCCGACGAACGCTTCGCCAAAGTGCGTCTGCGCTACGGATGTTGTTGGTAGATTCTGTGATGGATGACACAATGAACATACCTCAATATTTCTGACATGCGAGGGCATGCGGCGAAGAGTAAAAAACGCCATCTTAACCGTATGTCACGAATCCGAGGCGAGTGTCGCGTGTTAGTAAATATTTTCTGAATTCGAGAACTGCTCAACAACTCTGACCAATGCGCCGTGCGGCACCGTGGAGTGCCACTTTTGCATCGATTTGATACGGATGGATTTGGCGACATCTTATAACTGTGATTGGGGCCAAGGTTAAAAGCGCCGCATGGCTAGGTTCTCGACTCCCGTTAAGCTCCAGCAACTGAAGCATAGGAAGAAGACACCGACGGTCACGGGCAATGCGAGTCGATGGTATTGATTCCATGTTTGTCTGCTAAAGACACCAGAAATCGGTCTGGTTGTTGGGTTATCTGTCTCCTCGGGTTGAATTGTTGCATGTGCTAAAGCACCAGGAACAGAATGGGCAACCGCAAACTTGTTTCCATTTGTCTCTTGGGCGATAGACCAGAATGCAGATAGAGCGACCAGTGCTAGGAAACTGCATGTAAACGCAATGAGTTGTAAGTGGTGAAGTCGGTGATTTGTTGGCATCGAGGTTGTGGAACACGAAGAGACTGGAATCCGGTATTGGGGGAGCGTCGTTCTCCCGACCAGCTTCTCGTGAAGCAATGACAATGCCCATTTTGCCGAAATGAGCTATAGTTCCGAAGGTCCGCCGTGCCAACGTTCGAATTCATTGGGCACTAGGCCAAAACACTTTACGGAAGTAGCGAATCAGTTGCTATTGTGTTGACAATTTACATCACAAGCCGTTGCACCGGCTCCACCGTGATGTTTATGTGCATCAGCCATTAAAGGCGGCATAATCGTTCCTTCTGCTTCGGGACATCGTACAGTTCTCGTCAAAAGCCAGTAAATTGAGTTGCAATCACGGATTTGGTCTTAACTTTCTCTGACATCTTCGTAGTCGATGATTTACGGCAAACATCTTTTCACTCCCAATGACACAAACAGACAGAATCCAGAGAAAGTGCGATTCACTGTCCCAATACTTTGGGTCAGTCTGTTTGCCATTTTCAACCGATAGGAGTAACGTCACTGGCAATACTGAGATCGGGCAACTATTCACAGAGGGTGTCCACGTTATGGAGCAGCTCTGTATAGAATCGGCGAGAACAGGTCTTCCCGCGGTACTGAGCATTTCAAATTGCGAATCCGTTTTTGTCATCCCTATTGAAATCGGGCCGCCTGCATGGTTCGCAGTCGGTACGAATCCATTTCCTGCGACAGATTCCGCCATTCGACTCGTGAACCTGGCATATCAAACTCTGCAGCAGGAACTCGATATTGCAGAACGCGATCACTCGCTCTCACTTATCGAGTCTGAATTGAACCGCTGCTACGAGGAGCGAGCTTGGATTCGTGAGCTCAATGCTTCCAGGGCATCGAGGAAACGTTCCAGTCCGTCTCAATCGAAGCAGATCCTAGAATCGGTTCGCAGGTTGATTGATGCGGAGGCCGTTGGGATCTTTTTGTTTGATGACCAGGATTTAAAACATAGTGGACTCGAATCCATGATCACCACCCACCCAACGTGGACGAGCGATGATATTCGGTATTTGATTCAACGTCTTCCGAAGCCTGAACTAGGAGACATCCGATTTGAATCTCAACTCTCGATCAAGGTACAGAGGGTGGTTTTGAACTCCGCCGTCATCGTCCCTATCGGTGACACTTCCGTGTTGGGGTATGTTGTTGCGTGCAATCGTAAACACCGTTCGACGCTAGCCAATGAAAATGGACGGGCCTTTGATACGTCGGATGCCCAGACATTGTTGGAAGTCGCTGACTATTTGGTCGCTGAGGGATTTACGAACACCATTCTGAAGGAGAGTGAGGGGTTAGTTCTCGGCACACTCCGCGCTATGTCTAACGCGATTGAAGCACGAGATCCTTATACCCGAGGGCATAGCGAACGCGTAGCAGAAGTTGGTTTCGAGATTGCTCAACGGTTGAACCTCTCAGAAGAATCCTGTCAAGAAATCTACTTGGCCGGAGTCCTTCATGACGTTGGGAAGATTGGAATTCCAGATCACGTTTTATTGAAGCCTGGCAAACTCGACAGCGAGGAGTTTGCTATCGTCCAAAAGCACCCAGAGATCGGGTTCAAGATCATCGACGAACTGGGAAAACTAAAGTTTGTATTGCCAGGTGTTCTCTATCACCATGAGCGATTCGATGGAATGGGATATCCGCATCGGCTGAAAGGAGAAGAGATTCCCTTGATGGCTAGAGTTCTGGCAGTTTCTGATGCATTCGATGCCATGACTTCGTCGCGAATCTATCGCAAAGCGATGTCCCCTTCGCGAGCCGCCGAGATCCTCTGCGATGGTGTAGGACTCCAGTGGGACGCTCGAGTTGTCGAAGCATGTCTAGAGTGGATTGACGAGAAAATTCTGTTTCTCGCCAACGGAATGACTGAAAATCGTAACTACGCAAACCCGGGTCGATTACTATCGCAGGCACTTCGAACCGTCCAGTTCTAGAGTAGTTCCTTAGATTTGCTTCTCTGGCACCTTCCTTTCCGAATCCGGGATTTAAGCGTTCCTGTGTTCAATTCCTGAAACCTCCAGAAAATCACTGAAACTCTGGGATGCGAGAGAGCAATTCATCTACTAGCGAACCTTGGACCTGTAGCGAAACATCGCTGGGTTGGCCATAATGGAGGAATCTCACGAAGGTGAGCGGCGGATGAAAGTGAACTATGCTAACCGGAAACGCAATGGCTTGTTGGTTTCATGGCATTTCATCGACTCGCGATCAGAAGGAAATCAGAACAATCAACGTCTCAGCGAGAATCCTATATCTTCTCTTTTGCCTGTTCCTTTGTTGGCATCACGACTCGGTTTCGCATGGAGAGGAACCGTTCGTTGCTGGCTTTGATCGATTTCATGCGCATGCATCGAAAGACTCGATGGCGGGCAATCTCCTGCTCACAGAGTTGAATTGCACGGCATGCCATTCGGCAGGAAAGGAGTTGAAGCCTAAAGGAGGCCCGATTCTTCCAGGAGCGGGAAATCGTTTTCATCGAGATTGGATCGCGAGCTATCTGCGCTCACCATCCTCCGAGAAGAGCGGCGGTACGATGCCGCATATACTTCATCAAGTTCCCGAGAGCGATCGCGAGAAGGCCATCCAGGCGTTGGTAGCCTTTCTTTCCACCGAACCAGCCGAAGAACCCAAAATCGTGGCTTCGGGTGGAAGCCCTGTGGCGCATGAGTTTTGGCTTAAAGGAGATGCAGACCGAGGACGAACGCTCTATCATCAGATCGGCTGTATCGCTTGCCATGCTATCGATGAGAGCTTTCAATCTTCAAAAAGAATCCCATCGGATCTAGAACGCAAAATTGCCAGTCTCGATTTGGAAGCGGAAGAGCTCGAAGAAATGGGTCTCGCGCTTCCCAAAGAGATACGCCCTGTTCCGATGAGTCGCATTGCAGCAAAATATAGCTTGAGATCTTTATCGATGTACCTGATCTCGCCACATCTTGTTCGACCTGCCGGCAGAATGCCTAGCTTGGAATTGCAACCGCATGAAGCGGCCGATATTGCCACATATCTTATGCACGAGGCGAAGTCTTTGCCGACGCAAGCGACAGAATTATCCGTTGAAGAGGCAGCCCTCGTTCAACAAGGGAGAATGCTGTTTGGGAAGCTAGCGTGTGCTAATTGCCATGCGCTTTCAGGCACCAAGCCAATTCTATCGAAGCCATTGGGCGAATTGGATGTGGTTGCATCGCGAGGCTGTCTGTCGGAAAATCCCGCAGGACCAATCTACAGTTTGTCCGAGAGGCAAAAGAAGGCGATCCAATCAAGTATCACCTCCAGTCAATTGAAGAAACCTTCACCGGTATCTTCTATACAAAAGCGAGCAGAGGATCTGACGTTCCTGATGATGCAATTGAATTGTTACGCCTGTCATGAACGGGGTGGACGAGGAGGAACCGGCCCCAAGCAGTGGCCATTTTTCGAGAACACACAACAAATCGATATCGGCGATGAAGGACGTATGCCTCCATCATTGGATCACGTTGGTCGCAAATTGCAGAGTAGCTGGCTGCAGAAAGTCCTCGAAGGAAAAGGGGATGTACGACCTCATTTTCGCGTCCGTATGCCTGTCTTCCAAGATCATGCGAAATCACTGGCAGCTATCTTTGCAGAAGTCGATCAAGTGCCAGACACAAAGGCGTCAGTCTCAGAGGCTTCGCAATCCAAGCCCGAGAATACTGTCAAGGTACTCGATCTGGAAGCGGGCCGAAGCATTATGGATTCGGGATGTGTGCAATGTCACACCTTTCGAGCGGAGTCGCTGCCAGGCACCATCGGGATCGATATTGCAAATGTCGGAGATCGCATCCATCGGGAATGGTTCGAAGCATTCCTTCTAAACCCAGCCAGTTTGAAGAAAAATACACGGATGCCATCGTTCTTTCCGGATGGTAAGTCTTCCGTACCGCACGTGCTCGATGGTCATGTTCCAAGTCAATTGGAATCGCTTTGGGGTTATTTGAATTCAAAAGATACACCGTTACCGAACAAGCTTGAACAAAGCCGATCGCAGCTTTTCGAGTTGATACCGAAAGAAGCACCGATCGTTTTACGGACCTTTATGGAATCACCCTCTGCCGGAACCTTTGCGATCGCTGTTGGATTCCCGGACCAATATCATTTTGCATTCGACGCGAAGAGCATGCGATTAGCGGAAGCATGGAAAGGGAAATTTTTAAACGCCCAAGGAACGTGGTTCGATCGATTTGCGCCGCCAGCCATCCCACTCGGTAAGGATCGAGTTTTGTTCCCCCGTTCCAGTTACCATCGACGTCCAAAAGAGAATCTGTTTGTTCCCGTAGAATCATCACAGATGCAATTCAGGGGATACACGCTAGACGCTCAGGATGTACCCATGTTTCGATACATGGTGGAGGATAACTTCATCGAGGATACACTCCAATCCAATGCGACGAATGGGCTCGTTAGAAAGATCAAGGTCGCGCAGGCTGCAACTAGTATCGCGAAGTCCGATGTCGTCTGGCTTTTGGTTTCGGACCAAGTGGTTCGAATAGAGAATGATATCGCTTGGACTCTATCGAACTTGAAAGTTTATCTTTCCGCTTCCACCAAGCGAATGCTGGTTCCGCACGATGGCAGATCCGATTTGTTCATCATGCTTCCAGACAGTGAAGCCGTGGAGGTCGGTTATCGATGGTAATGAACGGAGATCAAGATCGAGTGCAAGCGAATCACGCGGTGTTCCTGAGGTTTGTTCGATCCGTCGTATGGTTCTCGAAGTGCATGTTACTAGCAGTCGGCACTTACTTCGCCAACGTGCGCGCTGAAGAGGTTGTCAAAGCGACGGAATCCGATTTCTATCGATTGGTGACAATCAAGACTTCGCAGGCTAGCGACTCCCGTTCGAAGAATTGGAAGCCTGCACCAGATTCACTCGTGTTGGAAGTGAGCGGGATGGCAAAACTTCCGGATGGCCGGTTGGCTGTTGCGATTCGAAAAGGGGAGGTCTGGCTGCTTTCGAATGTTTACGACGATCCACCAAGCAACGTTGGTTATCATCGATTCGCGTCGTCATTGCACGAGCCGCTTGGTCTTCTGTTTCATGAGGGGTCTTTAGTCACCGTACAGCGAACGGAGATGACACGTTTATTGGACAAGAACAAGGATGATATCTGCGATGAATACGAGACGATGGCGACCGGATGGGGAGTGACAGGCAACTACCATGAGTATGCTTTTGGTCCGAAGGCGGATAGCAAAGGGAACCTTTGGCTAACGCTCAATCTAGGTTTGGGGCTGAAAGGGGAACAAAAGTCAGCCGCCATTGCCAATAAGACTCTTGGTGTCACCCAAGCGTTGTGGCGAGGCTGGGGAATGATTGTCACACCCGATGGGCAACTCCAACCGATGTGCGCCGGGATGCGATCGCCTTCTGGGTTAGGGTGTAATCTGAGTGGCGATGTCTTTTATTCGGATCAGCAAGGAAATTGGGTTGCGACCAACAGTTTGCATCATCTTCGGAGCGGGGCCTTTTATCATCATCCTGAGAGCTTGGCGTCCGTGGATCAGCAAGGTTCCACACTTGAGCCGGTTGCCGAAATCCCAGATGGCCTGCCCTTCCCGGAGGCGGTCAAGAAGCTTTCGATCTTGAAGCCACCGGCGGTTTGGTTGCCCTATAAAAAAGTTGGTCAGTCGGCAACGGATATCATGGTTGATGGGAGTGCGGGGAAGTTCGGGCCATTTGCCGGCCAGCTCTTTGTCGGCGAGTTTACTCAATCCTCGATCAATCGAGTTTTTCTGGAGAAGATTGATGGCGAGTACCAAGGAGCATGTTTCCCGTTTCGCGAAGGCTTTGCATCTGCGGTGTTGCGATTGGAACAAGGGACGGATGGCAGCGTCTTCGCGGGGTTGTCCAATCGCGGCTGGAGCAGTTTAGGTCCCGCTTCGTACGGTTTGCAGAGACTCGTTTGGACGGGTCGTATGCCGATGGAGATGAAAGAAATACGAGCTCAGCCGGACGGCTTTGAGATCGTCTTTACCAAGCCTGTAAATCGCGAATCGGCTTCTCAACTCAACTCTTATAGACTTAGCAGTCATACGTACCGATATCAATCCCAGTATGGCAGCGACGATATCTTGGAGAAGCAACTGGACGTCACCAAGGCGACCGTTTCCGACGATGGATTTCGCGTCCGGCTCGTTGTCAGTCCATTGCGAGAACTTTTTGTTCACGCGCTCAATGCAAGTGGCGTTCGCAGCATCGACGGCGAGCCTCTGCTTCACAACGAAGGCTATTACACTCTCAACCAAATCCCCAATTGATCGATGGATCCGGATTTTGTGGAATAGTTGCGCAACCGGTAGCAACGCTAACTTACGATCAGACCACAAAACATCATCGATAATTATCGACCAAACCTTTGCGTCTTAGCGCCTTGGCGAGAGCCTCTTCTTTCTGGCTCCATAACGGTCCTTCTCACGCAAAGACGCGAAGTCGCAAAGAAGAACGGATATATGTGTTTATCTTGTTTGATTCTCAATTGCGAAACACAACAAATAATTCTTTAGTTAGATTCTTTTGCTTGCCTTTGAAGTGCTTCCAGTTGCTGCAAGGCTTCAATTGGCGTCATGCGTTCGATCTCTAACGACTTCAATCGATCGACGACGGCGTTGTCTTTCCATTCAAAGAGAGTCATCTGGATCGAACCGCTCGCTTTGCTTCTGGGTGGTGCGATATTTGGCTGACCATACTTGTTGAGATGATTCTCTTCTAGTTGGATCAATATTTGTTTGGCACGATCGTTGACTTCGCGTGGCACTCCAGCCAATCGAGCGACATGGATGCCATAACTGCGATCGGCTCCGCCTGGAACGATGCGGTGCAAGAAGACAACGTTGTCATCCCATTCCTTGACCGACACATTCCAGTTGCGAACACCAGGCAACGACTTTTGAAGATCAATCAGTTCATGGTAGTGTGTCGCGAACATTGTACGGGCTCGGTTGACACCATGAAGATGCTCGACAATCGCCCATGCTAACGAGAGCCCATCGTACGTGCTTGTACCTCGACCGATCTCATCGAGGATGACGAGAGATCGTTCTGTGGCCGTGTTCAAAATGCGGGCCGTCTCGACCATTTCGACCATGAAGGTACTTTGCCCACGGGCCAGTTCGTCGCTTGCGCCGACGCGAGCGAACAGACGATCTGCAATTCCAATCGTCGCCTTTCGAGCTGGCACAAAACTGCCCATCTGGGCCATGATCGTGAGCAAGGCTGTTTGGCGAATGTAAGTGCTCTTACCCGCCATGTTTGGGCCCGTGATGAGTAGTATGTTTCCGTGTTCTGTGCCGATCATCGAATCATTCGGCACGAACGTCCCCTTAGGAAGCGTTGCATCCAACACAGGGTGCCGGCCTTCGTAGATTTCTAACAGCGGCTCGTCGGTAATGCTCGGTTTGACGTACCCCTGTTTGACAGCTAGTTCAGCGAGAGATGCAATCGCATCTAACTCTGCCAGGATTGCGGCGTTCAATTGCAAAGCTTGGGTTTGCAAATGAACTTGCTCGCGCAGTTCAAGGAATAACTCGAACTCTAGCGCCTTGGCTGATTCATCCGCGGTTAGCACTTTCTCTTCGTATTCTTTGAGCTCCGGTGTAATGTAGCGTTCCGCATTCTTCAGCGTCTGTTTGCGGATGTAGTTTGCAGGGACACGATCGCGATGCGTGTTGGTGATTTCGAGATAGTAACCAAAGACCGATGTAAAGCCGACTTTGAGACTCGTGATGCCTGTTTGTTGAATTTGGTCCGCTTGATAGCGCGCGATCCATTCTTTGCCGCCCGTTGCTAGTATCCTGAAGTCATCCAAGCGTTGGTCGTAACCTGTTCGAATATAGCCCCCATCGCGTGCGACCAACGGGCAGTCTTCTTCGAGAGCCGATTCCAAATGCTCACGCAAGGTCGGTAGAAGATCGATTCGAGTTTGAAGCTGAGTCAATCGCGCCGAGAGACGTTCTTCGAGCAACGCTTTGATCTTCGGAATTTGTCCGAGAGAACGACCGACTTGTTTAAGATCGCGAGGGCTGCATCGTCCAGTGGAAACGCGAGCCATGAGTCTTTCGATATCGTAAACATCCGATAGATTCTCTCGCATGGCTGTGCGCAGTCTATCGTTGCGAACAAACTCGTCGACCGCATCCAATCGGGACTCGATCTGCTCTTTCGAGAGAAGAGGCGATGCGAGCCACTGTCCAAGTCGACGAGCACCCATCGAGGTGACGGTGCGGTCCAAGACCTCGAGAAGCGAACCTTCCCGAGTGGCGGTGCGAATGGTCTGCGTTAGCTCCAAGGAACGGCGAGTGGCAGAATCGATCTCCAGAATACGACTTAACCGCGATGGGACCAATTGTTGGATATGGGTCAGCGAAGTCTTTTGCGTCTCTTGCAGATAAGCCAGCGCTGCACCAGCCGCGCTGATGGCGAGAAGATCTTGAAGACTTGTCGAGTTGACCGAAGCATCGGGTTGGAGATCCCACCCCATTCCGGACAAATCCAAAACACCGAAGTGCTCATGAAGCACGCGTTGCGCTTCTTCGAAACCGAATTGCCAGGAAGGCCGACGGGTCAGCGCCCACTTTTCATAATCGTCTCGCCTTAACGTGGAGTCATCTTCGCGAACCAAAATCTCCGCTGGTTCGAGCCGAGCGATTTGATCGGATAGGGATGCAAGCGGAAAGGAGCCCGCCTCGAATCGCCCCGTGGATAGCTCCACCCAAGCTAGGCCAATCGACGCCGACGAACCTCCAATCTTCCCCGGTGCGGGGTGGTAAACGGCCAAAAGCAGATTGCCCGCTCGAGGATCGAGGAGGGCGTCGTCGGTCAAGGTGCCGGCCGTTACGATGCGTTGGACTTCGCGACGTACCAGGCCTTTGGCGGTGGCAGGGTCTTCGATTTGCTCGCAAACCGCGACGCGAAAGCCCGCTCGGACCAGTTTGGCGAGGTATCCCTCCAATTGATGGTGAGGGAATCCAGCCATCGGGATCGGGTTTTCCCCTTTGTCGCGGCTGGTGAGGGTCAGCCCCAAAACGCGGGCGACGGTTTTTGCATCCTCGTGAAAAAGCTCATAAAAATCGCCCATTCGGAAAAAAAGGATGGCATCACCGCTGGCGGCTTTGGCTTCTTCGTACTGCTTCATCATCGGAGAAAGGTTCATGTCGAGATGTTACCATCCTACCTGAGCTGGCCAAATAGGCTCCGCCGGGAGCTTCCTGCGAAACAAACTCCTTGGTCCGGTGTTTTCTGTAGGCGGGAGATTCCCGTCCAGCTAGAATTGTTGGGTTAGTGAAGCATTTTCGCAGTACGTCAGAACTGGCGGCGAATCCGAGAGAACCGACTATGAAAAGACCACTCCAAACCGCATTCGCCCTCTTTTGTGGGGTTCTTCTGGGTGTTGACACGGTTGTGCTTAGCACAAACACCGTATCGGCCCAACCCCCAGGTTTTGGCGGTGGCCCACCCTTTGGCGGTCCCCCTTCGTTTGGCGGTGGTTTTGGCGGCCGCGAAGGTGGGTTTGGTAGCCGGGATGGAGGCAGTCGCGATGGAGGCAGTCGCGAAGGTGGCAGTCGCGAAGGAGGGTTCGGAGGATTCGACCCATCGATGTTCCTCGGCCGGATGGACCGGAACGGCAACGGGATGCTCGATCTCGACGAAATGGAGGGGCCCGCTCGCTTTATGATAGAACGGATGGCACGTGGCAATCCGAGCATCGACATGTCAAAGCCTATTCCACTCTCGAAAATCACAGAGGCGTTTCAGGCGATGCGGAACGGTGGTAGTTCTTCCTTTTCGTCTTCCTCCTCAGATGAGTCGATGAGCGAACCGACCACGCTCGTACCTGGATTCGGTATCAAAAAAGAAAAGGTACCAGTGCCGGGCTTTGGATCGAACACGAATGCCGTGAACATTCGTGTAGAAGAACAAGACATTCGAGATGCAGATGATCGAATGGGTCGGTATGACACCAATCGGGACGGAATATTGGATGCGACCGAAGTGACCAATAGCCGTATGACCGACGCGATGGAGTATGACCGAAACGGCGATGGCAAAGTCACTCGAGACGAGCTTGCTGTTCGGTATGCCAAGCGTCGACAATCGTACAGCCAAAGCAGTCAATCGAGTCAAGATAATTCACGACGAGACAGCCGCGATAATCGCAGTCGCGACTCCAAGGACAAAGATAAGGAAAAGAAGGAAATTCCCAACCCATTCGAAAAGATCTTTAGCTATCGACTCACGGAAAAAGATGGAAAATTGAAACGTCCCGCAGGCTTACCAGAGTGGTTCGTGCGACGAGACATCAATGTCGATAACCAAGTTTCGATGGACGAGTATTCCAGCAAGTGGAACTCCGAGGTGATAGACGAATTCGCAAAAGCAGATGCGAACCTCGATGGCTTTGTTACGGCAAAGGAATGTCTCACGGCTGTCAAGAAAGGGTTCATTCCAGGCTCAGGTGGTGGTTCGTCGAGTGCAGCTTCCAGCAGCGTGTCCACGGATACTAGGTCTTCTACTGCCGGTACATCCACTAATGCGAGTAGCACAACCGCCGCAGCCCCAAAAACGCCTGTTGCAGGTGGTGTAGATCCCAAGATGGTCGCTTGGATGGAGGGTCGTATGAAAAAATACGACAAGAACTCGGATAACAAATTGGATGTAGGCGAGTTCAAAGCCTATGATGCTAACGGCGACTTCGGAGCTATCGATCAAAACAAAGATGGATTGGCCGACGTCACCGAATTGGTTCTCGCTAGGCAAAAGAAGTAAGCCGGTTCTTAGTGACGCATGAAGCGAGAACAGCGAGCTGAAATTGTACTAAAGCGACTCGGCGAACTTTATCCCGAGACGCCGATCCCGCTCGATCATGGAGACAATTATACGCTCTTGGTTGCGGTGCTACTCAGCGCTCAATGCACCGACAAAATGGTCAACCGAGTCACGCCCAGTCTCTGGAAATTGGCCGACAATCCTTACGCCATGAGCAAGCAAAAGGTGGATGAGATTCGAGCGATCATCCAGCCATGCGGATTGAGTCCTCAGAAGTCGAAAGCGATCCTTGAGCTCTCAAAGATCCTCGTGGCGAAGCACGATGGTAAAGTTCCCGAATCGTTTGAGCACTTAGAGGAGTTACCAGGCGTCGGCCACAAGACAGCG